>Ga0102924_1006318_pt1 | contig 11167 bp, 7 predicted proteins | sample PaiPotPPM11metaG_FD_80116 | JGI IMG/M metagenome (GOLD analysis project Ga0102924, IMG submission 80116) | Iron sulfur acid spring bacterial and archeal communities from Banff, Canada, to study Microbial Dark Matter (Phase II) - Paint Pots PPM... ...
AGCGGAGTCCGCCGTACACGAGGTCCGGCTCCAGCGTCTGGGCCTGATTGCCCGGACCCGCCGCCACGACCACGATATGACCGATCGTTGCTTCGGCGGTTCCATCAGCCGTGGCGAGGCGGGCGCCGCTGCTCAAGTCGACGAGGCCAAGGCCCAGGGTGTAGATCCCGGGAGGAGTGCGCGCCGATAGCGGCGCCGTGAGGGTATCGGCGATCGTTTCACCGGCTACCCAGTCGATGGTAGGCAACAGCCCGTCGTGCGGCACGCTGGCGAGCGTGAATGCCGGCTGTCCGTCAGGGCTCCGCGCGGTGAGAACCGCGGCGAAGTTCCCGCCCGGCGCTTGCGCCGCCCGCCATTGGACGCCGACGGCGAGCAGTTCGCCAGCAGACCCCTGGGCCGGGACTTGCACGCTGGTCACCTCCATGCGCCCGCCAAACGTGGCATGGACCGGCTGCGGGAGCGCGGTCGGCTGGATCGGCGGGCCGCTGCCGCGTACTTCCACGGCGCCGACCAGCGGATCGCTCAGCTCCTGTCCGGCGTCGCTCGTGGCCGTGACCCGTTCGTCCGGCCGGTTGACCGGATAGACGTAGACGGAGATGCGGCCCAGAAAGGGCGTGGATACCGTAGACGGTAGCCGCAGCGGCACCGCTTCCTGCAGGCCCATCCCGGCGGGCCATTGCGAGGTGAGCGCCTTGCCGCCGCCGGGCAGCTCGTCGGTGCGCGCGATGAGCAGCCGATCGGGGCCGTGCATCTGCACGGAGACCGCGTAATCCCGTTGGGTGGCGCCGCGCTTGACCCAGGTGAACTGGACCTTGACCACACTGCCCGGTTGGACCACTCGCTCGGACACGCTTGCGCCGACGAGATCGAGGTTGCCGTAGCGGTAGCCAACCGGTGTGTTGGGGCGCAGCTCGGCCGCGGGGACGAATAGCGGCTGGGCATAGGCCGGCAAGATGGCCAGCGGCAGGGCCAGGGCTGCCCCCAGCCCGAGCAGGGCGCTGATCGCGGCGACGCTCAGCGCGCGAGCGCGGCGGGCGAGCTCCGCCAGCCCCACAGCGAAGAAGATGCTCGTACAGGCGAGCGCCGGAAAGAGCAGCCGGCCGGTAGAGGCGAGCGTGAGGCTCGACCAGCGCACGAGGAGGACGGCCTCCAGGGCCAGCCAGCCGAGCAGGAGCATGCCAGGGGCCCTTCGAGGGAACAGCGTCGAACGCCGAAGAATAGCGAGCAGCAGGCCGGCGAGCGCGGCCAGGCCGAGGAGGTCGGCGAGGGTGTAGTACCACTGGGGAAGCAGCACGTCGAAGATGCCGAACACGCCCCAGAACGAGATCCACACGCCGGGCAGCTCCGCCAGCAGCTCCTGGAAGGTCAGCGGTGGGGTGCGATGACCGGCGATCGCCAGAAAACGGCTGAGCCCGGAAGGGTCGGCGTAGAGCGCCCAGTTGCGGAGCAGCCACCAGCCATCGATCAGCGCGATGGTCAGGCCGAGGATCGCCAGCGCCCTCACGGCGCTTCGCCAGGAGCGCCGGCGCCAGGCGAGCCAGAGGAAGACGGCAGCCGCGGGCGCCGCGATCGCGCCCGCGTTCAGCTTTGTCAGCACGGCCAATCCCACGACGCCGCCTATGGCGAGCTCGCGAGGCAAGGAGGCACGATCGTCGGTGATCGTTCTGGCGAGCAGCACGATCACGACGGTGGCGAGCAGGAAGGCCGGCGCATCGTTATCGACGGACGCCGAGATGAACAGGAACATCGGGTTGAAGGCGGTCAGCGCCGCCGCGAGCGCGTGTACCGCCTCGACGCCTGGCGCCACGATGCGAGCAAGCGCGTAGACGAGCGTGACGGTGATGGCGCCGCAAAGGATCGACACCAGGCGTCCCAGGTGAACGGCCAGGCTCAGCCCGTGCCACGGGAAGTCCTCGGCGGGGGTATGGATGAGGAGATTCTTATTCCAGCCCTGCTGGTCGGGATGGCCAATGTCCGAGTACGGATTCGGCAGCATGCCGCCGGCGGGAGACGGGAAGTGGATCCAGGCTGTCGCGGCGGCGACCACCAGGTAGTACAACGGAGGCTGACCGGCTTCTTGCGCCGGCACGAGCACCTTCCCGCGGTCGGTGAGCGCGAGTACGGGCAGGCCGTGTCCAGCAGCGATGTTCCACACGACTGCCGTGTGGGAGTTCTCGTCGCTCGCTTCGAGGATGGGCGTGGCCAGGCTGAAGGCGGCGGCCAATACGAGGTAGGCGACGAGGATGCCCAGGAGGCTGATCGGTAGGCCGTGCCCCGACCGGAGAGGAGACGCGACGGGCGGCGCCGGGTGAATCTCGGCGATCAGTCCAGGCATGCCGAGGAAATGCTCCGCACCGCCGTCATCCAGACTCCAGACTTTGGGCGCCAGTCTAGCAGGTTGGGCTGTCGGGGTGCAACGTAAAGAAGTGCAATCGACCGAGCGACGTAGGGCAGGAGCGCCGCCCTACGACATGCTGGCAACGATGGTGGATCCAAGCGGACACTGCACTTCTTTACGTTGCTCCCGGGCCGTTGCTCCCGGGCTCGACTGTGATGTTGTCGGCCATAGTCCGGATCGGGCTGGTGCGGCAGGACCAGGGCATATAGCATGGAGTTTGAGTAGCTAATCGGATAATTGGGCACGGGCTATGCGGGGGCGGCGCTGGTGACCTGGACCGGAGGTGAGCGATGCGCACGGTGTACCTGAGCGAGGAGGAGCGGGCGCCACTGGAACGGATGGTGAAGGTCGACGCCAAGCCCTACCGGCGGGAACGGGCCGCGGCCATCCTGCAAGTGGCGGCGGGGACGACGGCCGCCACCGTGGCCCGCCGCGGGCTGCTGCGACGGCGCGAGGCGGAGACGGTCTGCCGCTGGCTGGACCGCTTCGAGGAGGACGGGGGCGCGGGCTGGACCTTGCGCGCGGGCCGCGGCCGCCAGCCGGCCTTTTCCCCCCCTGCGCTGCCGGACGCGGGAGTCGGCGGCGACGGGGCGGCGGCATCTGGTCCGCCGCCGCCGCGCCGAGTTCACGCCGTGGCTGCCCCCCCGGCAGCGCCGCTGGACCCTGGCCACGGTGCGGGCGGCGCTGCCGCTGCTGGCCCACCGCAGCCGGTCCGGGGTCTGGCGGCGGCTGGATGGCCTGGGGCGACACTGGAAGCGTGGGCGTGGGCCCCTCCACCGCCCCGACCCGCACGACCGCGCCAAGCTGGGCTACCGCGCCGCCCGGCAGGAGCAGGTGGCGCGCGCGTCGGGGCGGCAAGTGTTGCTCGACCAGGGCGAGTCCACCTACTCTCGCCAGCCCACCCTCGGCTTCGGCTAGGCCGCGCTGGAGCGGCGCGGGCCGCGGGCCGAGCGCCGCCGGCGGAGCAACACCCGCCCCCGCCTGGCCGGCGCCCTGGACGCCGCGACGGGCCGGGGCGCCTAGCTGCCGGCCGGCCGCATCGGCCGGCCCGAGCTGGTCCGCCTCGCCGAACGGCTGGGTGGCCAGTCCGCCGGCGTCGAGCGCCTCTGCCCGGTCCAAGACCACTGGCCCGTCCATTGCCACCCGGCTGTCCTGGCCGCGCTGGAGCCCCAGGCGCTCCCCTGGCCGCGGCCGCGCCCCGCCGCCTGGCCGGCCCAGCCCAGCCCCACCGCCCGGCGGCTCCAACGGCCGAGCCAACGGGCGGCCTTGCCCACCGACGCCGCCTGGCGCCATCCCATCGAGAAACGCCGACGCCGACTCCAACAGGACGTCAGCCACTTGCCCCGCTGGGCCGACGACCGCGCCGCCTTGCGCCGACCGGTCGGCGCCTTCCTCGACCAGTTCGCCCACGGCCCCCACGCCCTCCTGCGCTAGGTCGGCCTCCTTCCACCCGATTAATTACTCAAACTCCATGCAATACGCCCCTACGGATGTCGGCGACCTCTGGTAGGGGCGTATTGCTATACGCCCTGGTCTTGCCGTCCGAACAGGCATAGCACATGGCCGACAGCCCTTTGGCATAGTCCTTGCGCCGTTAATTCTCGCGGGGTGATCACGCCCAAGGAGCGCGGCCGGCGACAGACCTACTGGACGGCGCCATCCTGGGCGCCCGCCGGTCCAAGGAGGACAAAATGGCAGAGTCCACTCAGCAGCTCGACCTTATCGCGCGGCAAAGTGTCGAACAATACGGCCGTCAGCGGCGTGAAGAGGATCAGTGGAACGAGCCGCCGCCGGAGCTTGCGGACATCCTCCTGGCGATGAGCCAGAAGCACGGTGTCGACCTGCATGCGTTGACGCGGCGCGTGCGTGCCCTGCTTTGGCCCGGAAAGCAGGGCACGCCAAAGGAAGCGCCGGTCTCGGTTGACACGTCAACTCGAACTTGAAATGGCCGTTGCCCTCGCGAAGGCGATATTGCTTCGCGGCGGGAGGGACGATCCGACCCGGCAGTCACTGCGGACTGTGAGCGGGGCGCCGGCCTCGATGTCGAGGAGCAGCGCCGGGGCGATACCCATTGAAGCTAGGCTCCCTACACACCGTGAGCCTGCGCCACTACGGTGTACCATTGCGCCAGCGGCCGTGCTGACACGAAGACGGGACCATCCAGGTCGTGGTGCGCGCGTTTTGGGCGTCGATCCGGCCTTACTGGCGAATCGCGCGGCTGCTGCCGGGCGTGAACGGCCCTTCGACGCTGCTGGCAGCGGCGGGGGTGGTGCTCGGCGCGCAGCTGCCGCTGGCCGCGACGATCGCCACTGGCGCGCTCATCGGCGCCGTGCCCGCCGCGGTTGCCGCTGGACCTGACTCCCTCCCAGCGCATAGTGCCATGACCGCCCTGGCGGTGGTCAGCGCGCTCTTTGTCGCCATCCGCGCGCTCGGCTTGGTACGCGCGACGCTGGCGGCCTCCCTCGGCCGCCGGTTGGATGAGCGCCTGCGCGAGCGCGTCATGCTCGCGCTCAACCGGCCCGCCAGGATCGCGCACCTCGAAGACCCCGCGACGCGCGACCGGATCAAGCGTGCTCTCGACGTGTCCGGCGGCCGCTGGCGCGCGGGCGATACGGTCGCGCCCCTCGCCAGCGCCGCCAGCGCCTGGCTGCAAAGTGCCGGCGCCACGCTGGTGCTGGCGCGTTTTAGCGTGCCGCTCGCACTGGTATGGTTTGCCGTTTGGGTGGTTGCCGCGCATTTCATCCGGCGCGAGTTCCTGCGGGGCGCCGAAGTCGCCTACAACCAGACCAAGTTCGTGCGGCGTGCCGACTACCTCCAGCAGCTCGTCATGTCGCCGCCCGCCGCTAAGGAAGTGCGCGTCTGGGGTCTGGTCGACTGGCTGATCGACCGCTTCGCCCAGGAGACGCAGCGCGTGCTTGAACCGGTCTGGCGGGAGCGGGCGCAGGGCAAGGGCGTGCAGGCGGTGACGGCGCTCGCTCTGGGCGCGGCGTACCTCGCGGTGCTGGCAGCCGTCGGGCTCGCGGCCGTGCGTGGCGAGATCACGCTGCGCGCGCTCGCCACCTATCTCGGGGTCGCGCAGGCAGTCGGCGCGATCATCCTGCCCGGCGCCGAAACACTGGCGTTGGCCCACGGCGCCGGCGCCGTGCCGCCGGTGCTGGAGCTCGAACGGCTCACCGCCGAAGCAGAGCAGCGCGACGCGCTCCGCGGCGCCATGGCACCCACGGGCATGCCGCGGACGGGCATCCGGCTGGAGGGTGTGAGCTTCCGCTATCCGAGCCTCGATGACCGGCCCGGAGACTCGCGGCCGCCGGTGCTCCAGGATCTCGACCTGTTCATTCCCGCGGGCCGCTCGCTCGCCATCGTCGGCGAGAACGGCGCCGGCAAGACGACGCTCGTCAAGCTCATCGCGCGGCTCTACGACCCCACCGCCGGGCGGATCACCGCGGACGGCGTGGATCTGCGGGAGATCGACGCGCGCGCCTGGCAGCGACGCGTCACCGCCGTCTTCCGGGACTTCCTCCACTTCGCGCTCACGGCGCGCGACAACGTCGCGCTTGGCGCCCCCGAGCACCTGGACGACGAGGCCGCTCTGGTGGCGGCGGCAGGCAAGGCCGGCGCGCTGGACGTCGTGGAACGCCTGCCACGGGGCTGGGACACGATACTCTCCCGCCAGTACCGCGGTGGCGCGGACCTCTCCGGCGGCCAGTGGCAGCGGCTGGCGCTGGCGCGGGCGCTCTTCGCGGCGCAGGCCGGCGCTTCGCTCCTGGTCCTGGACGAGCCGACGGCCAATCTCGACGTGCGCGCCGAAGCCGCGCTCTACGAGCGCTTCCTGGACATCACCCAGGGGCTGACCACGATCCTGATCTCCCACCGCTTCTCCACTGTGCGCCGCGCCGACCGGATCGTCGTGCTCGACGGCGGGCGCGTGGTCGAGGACGGCACGCACGACGCCCTCCTTGCTGCCGGCGGGCGGTACGCCCACATGTTCGCGCTCCAGGCCAAGCGCTTTGTCGCCGCAAGCAGCTCGGGGACCACGGAGAGGGCGGCCGACGATGGCTGAGCAGGGCAATCAACCCCGGCCATCGCTCGCGCCCACCGGCCGGGCCGCGTCGTGGCGCGGCTTCCGTACCACCATGGGATTTGCCTTCCGCGCCGATCCCCGGCTCGTCATCACCCAATTTGGTCTGGAGACGCTCAACAGTGTCCTCGTCGTCTTCGTCGCGTACGCGGTCAAGCTGCTCGTCAACGCGGCGCTCGCGCGCAGCGTCGGGGGCGCGCTCTTTGCCGCCGGCGCCATCGCCGCGTCCGACGCCGTGCAGCGGCTGTCCGGGCAGCAGCTCCTCACCAGCTCCATCAAGCTGCAGGAGAAGACCGCGCTGCTGCTCGACCAGCGGCTAATGGCGCTCACCGGCGCCGCGCCGGGGTTGGAGCACCACGAGCGGCCCGACTATGTCGACGAGCTGACGTTGCTGCGGGACGACCGGCGTTACCTGGGGCAGGTGGCATACGCGGCCGCGCTGAACCTGCGGGTCGCCATCCAGCTCATCGGGCAGGCGGTGCTCCTGGCGTCCCTTCACCCCCTGCTCCTGCTCCTGCCGCTCAGCGGCCTGCCCTCCCTGCTCCTCAGCCGCCGTGGCAGGGACCTCCTCGTGCGGTTCCAGGAGGCCAACACCGAGCGCGCCCGCACCATCCGCCACCTCTTCGAATGCGCTACCAACGCCGATGCCGGCAAGGAGGTGCGTGCCTTCGGGCTCGCCGCGGAGCTGATCGGGCGTCACCGGCGACTGAGCGAGGGCGAGATTCGGGATCGGGACCGCGCCGAATGGCAGGGCGTGGCGCTCGACGCGGTGGGGCAGGTCTGCTTCGCCGCCGGTTACGTTGGGGCCATCGCGCTGGTGCTGTGGCGCGCGTTGCGCGGCCAGGCGACCGCGGGCGACGTGGCGCTCATCGCCATCCTGGCTGGCCAGGTGAACGCCAACGTGGCCCAGGCGCTCCAGCAGAGCCTCTTCTTGCAGAGCCCGCTGCGTCTCACGCGGCGCTACCTCTGGCTGGCCGACTATGGCGAGGCGGCGCTGGCCCGCGCGCGCGGGCCGTCCCCTGCACCGACCCCCGACCGGCTCGAGCACGGCATCACGCTCCGGGACATCTCGTTCCGCTACCCGGGCACGGAGGCAGACGTGCTGCGCGACGTGTCGATCCACCTGCCGGCGGGGAAGGTGACAGCGCTGGTGGGCGAGAATGGCGCGGGAAAGACGACGCTCGTCAAGCTGCTCGCCCGCTTCTACGAGCCCACTGACGGCCGCATTATGGTGGACGGTGCTGATCTGCGCCGGTTCGGCTTGGACGCCTGGCGCGGGCGGATCAGCGCCGCCTTCCAGGACTTCGGCCGCTTCGAGTTCCTCGTGCGCGAGACCATCGGCATCGGGGATCTGCCACGCATTGACAACGTTGAGATAGTGCGTGCCGCCCTCGCCCGCGCCGGCGCCGCCGAGATCGAGCCGTCGTTGCCCTCCGGATTGGAGACCCAGCTTGGCCGCGACTGGACGGGCGGGGTCGAGCTGTCGGGCGGGCAGTGGCAGCGCCTGGCCCTGGGCCGCGCCTTCATGCGCGCCGACCCGCTGCTGGTGGTGTTCGACGAGCCGACCGCGGCCATCGACGCCCCGACCGAGCACGCCCTCTTCGAGCGCTTCGCCGCCTCCGCGCGCTCGGGAGCCAGCCGCGGCACGGTGACGCTGATCGTCTCGCACCGCTTCTCGACCGTGCGCATGGCGGACCTCATCCTCGTGCTCGAGCGCGGCCGGATCATCGAGCAGGGCAGCCACGACGAGCTGCTGCGCCTGGGCGGCCTCTACGCCGAGCTGTATCGGCTCCAGGCCGCCGCCTACCGCTGAACCGCCGCGAGTTCAGGGGTCGCCGGTCCTTCCATGGTCGCTCGACGTCACGCGGAATGCGCTCGCTATTGCCCGCGCCTCAACCGCTCTACCTGGTCCCGCAGCGCGGCCAGCTCTTGCTCCTGTCGCGCCAGCGCCTCGGCGTATTGCCGGTCTCGACGTTCCAGCGCCTCGGCGTATTGCCGGTCTCGACGCTCCAGTTCCTGGGTGATCTCCCCCTCGCGCAACTGGCGCTGGCCTTGCGGGCCGTACACCGCAACTTGCACGCCGGCAAAGGAGAACGCCGCCCCGACCTCCCGGCTCTGCCAGCGACCTTGCGCATCCGGCGCCAAAGGCCGGTACGCATCCCCCTCCAGTCGCCAGCCACGCACTTGCTCCGGCACGAATTCGCCGATCGGGTCGAGCACCAGATATTCGCGCACCCCGGCCCGGGCGTAGCTGTAGCCTTTGCCCCGCTCCATGTCCAGATCGCTCCGGTAGGTCGCGTCGCTCAGCACCTCGATTACCAGCGCCGGTGGTCCGTCGAGAGCCAGGGCCAGCGAGCCACGCCGATCGTCGATGGGCCGCGGGTAGACGAACACGTCCGGCAGCACGGTGTAGCGCGAGCCGTCGGGTCGCTGCAAGCCGGTGATCATAGTCTGGCCGAGCGCTTGCCAGGGCCGCGACCCTCTGGGGGACGGGTGCGCCGCCGCGATCTCGTTGAGGGCAAGGCGCACGTTGGTGATGGTGGTTTGGTGGAGGTTCGTGCCCAAGACGCTCTCCTCGGTATCGTCCGGCGGCCACAGCTCCGCCGGCTGGGCTTCCTCCAGGGCGACGCGCTGTGAGTCAACCATGGCTGCTTGCCTCCTCTGTGCTGACCTGCAGTGTAGCGCACGAGGGCAGTTGGTACCGGCTGTCAGTTACGAACGACTCACCAGCCCGCGCACAGAGAAACCGGTATCGTCGGCTCGGTATGAGGACGCCGGGCAGACGATGCCGACAACGCTTCAGGCAGCGCTCAGCGCGGCAACGGCAGCTTGACCGGCCTCCCCTCCTTGGCGGAGAGCTCGGCGCCGAAGGCGATCTCGTGCGTCTTCACGGCGTCCTTGATGTCGACGATCGGCGTGCGGTCCTCGCGGATGCAGTCGATCAGGTGGTCGAGCTCGCCCTGGAAGGGGTGATGCGACACTTCGGGCGTGTCGGGTAGGATGGTCGGGAACTGGGCCCAGCCGGTCTGACCGGGCAGATAGTTGGTGAGGAAGCGGTCGTTCACCAGCGTGCCCTTGGGACCGTGCAGGCGGACGTTGAATTGGTACTTCAGGTTGCCTTCCAGCACGCAGCCGACCTTGCCAATCGTGCCGTTGGCGAAGCGGATCATCGTGATGATGGTCGGGTCCCACTCCATGGTCTGCGTGAAGTTGCCGGCGTAGGCGAAGACCTCCGTCGCCTCGGCCCCCGCGAACTGGCGGATGGCGTCGACGGCGTGGACGCCGGCGGCGGGCAGCGCCGAGCCGCCCTTCTCCGCCGTCTTGACCCAGTCGTAGCCGGGGTACCACTTCTCCCAGTTGCCGGAGAAGTAGTCGCACTCGACGTAGAAGAGCGGGCCGAAGAACTCGTTCTCGATCATGGTGCGGATCGACTCGAAGTAGGGGCTCCAGTGCAGCTCGAAGCCGACCAGGCTCTTCACCCCCGCCTTGTCGATGGCCGCCTCCAGCTTGCGCAGCCCTTCCAGGTCGTTGGCGGCCGGCTTCTCGATGAGTACGTGCTTGCCGGCTTCCGCGGCGGCGACGCCCTGCGGCACGTGCAGGTGGTTCATCGAGCAGACGTCGACGACGTTAACGCGGTCGTCGCGGACCAGGTTGGCCCAGTCGGTGTAGGTCCGCGCGTGGGGCAGCTCGTGCCGCCGCTGCGCCTCCAGCGCGTTGTCGCTGCTGTGGCTGGAGAGCGCGACGACCTCACAGCTCGGATTGTTCTTCCAGGCCTTGATGTGCTCGTGCGCCACCCAGCCGATGCCGATAACGCCGATCCCCAGTTTCTTGTCCGCTGCCATGGTCTCGTGCTCTCCCTGCTCTCCGGTAGGCCGGCCCACGTGGCCGGCCGGTATCGATGTTCAATGTAAAGGGATTGTATTCATGCAAGCTGCGGCGGGGGCAACAGAGAAGCGATGGACTGCATCGCCTTCTCGACCTCGCGTCGGCCATGGCGGACGGCGAAGGTGAGGTGGCCCGGATAGAGGCCAGCGATCGGCAGCGCGGCCAGGCGCTCGACGCTGGCGATCGACTCCTGAAGCGAGCAATCCCAGGTGTGCTGCAGCAGGATCTTGCCGCCGAAGAATACCGCGTCGCCGCAGAAGACGGACAGGCGTGGTCCTTGCCGCAAGAGGAAGGAGATATGGCCAGTGGCGTGGCCCGGCGTGTTGAGGACGGTCAAGGTGAGGTCGCCTACCTGCGCCTCGGCGCCGTCCTCAAGTTCGCCATCGACCGAGCAGGGACGGAGGACGAAGTCGGAGGGATAGCCGCCGGAACGGCGAGCAACATCGAGACTGATTGCCTGCTCGTTCCCCTCGCGCACGAAGCCGGCCACGACAGGCGACGCGAAGACTTGCAGGCCGAACCGTTCGCGCACGGCGGCGGCGCCGGCGGCGTGGTCGGCGTGCGCGTGAGTCAAGAGCAGCTTGCGCACGCGCTTGGGGTCGAGTCCGTCCCCTTCAATCTGGGCCACGATCCCTGGTACGTCACGGCCGCCGCCCGCGTCGATCAGAGCATACTCGTCACCGCCGTCCAGGAGATAGACGTGACAGTCGAAGTCGTCCGTCAGGCCGAAGCCAAGCCTGCCGCTAGCGACGATGTGGATGCGATCGGCGATTTTCATGGTTGGGACTCCTTGGGTGAGAGCAGGC
>Ga0102924_1006319_pt1 | contig 11165 bp, 15 predicted proteins | sample PaiPotPPM11metaG_FD_80116 | JGI IMG/M metagenome (GOLD analysis project Ga0102924, IMG submission 80116) | Iron sulfur acid spring bacterial and archeal communities from Banff, Canada, to study Microbial Dark Matter (Phase II) - Paint Pots PPM... ...
CCCACGAGGATGCGCTCGTACAGCATCGGCGGACACCGTAGCGGGCGTTGTGGTCCCGGCCGCGGCCGGGACCACAACGCCCGCTACGGTGTCCGCCGATGCTGTACGAGCGCATCCTCGTGGGCACCGACGGGTCGGCCACCGCGTCCAAGGCGGTGGACCGGGCGGTCGAGCTGGCTCAGGCCACGGGGGCCGGACTGACGGTTGTCAGCGTGGGTGCGCGGGCGGCAGGGATCGTGGAGCGCGAGGTGGCTCGTCATGCCGGGTCCGCGGTGTCGATCACGACCGAGACGCGCTCGGGCGATCCGGCATCGGTGCTGGCGGACATCGCCGAACACGAGGGGTACGACCTCTTGGTGGTCGGCAACAAGGGGATGACCGGTGCGGCCCGGTTCCTCCTCGGGTCGGTGCCCAACAAGATCAGCCACCATGCCCGGTCCTCACTGCTGATCGTCCGCACCACCTGAGCTTCTGGTCCCATCCGCTTGGCGGTCACACCCCCTCCTTAGGGTAGGAGCCATGGCGAGGGACAGGATGATCCATCGGTGCGCTGAGTGCGGTGCGACGGCCGCCAAATGGCTCGGGCAGTGCGCCACGTGTGGGGCGTGGGGATCGCTCGTCCAGGAAGCCGGTCCCCGTGCCCCGCTTGCGCCCACCCGGGCCGTGCCGCTGGCCAGTGTGGACACTTCTCCCACCCGGTGCCGCCCGACGGGCGTGCCCGAGCTGGATCGGGTGCTCGGTGGCGGCCTGGTCGACGGGTCGGTGACGCTGCTCGGCGGTGAGCCGGGCATCGGGAAGTCGACGTTGTTGCTCCAGGTCCTGGCCGCCGTGTCGGCCAAGGGGTCCTGCCTGCTGGTCTCCGCCGAGGAGTCCGTGGCCCAGGTCCGGCTGCGGGCCGAGCGCCTGGGCCCGTTGCCGGCGGGGCTGCTCGTCATCGCCGAGACGGGTCTGCAGGGCATCGTCGCCACCATCGAGGCGTCGGCCCCGGCCGTATGCGTCGTCGACTCGATCCAGGCCGTCGCCGACCCCGACCTGGGATCGGGGCCGGGATCGGTCACCCAGGTCCGGGAGTGTGCCCATGCCCTGACCCGGGTGGCCAAGGAGCGGGGGACGGCGGTGGTGCTCGTCGGTCACGTGACCAAGGACGGGGGCCTGGCCGGCCCCCGGGCCCTCGAGCACGTGGTGGATACCGTCCTGTCGTTCGAGGGGGACCGCCACCACGCCCTCCGCATGCTGCGGGCCGTGAAGCACCGGTTCGGCCCCACCGGGGAGCTGGGACTGTTCGAGATGACCGATCAGGGCATGGCGGGCGTCCGTGACCCCGGCGGCCTGTTCCTCGGCGACCGCGGCCGCGATGCGCCCGGATCGGCGGTCGTCATGACGATCGAGGGTCGCCGCCCCTTGCTGGTCGAGGTCCAGGCCCTCGTCGGACGGGGGACCTCGGCCAACCCCCGCCGGGCGGCGCAGGGTGTCGACAGCGGCCGGGTGGCCCAGCTCATCGCCGTTCTGGAGCGTCACGCCGGTGTCGTCCTCGGTGGTGCCGACGTGTTCGTGTCGGCGGTCGGCGGCGTCCGCCTGCCGGAGCCGGCCGCCGATCTGGGCATCGCCCTCGCCCTCGTCTCGGCCACGACCGACCGGGTCATCCCGGGGGATCTGGCAGCGGTCGGGGAGATCGGGCTCGGAGGGGAGCTGCGCCAGGTGCCCCACGCCGCCCGACGGCTTGCCGAAGCCGCCCGCATGGGGTTCCGGAGGGCGCTCGTCCCCACGTCCAGCCCCCGGGGGCCGGCCGGGCTCGAGCTGCTCCGGGCCGGCACCGTGGCCGAGGCGATCGGGGCGCTGGGTATCGCCGCCACCGGCGGGCGACCCCCGTCGGGGTGGGATCCAGAGGCGTGGGCGCCGGTGTCGGGACCGCACCAGGCGAATTCGACAGCGCCCGCCGGCCGGGAGCGGTTTGATCGGACTGCCACGCTCAGCTGGGAGGCGGCCCGTTCTGAGGCCGCCCGATAGGCTTGGCGGGGTGGAGGCAGGCCTCAGCGCGGCGATGCTCGAGGCACTGGCCCAGGTTGCCCCCGGTCGGCCGCTCCGGGCCGGTGTCGACCGGATCCTCCAAGCCAGCATGGGTGCCCTCATCGTGGTGGGGGACGGGCCCGACGTCCTGGCCATCTGCTCCGGGGGCTTCCTCCTGGACGCCGAGTTCTCCCCGCAGCGGCTGTCCGAGCTGGCCAAGATGGATGGGGCGATCATCCTGGCGGCGGACGGGAGCCGCATTGCCAGGGCCAACGTCCATCTCGTCCCCAACCCGGACGTGCCGACCTCGGAGACGGGCACCCGCCACCGCACCGCCGAGCGGGTGGCCCGGTCGGTCGACGTCCCCGTGATCTCGGTGTCCGAGGACATGGGGGTCATCGCCGTGTACCGCCACGAGCAGAAGCACCCCCTCGAGGCCATCCCCCGCCTGCTCAATCGCGCCAACCAGGCCCTCCAGACCCTCGAGCGTTACAAGAGCCGGCTGGACGCGGTGAGCAGCGGTCTGACGGCATTGGAGGTCGAGGACCTCGTGACGGTCCGCGACGTCGCAACCGTCCTCCAGCGGGCCGAGATGGTGCGGCGGATCGCCGAGGAGATCGAGGGCTACATCGTGGAGATGGGTTCGGACGGGCGGCTGATCCGGCTCCAGCTCGAGGAGCTGATGGGAGGGGTCGAGGACGACCGGCGACTGGTGATCGGCGACTACTTCTGTGGGAGCTCGGCCTGGACGCTGGACGACGCCATCGCCCACCTGGGGAACCTGTCGTACGACGAGCTCCTCGATCCCAACGAGGTGGCGGCCCTTCTGCACCTCCCCACCGGCGCCAACGAGCTGGACGCCCACCTCCAGCCCCGGGGCTACCGCCTCCTGGGGAAGGTCCCGCGCCTGCCCGCCGACGTCATCGATCGTCTGATCGACCGCTTCGGAGACCTGCAGAAGATCATGCGGGCGTCCGTCGGTGACCTCAACGAGGTCGAGGGCATCAGCGGCCGGCGGGCCCAGTCCGTCAAGGAAGGGCTCGCCCGTCTGGCCGAAACGTCCATCCTCGATCGCTACAGCTGAGCCCATGCGCGTCGACCTCCCTTCCCGGACGCCTGCCGAGATCGCCACCCCGCCGGTGGGGGCCGAGCGCGGCGTGGTCCTGATCCCCGACATCGGCGGGCTCCGGCCGCTCTTCGACGGGCTCGCCGCCCGTTTGGCCGCCGAGCAGCGCTGGGCGGTGGCGGCGATCGAGCCGTTCCCCGGTCGCCAGCTGGAGACGATCGACGACCGCTTCGCTGCGGTCTCGAGCCTGGACGACGACCGGATCCTGGCCGACGCCGGCGCCGCCGCCGACGTACTGGAGCGGGATGCCGGCGTGGACCGGGTGGCCGTGATCGGTTTCTGCATGGGCGGGATGTACGCCTACAAGGCGGCGACGACCGGGCGCTTCGACCGGGCGGTGTCGTTCTACGGCATGATCCGGCTGCCGGTGGCGTGGCGCGGGCCGGCCCAACAAGAGCCGCTGGGCATGCTCGAGTCGGACCGGACCTGCCCGGTGCTCTCGATCATCGGTGACCAGGACCCGTACACCCCGGCCGAGGACGTTGCCGAGCTGGCGCGCTTCGGGGGCCTGGTCCAGGCGGTCAGGTTCCCCGATGCCGAGCACGGGTTCGTGCACGACCCCGACCGGCCTGCCCACCGGCCCGGGGACGCGGCTGAGGCGTGGCGCCAGGTGATCCACTTCCTCAAGTAGCACTAGCCCGGCTGACGCTCGCGCTCACCGCGAGCGGCGTTCCAGCTGCACCCGGTCGGTGATCCGATACCGCCGGTCCGACTGGGAGATCCACCCCAGCCGGACGAAGGCGCTGAGGGCCTTGTTGACGCGTTCCCGGCTGGCGCCCACCATCGCAGCCAGCTCCTCCTGCGTCACCGGGAGCACGAACTGCTCCTGGTCGCCGGCCAGCTCGAGGAGCCGTTTGGCAGTCCGTCCGGTGACGTCGAGGAACACGGCGTCGGCGAGCGCCGAGTCCGTCGCCCGAAGCCGCCGGGACAGGAAGCCGACGACCTCCCAGAGCAGGTCAGGACGGGTGTCGAAGAGACGGCGGACGGGCGGATAGGGGACGAGGACGACCTCGGACGGCTCGAGCGCCCTGGCGTCGGCTGACCGGCCCTCCCCGTCGAACAGGCTCATGTCACCGAACAGGTCACCGGCCTCCATCAGGGCCATGACCGACTCCCGCCCGTCGGCGCTGCGATTGGCGATCGCCACCCGCCCACTGCGCACGACGTACAGCTCGGCCGCCGCGTCGCCCTCTCCGAAGATCCGCACGTTGCGGTCGAAGGCGACGAGCCGCGACTCGGCGGCGATGGCCTCGAGCGCCTCCGGCTGGAAATGCTCGAACAGCTCCGACGCGCCGAGCAGCCCCGGGATGTCCATCCTGGGAAGCGTAACGATCGCACGGAGGCGAAGGTCGAGGGGCCGAGGGGACGCAAGTTGAGGACTTCGCGACCACCCCGTACCCTTGGGACTCGCCCCAACGAGTGCCCCGAGCCCTGGGAGAGGTATGACCTTCGACGTCGGTGACAAGGTGGTCTATCCCCATCACGGGGCGGCTGTCGTCGAGCGGAGGGAGAAGAAGGACGTTTTCGGATCGACCCGGGAGTACCTCGTCCTCCGGCTCGCCTACGGCGACCTCACCCTCATGGTGCCCGCCGACAACACCGACGAGGTCGGTCTGCGGGAGGTCATCAACGACGAGGAGGTCGAGGAGGTGTTCGCCGTCCTTCGCAAGAAGGAGGCCCGGATGCCGACCAACTGGTCGCGGCGGTACAAGAACCACGTGGAGAAGCTCAAGTCGGGCGACATCTACCAGGTGGCCGAAGTGGTCCGGAACCTGTCGATCCGGGAGAAGGACAAGGGTCTGTCCGCCGGGGAGAAACGGATGCTCACGAGGGCGCGCCAGATCCTGGTCTCCGAGTTGACCTTCGCCATCGGCGTGAGCGAGGAAGAGGCCGAGAAGAAGCTCAACGACGCGCTGCCGTAGGTAGCGGTCGAATCGGCCGTGGGCGCCGTCTGGGCGATCGTGGTCGCCGCCGGTGCCGGTCGGCGCTTCGGTGGTTCGAAGCAGTACGAGCTCATCCATGGGCGCACCGTCCTGGACTGGTCGCTCTCGGCCGCCCGGCGGGCCTGCGACGGGGTGGTGGCCGTCGTCCCCGAGGGGGACGCGGATCGTGGGATCTCCGCCTCGCCCGAGCCGGATGCCGTGGTGGCGGGCGGCCAGACGCGGTCGGCCTCCGTGCGGGCCGGCCTGGTGGCGGTCCCGGACGGTGCCGCGGTCATCGTGGTCCACGACGCCGCCCGACCGCTCGCCGGTCCGGCTCTCTGGGAGGCGGCCATCGCCGCCGTGGAGGCCGGCGCCGACGCCGCCGTCTGTGCCGTCCCGGTGACCGACACAATCAAGCGGGTCGACGGAGCACTCGTCATCGAGACGATCGATCGGGCCGGACTGGTGGAGGTGCAGACGCCGCAGGCGTTCCGGGCGGGGGCTCTGCGCGTCGCCCACGCCGCCGCCGGAGAGGCGAGCGACGACGCCGCCCTGGTGGAACGGTGCGGAGGGCGGGTCGTCACCGTCCCCGGGTCACCTCACAACCTGAAGGTCACGCATCCCCACGACTTGGCCGTGGCGGCCGCCCTCGCCGGCTGGGCGTCGACATGACTGTGCGTGTCGGCCAGGGTTTCGACGTCCACCCATTCAGCGACGACCGCTCGCGTCCGCTGGTGCTCGGCGGGGTCACCCTGCCGGGAGAGCGTGGCCTCGTCGGGCACTCCGATGCCGACGTCGTCTGTCACGCCGCCGCGGATGCCCTCCTCGGGGCCTTGGGTCTGGGCGATCTGGGGCAGCACTTCCCGGACAGCGACCCGGCTTGGGCCGGCGCCGACAGCATGCGTCTGCTCGTCGTCGTCGCGGGGCTGGTCGCCGCCGAGGGGTGGACGGTCGGGAACGTCGACGTGACCGTGGTCACCGAGACGCCCCGCCTGGCCGGCCACCGTCAGGCGATGGAGGAGAACCTCTCCGGTGCGGTAGGCGCGCCCGTTTCGGTCAAGGCCACACGGCCGGAGGGACTCGGCGCCCTCGGCCGCGCCGAGGGCATCGCCTGCCTGGCCGTGGCCCTGGTCGAACGCCCATGACCGGTCGGCCCGCCGGTGGGGCCGGCAAGCGGACGAGCCGGCGGCCACCGCCCGGCGCGGGCGGTGGCCCTCCGGGTCGGGGGCGCAGCGAGAGCCGGGGTCTGGGCGGCGACCAGGTGGAGGGTCGGCGGTCGGTCCGCGAGCTCCTGGGCGCCGGGCGGCGCCCGGTGCGCGATGTCTGGGTGAGCGAAGCGGTGGACGACAGCCCGCTGATCACCGAGATCCTCCGCCTGGCGGCAGAGGCCGGCGTCGTGGTCCGCCGGGTCAGCCGTGGGCGCCTCGACGCCGAGGCCCGCACCGATGCCCCTCAGGGAGTCATCGCCCACGCCCGGGCCCTCGAAGAGGTCCCGCTCGAGGACCTGTGCGAGCGCCGTACGGGGACCGAGTCGCCGTTCCTCCTTGTCCTGGACGGCGTGACCGATCCGCAGAACCTGGGGGCGATCATCCGCACGGCGGACGGGGCGGGCGCCACAGGGATGGTGCTGCCGCGCCATCGGGCCGCGCACCTGACCCCCGCGGTCACGAAGGCGGCAGCCGGTGCCGTGGAGCACCTTCCGATCGCCGTGGTGCCGGGGATCCCGGGTGCCCTGAGCGTGCTGGCTGATCGCGGGGTGTGGACGGTCGGCCTCGATGGGGGCGCGCCTCAGACGATCTGGGACCTCAGCGTGGCGACCGAGCCGGTGGCCATCGTCTTGGGAGCCGAGGGCGAGGGTCTCTCTCGGCTGGCCCGGAATCGGTGCGACGTGCTGGTGTCCATCCCGCAGCGTGGCCAGCTGCCGTCACTCAACGTGGCCGCGGCGGCCGCGGTCGCGGCGTTCGAGATCGCCCGGCGCCGGGTCTGAGCACAGGCGCCGGCGCCCGCCGACGCCCCGGCCTCGAGCGGACTAGTCCGCTGGCCTGCACATTTGTCCAGGTTCCTCCGCTTTCGGGGGGAAAAGGGGCTGTCACCTGGGCATTTCCCTGGGCTGTGACCATTGACACAAGCTAGTCAGGCGTCTACAAAGGACTAGTCCGTAGCGCCTGGTGCGGACGCCCAACCCGCTCCACTCCAACGTCATCCTCTCCGTCCCAGCACCGCAGGAGTCTTCCGTGGCCATCCGCTTCGACGTCCTCCCCCTCACCGATCAGAACGACGATGAGCTCGTCGCCCGCTTCCAGCAGGGTGACGACGGCGCTCTCGCCGTCCTGCTCGAGCGCTACCGGCGCTTCGCCCGGGCCAAGACCCGGGGGTACTTCCTGATCGGGGCCGACTCCGAGGACATCGAGCAGGAGGCCATGATCGGGCTCTACAAGGCGGCCCGCGACTTCCGGGCGGATCGCCAAGCATCCTTCCGGGCCTTCGCCGAGCTGTGCATCACCCGCCAGGTCATCACCGCCGTCAAGACGGCAACCCGTCGCAAGCACCAACCGCTCAACCAATACGTGTCGATCTCCGGTGTCCGGAGTGGTGACGAGACCGACCGGTCGGTGGAGGACCTCCTCCACGATCACAGCGAGGCGGATCCCGCCGACGAGGTCGTATCCCGGGAGCGCATGGCGGCGATGCGCCAGTCGATGGCCGACATGCTGTCGGGCCTCGAGGTCGACGTGCTGCATCTCTACGTCGAGGGCAAGAGCTACCAGGAGATCGGGGACCAGCTCGGCCGGCACGCGAAGTCGATCGACAACGCCCTCCAGCGCATCCGCCGCAAGCTCGACACCCACCTTCAACAGCGCGCCGTCGAGGAGCAAGAGACGGTCGCCGTCCCGGCCTGAGCCAACCTGGGCGGCCCCCCCGGGGTGCCCTCGGGCCGTGGTATACAGAGGGCGGCACGCCCGAGTAGCTCAGACGGCAGAGCGCTTGCCTTGTAAGCATGTGGTCGGGGGTTCGATTCCCCCCTCGGGCTCCGGCCCGGCATCCGAGCGGCCGGGGTCCCGCACACGAGGAGCGATGAACGGGCAGCGACGCGGTCAGTGCCACCGATGGCCTGGTCGCCGTCGTCAACCGTCGTGACGGCCGTCAGGCCGGCAACGGCACGGCTCGCTGTTCCTGGTGACCTGGCCACCCTGGTCGCCCTGCGCGACGCCGCCCTGGTCGAACAGGGCGCTCTCCGGGGAGGGAGCCTCTACACCACCCGCGAAGCCCGTCCGTTCGCCGAACCCGGCTCCCCGGGGCGTCCCCTGTGGGTCGGCATGCTGGCCGACGCGGTCGTCGGGTACCTGGCAGGTCGGACCGAGGACCTTCGCACGACCGAGCGTCTCGGCATCGTCGATGCCGTGTACGTCGACCCGCAGTGTCGATCGGTGGGCGTCGGTGAGGCGATGATGGCCTCGGCTGTCGCTTGGTTCGAGTCGCAAGGGTGCATCGGAGTCGACGCCGTGGCCCTCCCGGGGGCGCGGGCGACCAAGAACTTCTTCGAGGAGTCCGGCTTCACGTCCCGCTTGCTCTTGATGCACCATCGTCTCTGACCGCCAGTTCGAGCGCGGCGGCCACCCGGCCGGCCAGGGGCGCCCCCAACTCCCCCCACCGGGTGCCCGGGGCGACGCCGAGCTCCTCCAGGACTCGACGGCTCCCCACCTTGCCCGCCCCGGGGACGGCCTGTGCCAGGACGACCACCTTGACCGGGCCGGCGGACTCGTCGCCGACCAGATCCGAGAGCCGGAGCTCGGCATCGGCGATCCTTCGGACGAGGGTGTCTCGGCGCTCACGGAGGTCTTCGGCGAGGCGGACGGCTGCCGAACGAGCGGAGGGATCGGCCACCCGCCGGGCATAGCAGTGGGGATGCTTGTAATTCAAGGCCCGGGTTGCGAAGCTCGTTGTGATGCCGCTGAGCTCGCGGGAACGCGCCATTTTGGATTTCGAGCGGACGTGGTGGTCGCTGCCTGGCCCGAAAGACCAGGCAATACGGCAGCGGTTCGACCTGTCCACGGCGCGCTACTACCAGTTGCTCTCCGACCTCATCGAGACCGGTGATGCCATGACCTACGATCCGCTCGTCGTCCGCCGTCTACGCCGCCTCCGCGATCGCCGCCGCCGCGCCCGTTGGGAGGGCCGCCCGGCGGACGGGACCCGATGAGGACTGGTACGCATGCACGCGACGATGGATCTTTCGGGCGCTCGGCCAGCAGCCAGACGTTGAAGGGCGCGGCACTCATCGCCCTAGCCGTTCTGATCGGGTGGGCCTTGCTGCACACCGCCCCGAAGGCCGCCACATCGGTGACCACCGCTGCGGCGCCGCCCGCCACGACCAAACCGACCAAGCCCTCCTCCGGCTCGACGGGCGCGTCGACGTCGACATCGACCACCGCGGCGCCGGCCCACCAGGCGAGTCAGGTGAGCGTCCTGGTGGCCAACGGCGCCGGCGTGGGCGGCCTCGGGGGACGGATCCGGGGGCAGCTCAACACCGCCGGCTTCAACACGGCGAAGCCGGCGATCAACGCTCCGTCGTCGAACGTCGCCAGCACCGCCATCTACTACGAGCCGGGCTATCAGGCCGACGCCCTCAATGTGGCCAACACCTTGAGCCTGGCCGCCGGCAGCGTCTTCGCGATGCCGACCCCGCCGCCGGTGCCGACCAGCGATCTCACCGGCGTCAACGTGCTGGTGATCGCCGGCAGCGACCTCGGCGGCGGCTCCAGCTCCAACACGACAGAGGCGCCGGCCGGCAACACCATCGCCCCGTCGCCCACCCAGGCATCATCGGGATCGTCCTCTTCATCCGGGTCGTCCAGCGGGACCACGAGCACCACGGTCCACCACACCGCCACCACCACGACGGTGGTTCACACCACCACAACCACCTCGCACAGCACGACCACGGCCTCGGCCGGCCGGACCACCACGACCGTCAAGTAGCGCGTGCGCCTCCGCGGTCGGAAGGTCTCGCTGGGCGTCGTCGTCTGGATCGTCGTCGGGTTGGTCGTCGCTGCCGACCACCACTTCATCGATCATCTGGACACCCTCTCCCGGGTGCTGTCGGCCGTCCTGGCCGTCGCCGCCTGGCCGCTCGTGGTCCTCCACATCCACGTCGCCATCTGAGGCGGCACCGCTGGACTCGTCGCGTCTACGGTCGCACCCGATGGTCACCTGGTCGGCACGGCTCGAGCCGTGGCGGGCCGATCCCACCACTTCGGGGGTCCTCCTCGACTTCGACGGCACATTGGCACCCATCGTCGCCGACCCGGCCGCCGCTCGTCCCTTGGAAGGGGTCCACGAGGCACTGACCGCCCTGGTCTCCCGCTACCGCTTGGTGGCCGTGATCTCCGGCCGGCCGGCGCGGTTCCTCGCCGACCAGCTTCCCGTAGCCCACCTCGAACGCTGGGGCTCGTACGGGCTGGAGCGAGTCGTCGACGGCGCGGTCGAGCTGACTCCGGACGCACAGCCGTGGCAGGCGGTAGTGGCGGCCGTCGCGGCGAGGGCCCGGGAGTCGGGTCCACCGGGGGTGGGCGTGGAGGACAAGGGCGTGTCGGTGACGCTCCACTTCCGAGGGGCGCCCGAGCAGAGCGCCCGGGTGCGGGCCTTCGCCGAACGGGAGGCGTCCTCGACAGGGCTGATCGTCCACGAGGCGCGCATGAGCGTCGAGCTGCGCCCACCCTTGGCCGTCGACAAGGGCAGCGTGGTGGAGAGGCTCGTGTCGGCGGCGGGCGTGTCGAAGGCCTGCTTCATCGGTGACGACCTCGGGGACGTGGCCGCCTTCCGGGCCCTCGACAGACTGCCGGTGGCGCTCCGGGTGGCGGTCCGCAGCGATGAGTCGCCTCCGGAGCTGCTCGCCGCCGCCGACCTGATCGTGGACGGACCGGCGGGAGTGCGCGAGCTCCTTCGCTCCCTGGCCGGCTGACCCGGCCTGGCGGTCACCCCGGACCTCTCGGGTGGTTGCCTGGCGTCGGCGTCCCGGCAGGCCCGCGGGCCTCGCGGGCCTCGCGGGCCTCGCGGGCCTCGCGGGCGTCAGCCCTTCGGGAAGGCGCGGTCCATGGCATCGAGCCGGC
>Ga0102924_1006320_pt1 | contig 11164 bp, 9 predicted proteins | sample PaiPotPPM11metaG_FD_80116 | JGI IMG/M metagenome (GOLD analysis project Ga0102924, IMG submission 80116) | Iron sulfur acid spring bacterial and archeal communities from Banff, Canada, to study Microbial Dark Matter (Phase II) - Paint Pots PPM... ...
ATTCGATAGAGAATACAGCGGACATGACGCGGAGTGGACAAGGCCGGCGTGGTTGACCCCACGCATACCTGAGCAGCCGGTCTCGTTTAGCGCAGTTCCATTCCAGCCGCGCGGGAAAAGTGGCAAAGTCGCCACAGCGAGCGGCTCTTGTACTCGCTCAATTTCTGTGTTTTGCAAGCCTGTCCGACTTTATTTGTCGGAGAACGCTAGTTTAGGTTCTGAGGAGATGAGCACGCAGCTAACCTACCGACCCGATATCGACGGGCTTCGTGCAATTGCAGTGCTGCTCGTTATCGGGTTTCACGCGTTTCCAAACCTCGTGCCCGGCGGCTATGTTGGAGTCGATGTCTTTTTTGTAATTTCCGGCTTTTTGATTACCGGATTGCTGTTGCAGGATTTGGAGAAGAAGCAGTTCAGCTTCGCCACGTTCTACGGCAGACGGATACGGCGTATTTTTCCGGCGCTGATCCCTGTGCTTGCCGCATGTTTTGCGGTCGGCTGGCTTATCCTGCCCCCTTCGGTTTTTAAATCACTGGGGCTGAATATCTTCGGCGGCGCCGCTTTTTCCTCAAATCTGGTGCTGCTCCACGAGACTGGATACTTCGACATCGACGTTGAGCAAAAGCCTTTGCTCCATCTGTGGTCGCTCGGCATCGAGGAGCAATTCTATATTGTCTGGCCGGTGCTTTTGCTGCTGACATTTTCGCGGCGATTAAGCATCGCCATCCTTGCCGTCGTGCTATTTATTATTTCTTTTGCGTGGAATGTGCGCATCGCCGGCAGCGCCGCCGATTTCTATCTACCATTTACGCGGGCGTGGGAACTCATGATCGGCGGTACTATCGCTGCCCTCGGGAGCCAAAACGTTAAGCTCAAGCTCGATCGAGCTGAAGACCTTTTCCACTCGGCGCTGAATTTGACGCCAAGGCGAGAGAGCGCATTTTTATCAGGCCTCGATTTACGCGCGGGCATGGGGATCGGTCTCATCATCGCCGCCGTGATCGCGGGATGGAGCAACAGCGGCTCGTTCCCGGGATGGTGGGCGCTTCTGCCCACGTTGGGAACCACGCTTATCATTTTATCGGATGGCTCTTGGCTCAACAGAAGCGTCTTGTCCAATCAGACGGTCGTGTTGGTCGGCCTGATGAGCTACCCGCTCTACTTGTGGCATTGGCCGCTACTGTCGTTCACCAACATTATTACCACCCAGCCGTCTTGGCAGCTTCGCGTTGCCGTTATCCTCGGCGCGACAGTGTTGGCGTGGCTCACCTATCGCTGGATCGAGCAGCCGGTGCGGAAGGGAAGTTATTTCCCCGTCAAAGTAGCAATTCTCTGCATCGCCATGGCGCTGATCGGGAGCGCAGGCTTCGCGGCGTATTATTGGCAGGGCGTGCCTTATCGCGTTCCACCACAGATGCGCGACATCGTTGACATCCATCTCGACCCACAATTCGAGCACGCCGAGTGGCGGCGTGACACGTGCTTTTTCGATGTCGGACCATCGCGATATTCGCCTGACTGTATCGAACGCGGCAAGCGGCCGTTGGTATTCCTGTGGGGCGATTCGATGTCGACCTCACTCTATCCGGGATTGAAACGCCTCCAAGGTTCGATTGATTTTGGCCTGGCGCAATACACTAGGGGAGCTTGTCCGCCGTCGCTGTCGTATGGAGTGCAGGCCTTGCCGGATTGTGCCGCCAGCAACGAAATGGTGTTTGCCTCTTTGACTGAAGCTCGGCCGGACATCGTGCTCCTTCACGCAACGTGGGAATATTACCGCATAATCCCCGAGCTAAGGGACCTCATAGAACGGCTGCGCCAGTTGAACATCCCGCGGATCGTCGTTATGGGGCCGCCGGCGGGATGGACCGGCGGCTTACCAAGCGCCGCCTACCGTTATTACATGCTGCATTTTTATCTACGCGATCCAACGCGCCAGTTGATCCCCGTCCGCAGCAATTTTGGCGTCAACGAAAAGTGGTACGCATATCAGAAGCAGTTTCGAGATCAGGTCCTGTCCTGGGGCGTGGAATATATCTCAGCCTGGGATGCCATGTGCAACGGCGATAAATGTCTCACGCGTCTCGGAGATGGAGCCAAAGACCTGGTCGCGTTCGATTACGCGCATTTGACTGTTGCCGGAGCGGCCTATCTGTCCCGGGCAATTGCACCCTGCCTGTTTCCCGAGCAGATTGATCGCATTTCGGTTCCGGAAGAGGTGAATCGGTCAGTCGTCTGTTATTCACCCGGGACAACTGCAGGATCCTCGCTTTCACCCGCCAAGATCCGTTAACTCCGGTCGCGAGAAGTTAAAATCGGCGATAATTCAGCACCATGGATCTCGGCGAAGACAATATGGTGCAGTTTACTGACGAGTATGGCCGGAACTGAACTGCCGGCATAACGGGCAGCCCCCGGTAGCGTTTCGATGTTGAACACCGCATAATCGACAAGGATGCCAAGGGAGGCTGTCGATGGGTCGCAAACTGCTGTGGGCCTATGTAATCGCGGGATGCCTGACGCTGATATTTCAAATCTGGGTACGATGGAGCGTCTGTGGGGATAACTGCGCCAACAGCTTTGCCAAGGCCGTGGTGTGGGCAGTCATCTGGCCCCTGTCCTGGATCGTTTATTTGCAAGGCATTCTATAAGTGCTTGCGCTGGTCGAAGCGGCGGTCGAACACGCCCTCGGCGATTCTGTTATTGGCGCCACGCGTCATGTTGTGTGCGCCGCGGCGATCTGTCCGGTTTCGGGAGACAAGCCGAAGTCCCGGGAGCGCGCTCAAACGTCGCTCCTGACCCACGTCGGACAAACGGAACCGTGCAAGTTTCAACGCCGCAGAGAGGCGTGAACCTGGCGGGCCAACCTCCGGCATGCACTACGCGAAGCTAAATTTTCAGCTCTGCAGTAGGCACCGATACACGCAATCGTTCAATGCTTGTGACCTTGCTTCCCGCCAATCGTAATCATACCATCAATTGCAATTTGCCCATAATGAGACCCTACTATGCGACTGTTACGGCACCTTCACGATGGCGCGCGCAACGTGCTTGGGGAGCGCGTCTACGGAAAATTGGTCCAGTCAGTCCTTAAAAACGGCGTTACGCGGAAGCTGGCGCTTGCCGAATTTATGGCGAGAGATATTGGACCAAATGGACTTGAGGTGCGCCGCTTGTTCGAGCACGACCGGGCGGTTGTCCTAAGCTTGGCCGTCCAGTACGCCTATGACACTTACGTCGAGGGCGATATCGCCGAATTCGGGACGGCATCCGGCTTAACCGCCCGCGTCATCGCGCGTGCGATGGTCGCCGCGGAAAGAGATAGACCAACCAAACGGTTTCACCTGTTTGACAGCTTTATGGGTTTTCCCGAAGCAACTTTGGATGTCGATAAAAATAGTTATGAAATCCGCACAGGGGTCTGGAAAGCAGGCGCCCCGCGATTGCTATCTAAGGACGAGTTGTTTCAGTCGTGCTCGCGCATCCTCCCCTCTGCGCGCCTTGTGATGCACGACGGCTGGTTCAAAGACACGGTCTCACGACTGCCACTGGAGCAGCGGTTTGCTTTGATTCATTTCGATGGGGACCTGTATCAGTCGACCATTGATGCGTTCGGCCGCCTGTTCGAGATCGGGGCCATCACTAACGGCGCGGTGATCTGCTTCAACGGCTGGAATGGCGGACAGGCCGATCCAAATCGCGGAGAACGTGGGGCGTGGAAGGAATTGACGGAAAAATATCACGTCGTCTTCAGCGATTGGCGCGCATACGGCGCGTTAGGTAGATCATTTTTTGTGCACGACTACAGGAGAGCGTAATTCAATTCCGACCACACTCAGAAAGTATTCTTACGCTTGCGCTGGTCGAAGCGGCGGTCGAACACGTGCTCGGCAATGCGGTTTTTCAGCATTTCAATCGAACCGCCGGCGATCATCCAGCCGCGGGTGCGGCGCATGCAATACTCGACCAGGGTTTCGCGCGAAAAGCCCATCGCGCCCATGATCTGCACGGCCTCGCTCGACACTTCGAAACCGGCTTGGTTGCATGCCGTCTTGGCGATCGCGGTCTCATAGGCCGAGGGCAACCCGCGATCGGCGTTGGTCGCGGCGCGATAAAGCAGTAGTTGCGCGCTATCGAGCTTGATCGCCATGTCGGCGAACTTCCACTGCAAGCCCTGGAACTCGCACAAAGGCCGGTTGAACTGCTCGCGCGTCGCCGCATAGTCGCGCGCCGCGGTGAAGGCGTAGCGGCCGCACGCCAGCGCGCGAGCCGTGTTGCCGAGCCGCTCGACGTTGAAACCGGCCATCTGTTTCTTAAAACCCCCGGGCCCGAGCAGCACATTGTCCGCCGGGATGCGGCAGTCGGTAAAATGCAATTCGCACCATTCCTCGCCGCTCATGAATTCCGAAGGCGCACCGATCGCAAAGCCGGACGTTCCCCGCTCGATCAGCACCGAGCCGATACCGTCGAGTCCGGGGCCGAAGCGCACATAGACGAGAAAGATCTGCGCCTCCGGGCTGAAGGTGGAAAACACCTTGCTGCCGCTGATGATGTATTGCGAGCCGTCGGCACGCGCGCTGGTTTTGAGATCGGTCACTGCCGAGCCGGCATCCGGCTCGGTCATGCCGAGACTCATGACCATGCGGCCGGTGAGCAGGTCGCCAAGCCAGCGCTGCTTCTGCGCCGGCGTGCCGTATTCGGCAAAGGTGCGGATCGGACCGAAATTGCCGAATTGCACCACGTCGGCGCTGCGCGGGCACACGGCTGCGACCTGCTCAATGGCGATCACGGCATCCATCAGCGTGCCGCCCTGCCCGCCGTCGCTTTGTGGCAGCGCAATACCCATCAAGCCCTGTTTCGCCATGAGCTGTGCCACATCGTAGGGAAAGCGCGGATCGTGGGCGCGCTTGAGCGCGCCCGCGGCGAGATGCTCCCGCGCAAAGCGCCGCACCGATTCCGCGAACAGCTTTTGCTCTTCGGTAAAATCAAAGTTCATGATGAGAAATCACCCGATGTCACGCTAGAGCTTCGTAACGCCGGCTTGATCTATGATCTTCTTGAACATGTCGATTTCCTTTATTACGCGCGTCCAGGCGGCGTCGGCGCCCTTGACCCGGACCTGAAAGCCGGCCGTGACCAGCTTGCCGTGTGTTTCCGGCGCGGCCAGGACCTTCAGGGTTTCCGTCTCCAGCCATTTGACGTTTGCGGCCGGCGTCTTGGCCGGCGCCAGCAGCACGCAATCGACCGCGAACACGAAATCCTTGTAGCCGGCCTCTTCCATGGTGGGCACGTCCGGCAGATCGGCCCAGCGGGTATCGCCGGAGACTGCGAGGCAGCGCAGCGTGCCGGCCTTGATATGCGGTAGAGCCGGCGGCAGCGAGCCGGAGCTCAGCTGTGCGGTGCCGCTGAGCAGCGCTGCGATGGCGTCACCACCGCCCTTGAACACCACATCGGCGAGCTTCGGCAGATTTTCGCGGATCTTCAGAAGCTCCAACTGGAGCTGCGCCGTCGTGCCGATCGGCGGCGTTGCGCAGTTGTACTTCTCGGGATTGGCGCGGGCCAGCGCGATGAAATCCTTGATGGTCTTGGCCGGTAACTCGGACCTGACCACAAAAGTGTCCGGCGACGTCGCCAGCTCGCTGACGCCGACAAAATCCTTGTGAGGATCGAACGGTAAATGATTGTAAAGCCCGTAATTCACCGAATAGGCATTGGTCGCGAGCAGGACCGTGTAGCCGTCCGGCTCGGCATGGGCTGCGTATTCCATGCCGATATTGCCGCCCGCCCCGCCGCGGTTCTCCACGATGAAGGTCTTGCCGGTCGATTGATCGAGCGCGGCGGTGACGATCCGGGCGACGATGTCGGACGGGCCGCCCGGCGTGTTTGCGACCACGAATTTGACGGGACGGTCCGGGTACGCCGCATAGGCCGAGCGGATGCTCAACACGGACGGCGCGGCGATGCCGGCGGCAAGCGCGCCGGCGGCCTTCACGAAACCGCGGCGCGACGGGCCGGAAGCTTTGCTGAATTTGGTCATCGTAGGCTCCTATTTCATATTGGCGGCAGCTTCATGGACAAGGCTCGCGTCGATCACGCTTTTGAACGACAGCTCGGCCTCGTAGTTGAGACGAACATCCTTGCGGTTGCTCTGTTGTCATTCCGCAGTAAGCCCGGCCGCGTGGATCACGGCCGACCATTTGGTCTCTTCGCGGTCGATGATGGCGGCGTGTTCCTCGGGCGTTGTCGGGGTGGGCTCTCCGCCTTCGAAGATGATGCGCTTGCGAACTTCCTCCATCGCCAGCGCCGCGCGCAGCTCCCTGTTCAGCCGGTCGATAATTGGCCGTGGCGTGCCGGCCGGCGCGAGCAGGCCATAGGTCAAGGTTGCGTCAAAACCCGGCAGGCCCGATTCCGCGAGCGTCGGCAGGTCCGGCATCAGCGTGGAATGTTTCTGCGAGGTCACGGCCAGCGCGCGGATATAGCCGCCATCCAAAGCGGCGCGCGATACCGGAATCGGATTGAAGCCGACCTTGACGAAGCCGCCCATCAGATCGGTAGTCAGCGGATTGGACCCTTTGTAGGGAATTTGCTCGACCTTGACGCCCGCCTGCTGCGCAAACAACACTGAGGCGAGATAATTGACGGTAGTCGAGCCCGGCGTGCCCACTTGATAAGGCTCCTTCGAGCTCTTCATCAGCGCGATGAGTTCGCCGACCCTGTGCACCGGCAAGTCCTTATGCACCAGCAGCAGCGCCGGCGCCGAAGCGATCAGGCCGATCGGCGCAAAATCCTTGCGCGGATCGTAGCCGACATTGCGATAAAAGTTTGGGCCGGTTGCCAGCGTCGAGGTATAGCCGAGGATAATCGTGTAACCGTCCGGGGTGGCGTGGGCGACCTGGCGCGTGCCAACCGTGCCGCTGCCGCCGGCATTGCGGTTCTCGATTACGATCTGCTGGCCGAGCGCGGCGCTCATCTTGTCCGCCACCGTCCGCGCCATGATGTCATTGGTGCCGCCTGGCGGCAGCGGAATGACGAGGATGATGGGCCGGGTCGGGTAATCATCCGCCGCGGCCGGCCAAGACAGCCCAAAGGCGGCGAGCGCCGCGAGCGCCGCAACCGGCATTGTTAGTCGCCCCAACGCGCCCTGCCCTTTCAAGCCGCCCTCCATTTTTTTGTTGCAGCGCCGGCCGCTGCCGGCCGATATATTTAGCCTACCTTTTCGCCCGACACGTTGTCATGCTCCGTGTCACGCTGCCGCATCAACCGAACCTGCCGGAAAGACAGCAATGACCTGGTCCGACACTTTCCTCGGCATATTGAAGGACAACGACATCCGCCTCATCAGCTATGTGCCCGACAATGTGCTCACCCCGCTCCTCAAGGGCGTCGCCGCCGACAATTACTTCCTGTCGGTCGGCGCGACGCGCGAGGATGAAGCGATCGGCACCGTAACCGGCGCCTACATGGCGGGCCTGGTCGCGCATCTCAAGCACGATGAGGCGGTGATCGGCGGTATCGGCAACAGCAATTTCGACCTGTTCGCCGCCGGCCATCGTCCGCAGAATTTCTACATGCTCGGCAGCATGGGACTTGCCTGCCCGATCGCGCTCGGCGTCGCGCTGGCGCAGCCGGAGCGCGGCGTCATCGCGCTCGAGGGCGACGGCTCGATCCTCATGGGCCTCGGTTGCCTCGCCACCATCGCCACTATGAAGCCGCGCAACCTCACCATCATCATCTGGGACAACGGCATCTATCAGATCACCGGCAAGCAGCCGGCGGCGACCGGCGGCGTCACCGATATCGTCGCGGTGGCGCGCGGCGCCGGCATACCCAACGCCGAGTGGGTGCGCGACGATGCCCATTTCGACACATTGCTCGACCGCCGCTTCGACGACGGCGGACCGGTCCTGCTTGCGGCAAAGATCGACGATCAGCCGGGCAAAGTGCAAACCGTGCGCGATCCCGCGCTCATTCGCAGCCGCTTCATGAAGGGGCTGAGCACCAGCCGCGGCGGCGCGCTGGATCAGTAGGGTGGGCAAAATCGTCTGCTCCCGCGTCCCCGCGTGGGCACCGCGCTCGCACGATTTTGCCCACGCGGTCCAGCCTTGATGGCGCGGTACCCACCCTACAAAATCTACAAAATCGCGCAGAGCCAACATCTCCCGTTCTCGCGGCACATGCGCGCCCGAGTTTTGCCAAGCACTGTCGAAAAATCTCCCCCGACAAAGCGAGGGAGGCGGAGCGCCGATAGGCGCATCCAACCATTGGCCGTGCTCGACGGAGCACGGCAGCGCGCCGATCGCAGCGCGCTCGCCTTTCGGCGCTCCACCGCGGCTCTCGCCAGGGGCTTGCGCCCGCTTGGCTCAACTCCAGGCCATGCTTCCTGGGACGCGGATCCGGCGGGCGTTACCCGCCCTCACCTATCCCAGTCCAGGGAAAGCACCTCCCGCACCGGCCGTAGTACCGGCGTGAATGATGCCCGGAGCCGCCCGGGCGCGGGTTGTAAATCCGCGCGCGGGGACCGCTCTCGCTCCGCTTTCGAAAGTACCCTCGCGAAAGGTCCCTCGATGAGCGAGATTGGCGGAATGTAACGGAAGTGAGGACGGATGTCAAGAAAAAGTTGCTGTTACAGTGACAAAGATTCGGAACCGCAGATTCTTCTTTCGCGCGCGTCGCCGCCGGGCTTGACCCGGCGGTCCATGCTGCGGATGGGCACATTCAGGGAAACGGGAAAAGCCCGAACCATTGGTGCGTTCCTCTCCTATGTTCGCGCATGCGCCGCTGCTTCGCACGAAGGGCACGCCGCTGGAGCGTTCGCTTTACGAGACTGCGTTTAAGCGCACCATCAACGGATTTGAGAAGGACGTGGCGCTTTATTTGGATGACGACGACGCCGTGACCTGGTAGTGGCGAATCGCGGCACGGCGAGACTGGGGGCTACAGGGCTGGACAGGCGAAGTCGAGCTATTCGCTGACGCGCCGAATGCGATGCGCTTTCGTATCCTGATTCAGGACCAGGCTTGGCAGAGCGACCTCGAAACCGCGCTTGCGTAGTTGAATTGCCATCGCAATTTTGAGCGAATCATACCAACGGCCGCAGATTTTGACTCGTCATGCCCGCGCTCGTCGCGGGCATCCACGTCTTAAAGCGTGAGTCAAATCAAAGACGTGGATGGCCGGAACAAGTCCGGCCATGACGAAGTGGATGGGTCACGATCTACGCCCGTTGGTATCGGTGGCCTTACCGCCCCGAAAAATGCTTCTCCAACCCCTGCCAACCCTCGAAATAATCGTGCTGCAATTCCGATGACTCGATGGCATGGCGAGTGAGCCGCATGGCATAGCGGCTCTCGAACATGAACGCCATCGTGTCTTCGATCTTGTGCGGCTTGAGCTCGGCGCGGGTCGCGCGCTCCCAGGTCTCGGCATCCGGACCATGGGCGGTCATGCAATTGTGCAGGCTGGCGCCGCCCGGCAGAAAACCCTCGGCCTTGGCGTCATAAACGCCGTGCAGCAATCCCATGAACTCGGTCATGACGTTGCGGTGATACCAGGGCGGCCGGAACGTATCCTCGCCGACCAGCCAGCGCGGCGGGAAGATCACGAAATCGATGTTGGCGGCGCCGGGCACATCGGACGGCGCGGTCAGCACGCTGTAGATCGACGGATCCGGATGATCGAAGCTCACCGAGCCGATCACCATGAAGCGGGCGAGGTCGTATTTGTACGGCGCGAAATTGCCGTGCCAGGCCACAACGTTGAGCGGCGAATGATCCATCTCGGCCGCCCATAGATTGCCCTGGAATTTTGCCACCATGACGCAGGGCGTCTTGGTGTCTTCGTAGGCCGCGACCGGCGCCAGAAAATCGCGCGTATTGGCGAGACCGTTCGAGCCGAGCGGGCCAAGCTCCGGCAGGCGCAATGCGACGCCGTAGTTTTCGCAGATGTAGCCGCGTGACGGTCCGTCCGGCAGCTCGACGCGGAAGCGTAGTCCGCGGGGAATGACGACGATCTCGCCGGGCGGCGCTTCGATGATGCCGAGCTCGGTGACGAAGCGGGTGCGGCCCTGCTGCGGCACGATCAGCATTTCGCCGTCGGCGTTGTAGAAGCAGCGGTCGGTCATCGAGCGGTTGGCGGCATAAATGTGCACGCACATGCCGACTTGCGTCGCGACATCGCCATTGCCGCCCATCGTCACCAGGCCTTCGATGAAGTCGGTGGGTTTTTTCGGAATCGGGAGCGGACTCCAGCGCAATTGGGTCGGCGTCGCATCGACGTCGTTGAACGGCGCGCTGCGGATGAGGCCGTTGTCGATGCGCGCGTAGGGCCGATGCACGACCGAGGGCTGGATTCGATAGGTCCAGGTGCGCCGGTTTTCTCCCCGCGCTGTCGTGAACGAGGTGCCTGAGATCAGTTCGGCATAGAGGCCGTGCGGCGGCCGCTGCGGCGAGTTGCGGCCCACGGGCAGCGCGCCGGCCACGGCTTCCGATACAAAGTGGTTACCGAAGCCGGGCTGGTATTGCAGCGGCGCGGCGCTCCGCGCTGCTTGGTTTTCCGCTTTGCGGATTTTTGTGTCTTGCGTCATGGGGCCTCCCAAAAAGGGCCGTGCCCAAGGGCACTGGTCACGAAAGCGCCATCCAGGCAATTGGTCACGATCGCAACTAATATCCGCTTTCCGGCCCCACGACGCAAGCTCCTTGGAACGGTTCCAAGTTCGAATTGGCCCGTCAGCCTGTGTCAGCTTGCCGAAACAGTTCCCGCCGCCCGTTGCATTCCAAGCGCCAAAATGCGGTGCAGCAGGTCCAGATATTTGATGCCATCGTGTTTTGCCGCCGCGGCAAATTCCTGGCTTTCCGCGATCTCGGGGTTCGGATTGGCCTCGAGGAAATACGGAGTTCCGTCGGCTGAGAGACGGAAATCGATACGCGCATAGCCGTCGAGCTCAAGCGTCCGATAGATGCGTTTGGCTATCCCATGGATGCGGGCAACAAGTTCGGGCGCGAGGTTCTTTGCCGGCCCGTGCAGGATTTGGCGACGCTCCTGATAGTCGGTATCGTGCTTGACCTTTTCCGTGGCGATCGGCCAGTCGCCTTCAGCCATGTTGCCAAACGTCAGCTCCCACACCGGCAGCACACGAAGCCGATCGTTGCCGAGCACGCCGACATAG
>Ga0102924_1006321_pt1 | contig 11162 bp, 13 predicted proteins | sample PaiPotPPM11metaG_FD_80116 | JGI IMG/M metagenome (GOLD analysis project Ga0102924, IMG submission 80116) | Iron sulfur acid spring bacterial and archeal communities from Banff, Canada, to study Microbial Dark Matter (Phase II) - Paint Pots PPM... ...
CCAGTCGCGGTTCGGGCGTGTGACCAGAAGGATGGGCGCGGGCTCGGGCGCGACGGCCAGATCGGGCGGGAGGGGCGGCTCCGGCGTGGCCGCCGGCGGACTGCCGTTGACGATGACGACGGGACTCGGCGCGGGAAGGGGAGAAGGCGCAGGCGACGCGGGAGAGGCGGAAGGAGGAGGCGCCATCGGCGCCTCCGGCTCCGGTCGCACGACCACGGTCTGGGCTCCGGCGAGCGAGCTCCCGCCGAGAGCCGCGACACCGAGCGCCAGAGCCGAAGTCTTGCGAACGAGCTGCCCCTTCATGGGTCACGGTCCTTCAATGGAGTGAGGTCGCTCGGGTCCGTTGCAGCGCCGGTGCCGCGCCCCCGGCTGACACGGGCGAGTCCGGGCCGAGGTTCCGCACGGAGCTGGCCCCGGCACGGAGCTGGCCCCGGAGGGTGACCCGGCCGCATGCGACCCGGATGGTGAGCCGTGCACCGTTTCCTCGGGGCATCCTTTCTGCACTTGCAATCGACGGGTGAGACGTGGTTTCCAGGAAGACCGTCCTCGTTGTCGACGATGATCCCGATGTCCGTGAGGCAATCGCCGACGCGCTGGACGCGGCCGGTTATCGCGTGCGCCAGGCGGTGCACGGCAAGGACGCCCTCGCCCAGCTGCAGACCATGAGCGCGGAGCCCTGCCTCGTCTTGCTCGACATGATGATGCCCGAGATGAACGGTAACGAGTTCCTGGCGGCGCTCGAGGAATCTTGGCAGCTCGGCTCTCTTCCGGTGGTCGTGCTCTCTGCCGAGGCGATAAACCCCGGCGAGGCGCGGCGGTTATTCCGGAAACCTGTGTCGCTCGAGACTCTCCTGCGAGTGGTCGAGGAGTACTGCGGTACGCCATAGGCGCCGAGCGTCGCGCCGAGGGCCGTGGTCCGCGCGACTCGATTCGCAGCCGATGCGCGCTACAGTCCCCCACATGAAGCTGGTTCTCCTCGCCGCGGTCGCCGTCGCCGCCTCTTCCTGCAACCGGTCCTCGTCCGGTTCTTCCGGGGCCGTGACCTCCGCCGCGCAGCCGCCGCTTGCGCCGGCGTCGGCCTCGGGCGCAACGAACGCAGCGATGCCGAAGGCCGCCGTGGGCACCAAAGCTCCAGACTTCACGCTTGCGGATCTGAACGGCCGCTCGGTGACGCTGTCGAGCTTCCAGGGGAAGACGGTGGTGCTCGAGTGGTTCAACCCGGGCTGTCCGTTCGTGCGCAAAGCGCACACGGTCGGCTCGCTCAAGGACACCCCTGGGCGCGCGATCGCGCAAGGCGTCGTCTGGCTGGCGGTGAACTCAGCGGCGCCGGGCAAGCAAGGCGCCGGCGCGGACGCAAACCGCAAGGTCGCGGCCGAGTACGGAATGAACTACCCGGTGCTCCTCGACGAGGCCGGGGTGGTCGGGCGCGCGTACGGGGCCACGAACACGCCGAACATGTTCGTCATCGACCCGCAAGGGACGCTCGTCTACCGCGGTGCGATCGACAACTCTCCGGACGCAGAGGGCCAGTCGCCCACCGACGGAAAGCTGGTCAATTACGTCGATGAGGCGCTGTCTGCTCTCAAAGCGCACCTGCCGGTGAAGGTGCCGGAGACCAAGGCGTACGGGTGCGGCGTGAAGTACGCGAGCGGCTGAGTTCACCCCGTTGCCGCGGCGTGGCGCGGAGCGCGCAGCTCGCGCGGCGCGAGCCAGCGCCGGCAATAGGCGCGCAGGTGTCTCGCCGACGCGTGTTTGCCGCCGACGAAGCCTAGATAGGCGTCGGGCCTCACGAGGAGCACGCCGCGCGATCGGCCGAAGAGCGCGTGGAACCGGGCGCGGCCGGCATTGTCCGAGGGCGGAGCGATGCCGACGATTCGGACGACAGGCCACGGCCGCGTGGCGTTGCACCAGTCCACGGACCCGGCGTCGGACTCGCGCGGATGCACGACGAGGAGCGTGAACCTCCGCGGGTCGAGGAGACCGAAGAGCGATGCGTCCTGCCACCCCTCGCCGTGAGCCGCGCGGCTTCGCACGAGAGCGTCGGGCACGCGGTCGCCCGCCTGCAACCGACCGGCGCGCCCGCAGTGGGCGGAGAGCGGGCTTTCGCGATAGCCGACCGCGAGCTGGCTGACTCGCGACGGGACGACCCTACGGACCGGTGGGGTTCTTCCGAGGCGAGGGCCCACGTGCCGCAGCAGCGTCCGCACGAGCGCGCGCCGGGAGGTCATGAGGTCGGTGAACTTCTCGGTCTTGCGCAGGATGTTGCGCATCACCGGCAATCGCTCTTCTTCGTAGGTGTCGAGCAGCGTTTCCGGCGCCTGGCCGTTCACGACGAGAGCGAGCTTCCAGCAAAGATTGATCATGTCCTGGATGCCGGTGTTCATGCCCTGGCCTGCCGCCGGACTGTGAATGTGCGCGGCATCGCCGCCGAGGAGCACACGTCCGACGCGGAGGTGCGGCACCATGCGGCTGTTGATGCGAAACCAGGAAGCCCACCGCAGGTCGGCGAATCGCGCGCGCACGGGCGAACGCTCGTCGAAGAGTGTCTGCAGGTCCTCGATCGCGGGCGAGTCCTTCATCGCCTGGCTCGGCGGAACGCCCGCGATGATGCGGAAGCGCCGGCGACCCAGCGGGAACAGGCCCATGAACCCGAAGCGCGTCGAGTACAGGTGAAAATCGTCTTCGGAGAGACCGCCCTCGACGAGCACGTCCCCGAGGGCATACGTCTCGTCCATCGTTCGCCCCTCGAAGGGAAGGCCGAGCGTCGTTCGCGCGGTGCTATGTGCCCCCTCCGCGTCGATCAGCCACGGGGCCAGCGCCTCTTCCAGGTTGCCGCCGGCGTGCCGCAGCACGACCTTCACCGGGCTCGGGTCGGGGGACAGCGGGTCTTGCGCGAAGCCGACAAGCTCCACGCCACGCTCGATCCCGACGCCGAACTTTCCGAGGGCCTCGCGCAGGATTCGCTCGGTCTCCGTCTGCGACAGGAAGAGAAGATAGCGATGGCGGCTCTCGATGTGGCTGAAGTCGACCCGGAAGAGGCGGCGGCGGCCGCCGTAAACGACGGCGCCGGCGGTGGGATGGCCGTGGCGGACCATCTCTTGGGAGAGCCCGCGCATGTCCATGAGCTCCAACGTCCTCGCTTGGACGCCGATGGCTCGCGATCGCTCCGGGAGGGGTGCCGCGCCCTCTGCGGGAGCTTCGGTCTTGTCGATGAGGCGCACCCGAACGCCCATGCGTGAGAGCTCCAGGGCGGCGGTCATCCCGGTCGGCCCGGCGCCCACGATCAGCACGGGGTTCACCATGTCGCGAAGCACGCAGACGCCGTGCCATCGGATCGGGAAGGCGGACCTTCCGAGAGCGAAGAGCCGCGGTGCCCTGCGGTCGGAAACGCGCCCCAGATCACGCTCGCGAAGCTCGTTCTACCCTGGCCAGGCGGAGCAGGCGTCGTGGCGGCCGTGGCCCGATCGCTGCTTCTCGCGGCCTCCAGGAGGTACGTTATGAAGAGGAACTTCGCATCGGTTGCGTTGTGTGCGACGTGTGGCCTTGGGCTCACGGCCATGTCTTCTGCGCAGGCGGAGCCCGCGTCCGGGCAAGGAAGCGGACCCCAGGCCGGCGTTCCCGCAGAGCAGGCGCGGCTCGCGCAGGCCACGTACAGTCTCGAGAACGCGTTCCGCGACCAGTTCGTCCAGGGCAAGATCGACCGAGCGGCGCTCTCCGATCGCATCAGCGACGTCGTTCAGGCGATGCCCGAGGCCGCACGTCCGAAGGTGCAGGCGCACATCGATCAGGTTCTCCAGGCCGGAGCGCAAGCTGCCGCGCAGATGACGCCCGACCAGCGCTTGCAGGTGAGCGCTCCGCCCTCGGAGGAAAAGATCGGCAAGTCGCAGGCGGCGTGGATCTCTTCCTGGGGCTGGCCGGGATACGCCGGGTGGGGCGGCTACGGCGCGTTCGGCTTCCCGTCGATGTACACGTTCGGCACCGGCTGCGGTTTGGGCTGGGGCGCGTGCGGCTACGGCGGCCTCGGCCTGGGCGGCTGGTACTGGTGATGCGGATCGCTGGCGTCGTGGTGCCCGGTCTTCGGGCGCCACGACGCCTGTCGTCTCAACGTCGGCGTATGGCCGAGAAGAGCGCCCGAGGAAAGGGGTCGAGCTGTCCCTGGAAGACCGTGTCGAGAGTCTCGCGCACCTCGAATCCCGTCGCCTCGGAGAAGAGGGCGCGGATCTGGTCGGGTGAGAACCGGTAGGGCCCGATGTCGCCCGGCTGGAGGTGGCTGAACGTCTTCAAGAAGAGCCAGCCCGCAGCGCCGAGCAAGCGCTGCATCGCCTGGACATAGGCCGGTCGTTGGTCGGCCGAGAGGATGTGGAAACAGCCGCGATCGAAAACGACGTCGAAGGGGCCGGTCAACCGCGTCGCGAGGATGTCGTCCTGCACGAAGGCCGGCTGAACGCGCTCCGCCTCCGCTTTGCGCGAGGCGTACGCGATCGCCGCGAGCGATACGTCCGTCGCCGTGACGTCGAATCCGCGCTTGGCGAGGGCGATGGCCTGCGTGCCGGGCCCCGTCCCCTGATCCAGGACCCGTCCGGACCGGATGCCGTGCCGCGTCAGCGCCGCCTCGAGGTCTGGATCGAGCGACGGCGAATACCATGGGAGGTGCTCGACACCTTCGTTTTTATAGAGCGCCTCCCAGTCCGGAAAGGAGTGCAGCGTCATGGCACCGTACGCCCCATTGCGGGATCCCGTACTAGGTGGCCACGGTCCAGGACGCAAGGCGAGCCGTTGACGAAGCCGCTTGCGCGCGCAAAGGGCGAGTGGCAGCTTCGCGGCCTCACGAAGACGGAGGTAGCGAAGATGCCGACACGCAAAGCAAGTGCGACGTGGGAGGGTGGCCTCAAGGGAGGCAAGGGTTCGTTCCGTGGCGAGACGGGGCTCGGCGGAGCGTACTCGTTCTCGTCGCGCTTCGAGAGCGGCAGCGGGTCGAATCCGGAAGAGCTCCTCGCGGCTGCGGAGGCGACGTGTTTCAGCATGGCGCTTAGCCTCGGTCTCGAGCAGGCGGGCACGCCACCCACCCGCATCGACACCGACGCAGCGTGCACCATCGACCGCGTGGGCGACGGATTCAAGATCACGAAGATTCGCCTGGCCGTGCGCGCGCAGGTACCCAACCTGGCCGAGGCCAAGTTTCAAGAGATTGCGCGCGCCACCAAGGAGAATTGTCCGGTCTCCGTGGCTCTTCGCAACGTCGACATCGAGCTTGACGCGCGGTTGACGACATAGTCACGCGGCGAGACGCGGAGAGAACGCGGACTAGCTCTCTTCGACGACGACCTTGGTCATCTTGACCGGAGTCACGGGTCGGTCGTCCGGGTCGGTCTTGACTTTCTCGATCGCCCGCACGACGTCCATCCCCTCGATGACGCGGCCGAAGACCGGGTGCTTCGACGCTCCCGGGGTGAACCAGTCGAGATAGGCGTTGTGCACGGTGTTGATGAAAAACTGGGAGCTGCCGCTGTTGGGCGCGCCGGTGTTTGCCATGGCGAGCGTTCCCGGCTCGTTCGAGATCTTGGCGCTGGGCGGGTGTTCGTCGGGGATGGTGCCATCGGGAGCATCGCCGGTGCCGGCCCGCCGGCTCTTCGGATCGCGGCTGAAGGGGCAACCGAACTGGAGCATGAAGCCGTCGATCACCCGGTGGAAGTGCAGCCCGTCGTAGAAGCCGCTCTTCGCCAGCTTGAGGAAGTTCTTCGCGGTGATCGGCATTCGGTCGACGAAGAGTTCGACGCGGATCGTGCCGAGGGACGTCTCGAGCCGGGCGGTGGGATTTGCCATGAAGCGCTACCCTTACCGGCGGCCGCCGACTTCGTCGAGGTGATCGAGGAGGTCGTTCGGGTCCTCGTGGACGCGGTAGACGTGGTGGTTCGGCGGGGCGGCAGCCGCGGCCGTTCCCGTCGCTGCGGCCGTGCTCGCCGGGCGCGCCCTCCGGCGAGCCGGACGTGGCGCCCGGAGCGCCGCAGGTGGCGATTGTGCCTCAGTCGCCGGCGCCGCAAAGGCTGACTGGTCCGACTTCCACGCTGCACGTGGAGACCGATCCGCGGGGCGCGAAGGTCACGCAAGATGGTCAAGACCGGCGCGTCTCCGTTTTCGGTGAAACTGACGAAGGCTCGATAAGTGCTGACTTTCGACGCATCGCCGGTAGCCCAGGCGCGCGGCGTGTGGCTTGCTTCGTTTGTCGGAGGTGCCCGACAACACGCTGTTCACGCAGGGGGCGTTGGTGGCGCCGCCGCCGCTCGGAGTGGCTCGGATGCGGTCGCGTGCGTTGCGCGGTCTCGTCGCGTGGGCGATGCCACAGTCCGTGCTGTTCGTGCGTGGCGCACGGACAAGCGGACGCAAGCGCGTTGCGCTCACGTTCGACGACGGACCCGACGCGATGACGCCACGCTATCTCGACTTGCTCGACAGGCTCCACGTGCGCGCGACGTTCTTCCTCGTGGGAGAGAACGCGGCCTGCGTCCCCGACCTGGTCGCCGAATACGCTCGTCGCGGGCACGAGGTCGGCGGCCACGGCTGGAGTCATCGGCCGTTCGACGCGATGACGGGGTCGCAGCTGACGGGCGAACTTGTGCGAACTCGCCGAGTTCTGCCGGCCCCTTCCTCCGGTCGGCCGCTCGTTCGGCCCCCGCGCGGCGCGCTGTCGACGTCTGCCCTGTTGCGCATCGCCGCAGCGGGCTGCACGACGGTCCTCTGGTCGGTCGACTCCGACGACTGCCGCGTCGCCGACCCGCGCGCAGTCGAGCAACGGCTCGCGCCGGAGTGCTTGTCGTCGGGGGATGTCGTGCTGCTTCACGAGACGCAGGGGTGGACTCTGGAGGCCGTTCCGGGGGTCGTCGACGCGTTGCGCAGGCAAGGCTGGGAGCTGGTGACGGTGTCGGAATTGATGGGGGCATGACGAACATGGCCATGACGACGATCGCGACGACGGAAATGATGGGATCGGTGGAAGCGCGGATACGCGCCATCCTCCGGCGCGTTGCAAAGCTCGAAGGGTCGTACGGCCCGGACAGCGATCTCTATCGAGACTTGGGCGTGAAGTCGGTCGCGGCGATCGACTTGCTCCTGTCGCTCGAGGAAGAGTTCGCGGTCAGAATCGCGGACGAAGCTTTCAGTCAGGCACGGACGCTCGGCGCGCTGGCCGAGCTCGTGCAGGGGGCGGGGCGGTGACCGCGATCGCGCAGACTCTGGAGCTGCACCTGCCCCTCGATCCCGACATCGTCGACGAGCTGCAGAAGCTGTCGGCGTGGGTCTCGCCGCGCGTGCGGGACGTCCGCGTCGAGGCGGGGGGCCGTTCCGTGCGCTTCGTCGTCGACGGGCCCGAGGACGTGGATGGCGAGCGCGCGAAGGTGGCGCGGTTCGTGGCAGATATGTCCGAGCGCCACCGCGGCCTGCCGCGAAAGGTCATCGCACAGCGTAGCCGACGAGCGGGTGCGGCGACGGACGCGTACGGCGAGCTCGTCCGCCGAGGCTGGCTCGTAGAGACCGCGCCCGGACGCGTCGCGCTGCGGGGGCCTGCCCTGCGAGCGGTTCGAACGCTCGACGAGGACTGCGTCCGCATCGCACGCGAGGACTTCGCTGCGGAGGAGGAGACCCATCCTTCGCTTGCGCCCGCAGGTGTCCTGGCTCGCTGCGGATGTTTCGGCTCGTTCCCGCAGACGGCATCGTTCGTGGCGCACCTCGCCGAGGACTACGACACGATCGAGCGCTTCCGTCGCGCCAACTCGGGAGAGGCCCGGCTCGTCCAGCCGGCGGCGGGTGCCCTCGCCCCCATCGACGCGTGCCTGCTGCCCGCGCTCTGTTACGCCGTCTATGCCTCGCGCGAGAGCCGCCCGGTCGCCGGCGCCGGCCAGGCGGTGACGTGTGCAGGGCGGTGCTTTCGCTACGAATCGCGCAACCTCACCGGGCTGGAACGCCTCTGGGAGTTCGGTATGCGTGAGGTCGTCTTCCTCGGTGGCGATCGTTTCGTCGAGCAGCGGCGCGCGCTGGCCATCGACCGCGTCATGGATCAGCTCGAGCGCTGGGACCTCGATGGCACCATCGAGACGGCGAACGATCCTTTCTTTCCAGCCGCTCGCGCCGGGCGGGCCCACTGGCAGCGTAGTGGCGAGCGCAAGCTCGAGTTGCGCCTGGCGGTGGGCACCGACGGTGACGCGCCACGGACGATCGCATCGGCGAGCTTCAACCTGCACGAGCGCTTCTTCGGTTCCACGTTCGGGATCACGACGGAAGAGGGGGAGGTCGCGGCGAGCGGATGCGTGGGGTGGGGAATGGAGCGCTGGATGCTCGCGTGCTTCGCCCAGCACGGGTTCGAGCCGGAGGCATGGCCATCATGGCTGAAGAGTCGCGTGTTTCCCTGACCGCGTTCGATCGCTGGCTTCTCGGGGTCAAGCGCCGCGAGACGCCGGCGGCACGGATGGCTCACGATGCGTACGTATGGCTGCGCAATCTGAGCGTGCCCGACACACCGCTGACGAGCCCCCTCTACCGCATCCTGGGGATCGCCTACGACACCTGGGTGGATACGCGAGAGGCCCTTCTCGCAAAGCTGATGTGGGAGCCCATCTTGCGCGCCCGATGCGAGCGGGTCGGGAGCCGCGTGCACCTGATGCGCGCTCCCTACGTGCGCGGTCATGCGCGCATCTTCATCGGCGACGACTGCGTGCTCTCGAGTCTCGACGTGCACTCCGGTCGCTTTCGAGATCGCCCGGAGCTTCGCATCGGTAGCCATTGCCACGTCGGTTACGACAACCTCTTCGCCGTGAACGAACGAGTCACGATCGGGGATCACGTCGGAATCTCGCAGCGCGTCGTCGTGCGCGACTCCGACGGGCATCCGACGGACCGCGCGCGCCGCATGCGCGGCGAGACGCTCGCCCCGGAGGACATCTCCCCCGTGACGATCCAGGACTATGCGTGGATCGGACGGGATGCCCACGTTCTGAAGGGGGTGACGATCGGGGCGGGAGCGATCGTCGCTTCCGGGTCGGTGGTGGCCACGGACGTTCCCGACGGGGCGATCGCCATGGGTGTCCCGGCTCGCGTCATCCGGCAGTCGGCGTGATGGGGAACTCCGGCCGGGCGCCGCCTCCGTCCGTGACGAGCCGTTCGGCGACGACGTGGCGCCGCCCCGGTCCGCGGCGGTCGAGCGCGACTCGCCACAGCGGGACGACCTTGACACAGGCCCGCGCCAGCGAGCGCGCTGCCCCTTCGAGTTGATAGTGGACGAAGAAGCTCGCTTCCCACGCCTTGCCGAGGGCGGAGAGGACGCGCAGCTCCTCGACGAAGGCGGCGCGCCGGAGCCCCCCGCCGCGGCGCGCGGGCAGCGTCCAGGCGTCGTACCCGTATCCGTAATCGTCGGGCAAAGCGAACGCGCACCCGGGCAAATATGGGTATTCGCAGCGTGGTCGAGTGTGCAGCCACGTGTAGGTCGCGATCTCGTCGCCGACGAGGCCGACCAGCCAGTACTCGCCGCGCGCCAGACGCGCACGGAATTCGTCCACACGGTCGGCGTCGTGAAGGGCCGGATCCAGGAGCTCGAGATGCCGCGCGGCGCCCGATACGAACCGAACGCGCGAGCTTTCGGCGTCACCGCTGCGGTCGCTCGGAACGTCGGTCGAGCATTTGCAAAGGAACACTTCCCTAGCCAGCACGATCATGGGCCCTCGCACCTGCGGGACTCGTGCCTTGCTGCCGACCACGAGGGATTTCCGAATGGACCGAAGCGCACTCGCGGTTGCTCTGGACCGAATGCGTGTTCCTCAGGCGGCGATGACGCTCCGTCGCGCGGCGTCGCCATGGATCACCGTGCTGACGTACCATCGCATCGCGCCAGCGAACGCGGCCGCGGCTCTGGACGACGGCGTGGTGGACGCACGCCCCGAGCAGCTCGAAAAGCAGCTCGCCTTCGTGAAACGCTGGTTCCGTCCGGTCGGGATCGACGACCTTCTCGCGCACGCCAACGGGGAGCGCTCCCTGCCGCGCAATCCGGCGCTCGTCACGTTCGACGACGGCTACAGGGACAACCACGACGTGGCGTTGCCCATCCTCCTCCGGCACGGGATCCGGGCGACCTTCTTCGTGTCTACCGACTTCATCGAGCGGCGGCGGCTCTTTTGGTGGGACCGCGTCGCGCGCGTCCTCAAGCGGTCGCCGCGCGATCGGATCGCCATGGAATACCCGCAGCACCTCGAGTGGGCCCTTCGCGGCCCGGTCGCGCGCCGTGCGGCGATTCGCCGCGCGCTGCGCATCATAAAGGACGTCCCCCAGCTCGACGTGGAGCGTTTTCTCGACGAGATCGAGCGCGCAGCCGGCTTCGCCCTCGGCGCCGAGGAAGAGCGGCGCCTCGTCGACGAGACGGTCATGACCTGGGAGCACGTCGTGGCGCTGCGACGCGCCGGCATGGACGTGCAGTCTCACACGCGAACGCACCGGGTCCTTCAGACGCTCGGCCCGGCCGAGTTGACCGACGAGCTCGAGGGCTCTCGGAAAACGCTCGAAGCCGTCCTCGGCGAGCGCGTCCGGGCGATCTCCTATCCGGTCGGGAAGCCGCTGCGATCCTTGCCTGCGGTGCGGGATGCCGTGCGGAAGGCCGGCTACGAGCTCGGCTTCTCGAACGGAACGGGCGTGAGCACCGCGGCTCGGCTCGATCCCCTCGACGTCAAACGGATATCCCTCGATGTCGACCTCAGCGAGCCCTTCTTCCGGGCGATGGTCGCCCTCCCTTGGCTGGCGTACTGACCCATGCTGAGAACCGTAGTCCTCGAAGACATTCGGGCGCTGGAAGATCGAGCTCCGCAGTGGAGGGAGCTACTCCTGCGCGCGGCGAACGCACAGCCGGTCCTGACGCCGCTCTGGCTCCTCACGTGGTGGAGGGAATTCGGCGACCATCGCGCGCTGCGCGTCATGGCCGTCGAAGAAGGGGGCGAGCTCGTGGGCCTGATCCCACTCCTTGCGCGGACGACGGCGCACCGCCGGGCGATTCCGGTACGGCGGGTCGAGCTCCTGGGGACCGGCGAGGACGAGGCCGACGAAATCGGTTCGGACTACGTCGGGGGACTGGTCGTGCGCGGGCGCGAGGCCGCGGTTGCCGGCGTGATGGCGCGGGCGCTCGCGGACCG
>Ga0102924_1006322_pt1 | contig 11162 bp, 8 predicted proteins | sample PaiPotPPM11metaG_FD_80116 | JGI IMG/M metagenome (GOLD analysis project Ga0102924, IMG submission 80116) | Iron sulfur acid spring bacterial and archeal communities from Banff, Canada, to study Microbial Dark Matter (Phase II) - Paint Pots PPM... ...
AAAGAAGAGGAAGAAGCCCCATCTGCGGACTCCAGGTCTTTCTCCAGCAACAGACCGAGTTCCCTGGTATTCTTGCCAAAAAGAGCGCACAATTTTTCGCGGTGATAAGGATAGGGCACACCCTGACCGTGCTCCCAGCGATGCACCGTTCTGGGTGTTGTTCCAATCGCTTCGGCAACCTTCGCCTGAGACCATCCGCGCAGTTCTCGCTCATATTTCAATGGATGGACGTTCATACTAACAATGCTCCTTTGTTCAACCACACGTTTCATTTCTGTTCCCATGGTATAAGTAATTTCCTTATTGGGAGGAGGTTACTCTGGCGAAAGATGTTTGGAGATGTCCGCTACTTGACAATAGCCTGGTATTGTAATCTACCTGGGTTTCTGGCATAGTTTCACTATATCACTGCAAAAGAAAAGAAGGAAAGCTGAGCAATTCTGATTGGCAGAGCTTCTCAAAGGGCTGGTCGCCCTTTGCAATCCCGCTTTGAAGGACTCAGGATGAACAAGAGGAACTAGAAAACAACGTTGTCTTGCGCTACTATGCAAAGCAGTGAGGAGGAGCGCTCGGTAGCCACCGAGAAGGAAGCACGAACTATGTTGAATAATAATCCGTTTCTGCGTGAAAAGCGTCCAAGCACTCAAACGATTTTAGTGGTTGAGGATGATTTTACCATCGGAGGGCTTCTTACGGACATAATTAACGAAGAAACGCCTCATAAAGCTTTTCTTGTTCCTAGTGGAGAACAAGCATTGCAGCTCGTCAGAGGCCTCAAACCAGACCTCTTTCTGCTTGATTATCAACTCCCGTGCATGAACGGATTGGAACTCTATGACACCCTCCACGCTATGAAAGGTTTTGCAGAGATACCTGCTCTCTTTATGAGCGCAAATGCTCCGGTAAGTGAACTCGAAAAACGTCGCGTCGGCTTCATAAGTAAACCATTCGAGCTTGAGGACATGCTGAACTCTATCGAGCTCCTCCTATCCAAAGTGAGCGTGGTGATAACTCCTTTGAGCAGGCAATGGATTATTCAACACAGTGAACGCGTTGAACAGTCCATGTGCATGGGTAGCTAGCGCTGCTTTTATCTCAGCATTTACCCTGCTTTTGTTATGGTTTTGGGTATCCTCCGACTGTACAAAACCCCAATGGGAACCCAGAGTAACTACAGTGCGAAGAGATTAGTGTCCGGCTGGCGCGCGCTTTCCGAGGCGACGTTGAGAATGACGCCACTTCTCTCTCAAACGAGTTTCAACCGCTGCTGGGCAGCAGGCGAGACTCCTGTCTCAGAGACAGCAAAGAGCCTGATGACCCTTTCCTGTTGGCAAAGGCAGGCGCACATAACAGGTGACGCCTATTCCCTCAGAGGCTTCCACCCACATGTGCCCACCATGTCGCTCAACAATGGCTTGACTCATAGTGAGGCCAAGCCCCCATCCTTCACCAAACATGGCTTCCGCATACGGAGAAAGCTGCTCTGGTGGCTCGTGATACAGGGTCGGAGCATCATTCCGCACCTGGAATATGACATTGGGGGTATCGGTGTAGAGACAGACGGTAATCACGGTATTTTCTTGGGCATACTGAATGGCATTCTTCACGACATTGATGACGACCTGGGAGAGTCGTGTGCAATCCGCCTGCAAGATGACCGGTTCGGAAGGACCAGTGAATACAATCGAGCGCCCCGAAACCGCCCGCTGATTCTCAATGACCTCACGGCAGAGAGTGCCGAAATCACAGGGGCCAGGCCGCAATGGGGCCTCCTGTGCACGTAAGCGACTGAGATCAATCAATGCTTCGAGTAATGCTCGTAATTCCAGCGCCCGCGCTTCAATCATTTCAAAATGGGCTCGCCCCCGAAGCGCTTCTGTTCCGCTGCGTTCCGCCTTCTGCAGACTGCGCCTGGCCAGTTGTGCTTCCCCCAGGATCGTGGTCAGAGGCGAGCGTAATTCGTGGGCTGCACGAATGAGAAACAGATCCTTGAGATGGTTGGCGCGCTCCAGTTGCTGATTGCTGGCAGCGAGTTGTTGGGCAGAGGCGTCGATCTCCTGCTTTGCTCTAAGGAGACGTCGGTATTGCACGGAATTGTGAGCGGCGAGAAGGGCGATGATGAGTTGGGCAATCACGAAGGGTCCAAGCAACATGACATCGTGCCAGACGTTCCAGGTCACGACACTATATTGAGGTGCGACCAGGAAGGCGAAAGCCAGGAATCCGAGCGTCATCGTAACCAACGCCGGACCCACTCCCCAGATACATCCCACGAGGACGAACAGCAGACAAAAGGGAGCCCAGACGAAATGCGGTTCTCTGACCACCAGGCTTACAAGCATCGTCATCATTACCAGAGCGAGTCCGACAGGATAGCCAAAGACGTGCGAGCGCCACCAGGGAAGAGAGGAAACCCCATCGTGATGCCTTGCTCCCTGGCGCCAAAGAGAGCGTCTTCTTCTTTCTAACGTGTGCTTTGCCATACTGTGTGTCCTCTCCAGGCTTCACGAGTGCAAACCTGCCAGAGGTTCTTCACGACCATCTGGCCCTTCCTCTGTTTCAGGAGAAGCAAAAGCACCTTTCTCTACTCCTCCTTGTAGAACATACCTTGCTCTTTCTCATAGCAAAGAATACAAATGAAAAACCAGGAGTGTCAAGCAGGGCAATTACATCTCATGACCCCCATCCAGTACACGGAAAAGAGAGTTCCTGGCGCAATAAACGAAGCGCATCGCTTCGCGGGAAAATGGGTTCACCTTCACTATTGAAAGGGCATTGTCAACTTGATGGACCCATCCACAGGAAGCTGAACGATAGGATAAAATATCCTCATGAAAAAACGTATCTCTGCTTCCCCATCCACAGGGTTCGCTCGCACAAGCGCGAATGTCATCTCAGGCAATAATATTCCTACGGAAGCTGGTTTGCGCTAAGCTCACCTATTGCTTTAAATAGTAGGGTGAGACAAGCGATAGCCTATAAGTCATAAATTTCCTCTCCAGGCTGTGTGCCATGGTATAAAAATGTGTGTATTACTATTTATGGCTCCACTGCTTTTCAGAACAATCGATTCTTTGGATCGCTCGTATAAATAAACATCGGTTTGTTCCTGAAAAATGGAGCGATACAAAGAGAAAGTAAGTAGAGCACTATGCAACCTGTAGAGCATGCCTCCTTCTCCCTCCATCCTGACGGTGCCAAGTTTGTGGAGAATCAACCATCCGTAACGCTGAGCGATCTTTTACATCGCACTGGTTTTGGTCTCAAGATACGCTTTTTATTTGCACTGACACTGATCGCTCTCCTGCCGTCGGTCGCATTAATCCTGCTCCTTGGCGATCCCACGGGGGCTGGCCAGCAGGGAACGGTCGGAGTGGCGCTCTTTGCTCAAGCGCAGGCCCAGGCCCAGGCCATCAACCAGGTGATCTCCGAGCGCCAGACGAGCGTGAGAAATCTGGCGAACGAGCGCCAAATTGGACGAACGAACGGACAACTTGTGCTGCAAGCGGCGCAGGCAAGCGATCCCTCCTCATTGGCCTGGGTTCTGGTCAATCCCGCTGGCACCATTGTGACTTCAGGAGATCCGCAGAACGCACTGGCGGGGACCGCGCTGACGCAAGCACATTTGGTTTCCAGTCCTGCTCCACTCCTCCAACTTGTGCAGGCGGCTACACCAGGCACAGCTCTTCCCGCCCCGGCTATTGAGCGCGACGCACAGAGCAAGCAGGTCTGGCTGGCTCTGGCTGCTCCCCTGCCAGAGCGGGACGTGCTGCTCGCTGTCTTTTCGTTGCCACAACTGCTCCAGCACGTGATGATTACATCGAATAACATCAATTCATCGACCTCTTTGCTGCTCGATCAAAGGGATCGGATCGCAGCCAGTATGGGAGCGCAGGCACCGGGACAGCAACTGCTGGAAGCCGTGCCTACCGGCCTGGCCACGCTGCGTTCGAATACCGCCAATCCAACGGTGGTGGCGAATGATCCACTGACGGGGCGCACCGATCTCGCGGTGGGCGTGACTATCCCGGCACTCCACGGTTGCTATATCGCGCTTGCCTCCCGTGAGACCACGCTTGTTTCCAACAATAGCTCGGTCTTTGCCGGGCGCAATACGCCGCTGCTCTTGCTGGGCGTTTTTGTCGCGGTGGTGCTGGTGGCAACCTGGGTGGCCTTGCCAATTATCCGGCCTATTCGGCGCGCGACCCGCGTGATTGAAGCCACGACCGACCATGTCCGCACCATGGCCGCTGATGCGCGGACCATTGCTGATGATCACCTGGTCGGAACCACGATTTTAAGCGGAGCCAGTAAAAAACTGGCAGGTCGCCGCCAGACCATCATTCGCGACACCACCCTCATTGCACAGACCTGCAGGGCAGCGCTGCCTCATCTGCAGTCGCTCTCGCACGGGCTACAAGGCTCCCAGGAGAAATGGGCCTTTACCGAGATCACAGCTCTCTATCAGAGCCTGCAGCAGATTCACGCAGCTGCGACCGTGATCGCAGACGGGCTGGGCAAGGATGCTTCCCATGATCAGCTTGAGCAAGCCATGCTCGGGGCGCACGACATTTCCCGACAATTCAGAATGGCCGGACAGCAGCTCGACCTGGAGACGAGGCAATTAGAAACCGCAGCCAGAAGCTTGATCTAGGAAATGGGAATGAGCGAGAGAAGCATCTGGGCAACGGAACCCTTGGATGGCTGGAGGAGGATCATGTGTATACAACAAGTCTTCCTCAGGTTTTGAGTCTCCTAGAGATAGCTGGCCAGGAGGGCATGCTGATATGTTCTCCCTTGCCAGACGCCACGGCGTCTGCGTGGCAGGCAACGTGTCTGCTCCACGAGGGAAAAGTCACCGCGTGCCAGATCCGCTTTCCGGCAGGCGGGGACATTGTGCAAGAAGGATGGCCGGCCCTGGACTGGCTCAAAGCACAAGGGGGAGTGTATTGGCAACTCAAGGAGGCACCGCCCAATCTGTCTCCCTCCCAGTACTCTCTCCCTTTGGAACAGACGCTTGCGCCGCCCGTGCCTGGCGTGCATCCGCAGGGAAAGAGGAGCTCGTTTCCCGCCACCGGACCGTCTCCTGTTCCCCGGCGCACAGCTCGCACTTACCCTGGCCCGCAGGGCATCTCGCTAGAAACGTGGCCGCGTGAACATCGGACAGTCTTTTTGCTGATCAATGGCACGAGAAGCAAAGCGGATATTCTCCGGCTGTTACCGGAATCGTTTGCCCACACTATTGACCCGATCCTTGCCGACCTGAGAGCCGCAGGGATCATCGAATATTGAGAGGCTTCGAGCACAATCTGCTTGAGAAGCCAGGGAGAGAACCGTGCAAGAGAGAGATGATATACAACAGCCACCTCGACTAGATGCCTTGATTGTACCTCCAGGCGGGGTGGCGGCACCGATCCTTCCTTCGGCACAGTTACCAGAGGGGTGGCTGCCACGTGTGCTGCGGGGGCGCGATCTCATGGTGCTTTGCCTGTTTGCGGTGCTGCTGGTGACCAATGTTCCGCTGATTGCCGGAGCGGGCGGTGCTGCTTTTCTCTATTGGGGATTGGGCTTTGTGGCCTTTCTGATCCCGTCTGCGCTTGTCTGTGCCCAGTTGTACCGTCTGTTCCCCGGAGAGGGGGCAGTCTATCTCTGGGCGAACCGGGCATTTGGCAGTTTCTGGGATGCCTTTCTCGGCCTCTTTTGCAACTGGTGGCCGGGCGCAATCGGATTAACCATTGAGGCGGGTGCCTGTATCACCAGTATCCAGGCATTGAATGCCAATTGGCTTCAGGTGCCCTGGCAACAAGGACTGGCGGAAATAGGCGCACTGCTCCTGGCTCAGGCGCTCTGTCTGCTAGGACGGCGCACACTGCACGCGCTTTTCAACACCGTGTTTGCTGCCTATCTGGTGATGTTTCTCTTGCTTGGCCTGGCGGGTCTGATCTTTGCTGCCAGCGGACATCATGTCCAGGGAGATTTTTCCGCGCGAGGGTGGCAAATCCAGCCAGCAAATTACCCGGTGTTTGCCACCGTGATCGTGTCACTACTGGGCATGGCAGTCCCTCTCAACCTGGGGGCCGAAGTGGTGCAACGCAAAAACGCCAGTAAATATTTAGTCGCGGGCACCCTCATCACAATGGGCGTGTATCTGCTGGCAACCTTCGCCGTGGTTGCCATTCTACCGCCTGGCGATCTGGCCAATCCCGCGTTTCTCACGGAAATTTTCTCTCAGACATTCGGCCCATTTCTTGGCACTGTGCTCGGGGATGGAAACTACATTATCCTGGTAATCTATTTTATCTGCGCGATCGCCGCTTTTAATAGCATGTTCGCGCGCCTCCTGCTAGTGGCCGGGATTGATCGGCGTTTGCCCGCAGCCATGCGGCGCCTGAATGCCCATCGCGTCCCGTTCAATGCCACGATGGTCCAAACGCTGTTCAATGTGGTCTTTGTCGCGATCGTGTTCCTGATTGCGCCCGCCTTTGCTCCGTCGATCCAGGGACTCTCCTTTGCGGTCTTTCTGGTCACCATCAATGGCGCCTCAACGGTCTGGAATATTGCGATGATCGGCCTCTTTCTCTGTGGCATGATTCTGTTTGCGCGCTATGCTCGCCACCTGGCAGGGAACTGGGTGATCCCGCCGTTCTTCCTCTATCTCGCCTGTCTCGCGGGTATCGCGGCAGCAAGTTTCGCGATGTACAGTACGTTTTTTGCGGGTTCGCCTCTGCCCCAACTCTTGAATAATGCGGACTGGTTCTACTGGGTGCTGTTGGTGACTCTGGGCAGTCTGGCGGTGGGGGCAGCTTACAGTTTCCTGGTGCCTGAAGCGGAAGATCTTGTCATCTTGACTAGAGGCAAGGAACCGGCAAAGAACACGCTCCCACTCCCTGAACCAGATCTCTTCGGAGGAGACTTCTCCCTGCCCAGCGCCCCATCCCAGTATCCTGGTAATGCGCCAGGCTCTCTTTCCTCGGCGAGCGACCCACGTCTGGCGAACCAGTGGTTCACTGCTTCTGGTCGTTCTGCTCCACATGAGAAAAGAGGCATGGTGTGAAATCTGGGAAGGAGGTGGTGTCGCGCGTTCTGTTGCCTGATCCATCTGGCAACGCACCCATCGTACCCATACACAAAGACGAGAGGAGGTGATGTAAATGCGTCTCTCACTTGTGGAAGAAGCGTCTCTATTTCCTACCAGTACAGGGAGCGGCGCTCCTTGAGTTCATCTGCTCATCCGAGCCGTGCCGTGAGACCCGCTCGCGCAGTTTTTTTATTTCAGAGCAAGCAGAGAAGGAGACAGAAAAACGGTGATTATCGTTGACCTTACCCAACAGCTTTCCAATGACATGCCGCTCTATCCGGGTATGCCAAAGCCCTCATTTGTCGACACTGCCAGAGTAGACGTGGATGGGTACGCCATGTCGGAGTATCATCTGATGAATCACATCGGTACCCATGTGGACGCACCGGCGCACCAGGTACGGGGCGCCACCCTGGACGAAATCCCGCTGGATCGCCTGGTCACGGAAGCGGTGGTGCTGAATTTCTCCCAGCATGCCCGTGGCCTGATTACCCGCGCGGAGATTGAGCCCCATCTCGCGCAGGTGCAAGCTGGTGATATTGTGCTGATCCATTCGGGCGGCTCCCGTCACTGGGGCACGGAAGCGTATTGGACAGGCTGGTGTTATCCTGACGAGGAGGCGGCTCGCGCACTCATCGAGCGCAACATCTCGGCCATCGGCTTTGACGGCCCTTCTGCCGATTCTGTCGATACGACCACGTTTGACTTGCACCGTGTCTGGTTGGGTTCCGGATGCCTCATCCTGGAGAATCTGACCAACCTGGATCAGCTTCCAGAACGCGCGCTCCTGGTGGTCGCACCAATGAAGGTGAAAGCCGCGAATGGAGCGCCTGCCCGCATTTTTGCCCTCCTCAATTATTAGAAAGGAATCATGATTATGGATATCGAAACTCAGACGGATAGTGTGCCACAGGAAGGAACAGCCCACCGTTTGCGCACGGGAAGTTTAGGTACAGGGGATGCGATTGCGCAATCGATCGCGCTGCTGGCCCTGGTGATGGGAATTGCGCTTTCCACGTCCTTTGCCGCCTCGTCGGCCGGGGCAGCCGCGCCTCTTGCCTACTTGATTGTTGGTCTAGCCAGTCTCTGTCTGGCGTATGTGGTGATTCGTTTTACCCGGCGCATTGCCAGCGCGGGAAGCGTTTACACCTATATTGCGCAGGGGCTTGGCCCGCAAGTGGGATTTGTTGGTGGCTGGATGTATGCTGGGGCATTTGCCATCGGCATCTCATTTGTCCTGGCTATTGCCAGCAGTTTTCTCTCCAGTCTCTTTGCCAATCTCCATCTCTCGCTCGATTGGTTCCCCATCTACTGTGGCCTGCTGGTTCTGCTCTTTCTCTTCGCCTTCTTTGACGTGCGCATTTCCACGCGTGTGCAACTGGCTCTGGCAGGACTTGGTGTGCTGGCAGTGCTCATTCTGGCGGTGCTTATTCTGATCAAAGGCGGAGATTCTGGACTTTCCCTGACGCCTTTCTCACCTGCGGCCCTGCCACAAGGCTTTTCGGGACTCTTCCTCGCGGCGGTGTTCAGTTTCACGTCGTTTATCGGCTTTGAAGCTGCGGCAGCGCTGGGTGAAGAGACCGCTAATCCACGCTTCACCATCCCGCGTGCTATTCTGGCAGCAGTAATTGTCGGGGTCATCTACTACGTCTTTGTCACCTACGCGATGTCGATCGGCTATGGGGTGCAGCATGCGGGCGCGTGGGCGCAGGACGCGGCCCCGCTTGATACCCTGGCCAGGCGCTACGCTGGCTCTGGGCTAGCCACCTTTATTGATCTCATGGTGGCGTTAGACGCTTTTGTCGCGGCCCTGGCTGGCGTGAATTTAACCGCGAGAATATTGTATGCCATGGGGCGAGAGAAAGGGATTCCGCCGGTCTTCGGCTGGACGCACCCACGTTTCAAATCGCCCTGGGTGGGTATCCTGGTATCCTTGCTGATCACGTTTCTGCTGGGGGTGACGCTGGGGAGAAATCTGGGCGTCTTTCCGTTCTTCGGCTTTATGGCTACGGTGGGTTCACTCGGAATCCTGCTGGCCTATATCCTGGTGGCCCTCTCCTGGATCGTGTTCGCGTTTCGCCTCGCGCGCCAGGAAAAGCAGAGCAGGACGATCGTGTTTGATGTGCTGCTCCCGCTGATCGCCATAGTGGTGTGTGGTGCAACGATCTACAGTTCGGTGATTCCGGTTCCGCCTGCGCCGCTCAACATCGCCCCCTATGTGGCAGGAGCGTGGCTGCTGCTTGGCGTGATTCTCGTGGGCGTCCTCTGGCTGACTGGGCCGAAAAAAGTGAGCCAGTTTGGCACCTCTCTGGCGGATCAATAATCTTTCCTTTGGACTGACCGCCGTAGGCGGCTAAGAGATGGGGTGGATGAAGTTGACTGACTGACGCGAATATGCGTCAGTCAGTTTGTTGAGAGAACGAGTACTGGAGTATCTTCGGTACTCCTTTCATCGTATTGAGAGTGAGATGGAAAGGAGAAACCACCATGTCATCAGAACCTTCTGAAGTACCCAAATCAGATCGGTTGTTTCAGATGCTACAGCATTTGCTCGCCCTGCCAGCGACGGAGATGGGAGAGACGATCCATCAAACCGCACAACTGGTGGCCCAGGCGTTGCGCGCGGAAAAAGTCGATGTGTTTTTGGAAGATCCGGTCAGTCAGAGCTTAATCGCCCTGGGAACGAGTGTGACGCCGATGGGCCTCCATGAAAAGGCCATTGGACTCGATCGCATTTCCCTGGCGCAAGGTGGACGCGCTGTTGAAGTCTATCAGACGGGGCAGCCCTACTGGACCGGGCAAGCGCAGCGTGATCCCCAGGAGCTGGCCGGGATGAAAGAGGAGTTGGGAGTCAAATCGGAGATGCTGGTACCTCTGTCTGTGGGAACCAAGCGTCGAGGTGTGCTGCTCGCCTCCTCAAGTCACCCTCATCTCTTTCGCGAGTCAGATCTGCATTTTCTGGAGGCCGTCGCCAATTGGGTAGGGATGGTCATTCATCGGGCAGAGCTCAGTGAGGGCTACGCCAATGAATTGGCCAATCACGCTCGCCGGATGGCGGCTGAGGAGATATTGACGGTCATGGCCCATGATCTGCGCAACTATCTCACGCCGCTCAAAGGACGACTCGATTTGCTGGAACGGCGCGCGTCTCGTGAGGGACACGACTTCTTTACCCGCGAACTGGAGGTCATTAGCCAGACCATGAAGCGCTTGAACCGTCTGGTGTCCGACCTGTTGGATGCGGAACGTCTCAAGCAAGGCGTGTTTGCCCTTCATCGCCAATCGGTCGATTTGGTAGAGTTGGTCGAGGAAGTGATACCTATCTGGAGCACGCCAGGACATCCCATTCAGGTCCAGGCTCCGGCAAACTTAACCATCATGGCTGATCCTGACCGCATTCAACAAGTGGTCGAAAATCTGCTTTCCAACGCAACCACGCATGCGGACCCGGGGACGCCGGTTCAAGTCGTGATCGCACATGTCCAACGGACAGATGGCTCCTGGGCTCTTATCACCGTCACCAACCAGGGAGCACTGATGTCACCAGAACAGCTCAACCCCTTGTTCCATCCATTTACCAAGGGAACGTCTTCTCAGGGATTAGGTTTAGGATTGTATATCTCCCAGCGAATTGCACACGCGCATCAAGGGATGTTGACCATGCAGATAGAGGAAGAGAAAACGACTCGTGTCATACTCTCTCTTCCCTATGAGTCGGTCTTTTCGCCGCCGAACAATGGGGATAGTCGCGTGAGCTGACGATGGCTCCTGAGATCAGACGCATTTCCCACCGCAGGTGGACGTATTGCCCCCAATGCGCTGGGTCGCGACTTTCGTGCACAGGCTCCCAATCGCAAATGGCTCGCCGATATTACTGCCATCCCGGCTCAGGAGGGGTGGCGGTATCTGGCGGTGGTCCTGGATGTGTTCTCTCGCCTGATCGTGGGATGGGCGATGGACTCTGTTCAAGATGAGCAACGGGCGCGAACAAGCGTTGCGCATGGCACTGGGACGGCGAGAACCCCAAGCAGAATTGCTGCATCACTCCGATCGGGGATCGCAATACACCAGCGATGGCTACGTT
>Ga0102924_1006323_pt1 | contig 11162 bp, 8 predicted proteins | sample PaiPotPPM11metaG_FD_80116 | JGI IMG/M metagenome (GOLD analysis project Ga0102924, IMG submission 80116) | Iron sulfur acid spring bacterial and archeal communities from Banff, Canada, to study Microbial Dark Matter (Phase II) - Paint Pots PPM... ...
CCTTGCACGTCTCGCCCTTGGCCCACTGCTCGGTGGCGAGCAGCGCCTGGTGGAAGGGGATCAGCGTCTTAAGCCCGGCGATCTCATATTCGCTGAGCGCGCGCAGCATCCGCCTGGTCGCCTGCTCGCGGTCTGCGTCCCAGACGATCAGCTTGGCCACCATCGGGTCGTACATGGGCGAAACCTCGCAGCCTTCCTCCACGCCCGAGTCCACGCGTACCCCCGGGCCCGTCGGCTCGCGGTAGCGGCCGATCCTGCCAGGCGCAGGCGCGAAGTTCTTGGAGGCGTCCTCCGTGTTGATGCGGCACTCGATCGCGTGGCCGCGCAACTGCACGTCCCCCTGGGCGTAGGAGAGCTCCTCGCCTGCAGCCGCTTTGATGCCCTCCTTGACGATGTCGATGCCGGTTGTCATCTCCGTGACGCAGTGCTCGACCTGCACGCGGGTGTTCATCTCCAGGAAGAAGTACTGCGGCTCGTCTGACGTTCGCTCGCCTGTCACGAACAGGCCCTCGATCGTGCCGGCGCCCACGTAGTCGACGGCCTTTGCCGCGTTCACGCCGATCTGTCCGATGCGCTCGCGCATCTGCGGGTCGACCACCCATTCGGGCGCAGGCGACTCCTCGATCACCTTCTGGTGGCGGCGTTGAATCGAGCAGTCGCGCTCGCCCAGGTGGATCACGTTGCTGTGGCGGTCGGCCAGCACCTGCACCTCCACGTGGCGCGGGTCGTGCAGGTAGCGCTCCAGGTACACGGTCGGGTCCGAGAAGAACTTCTCGCCTTCGCGGCTGGAGCCCTCGAAGGCGCCCTCGAGCTCGTCCGCGGTGAGCGCAACGCGGAAGCCCTTGCCGCCGCCGCCGCCCGCGGCCTTGACGGCGACGGGGAAGCCGACCTCCTTGGAGGCGATGCGCAGCGCGTCGGCGACGGTCTCGACGGGCTGCGTGGTGCCGGGCACGATCGGCACGCCGGCTGCCTGCATCAGCTCTCGCGCGCGCGTCTTCGAGCCCATCGCCTCGATTGCGCTCGCGGGCGGCCCGATGAAGACGATCCCCGCGTCCTCACAGGCTTGCGCGAACGGCGCGTTCTCGGCGAGGAAGCCGTAGCCCGGGTGGATCGCGTCGGCGCCCGCCCGGGCTGCCGCGTCGAGGATCTTCTCGACGTTGAGGTAGTTCTCCGCTGCCGGCCCCTCGCCGAGGTTGTATGCCTCGCTCGCGCGTCTGACATGCGGCGCGTCGCGGTCGAGCTCCGAGTAGACGGCCACGCTGGCCACGCCCAGCTCGTCGAGCGCGCGGACGATGCGCACCGCGATCTCGCCGCGGTTGGCGATCAGGACCTTGCCGAACATAAGCGGGCAGCTTAGCGGGGGGCCTAGCGGCGATACAGCGCGAGCGTCGCGTCGACCATCGTCTCGATCTGAAAACTCTCTAGCCAGCGCCTGTGGGCTGCACGACCCATCGCCGCCGTGCGCAAGCGATCGCGCGCCGCCGAGCGGATCAGCTCGGCGAGCTCGGCTGCGCCACCTGGCTCAAACAGGCGACCATCGACGTCGTCGGCGATCGCCTCGGGGATGCCCGCCAGAGCTGATCCGAACGTCGGCGTTCCCACGCTGGCCGCCTCGAGGATGACCAGCGGCATGCACTCTCCCGCCGTGGATGGGACGACGAGCACGTCGAAGGCGGCGTAGTAGTCGCCCACGCTCTCGCGCGGGCCCTCGATCGCCAGTCGCCGGCGCAGACCCGCCGCGGCCGCACGCGCAGCGAGATCGTCCGGCGGCGTGCCCACGATCGCGCCGCGCACATTGTCGCCGGTCCCCGCGAGCGCCTGCAGGAAGACGCCGTGGCCCTTCTCGGCGACCGGCCGAGCGCAGACCATGCCAACCAGCAGCTCGCCCTGCGGTGCCAGGCGCTCGCGCAAGCGCGCCACGGCCTGTGGCTCGTGGCTCGCGGGGGCGACCCCGTAGTAGATCGTGCGCCCCAGGCGGCGTGGCATGCCCCGCCTGATCGCAAGCCCCTGGGCCACTGCTTCGCTTGGCGACACGACGACCTGCGCCGAGGACCACGCGATCCGGTCTGCCACTGCCTGGATGCGAGGATCGGTCATGTAGTCGCGAGGCAATGGGTTGGAGTGCACCGTCATCACCCGTCGCGCCACGCCCGCAGCCCGTGCCGCGGGGAGCGTCAGCCGGCACAGGTCTGAGCCGGGGAAGCCTCCGTTGTTGACGTGGACCACGTCCGGAGCCAGCTTGCGCAGCGATCGTGCGATGCGCGGCAGCAGGGCGAGCAGCGCCCCACCCCGGCGGACGGGGTTGGAGGCGTCCTGGTAGTCGTCGTCGAAGGCGCGCACTGCGCCTGCGCTGGGCGCCTCGCGCGCCAGCCAGGCGATCAGCTGCGCCTGGGGGGCGAGCACGGCGATCTCGTGCCCTCTCGCCGCCGCGTGCTCGGCAAGCGTCGCCAGGTAGCGCTCGGCGCCGCCGATCTCGCGCGTGTCAGTGACGTACGCGATGCGCATCGACATGCTTGCTGGCGCGTGCAACCCTATCTGCGAGGCTCATCCGATGGCTCCACGCGTCAGCGTCATCATCCCCGCTCACAACGCGCGCGAGTCGCTGGCCGAGACGCTCGACTCGGTGATCGCCCAGACCTATGGGGACTGGGAGGCGATCGTCGCCGACGATGCCTCCAGCGACGGGACGGGAGAGCTCGCCGCGCGCTATCACCCGCAGGTCCAGTGCATACGCAGTGCGCGCAACCTCGGCATCGGGGGCGCGCGCAACCTCGCGCTCACGCGGGCCGCGGGAGAGCTCGTGGCGCTGCTCGACGCCGATGACGTGTGGCTGCCCCACTACCTGGAGCGCCAGGTCGCCCGCTACGACGCCACGGTCGCGCGCGGCGCGAACGTCGGCATCGTGTGCTGCGACGCGCAGATGCTCGGCCCCAAGGGCCCGCGCGCGAGGACGGCCTCGCAACGCAACGGGTGGGCCGACCCGGTCACCCTCACCACGCTGTTGCGCGCCAACACGATCTGCGTCAGCGCGATCGTCCCGCGGGCGGTCATCGATGAGCTCGGCGGCTTTGCAACCGACTGCCTGGGGACCGAGGACTACGACATGTGGCTGCGCATCCTCGAGAGCGGGCGCACGGTGCTCGCCGTGCGCGAGCCGCTGTTTCGCTACCGCATCGCGCAGACGGCCGTATCGGCGAACGTGGCTGGCATGGCGCGAGCGACGCAGACCACCTATCGCCATGCGCTGGAACGCGGTCATCTGGACGCTCGCCAGCGTGCGATCGCGCGCCGCCAGCTGCGCCTGCAGCGCTTCGTCGAGCGCTGGGAGGAGGCCGCGGCGTGGCGGCGACGCACGGGACGTCTGCCCTGGAGGCTGATGGCCAGCGCGGGGCCGCTCGGCGCGCGCGTCGTGCTGGAGCGCCCGACACGCTGGCCGCACTGGCTGCAGATCGGCCTGGCGATCCTTCACGGCGCGCCCGCCGCCGGCGTCGATCGTTCGCGCCAGAGCTGAGTCGGGCAGGCCATGTCGTCGCTCACAGGGTGTCGCGGTCGGCGCCCGACAGATACCAGTCGTCGATGTGAAACAGCTCGTTGGGGATCGCGCCTGCGCCGTTGCGTCGCACGCCGAAGGACATCTGCGCCCGCAGGCGAGCAGGCGCCGGCAGGAAGCCTGCCTGCAGGAGCGCCCGGCGGTGTGGATGGCGCCGCGTGGCGATCGCGCAGATCGCGCTCGCGCCGTCACGCGCGGCGTCGCTGGTGGCGTGGGCCAGCAACAGACGCGCGCCCGCCGGATCGTCCGGGGCAGCCATCAGCTCCATCAGATGACAGAGCCGGCCATACCGCGTGGGGGAGAACGTGGTCACCGCGAAGCCGACCGGCTCGCCATCGCGCGCCAGCGCGTAACGCCGATAGGGGTAAGGCGATTCGCAAAAGCGCCAATTGAGGTAAGCGGCGTCGCGCACCACGCATGTCCCCAAGCGAGGCGAGAGTTGCCGCCACAGATCGTCGGCCCATGCCGAGAAGCGCTCCAGCGTCACGACGGACGCGCCGGTGCGCTCGGCGCACCTGAGCGTGTGCTCGAGCGCACGCAATCGCGAGATGACGCCGTCGAGCAGCGCTCCCGCCGAGGCGAGTCTTGGCGCAGACGTCTGCAGCGCCGCCCGTACGTTGCCGAGCGGTCGAATCAGAAACGGGAACGGTCGCAGCTCGACCCAGTCGAAGCGTCCGTAGTGGATCGGCGCTGCGGTGGCGTTTGGGAAGCCGAACACGATCGGCGCGGCGGATGCCGAGCCCTCATAGATCGCGCGTGCCAGCGCGGTGAACACACCCTGGCGTTGATGTGCAGGATCGGTTGCCATGTCTACGACCGCCAGGCCAAGCACCGGCTCGCCGTGGTGCTGGAGGCGGACGGGCAGCGTGGCGAACTGGCCCGCCAGTCGCGTTCGGGCATCTGCCACCAGATAGTGCGTCGCAGCACCTGCAGGTGAGTTGAGAAACAGCCAGTCCCAACGCTCTGACGCCGACGGAGCCTCATCGGATCCGAACGCGTGTCGCATCATCTCGCGAATCGCGGGCCGATCGTCGGGAGTAGCCCGTCGGATGCTCCACATCAGTGCATATTAGTTCACACCATTGGATGCATGCGTGCAGCAGTGTGTCTCTCTAAAATGTCTCCAACTAAATTCACCGTTACTGCACCGTTACTGTTCGCCTGGTGCAGGAATCGGCGATGAGGGCGCTCAAACGCGCCAAGGAGCTGCTGTCGTGGTGCATCAGATGGGCAGGGCTGCCATCCCTGGCGAGGCGCACATATGCACGCCGCCGAGTTGCCATCCTGATGTATCACGAGCCTGCCCGTGACCTGCTCGAGCGACACCTGAACTACCTCGGGCGCCACTACACGTTCATCACCCTCCAGCGCGTGGTCGATGCCCTGCACAACGGGCACTGGGAGGACCTGCCGACGCCGGCGGTGGTCGTCACCGTCGACGACGGCAGGCGCGAGAACTACGAGCTGCTGTCGGCCTTTCAGCGACACGGGGTCGTGCCGACCCTGTACGTCTGTAGCCAGCTGATCGGAACCAGCCGCCGCTTCTGGTTTGACGTGCGCCCCGATCGCGAGTCGCTGAAGAGGCTGTCGCATGAGCAACGCGTGCGTCGCCTGGAGCAGGACGGTGACTTCGCGCTGACGATGGAGTTTCTGTCGTCGCCTGCGGCGGCGCTGAGCCTGGAGGAGATCGCGCAGATGGGCGACGCGGTCGACGTGCAGTCGCACACCCGCTTTCACCCGGTGCTGACGACCTGCAGCGAGGAGCACTGCCGCGAGGAGATTGAGCGCTCGCGGGCAGAGATCGAAGAGCTTGTGGGCAGGCGCTGCGAGCACTTCTGCTTTCCCAACGGCGACTACACCGAGCGCGAGCTGCAGATGGTGCGAGACGCGGGTTACCGTTCGGCCCGCACGATCCGCACCGGCTGGATCGGGCCGCGCAGCGATCCATATCAACTGACGATCGTCGGGGTCGACGATTACGCGTCGGTCAACCAGCTGGCGGCCGACCTCGCGGGGCTCGGGTTCCTGGAGGGCTTCGTGCGCCGCGCTCGCATCGGCAACCTGCGCGGTCGCTACCGGCCGATCACGCTGCCCGCGAGCTGATGGCGGCGAGCCGACGGCGGCGAGCTGATGGCGGCGAGAATGCGATCGACGCTGCCCCCCATCGGTCCGAGATAGCGCTCGACCCAGCCTGCCGGCGGCGAGTCCACGTAGGTCTGGCGGTCGGCGAGAAGCGCAGCGAGCTGGTCGGGGGTCGACGCCGTGCGGCGTGCCAGGAACTCGTCGCCGGTGAAGGGGGGACCCATTCTCTGTGAGTTGATGCGGTAGTAGATGATCGGCAGTCCGACAGCTGCAGCCTCGATCAGCGAGGTGCTGTACGAGCTCACGTAGATGTCGCATTGCTCGAAGAGGTCGACCACGTCGCCGTGGATCCTCGCATCGAGCTGCAGCTCGGGATGGCCCGCGAGGCCTTCATCGTGGTAATCGCGTGCGTCGACCCCGTTGAACTTGACGATCACCTCACGACTGACTCGATCGCCCGCCCGCGCGACGCCGCCGAGCACCTGCTCGAGGAAGCGCTCGGCGTCAGAGCGGTGGCAGTTGAGGTCAACCGGCGAGAACGCATGCGCGCCCACGAGCACGTGCGGAGGCTCGCGGCGCAGGCGCCTGAGGTCGCACAGGCGGACAGCCCGCGGGTTGCCGGTCACGACCGCTCCGTCGGGCCGGCGTGAGAAGTAGCCGTCGCGAATGACCTCAGACCACGCCAGCGCGACGTCGGCTGCCATACCCTCCTGCTGGATGTCGTCGGCCTTGAACCCATCGTTGATCACGAACGTCGGGATCCCCATCGCCTGTGCCACACGCACGATCAGGCGCGCGTAGGCGGGTCCGTCGAACGGAACCAGGACGGCACGCACGCCACGGCGCTGCAGCTCGACGCGCAGGTGATCTGCAAGCGCGCTCGCGTAGCGGGCGTGGCGCTCGACGAGCGCGAGCAGCGGGTCGCGCACGATCGGCCACAGGTCGATGTCGCCGATGCGCAGCGCACTGCCGTTCAGCTCGTCGGCGCGGGCACGCAAGCGGCGCTCGACGCCCAAGGGTGGATGCTTTTGGACATCTGGCGTGGCCAGCACGAACGCTTCGTCTCCCGCCCGGGCGACAGCGACCAGGTCGCGCGGATTGGCCGGCCAGCGGACCAGACGCCAGCTTCGGTGCCGGCGCGCGCCATACTCGCGGGCGAACTCGCGGGAGGGGTTGTACTCGACGACCATCAGCGCTGGGCGCCCGCGCCGGCGCAGGCGACCCTGCGCGTTGAGCGCAGCGAGCGCGATCGCTCGCTGCACGTGCCGGCGGCCGTCGGTCGGCGCCAACAGGTCTGAGTCGCGCGCGCGAGCGTACTTCTCGAGCAGCCACGCGTTGCGCGGATCGTGCGAGATGCGTCGCTCGACGGTCAACGAGCGGCCCAATCTCGCGCGTGCGACCGCGACCGCGGCGTCGGCTGCAAGGGTCTCCTGATGCGCGTAGCGTCCTGTGCCGCTGGGCACGACCGAGACGAGCGAGGCTGGTTGCAGGCCGCGGTCCAGCGCGGCTGCCATCGCGAGTGCGCCGCGCGCGGCGGGCACGAGAACGGTCAGTAGCGCCTCGATGCCCGCGAGATCGCCCGCCGAGACGCCCGATACGTACGAGGGATCCTCATCGTCGCCCGCGCGAAACCACTCGAAGGCGGCTTTGGACATCGTCACGCTCGTCGCGTGCGCGAGCTCCTCGTCGATGCCCGCCTCGGCGGTGATTATCTCAAGGCCCGGCTGCGCGGCGTTGGCGACCAGGACCTCGTCGGTCACCAGCGCGTCCGCGTGGGGGCAGGCGCCAGGGAAGCAGTTTGCATGCACGACGCGGCGCATGCGCTCAGGCGCCGGCAAGCAGCTCGGCGATGACGCGATCCTGATCGGCGTCCTGCAGGCTCGCCGAGGAGGGTAGGTTTAGTCCCTCGCGATGCAGCCGGCGCGCGACCGGGATCCCGGGCATGCTCCCGTCGCCGTGGGCGTCCACGTCGGGTAGCGGCGTGAAGAAGGGCCGCGATTCGATCCCGGCGTGGGCCAGCGCAGCCATCACCTGATCGCGCGAGCGACCATGCTCGGCCTCGTCGACGAGCACCGACATCAGCCAGAAGTTGCAGCGCGCCCATGGCGCCTGGACGCAGAACGTCAGGCCCGGCGCGTCGACCAGGGCGGCCCGATAACGCGCGGCAAGGGAGCGACGACGGGCGAGCAGGTCGTCCAGGCGCTCGAGCTGGGCCAAGCCGATCGCTGCGTGCAGATTGGACAGCACATAGTTGAACGCGACCTCGTCGTGCAGGTACTCGACCGTGCCTGGCTGGCGTCCCTGGAAGCTGAGGTGGCGCATGTGCTCGAGCCGGTCGGGGTCGGCGGCCAGCAGCATGCCGCCGCCGCCCGCGGTGATGATCTTGTTGCCGTTGAACGAGAAGCAGCCGATGTCGCCGATCGTCCCGCACGGCCGTCCGCGATAGCGCGAGCCGAGCGCTCCGGTTGCGTCCTCGACGACGGCAAGCTCGTGCTCTCGCGCCAGCTCGCAGATCGCGTCCATATCGGCCGGATGGCCGAACAGATGCACCGCGAGGATCGCTCGCGTGCGGTTGGTGATCTTGTCGGCGAGGTCGCGCGGATCGATCGTGTAGGTGACCGGGTCGGCGTCCACGAAGACCGGCGATGCGCCCGCGTAGCGGACTGCGTTGGCGCTGGCCACGAAGGTCATCGCCGGCACGAGCACCTCGTCGCCTGGCCCCAAGCCGAGCTCGATCATCGCCAGATGCAGGGCGGCGGTGCCGCTGGCCGTGGACACGGCGGCGGGGCAGCCGTGCATGTGGGCGAACAGCGTCTCGAGCTCCCCGACAAAGCGTCCCTTGGCGGCGACCCAGTTCTCGTCGACACACTCGCGCAGATACCTCGCCTCGACCTCGGTCATCGTAGGCTCGGACAGGGGGATGCGCGTGGCGAGTGCCATCAGCTCGGGCGTCCCCGTCCGACGGTCGCGTGGATTTCGTGCGTCGCGCTCATGCCGGCAGCGAGAAATGCGTGGCATGGTCGTGGTGGGCGCGGTCGTAGTCGGCGAGATGACCGACGTCGAGCCAGTACTCGCGCACCGGAAACCCGCCGACCCTCGTGTGCGCCGCCAGCGCCGCGTCGACAAGGTCGGTCATGTCAAAGCGCTCGGGCAGGCTCGCGGCCAGCGAGATCGCGGCGGGGTCGACGGCATAGAGGCCGGCGTTGACGAAGAAGCTCAGGCGGGGCTTCTCGCGCAGACCGCGCACGCGCGCGTCGCTCATCTCCACGACCCCGTAGGGCAGGTCGAGCGCATACTGGCGCACGCCAACCGTGATGACGTTGTGCTCTTCGCGATGGAAGCGCATCAGCGCCGACAGCTTCACGTTGGTGAGCAGGTCGGCGTTCATCACGATGAACGGCCGATCGAGCTCGGCGGCCGCCAGACGCAGCGCGCCGGCCGACCCCAGGGGGGCGCTCTCGTGCAGGTAGGCGATGTCCACGCCGAAACGAGACCCGTCGCCGAAGTGCTCTTCGATTACCTCGGCGTGGAAGTTCACCGCGATCAGCACGCGTGAGAAGCCGGCGTCGCTGACCTGTCCCAGAACGGTCTCCAGCAGCGGCCGGTCGCCCACCGGCAGCATCGGCTTGGGGGTGTGCTCGGTCAGCGGACGCAGGCGCGTGCCGGCGCCGCCGGCCATCAGCACGATCGGATTGCCGGTGCTCTGAGTGGTCTCGCCGGTGGCCCTCACCAGATCTCGCAGGAACGCGATGTCGACCACGCAACCGTCGCGCACCAGCGGGATCTGGTCGACGCTGTGCTCGGTCATCAGGCGCAGCAGGGTCGCGTCGTCGGTGTCTGCGTCGGCGGCGATCGGGTCGTGATGGACGATCGAGCCGATCGGCTCGTCGAGCGTCGCGCCGGCGAGCAGCGCACGGCGCACGTCGCCGTCGCTGACCGTCCCCAGCAGCCGACGCCCGCGGTCGACGACGAGCGCTATTTCGATCGCGCCCGCGTCGATCTGTGCGATCGCCGTTCGCAGCGTGGCCTCTGGCCCCACGAAGGTCCGCTCGAGCTTCGCTGGGTCCATCAGGGTCGCGGTCATCGGCTTTGCCTCGCGGTGGCGGGGCACCCGACGACGGTCTGTCCGGCCGGCACGTCGCGTGTGACTACGGCCCCGGCGCCGACGGTCGCCCAGGCGCCGACGCTGCGGCCCTGCAGGATCGTCGCGCGCAGGCCGACGTGCGCGCCCGTGGCGATCCTGACCGCCCCACCGAGCACGCAGCCGCTGGCCAGGTGGGCATGATCACCGACCCTGCAGTCGTGCTCGACGATCGTTCCGCTGCCGACGATGACGTTCTCGCCGACGCTTGCCCCCGCGCACACGATCGCGCCGGCGAGCACGACGCTTGCGGCCCCCAGCGTCGCCGACGGGGATACGTACGATGAGCCGTGCGCGACCGCTGGAAGGTCAAAGCCCAACCTGGCCAGGTGCCGGTGCAGGGCCGCGCGCGGACGGTTGTCGCCGATGCCGCCAAGGCCGATCGCGGCCGCGCGAATGCCGTCGCAGCGCAAGGTGCTCAGCATGCGGTCGTCGCCGACGATCGGCACCCCACCGATCGTGGCGCCGTGCAGAGCCGGATCGGGATCGGTCAACGCAATCGGCTCGAAGGCGCCGTGTGAGGTCTGCAGCGCCTCGAGGATCGAGCGGGCGTGCCCGCCGGCACCGGCGACGACGAGTCTCATGACAGCGCCACGTGCTCGAGCAGCGTGGCTGGCGCGAGCTCCAGCAGCGATCGCCACGGCCCGTCGGGCAGGTCGAAGAAGCGCTTGTCCAGCAGGTCGACGGGAGATGCAGCGGCCAGAGCAGCAAGCACGCGAGGGGCAACGTCGCCGTGGTCGTAGGGGTTCTCGAGGTCTGCGAGCGAGGTCCTGAAGGCGGGATCCAGCGCTCTGCGCAGCGCGGCGGCGACGGCCGGCGTCCGGGCCTGAGCATCCAATACGTTCGCTGCCGCCAGGCGTCCGCGCTGGCGCTCGCCGACGTTCACGACGGGCACGCGAAACGACGGTGCCTCGATGATCGCGCTGGAGGAGTTGCCGAGCACCACATCGGCGTGGCTGAGCAGGCTCAAATAGCGCAGTTGGCCGAGCGCTGCGAAGGCGTGGACGTTGTCACGTGCGCTCTCCCACGTGCGCAGCGCCTCGCGCACGCGTGCGCTGCCCGGGTCGTCGTTGGGTAGCGTCACGACGACGCAGCCGCGACCCTGCAGAACCTCGTCGAGGGCTGCTGTGACGGCTTGTGCCATGGCATCCGCGCCCTGCGGGTCGAGCGAGCTCGGGTGAAGCGTCAGCGCCACGAGCGGGGCAGGCAGACGATCGAGCGCGAGCGCCTGCGCCAGCGCCTCGCGATCGAGCAGCTCGAGCTGTCTGATCGACTCCAGCGCGGCGGCCCCGACGAGATGGACGCGAGAGGGATCCTCTCCGAGCTGGCAGACCCGCTCGGCGTATGTGCGCGTGGCCACGAAGTGCAGGTGGGCGAGCTTCGTGATGC
>Ga0102924_1006325_pt1 | contig 11159 bp, 11 predicted proteins | sample PaiPotPPM11metaG_FD_80116 | JGI IMG/M metagenome (GOLD analysis project Ga0102924, IMG submission 80116) | Iron sulfur acid spring bacterial and archeal communities from Banff, Canada, to study Microbial Dark Matter (Phase II) - Paint Pots PPM... ...
ATCTGGGGGCGTCAGCCAGACGCCCTTCGCCGGCCGGTTACGTCGCACTGCGCCGTCGCCGACAAAGGCGAGGTGGCGTGATCCGCCCTGCTTGCGCCATTGAATGCACCCTGCACCGTTACGACCGTCCCGTTGGCAGCGCCGACGCTCATCGTTGGCCGACGCTTCTTGCCGCGGCCGGCGCCAAGAACGCGCTCGCGTACCTTCTCGGACGAGAACTAGCTATGAGTATTCGCTATGTTACGCGAGTACTCGAGATCGTAGCGGCGCACGAGCTGCCGAGGGACTGAGCTCACGATAGAGCCCATGGTGGAGCTCGTTACGTCGACCGTCTTGAGGCGCGCAAACGGCGGCGCGTGCCAGACCGGGGCGTCAAGCGCGCTCGGCCCCTCCGGATCCGAGAGCTCCCAGGTCAATCGGACATGATGGGCGAAAAACTGGAAGATGACGGTGTCCGAAGGCGTATCGTAGATGTCCGTGAGGTACTGAATGCCAGGATTCGAGGCGCCGGATGGTAGCTTTGACTGAAGTGTGTCCCAGACGAACCAGACTGCGTTACCCGAAGCATCGATATTGCGCACCAGATTCCATCGATAGGGGGCGCCTGATGGGTCGGTGGGCGTATCGCGTGGGATCTCGAGCCCGTCCGCCGTTTTGGCATCGAGAGGGTGTCCGAACTGCAGAATAGTTCCGGCCTTCGTCTGACAAACGAAAGTGCGACTGTCTGGCGACAGAAAATAACGATTGCCGTCGTCGATCTCGCGTCGAAGGTACAGCCAACCGTCAAGGGACGTTTGGCTGAATCCACCGGGAATAGTCCCCGGAAAGACCTCTCCTGCTTGGGGGGATCCTAGGACGCAGGACCCTCCGGAGACTTGGCAGATCGGCACCAACAACTTCCCGTCGATGTAGAAGTCGTCGAAAAAAACCTTGTTGAAAATTCCGAGAGCGGGGTTATCCCAGGCGGGTTGCGCTGACGCTCCTTTGCGAACAATCGATGGTAGACCGAGGCTCCACCCCTCACCGGCGAAGCCGGTACCGCGCGACGAGTCGTATTCTAGGAAGAGCGCCGGTTGAGCCTGCCCGCGTGCCCGCGGCAGAACAAAGGGGTAGCTCGCGCGAGCTGCTCCCGTGGATAGATTCACGGTGGCCATCGCCTCGGGGACTGTGCTGGTCGGCAGCGGGCCGGCCAGTGCACGTGGTCCACCCGTTCCATCGGAGATGGGAGCCAACGCGTCGGCAGGATCGGCTCGCGCGATCTGCGGCGGCAACAGCAGTGCCAGAAAGCATACGAGGTTGAACATCGCTACGGGGCAGGCGTGGCGGCGCATTGAAATGAGGCTCATGGTCACTCTTCGTTCCTCAAGGGCGAGTCGAACAACGGGTTTGCTAGCGGCACGCGTTGCGCACGCGTTGGAGATTCGTGACGCAAAGGTTCCGGAGGTGCTCGCGGTCGGCGAGTGTCGCCGACCCAGGAAGAATTTCAGCCGGTTGGAGCGCTATCTTGCGGCCCGTGCACGCCGAGACGGCTCGCTCGTACGCTGTGCACTCGGGGATGCTCGCTAAAGCATCGCTCTTCCCGCGCCCGCCGCATGCAGGACTCAAGGTGTTGAGCAGAAACATTCCCACCCACGCAACTCTTCGCCTCGGAGTCATGGTCCGCCTTCTCCTTTACCCATTGCCTACGGTCTCTCGATCTTGAGGCCTTCCCTCTGCTCTCCCTATCGGCTGCTTCTAAAGACCGGTTGCGTCGGATAGACGAGGCTCCGACTTTTTTGCTGCACAAGCTCGCGCGAGCACGGACCGGCGTGAGCGATGGGAAACTCGGATGCGCGTGGAAGCCCTCCTGTCCACGCCCGTGTTCGAATAGTTCGAGGCCCATGGTGCGACAAGGTCGAAAGTGCGTCTCGAATGCAGACTTCAGACGGTAGCTACGCGCTGGAGCAGGGCGATTGTGATCGCATTCCGCGAAGGCATTCTCCGCGGCCAGTTCGGGCGACGATCAAGCCATTCCCCTCCCTTCCTTGTGGGACGAAGCTTGCACCCCCGCGCCGCAAACGCGCGAGAGTTCGCTACAGCGTCGCGGCTCTCACGCGCGAAGCAGCGGACCTAAAGCGGTTCTCCATGGCTTGGAACGGAAGGGGCTGTTTGTCCGCCGCGAGACGTGTTAATGGCACAGCTCATGATCGAGCCGTATTCGCTGGACTTGCGTGAACGGGCGGTCGCTCTGCTCGACGAGGGTGCGAGCAGCCCAGAGGTCGCGGAGATGCTCGGCGTGATCGACAGCTGGGTGCGGAAGATGCGCTTGCGACGCGAGCGGTTGGGGCACTTGATGGCGGGATCGCCGCCGGGCCGGGAGCGCAAGCTCACCATCGAGGACTAGGCGGTGCTGCTGCAACTGCTCGACGAGCAGCCCGATGCCACGCTGGAGGAACTGGTCGATCGAATGGCCAAACGGCAGAAGGTCCGCGTGAGCATCTCGACGCTGTCGCGCCGGCTGATCGAGCTGGGGCTGACGCGCAAAAAAAGGCTCTCCATGCCAGCGAAGCCGACCGGCCCGAGATCCAACAAGAACGCCAACGGTTCCTGCGCCGAAGCATCATCCGACGGGCCGCACGGCTGCTTTTCATCGACGAGACCGGCATCAACCTGTCGATGACGCGAACCCACGCACGCACGCCGATGGGCGAGCGTGCGGTGGATGCGGTGCCCAAGAACTGGGGCGACAACGTCACCGTGACGGCGGCGCTCACGCTGGATGGGATCGTCGCGCCGATGTGGCTGCACGGCGCGAGCTTCTTGCTTCGCTCGCTGGGGAGACTCCACCGGCATGAACAACCCGCGTCGCCTAGGCGCCGGCACCTCTGCTTCTCGTACGGGCGGCGAAGCGATCGAAGGCGATGCGACGTGAATCGCTGAGCGGGACCCCCGAATCGCTAAAGCGGCGCAACGTTTTCGCATTGCCAGACTACCTCGACGTGCTGTGATCCGCGGCCAGCTCTGATTCAATTCCCGCTATCGGTCGCCACTCGTTCACCGGCGCCCGCGTCCGTGGAGGCGTTCTGGTGAACAGCCGCGCAGCCGCGTCCAACTGCTCCGCCTCTTCGACCGAGCGCGCGCGGCATTGCTCTGGAGCAGGAGGTAGACGCAATGCAAACGAATGGGAATGCGCTGGGGAAGCGCAGGGCTCATGGGACCCAAACGACCCGCACAACCAGCTCGCTCCCCGGCGCCGGCGCGTGTACGGTCGCTGTCCTCCGGCTGGAGGGCGCACGATGAAGCGCGAGGGAACCATCCTGCGCCTGGCCGCCACCGACGTGACGACGTTCGCGGCATGCCCGCACGCGACGGCGCTGAACCTGGAGGTCGCCAACGGCGCCCGCCCGCGCACCCCCTTCTACCCGGACCCTTCCGCCCAGCTCCTTCGCGAGCACGGCCTCGCGCACGAAGCCGCGTACCTCGCGAAGCTGCGAGCCTCCCGCACCGTGGAGGAGATCCCCGAGCAATCCCCCGACGCCGCGGACCGAACGCTGGACGCGATGAAGCGCGGCGTCGACGTCATCTACTCAACCCAGTCGGCATGTTGCACCAGACCGTAACGCACCCCCCGGTCCCCCCGGTACGTTACAGGCTCGGAGCTTGCCGAGAGGCTTGACGCGCGAAAACGGCTAGGATTGCCTACTCGCCATATGCTTCGCGACCCGCATCGCGATGCGCGAGATCGCGAAGCGCCTGAAGAAGATCGGGATCGTGAACCGCCGCCCGACTCCGTTCGGGCGCGGACACGCATGGGTGCGGAGGGTGCGCCTTTGAAATGATCGAGCCGGTGGTGCATGGGAGCTGTTTCCGTTTCCCACTGGTTGCCCGTCGCAGTCTTACTTGGTGTTCCGACTCGTCGTGCCGCGTTGTGGCCCGGGAGCAGCCTTCCGCACGGAAATTGCTGATCGCGCGTGAAAGACCGCCCTCTGTGTCGGGCGGAAAGCTGTCCCGGGACAGGCTTCTGCCAATCACAAAGACGGTCTTTCACGCGCGACGGCGTGCTTCGCCGCGGGCGGCTGATCCGGGACCACGACAAGCCGCGACGAGTCGGAACGGGAAGTAAGCGCGCCGCTCGCATCGAGCGAGTAGACCGCGAAGTTGGTGGGACTGCCGTAAGGGGCCGCGGCCGTCTGCGTCGCACCGGTTCGCAGGCCACCGTTGCCGTCGTCGTCGAACGAAACCGCGTGCACGACGTCGGTCACCATGTCGCTGCCGAGCCACATCCAGTCCGGCGTACCGTCGGACTCGAGCTGCGCCGCGAACGGGTTGGGCGCCCGGTATGATGCCCGCCACCGCGATCGCGCCAGACCCGGAGCACCGGACCTTCGACGCGGCCGCGGCCGTCGCCCCTCCACTGCACGTTGCGGCTGCCGTCGGGATCCACGAGATACGCGCCGCTCTGGCCGGCGACCGATGGCCACCGGTGCAGAGCAACAGATATTCCTCGTCACCGGTCGATCGCGCGCGTGAGCAATCGGGTGGTTGGTCACGGTCGAGGCGCAATCAACGGAGAAACTCGTGGTGTCAATGAAGCCCTTCTGATTGAGAAGATCGTTGGCTATGTGCTGGTGTGCTGCGTCGTCCAAAAGTGGGCTGAACTGCTCGACGAGGTGGAGAGTGCAAAATACGTGGGCGGTGCACCTTGCCCGCGTCGGATCGAGCCCAATCGACGAGTGCGGAGCGCCGCCTCGAGCGACGTTCGGCGCTGGCCCTTGGCCGATCCGCATCCCAGCGCACCGCACGGGCGAGGCCGCCGAGGTCTCGTGCGCCTGCAGCACCAAATACACACTCCGCGCGGAATCGCGAGACATGCGCAGTAAAGGCCGCGATCCGCCGTGACGCTCGACTGGCGCGTCCTCTCGTCGTAAGGCAGATTGCCCACTGCAGGCGACTTGCGGGCGCGCTGCGGAGGCGCGGACTGACCGCGGGGCAGATGGGACGTCGGATCGGTACGATTTTCGTAGCTGCTGGAGCGACGACGCTCTGCGGAGCGTGTGCGCTGCCCTCGAGCGGCCTCGGCGACCTTGCGGACACCGGCGTCGTCACGAGCGACGGCGCACTCGACGACTCCGCGCAAGAGACCGGCGTGGGCGACGACGCGGGCTTCGCCAGCGACGTGCGCGTCGGTCCGGCGTACGACGCAAGCGTCGGCGGCTCCGACGCGACCTCCCCGGCGCCGCCGACCGACGACGGTTCGGCGTCGCCCACCGGGAGCGACGACGCGACGGTGCCGGGCCTGCCGGACGCGACGGCGCCGGTCACGCCGGACGCGACGGCGCCGGTCATGCCGGACGCGACGACGCCGCGTCCTCCTCTCGCCGACGACGCCGGCGACGCCGCCGGCGCGAGCTGCGGCGCGGGCGTCGCGTGCAACGGTTCGTGCACGCACGACTCGGATTGCACGGCGTGCACCGGCGCGCCGCTCCTGTGCCGCGCCACCGGCGCGTGCGTCAGCGACTGCTCCGGTTGCCCGGCGCGGCCCGTCGCCTGCTACGCGTGCAACGGCAAGCACGGCGATCCGCTCGGAACGTGCGAGCCGAACAACCCGGCGGATTATTGCCTCGACGGCGACTATTCGCACGCGTACTCGGGAGGCGCCGCGGGCGCGCGCTGCGCGTGCCAGACTTCGAAGGATTGTCCCGGCGACAACCAGCTGTGCATGGTCAACCCCGGCAACGGCCTTCACGTCTGCTACTCCTGCGGCGAGGCGAAGAACAGGACGCAGGGCGCGACATGCAAGGACGGAAACAGCTGCAACGCCTCCGCGGCCAGTTGCCAGTAGTTCGGCTCCAGGCGGCTCTCGACGCCGGGAACCGGCGCCCGAGCACTGCGACGTAAGTCTTCGGAAGGGACCGGAAATCGGGAGGAAGCCGGACCGGGAAACTGCCAAAAGGTCCGCGGGTGACAGAGGTCAAAGGTTCTTCTCCATAGAATCGCGGACCTTTTGGTCTTGGAGCGGTCGGAAGGCCCTCGCCCGACCTCGGCTGGGCAAAAGTGGCGTGCGCTTCGCTTGCGTTTCCCGCCGGCGCCCGAGCGACTTCGCCCCCCTCACCTACGTTAATCGGAAAGGGTGCGATTTGGCCCGCAGGTGCGGACCAATTTTCGAGTGGAACGCGTAGCGGCGTGTCTGAGATGATCGTTCGATGGGATACTGTGCCGCCTGCCGTCGCTCGGGACCCCTGGGCGACGTACCTTCGCGTGTCCGCTTGCTCGCGCTGCTCCTGGCCTCGGCCTGCAGCAACGGGTCGCCGCCGCACGCGGGCCGCGCGAGCGCCGACGGCGGAGGGGGCCAAGATGCCACCGCCGACGGCGCGGCCCCCGAGGGCGGCTCGCGGTCCGACGGCGGCTCGGCGTCCGACGGCAGCTCGGGGTCGGACGGCAGCTCGGCGTCCGACAGCGGCGAAGTGGGCGGAGACGACGCGGGCAGCGACGGGGGAGACCTGGACGCTCCCGTTCCCTCCTCGTCCGACGCGGCGCCCGACGTCGACAACGGGATGCCGTCGACCTCGTACCCGGCGCCTCACCCGCCGCTCCCGCAGCTCACCAACGCCCTCGGCGGCCGGGTGCTGACCGCGCCGACGATTCACCTCGTCGTCTATCCGGGCAACACCGACCAGACGACGCTGGAGTCGTTCGCGGAGCACCTGTCGGCTTCGACGTACTGGGCTGCGGCCACGAGCGAGTACGGCATCGGTGCCCTTTCGTACGCGGACACCACGGTGCTGACCGGCGAAACGGCGCCGATGACGATCGCTAGCGGCGACATCCAGACGTGGATCGCGCAGGAGCTCGCCCGCGGCGCGTTCGGCGTTCCGGACCCGCAGGGCATCTACACGATCGTGTACCCGTCGGGGACCACCATCAAGCAGCCCAACCCGGTGAACACGATCTTCGGCTCGGTCGACAGCTGCACGAACTTCACCGGCTACCACGACAGCGTCGCCGTCGCGTTCGACGGCGGCGCGACAGCGAACTTCGTATACGCGGTTCTGGCGACCTGCTCGTCCATCGACGAGCTCACCGCGACGATGAGCCACGAATGGGTCGAGGCGTCGACCGATCCGCAGGACACCGCCGACGGCGTCTTCACGCTGACGCCCGGCCCGCAGTCCGCGTACTTCTCGGCGGATGCCGACCACATCGTCTGGGACGTGCTGGGCATGGGCGGTGAGGCGGGCGACCTCTGCCAGCCCGAGGGACCGTCCGCGTACTTCACACCGCCGGACGTCGGCAACGCCGTGCAGCGCACGTGGTCGAACCAGCTCGCCGCCGCGAGTCACGACCCCTGCGCGCCCGACATCGCCGGCCAGCCCTTCTTCGAGAGCGCGCCCGTCCTCGACGAAACAGTGGCGTTCACGTCCGCGCTGACCGGGCAGATCACCACCAAGGGCGTGACCATCCCGCACGGGCAGAGCCGCACAATCGAGGTGGACCTCTTCAGCGACGCCGCGACCGGCGGCCCGTGGACGGTCGCCGCCGACGACCTCCTGAGCAAGCTGTATGGCAGCTACGGCGTCACGAAGAGCCTGTCCTTCGTGTGGGACCGGACGCAGGGCACGAACGGCGACAAGCTGCACCTGACGATCACGGTCACCGGTGCGTCGATCCTCGGCGGCGCGCACGCGTTCGTCGTCACGTCGACGCTGGGCGCCCGCTCCTACGCGTGGCCAGGGATCGTCGTCGAGTAAGTCGGCCTCGCCCGTTTCGCCGCGGAAAACGCGGCAAGCGTGAGGTCGCCTTCCGCTCCGAGGCAGGGACCGGCCGAGGTCGCCGTCTCCACGCGCGGCGGGCGGTGGGGGGGATTGCGCCATCCCGCCAGCGACCCGACGTTCCGGCGAACGAGGGAAGGATGGAGACCAGCGGTCGACGTACGTACTGGGACTACTTGCAGGTCCCGCAGGTGCTGTCCGCGCAGCGTCCGGTGACCAGGCACCACGACGAAATGGCGTTCATCGTCGTTCACCAGGTCTACGAGCTCTGGTTCAAGCTGACGCTGCACGAGATCACGCACGTGCGCGACATCCTGGCGTCGCGCGACGTGAGCGAAATCGCGCTCATCCGCGCGCATCACTACATGGAGCGGGCGAACGCGATCTGGAAGATCATGGTGCAGCAGATTCACGTCATCGAGACGATGCGCCCGATCGACTTTCTGGCGTTTCGCAGCCAGCTCACGCCCGCGAGCGGCTTCCAGTCGCTCCAGCTGCGCCTGCTGGAGACGATGGCCGGCCTCACCGAGGACCAGCGCATCACCTACGGCGGACACGACTACAAGACGTTCGCCGGCTTCCCTCCGGAGATGATCGAGCGGATCGAGGACGCCCGCAGGGTCGGCTCGCTCCGCGATCTCTTGATGCCGTTTCTCGCGGAGATCCCGCTGCGCGCCAAGGACCGCGAGTGGTGCCTCACGCGCGCGCTCGAGCACGGACTCAAGCGTGAGCAGAAGCTCGAAGAGGCATTCACCGGAGACGAGCTCGCCCGAGACGGCATGGCGCGCGAACGCGCCGCGCGCGAGCGGCAGCTTCGAGCGCAGCTCGATTCGCCAGGCTTCCAGGTGACCCTCGCGGTGTACACGTGGCCGGAGCGGTTCGCGCCGGCGTATCAGCTGTGCGAGGACTTCATCGTCTTCGAAGAGCAGTTCATCCTGTGGCGCGCGCACCACGCCCGCACGGTCGAGCGCTTCATCGGCAAGAAGATCGGCACGGGGGGATCGACCGGTGTCCCGTATCTCGAGAACACCGCGCGCTACCGGATCTTCGAGGAGCTCTGGGCCGTGCGGACGCTCCTCGTTCACCCCGACGACAGCGAATAGTCGGGCCCACGGGAACCGCGACTCGGGACGCTACGGCGTCCAGACGAGCGTGACCGCGGCGGCCGCCGGCACCTGGACCGACATGGCGGTCGACCCGGTACCCACGCTCATCGTGATCGCGTTGCCGCCGGTGTTGTGCCCCACGACGGCGATGCTCCCGTCCTGATTCAAGAACGCGACCGTGTTCAAGGAACCGCTCGACGACGTGGCGTCGATGCGGCTCGCGCCCGGATGCACGAACTTCGAGAAGTGGCCGAGCGCGTAGTAATCCGCGTTGTACGTGACGGTGCCGGACTGGCTCACCGTCACGACGGCGGCGCAGTCGTTGCACCCCTTGTTCTGCGGCCCGGCCTGGTCGTCGAGCGCCATGTTCCACAGCGACACCGCGCGCGCCCAGTTCGCCATCGACTGGAGGATGGTCTCGAACGTGTCGGAGAACTGATCGTTCTGCCAGCCGCCGCCCGAGCACTCCGTCATGTAGATGCTCTTCTGCGGGTACATACTGTGGAACGTCGTCATCGCCGAGACGTCCCCCCCGTAACAATGGAAGGCGGCGCCCTCGGAGTAACCGCCCGCCGTCGCGTCCGACAAGATCTGCCCGGGGTATTCTGGGTGGTCCCAGTTGTGATCGTAGACCCAGATCTTCGTCGTCAAGCCGGCGCTCTTGAACGCCGGCCCCATGTTCTGGGCCACCAGGTTCAATTCGCTCTGGGCGTCGAGGTCCGTCCCCGGATAGCTGGCGCTCCCGTTCAGCGGCTCGTTCTGCGGCGTCACGGCGCCGACGGGGATCCCCGCTTTTGCGTAGGCCTGGATGAATTTCACGAAGTACTGCGCAAGCGGCTCGTACGCGTCGGCGTTCAGCGCGGAGCTCGACCCGCCGCCGCCCGTGCCGTCCATGATCCCGTTGGCTTTCATCCAGCCCGGCGGGCTCCAGGGCGTTGCCATGATGAAGACGTTGGGATTGACCTTGAGCACCTGCTGCAAGACGGGGATGGTCGCCTTCGCGTCCTGCGTGACGTTGAAGTTCGCGAGCATCGGATCGGAGTTTCCGTCGTCGTACGAAAAATCGCCGACGCTGGAGAAGTCGCTCGCGCCCATCGGCTGCCGGAGAAAGCTCAGGCCGACTCCCATCGAGGGGTCGAAGAGCTGCGTGAGGAGCTGCGTGAGCGCGGTGCTCGAGAGGTATTTGGTCATGACGTACGAGGACGAGTCCGTGATCGACGCGCCGAAGCCGACGATCGACTGATACATCTTGGTGGGATCGACGGTGACCATCGCGTCGGCCGAGCCCTGAGCGCCCAGAGTGACGGGAGTGGACGCGAGGTGCTGCGAGAGGTCGTCCGTCGTCACGTAGGCCGCGGGCGGCTGTGGGGGAGCCGCCGCTTCCGCGGCTTCGGGTGCAGCGTCGGTCGCGTCGGGCGTCCCCCCCGCCTCCATGGGCATCGGAAAGACGTCGGGCACGGCGCTGTCGTGCTCCATCGTCGTCCCCGTGTCGATCACGCCCGCGTCGTCGCCGGTCGGCGGCGTGGGAGACCAGCTCGAAGACGAGGTCGATGAACATCCCGCGAACGCAGCCAGGCTGCACGCGCACGCGGTCCACGCGAATGAAACACAGGAACGACGCACGGACGCGGCCCGCATCAAGGACCGTGCCCGCGCGGGTGTACGGAGTTCTTCGCATGCTTTCGCGCGCATTCGCTGGAAGCGCTCCGCTCCGGCGCAAGGTTCGTACACTCGATACGCAAGGGCCGACGAGCCGAACCATAGGCTCCCATCGGTCTTTCTGCTCCGATGTGTGTCCGCGAAGTGGGCGCTACCAGGCGCCGGCCAACGCGAGTCCCTGGCCGCGCGCGCTGATCTGGGGAACGAGCGACAGGCGCGCGGACTGCGGCGCCGCCGACGGCTGAGGGGACAGGACGAGCCACCCGCCGACGCCGAGGCCGACGAGCCCCACGCCGAGCGCCGCGAGCGATAGCGTCTCGGAGCTCCTCGCGCCGTTCGGATCGCAACTCCCGGTGCAGGGGGCCCCGAGAGCGCTCATCGAAGAGAGGCTCTGCACGCCGAAGTACGCTCCCACGCCCAGGCCGACGGCTCCGGCTCCGGCCACGATCCAGCCCGCGGTTCGCCTCGCGTTCGGCCGCGGGGCCCGCGGCGCCGGCTCCAGCGTCGCTTGATTGATGCGCTCGGGCTGCGACTTCAGCAGTGGAATTTTCAGGACGATCGGCTCGCTCGTCGGCGAAGACGGCACGACCAGGCTCGCGACGTGACTCGTCCTGCCGGGGGCGCTCGCCACGACGACGTGGAGCCC
>Ga0102924_1006329_pt1 | contig 11143 bp, 14 predicted proteins | sample PaiPotPPM11metaG_FD_80116 | JGI IMG/M metagenome (GOLD analysis project Ga0102924, IMG submission 80116) | Iron sulfur acid spring bacterial and archeal communities from Banff, Canada, to study Microbial Dark Matter (Phase II) - Paint Pots PPM... ...
GAGCCCCGGACGCCGCACCAACCGGAAAAACCTAAGAAGCTGTCAAAGAACGATCTTGTTGTACTCCTTCTATTTTTCCAGTCAACGAAAAATACGCCTTTGTAACTACTCGTGTTTTCAATCGAGTGCACGCCGTGCACAGCCTCGTGACCGGAAATAGTGCAGACATCCGAAGCATTTTTCGCGCAAGCCGCGCCAGACGCTGCTTTCCGCTGAATATATTGGACGGATAAAGTACCACCGATCAGACGGCATTTGGTTTCGCAGCTGTGAAAATCCCGCACTTCCCGCGTCAGGAAAGCAGTTTGAGGCTGCACTGGGAATGTCGTTGCTTAGGCTGAGGATCGCACTTACTCTTTCGGGAACGCCCACGCCTTGTGTTATCCAGGGTCCAAACACCACTCCCCATCCAGACGCGAGAGCAAGCCCTCGCCCCGTTGAAGAACCTCAATCAACTCTGGCCGGCGCGAGTATGCCAGCGTCCACCCGCCTTTACACGTAAATACGCATCCTTCATCCGAAAGATCTGCCATCTTCTTGCATTCCGTCGCGCCGTGTACCGCAATCGCTCCTTGTTCCCACGCATCGCGCAGCAAATGACGAATAATCTCTCTCGAAAACTCCGGCACGCCGCCGACCTGCACAACCTCTGCGACCCCGCGCGGCCGAATATAATAGACATACCATCCAACGATCTTCTGCTTCTCATCGTGCACGGCGACTCGGCGATACTTTCCGCGTCTGCCCCTATGTTGCATGAAACTCAGTACCCACTCCAGCGATTCCAGGTCGTATTGCGGCCAAAGAGAATAGCCCTTCCGGAATCCGACTAAACACTCGAGAAGTGTTTCCGAACTCATCTCCGTTCCGCTGAGAAGAGACTTCACCGGAGTAAACGAACTCAGTAATTTGTCGGCGACCAGGCAAAGCGGTTTCGTGGCCAATTGGAAAGCGTCGAATCTCTTCGGGCCCATTTTGCGCGAAACGAAGTAGGCTGCGTATCGGCTCGGCCGCACCGCCCGCGACCAATGAATGCTCAGCGGGTAGATCAGTTGGAAGCCCAGTCGCTCCATGATTCCTCGAGAAACATCGTTGGCAGAATCGCTTAACAGCAGATCGTGATTTCCTGCCATATAGGCGCCTAACAAGCGCGCGGCAGCGAATCCGGACCGGGCCTTGGGATGAACCACGAAGTTGCCGCCTAAGGCTACGCGTACGGGTTCACCAGATAGGGACATTCTTCGGCACGTCACTCCCAAAAATCCCAAAATCTCCCCACTGCTAGACACATAAACAAAGGAAGGGGTAGCGCTCTCCACCAGGGGATTGGAAAAGTAAAGTTCAGCGAAGGAGTCCGGCAAGTCTTCCGGAACGGCACGCTGACGCGGAGCCATGAAATTCCAGTACAGGTCTACGACCTGCGGGATGTCACTTGGGACGAACTCTCGTACCGGCATGCCTTCCTAGGGAGTGCCATATCGCAGGGAATTCCGGTTCGCTCGAGGCTAGCGCAAACCAATTAAGACAATATGTTATCCAGAAAACATAATGAGTGCATGAAAATCCTTGTTTACCCACACGGTCAACTCACGTTCTTTAACCCGAGTGCTTGCCGTGCACAGCCAGTGACCGGACTTGGTGCAGAGGCCCAAGGCATTTTACGCGCAAGCCGCACCACAGCGGCCTTTGGCTGAATTTAGCAGGTGGATGGATTATTACAGATCAGCCAGCGTTTGGTTCCGCGGCTGTGAAAATCCGGCGATTCCTGCGTCAGGCAAGGCGTTTCAAGGTTTCAATATCTCTCCGCGGCCGAAAATCCGCTTCAAGATATTGAAACCTCGAAACCTTGGAACCCGGCAGTTTTACTTCGTTCCCAACTTCCGGCGAACCATTCCGGCCAGAGAAAGAATGCCAGTGCCGAACAAGGTGAGCGTAGTCGGTTCCGGAACTGGACTGTATCCGATGTATTCCTGCGGCATGCCGTTCGCCGACTGCGTGCCCCCGATCGGAGTGTAAAGAACCAGTCCCTTAAACGCGCTGTTCGGAGCCGTCGACGCCAGCTGTAAATATTGCTGCTCAACGCCGAGCGCTCCGCTGCTCTGGAAGTAAGACTGCGCTTGTGCGTTGGTCGAGAACAGACCCCAAATCGCCCAATTGCCGACGTTAACGTTCAGCGTCCCGTTGAGCACGCTCTTGAAAATCAGTCCAGCGGCCTTGTAATCGAGCAACTGACTTCCGAACAGTCCCTGGCCGCTGAGCAACCCAACCACGTGCGCCTTCCAGCTCTCACCGATGGTCACGCGGTTGTCGAAGGTGTCGCAGATCAGAGCCGTCTGAGGCCCGCCGTTGATCGAAAAATAGTACGGGTATGTGTAGACTCCACCGGAGTTGTTGCCCCCAACACCCACCAGCGTCATATTGACGGTCGAGTTCGCAAATGCCGGACCCGCGCACGTCATTGCCATGGCCAGAATAAAGAGCAGGATCCCTGCTAGACGAAGTGACTTCATGTTTATCTTTTCCTCCCGCCGAAGCCCTTGGCGTGCGTGTCTTGCAGCCCGGCGTAGTTTCGCAATCGTTGCGCACTGGGCGAGGAAGATGGTTACCCCGGCACTTTCGTAACCTGACTGAGAGAGCGATTTCCGTCCCCTCTCAGCCGTTGCCGGATGCAGCCGATCCCGCACGCTTGTGCGATAACCAAGTAGGTGCACGACTGTGGCCGTAACCCGACATCGCGATTACTGGGATTTTTCGGCCAGCGAATCGCGCGAGTGAAACTCCTTGCGCACGAGGGAAGGCACACAGGGAATAAGCACTCACCACCCCCATCCCCCGTTAGTAACGCGACGTAACCACGCAGGTAACCGCGAACCAGAGCCGTCTGACCACGCGCCTCCTGTCATCGCCACTCCATTAATAAAGGAGGTCATCGAATTTTGTTGACTATAATTATTTACTTATATAAGCTAACGCTTACTGATAGCCATGCAGAATCTCGATGCATCCTTCGCCGCTTTAGCCGATCCGACCCGCCGCGCCATCCTGTCCCGCCTCGCCTTGGGCGAGGCAACGGTAATGGAACTTGCGAAACCGTTCGAGATGACGCAACCCGCCATCTCTCAGCACCTCAAAGTGCTCGAAGATGCGGGACTCATCGTCACGCGGGTCGACGGTACGAAGCGCCCCAGGAAACTGGCCAAGGCCGGCATCGATGCCATGGACCAATGGCTGGCAATGCTGCGCAAGGCTCTGGAGAAAAACTACGACCGGCTGGACGGAGTTCTGGCCGCAATGCAATCCACAAAACGAGGAAAACGCAATGAGTAAATTAACCATGAAGACCGAAGGCGATACACACATCGTCGTGACCCGCCGCTTCGCTGCGCCACCTGAAGCCGTGTACCGCGCACATACAGATCCCAAACTAATTCAGAAATGGCTGCTCGGCCCCGAAGGATGGACCATGCCCGTGTGTATCAATGAAGCACACGCAGGCGGGAAATTCCGCTATGAGTGGAAACATCCAAAGCAGGGTGGATTCCATATCACTGGAGAGTATGTCGAGTTGCAGCCGTACAGCAAGATTGTCCACGTAGAGCGGATGTTTCTGCCCGACCGCACACCCGACAATCATGTCGAAACAACATTCGAACCCGACGGTTCCGGCACCCTGATGACCATCCGCATGACGCTTCCTGACGAGAAGACGCGGGCTGCGATGCTGGCCACGGGTATGGAACACGGAATGGAAGCTAGCTATGTGCGGCTGGAAGCAGTGACCAACGAGTGGATGCCGTCGCAAGCAACTCGGTAATACCAGATGTCACGCCGCCGGGGCGATCTATCATTATGCCCCGAAGATTTATGCCCCGGTGGCCTTTCTCTTTGTAGCCGCAGCCCCGCTCTTCGCGCCAGAACCTTTTCGGCTCTTACCGCCTGAGATCAGATCGGCGACGGTCGTGTTCTCCAGAATCTTGGCTGCCGCATCTCGCACCGCAAGAAATACCTCGTAGAGGGCTCGATGATCGGCGTCCTTGGCGATCATGCCACGCAACTGCTCGGCATCGCCCATCGGAGCCAACGGACCATCGACCAGACGAATAATGTCGCTTAACGGAATCTCCGACGGCGCCCGCCTCAGCTGATAACCACCCCGCGCCCCGCGCACGCTGTCGACAATCCGGGCATTCTTCAGCTCCAGCAGAATTAACTCCAGGAACTTTTCCGGCAGATCACTTTCCGCCGCAATGTCCCGAATCTTGATCGCGCCCTGCTCGTGCCGCCGCGCCAATGTCATCATCGCCTGCAACGCGTACAGTCCTTTTTGCGAGATCTTCACTCCACCCTCCCCCATCCCCGAATGATTGTCCTCCATTCTTCTTTTTCTGCATAGACATACTTCGGTTACGTGGGGATTGGGGCTAAAACCGAACAGTCGGGATCTGGCCGTCAGGCGAGGGGCGACATCGCAGCCAGGGGAGGAAAAGAATTGGGAAGGCAGGACGGGTCACTGGGCCTGACATCTGGCCATTGATCCCTGTTTTCCTGGTGCCATCGAAGGGACTCGAACCCCCACACCGTTGCCGGTACATGGACCTGAACCATGCGCGTCTGCCAATTCCGCCACGATGGCAAGTGGACTTACTCATCACGGCAGCCAGAAAGCCGCCGCATCAGGAAGACCTGCAAGTACATTCTACAGACGCGAAGCCCGCTGTCAAACTGCAGCGCGACGCTTGCAACGGATGGCGATGGGCAAATCCGATTTACCCCAATCGCTCGTCAAGTCGCACAGTCACCGTGTCCCCCACCTGCTTTTTGATGGCTTTCCGAACGTCCGCCTTGACAGGCAATTTATGCCTGCCATCGCCCAAGGCCATGAACGAACTCTTGAAAGGATGACCATCAATCGTGCCTTTGACTTTCACCAATCCGCGAGTTCCAAAAAAACTGGCCGACTCCGGCCAAATCACAAAAGTCCAACCGCCCTTTGCGGTGCTCTTTTGCAATTGGGCCTTGAACGACTTCTTCTTCATTTCTGCAGGCCGCACTACTCCAGCTTCGCGTTCATCGTAATCTTCGCGTTCAGCACCTTCGACACCGGACAGCCCTTCTCCGCCGCTTCGGCATACTTCTGGAATGTCGCCGCATCCGCGCCCGGCACCTTGCCCACAACATCGATGTGACTCGATGTAATCGTCCATCCCGAATCCAGCTTGTCCATGGTCAACGTAACGTTGGTCGAAATGCTCTCCGGCGTCAGATTCGCTCCGCCGAGTTGTGCCGAGAGCGCCATCGAAAAACAGCCCGCATGCGCCGCTGCAATCAATTCCTCGGGATTCGTTCCCGGCGCGTTCTCAAAGCGCGTAGTAAACGAATACTGCGTATTGTTCAGCACTCCCCCCGGAGCCGAAATCGTTCCCTTACCGTCCTTCAGACCACCCTTCCACACTGCGCTAGCCTTGCGTTGCATGACTTTCTCCTCTGAATGATTTCCGACGAATGCTCAACCATTGTAAAACGGAATTGAAAATCAAAATTGGCAGGGAAACTCACAGCCGCTATTCGCCAATAAGTTGTACTTGAATGTTCCGATAGTCGAGAGCTGGTGGCTGACCGCTTTGTTCAGTAGAAATCCGAGCAGCTCAAATAGAACCCGCACTGCGGACACTTCAACTTGCAGCGACTCTCACGCAGCTTCGCCGAACAATTCGGGCAATACTGAGCCGGATCGGCCCCCTTTACTGCGACAGCATGCCCATTTTCTCGCGTGGGCTTAGAACCCTGCGCCCGCTCCATAAGCCGTCACCGTACTACGAGCAACCGCTCCCCGCAAGTCCCAAGCGCAGTCCTCGCAGATGAGAGGTCGCTTTAGGCCGCCCGCCCGGCGACTGCCAGCGGAGTCTCGCTCCAGCAATCGCCCATGACCAACCAGGCTCCGAGCCGGCGCCAGACTCTCACGTAATTTCCGCGCTCCGGGGTCATCGTTCCGTCCGGCTTCCGCAGAACTACCGAGAATCGACCAAGCTCCATCGCCATGTCGCCGGAATGATCTACCCGAGTCGTCTCCAACCGTAGATCGCTGTAACCCGATTCGCCCAGTTGCCGCAGCAATCTCTCCACGGGTTTTTGCCCGTACGCGCCCTCATAACGGGGTGCCATCAGCACTCCATCATGGGCAAACAGGCTGGCTGCTTGATCGTAGTTTCCAGTGTTAAAAGATGTCGCAAAATCCTGGGTGAGTTCGCGGATCTGCGACTCCACGTCCCGAAACGGACGCGAGTCCGCCGGGAAGTTCGTGTAAGACCGATACATCTACTACCTCCTGGGGGAAGGCAAACGAGATACCGCACCGGCTAGCCGAAAAAGCCTAGCTGAAATTGTTCAGATTCTAACCCAAAATGTCTTGTGTAAAGTGAAAAGTTTTTCTTACGTGGGATGCGAACCGCGTGGCACAACATGGTTTCACTGGATTTCAGTTTGATTCGACTTCGGTATGACTCGATTTCGTTACCTCTCCAGCGGAACTGACCGGCTGGGCAACCTATCGATTCCTGAATCCGCCTTCATGACCGCCACCCGCGCTCCTCCGGGCTCGGCAGGGTTCCTCCCAGGATTCTCCCGCTCAGCAATCTGCCTCTTCACGCGCTCCATGAGGACTATCAGCTTCTTGTTCTCATGATCTCTCTCAGCCTGCTTACACATCTTTTGAAAATCCTGTGGAGCGTAAGTCACGCGATTAGTCATGGAGGAGGTTCCTCTGTTTTGAAGAAGGCATAGCCTACCCTATCCCGCGCGCCTTGCCAACCCCCCAAATCGCTAGGATAGCCGGCCAAGGTCAAAGGTCCGATGTCCTCGGATCTCGCCAGGTTGGCTCCTAATCCTGATGGACGAGAAATCCTCCAGCCGCGCCGTTTCCGTTTACGATCCCCCGTCGTCTCTTCTGGAGGTCCGTGACCTTAGTTACCTTTGAGGCGGTACCGATTTCCACGACAATCATTGGCATGGACTTTTCCCTGGTCCGGGAGTGAGTGTGTTCTATCGTCGGACTTTACGGATTGCTCTATTTCTCGCGGCTGGAATTTCGTCGGCCGCCGCGCGCGACCTTGCCGTCGTATCCAACAAGGCCAACGCGATTTCTGTCATTACGCTGCCCGACCTCGTCAAAGTCTGCAAAGCTCAGATGAACCGTTGGCCCGACGGCAAGCCAGTCACGCTGATTATGCGGCCTCCGGCGTCCCCAGAAATGAAATTGATTCTGGAAAAAGTTTTCGAACTTCCCGAAGGGCAGGTGAAAGACCTCATTGCCAGCGCCAACCACGGTCGCACCAATCACCCCGCAATCGTGGTCGTCGATTCCGATGAGGAATTGGTCAACAAGGTCGCGTCGATACCCGGCGCCGTCGGTGTGGTCGACGTTTACGCCATCAATAGCAGCGTCGCTGTGGTAAAGCTCGCCGGAAAGCTGCCCCTCGAGCCCGGATACCTGCTGCACGGCAACTAACAAGAGTGTGAACCCGCGGCCCAGATCGAGCCGCGCCCTATGCATGGCTACTGATAAAAAAGCTCGAGCTGCTGCAGCCTCCGCCGATGGCGGAAGCTCCATACCGGCGGCAAGCCCCGCAGGAAAACCCGCTTTCACCCGCCGCTTTCCCCGCTTCACCATCGACGTGCGGCTGCAAGTCAAAATGTTTCAAGCCGGAGAGTTCCGCACCTGCTGGGGACGCTCCACCGAAATGGGCCAGGACGGCATCGGCGCAACTCTCACCGGCAGCCTCGAACCCGGCGAGATCGTTACCCTCGAAATCCCGCTTCCTCTCACGCCCTATCCCATTAAAGTACGCGCGATCGTACGCTACCGGCAGGGCCTCCGCTACGGTTTCGAATTCCTCACTCTCAACGACGGTCAGCGCGACACCATACAGCGCGTCTGCCAATACCTCGCCACCAAAGCGTAGAAATAAAGCTGATGCGGAGAAAAGAATGGGTGGGGACGGCGCCCTCGGCCGTCCGCCGAGCACAGATCGGCTTTACTTCCCTGCGTCTTCGGTCCGGATTCGGTAAATCAAATACCCAACGATTCCCACATTCAGTAGCAGCACAGCCACCTTCACCACGCTCGGATGACGATAGATCTCATAGACCTCGACCGGAACCAGCGTGCTCGTAAGCACCACCGTGACCCATTCTCCCCATCGTTTCTGCAGCCATAGCCCGGTACCTTCTACCAGGAATAATCCCGCATAAAGCAGTCCAGCCAGCCCTATCTTCGTGATTTGCCCCGGGCTCACGTTTGCCGCCCGGGACAGCGCCATCACTACATAGTGATTGCCCGGGTCCAGTCGCAAAGCCTTGACCCAATGCTCAACTTTCTCTCCGATATCCTGATGCAAGAGCCGGAATGCGCCTACGGAAAGCGCGATCAGGGTTGCCGCTTTGAAAAACTTGAAGACTGCGATCACACGAAGCATGCGTCCGCTGGAAGAACCCCCTCTATGCCGCGACGCTACGAGCCCTGCTTGCGCTACGAGCCCTTCTTGCGATAAATGATTTGTCACTGGATTGGATTATCGATCAAAACGCGAGCGTGCATCCGTACCAAGCTTTGTACGCCGGGGTGGGGACAGCGGTTGCTAACTATATCTAGGCGACCGCGAAAATCGGTCGGCAGGACGTCTCACTGAACGCCGCAATGATCTGTTCGTTCCTCGAAAGCAGGTGCGCCCGAAGAAACGCCACGCGGCTTGCGGTCTCGCAAATGCTCGCCCTAACCTGAAGTCCATCGGAGGCGCGCATGCGATCGGCGGTGAAAGCAAAATTGGCGGTAAGTGTGAGGGCTTCCTGAGAGGTCAACGGAGACATCATAAGAAGTAGATCCTTGAAGCGGTCTGTCAGAGTATAACCCGATTGCCGGGTTTGTGCCATACACCTCTTTGTCCGAAACAGGCAAAAAAACCCTCACTCTCCTCCCCCGATAACGTGAGGGTTACAAACCTTCAAATTGCTCGCTGCCCGAGTTCCCCGAGCCATTTCCAACGCGCATCCACCCGTACAATAACTCCAACCTCATGCGTGCACTTCTTCTGACTTTCGCGCTCGTCTGCACCGCAGCGGCTCAATCCGCGCCAGTCCCGGCGATCGCGGTTGTCGACGAAAACGGAGTCGCTGTCGCCTCGGCGCGCGTTTCCCTCCAAGCCCCGCCCCAGCCCCCGGTGCGTTGCGAGACAGATCACACCGGACGCTGTCCGTTTCCCGGCCTTCCCTCCGGTTTGTACCTGGTGCGCGTTGAAAAAGAAGGTTTCTACGCCTTCGAACGTGGAGCCGTTCAGGTCACGCCGAACGCCACTGTAGAAGTCGGCATCTCCCATCAACAGGAAGTGCACGAAGTGGTCGATGTTCGCGAATCCCAGCCTGCGATCGATCCCGAGCAGGTTTCTTCCAAGGAATCTCTCAGCGGCCTCGACATCGTCAACATGGTCTTCCCCGCCACCCACGACTATCGCAATGCCATCAATTTCATCCCCGGCGTGGTGAGTGATCAAAGCGGCCAACCGCACGTCGCCGGCGCACAAACCTATCAGACGGTCACTCTGCTCGACGGTTTCAACGTGACTCAGCCTGCCAACGGACAGCTTCTCATTCGCGTCAGCACCGACGCCTTTCGCTCCATCCAGGTCGAGCCCTCACGCGAGCCCGCGGAAGCCGGCAAAGGCTCTGGCGGACTTCTTCTTCTCAACACCGGCATCGGCGACGACCACTTCCGTTTCTGGGCCACAAACTTCATCCCCTCGGTTCAGGACAAGCACGGATGGCGCTTCGATCAGTTCTTGCCCCTCCTCACTTTTTCCGGCCCCATCCTGAAACACAGAATCTGGTTCTATAACTCCTTTGACGGCGAATACGACAACCTCATCTACACCGCATTGCCCGTCGGACAGGACAACGATCACATCCTCCGCTTTGGAAATCTCACGAAGCTTCAGACCAATATCACCAGTCGAAACATTCTGACCACCAGTTTTCTCGTGAATCATCTCCACGATCAGTACGCTTTTCTCTCGCCGCAAAGCCCGCAGCTCTCGAATCCCAAAGATGTTGAGTACTCCTACTTTCCCAGCATCAAAGACCAGCATTACTTTCCGAATGGAATGCTGGTTGAAACCGGACTCGCCTTCGATCAATACGACATCAACTTCACTCCCTATGGATCGAATCCATATTTCGTAAACACAGAGACCGCCGGTGGAAGTTATTACCTCAACACTGAAACCATCGCAACCCGCTGGCAGGGCCTGGCCAATGTCTATTTACCGCCGCAGCACTGGCACGGCCGGCACGACTTCAAGCTGGGAGTTGATCTCGACCACATCTCCTACGATGCTCGCTTCAACCGGCAGCCTATCTCTTATTTGAGCGACAACAACACCCTCACCTCCGCCGACCTTTGCCTCACCGCGGTTCAGAACGCTCAATTCCCCTGCACCCGCTACTCGACTTTCACTCCCGCACCCTCAGTCGAAGAGTCCAATTCGGAAGTCTCGGCTTATGCCGAAGATCGCTGGAGCATCAGCAGCCGCCTGCTCCTTGAACCGGGCGTCCGTTTGGACTGGGACGAAATCGTCCATACCGTCAATCTAGCTCCCCGACTCGCGGGCACATACGTCCTCGATAACTCCGGTACAACAAAACTCTCCGCGGGCATTGGCGTGATTTATGAATCGACGCCGATTTTTCTTGTCGCCCGCCCCTACGCCGGCGCCCGCCAGGATATTTTCTTTTCCGTTCCCAATCCCACCTGCACCGCGAACTGCGTCGCCACCGCTGGACCAGTCAACACCACCTTCAGCGTCAATACCGCCGATCTCGAAGCCCCGCGCTTCATCAACTGGAGCATCGGTCTTGAGAAAAAGCTTCCTGCCGCCATCTACATGAAGGCCGAATACTTCCAGCGTCACGGCAACAGTGGATTCGTCTACAACACCCGCACCAACGCCACCAGCGGAGACTTCGTCCTCGAAAATACGCGTCAGGATCACTACGACGCCTTCCAGATCTCCCTCCGCCACACCTTCCGTGAAACCTATTCGCTGATGGGCGCATACACTCGCTCCAGCGCTCGCTCCAATCAGGCGCTCGACTTCAA
>Ga0102924_1006331_pt1 | contig 11139 bp, 6 predicted proteins | sample PaiPotPPM11metaG_FD_80116 | JGI IMG/M metagenome (GOLD analysis project Ga0102924, IMG submission 80116) | Iron sulfur acid spring bacterial and archeal communities from Banff, Canada, to study Microbial Dark Matter (Phase II) - Paint Pots PPM... ...
CGCGTGATCGCGGGTCAAAGCGGAGAAAGGACAGCGAGAACATCCATTCCGGCCTCATAAAATAGAACAAAATATCAATGTATATTCCCTGCTAGCATTACTGCGGGTCAAAACTGGCGGTATCCGCCCCCGATGACCCGCAATGGCGGAAACAGCCGATCAGAGTGCGGGACAAATAGCGGCGAAGTACCGCACTGGGACGGCAGTGCAGGGCCGATTACCTGGATGACCCGCAATCAGCCCCAATCAGGGCCCAACCGGGCGGCGGGTGGCCGAACCCAGACTCACCAGGATGGAAACGGCCATCCTCTCGGCCGAACGTACGATGGGAGCGTGACGTCAGGCGGAGTGGTGCTAGCCGGCGGGCGTTCCTCGCGGATGGGAACGCCCAAGGCGGCCCTGGAATGGCACGGGTCGACCCTGCTGCACCGGACCGTCGGCATCGTCGCCCGCGCGACGGCCGGCCCGGTCGTGGTAGTACGGGCGAGCGGCCAGGATCTTCCCGCGCTGCCCAAGGGCACGATCGTCGTCGACGACCCGCGGGAAGGCAAGGGCCCGGTGCAGGGGATCGCCGCCGGCCTCGCCGCGCTCGCCGGCCAGGCCGACACCGCGTTCGTCACCTCCACCGACCTGCCGTTCCTGCACCCGGCCTTCATCAGCCGGGTGCTCAGAGTCCTCGGCGCGCCCGCCAACCCGGATGTCGCCCGGCCGGACGTCGCGCTGCCGGTCGCCCGGGGCTACCAGCAGCCCCTGGCCGCCGCCTACCGCACCGGCCTCGTCGGCCTCGCCGAGCGCCTCGTCAAGGAAGACCGCCTGCGCCCCGCGTTTCTCTTCGCCGAGTGCCAAGTCGAGCGACTCGACGACGCCGCCTTGCTCGCCGACCCGGCGCTGGCCAAACTCGACCCAGACCTCGACTCCGTGCTCAACGTGAACACGCCCGAGGAATACCAGGCGGCGCGCCGGCGGCCCGCGCCCGAGGTGACCGTCCAGCTGTTCGGCGCCCTGGTCAAGTCCGGCCGCCCGGCCGGCCAGCGGACCGTCCGGGCGGCGACGGTCCGGGCGGCGGCGGACGAGGCCGGGCTGGCGTTCGACCGGCACGTGACCGCGGCGCTCAACGGCGACCAGATCACCCGCGACCCCATGGTCCCGCTCGCGGCCGGCGACACTGTCTTCTTCATGTCCGCCGACGCGGGAGGCTGACCGAGATGCCAGCGGGAGGCTACTTCGGCCGGGCGCTCGTCGCGGATGTCACCGACGGCGCGTCCGCCACCCTGCCGCTGCCCGACGAGGTGCTGCGCGGCTACCTCGGCGGCGCCGGACTCGGCACCTGGCTGCTGCACCGCCTCGGCCCGCCGGGCGCGAACCCGCTCGCCCCGGAGGCGCCGCTCGCGTTCGTGTTCTCCCCGCTGGTCGGCACGTCGCTCACCACGAGCGCCAAGTTCGCCGTGGTGGCCAAGTCGCCGCTGACCGGGCTGCTCACCGACGCGCTCGCCTCCAGCCAGTTCGCGATCGCGGGCAAGCTCACCGGCCACGACGCCATCGTGGTCACCGGCCGCGCCGCGCGCCCGTCGGTGTTGCTCATCGACGGCGACGGCGTGCGCCTGGGCGACGCGGCCGACCTGGCGGGCCTGACCGCCGCGGACGCCGACCGCACACTGCGCGGCCGACTCGGCCGGGGCTGGCGGGTCGCGGCGATCGGCCCGGCGGGGGAGCGCGGCGTCAGCTACGCGACGATCTCGCACGACGGCAGGCACGCGGGCCGCGGCGGCCTCGGCGCCGTCATGGGCGCCAAGAACCTCAAGGCGATCGCCGTCCGCGCCGCCGCCAAGGTCGCCGTCGCCGACCCGGCGGCGGTGCTCGCCGCCGCCCGTGACCTCCGGGAACGGTCGTTCGGCCCGGCCACCGCCAAGTACCGCGAACTCGGTACCCTGGCGAACCTCCTCGCGTTCAACGCGATCTCCGCGCTGCCCACCCGCAACTTCCAGGCCGCGACGTTCGAGGGTGCGGGTCGCCTCGGTGCCGACCACGATGACGCCAGCGGCAAGGCAAGCGCCGGCTCCGGCGACGGAGGCGGCGTCGGCGCGGCCCCCGCGAACCTCACCGAAATGCGCAGGGTCGCCCGGTCCGGCTGCGCGTCGTGCACGATCGGCTGCGAGCACATCTACCGCGTGGGCGGCGGCCGGAAGGCCAGGGTGGAGTACGAGAACGTCTTCGCGCTCGGCCCGATGTGCGGCGTCGCGGAACCGGACGCGGTGCTGGCCGCCAGCGCCCGCTGCGATGACCTCGGCCTCGACACGATCTCCGCGGGCGGCACGATCGCCTGGGCGATGGAGTGCGCCGAGCGCGGCCTCATCGACGCCCCCTGGCTGCGCTTCGGCGACCCGCGGGCGCTCCTCCGCGCCCTCGACGAGATCGGCGCCATGTCCACCCCCCTCGGCGAACTGCTCGCACAAGGATCAAGAGCCGCATCCCGAACGGTTGGCGGTGACTCAGGCGCGTTCGCACCGCACGTCAAGGGCCTGGAAATGCCGGGCTACGAGCCTCGCACCCTGCACGCCATGGCTCTCGGCCTCGCGGTCAACGCCCGCGGCGCCGACCACAACCGGTCCGGCGCCTACGAGGCGGACCTGTCCGGCGACCTGGACCGTACCGAAGGCGGCGCCGCGCACGTCAGGGCCGCCATCGAGACGGAGGACCGCGCGGCGGTGATGGACTCGATGATCCTGTGCAAGTTCATCCGCGGCGTCTTCACCGACCCGTACCGCGAATGGGCGGGCCTGCTCTCCGCCGTCACCGGCTGGGATGTCACCGGCGCGGAACTGCAGGCCACCGCCCGCAGGATCGTGCTCGCCAAGCGCCTCTACAACCTGCGCGAAGGATGGCGGCCCGAGGACGACTGGCTGCCCGCCCGGCTGCTCGACGAGCCGCTCACGCTCGCCTCGGGCCGCGAGGCCCGGCTGACCCCGGCGCGGCTGCGCGCCATGATTGACGGCTACTACAAGGAACGCGGCCTCGACCCTGAGGGCCGACCCGTGGTTGGAAGCCCCGTGGTTGGAATCGTCGGCGACCTCGGGTTGGCTTAGCGTCCCGCGCGGGCGGATACTGCGGCTATGGCGATAACTGCCCCTGAGTCCACGGGAATCGTGACGCTCACGATCGACGGTCGCGAGGTCACCGCGCCGGAGGGCTCGACGATCTGGCAGGCCGCCAAGGCGGCCGGCATCGACATTCCCGTGCTCTGCCACGACGAGCGCTACGACCCGGTCGGGGTGTGCCGGATGTGCGTGGTGGACACGGGCGCGCCCGCGTTCGCCGCCGCCTGCGTCCGCGCCTGCGAGAACGACATGACGGTCAAGACCGACACCCCCGAGGTGGAGCGCAGCCGCGCCATGCTGACCCGGCTGCTGCTGTCCGACCAGCCGCCCCGTGAGCGCGACCCCAAGCAGACCACGACGGCCGACAACGAACTGCTGAAGCTGGCCGACCGCTACGGCGTGTCCGCCGCCGATGGGCGCACAGCCGACGAGGGCACAGCCGACGAAAGACAGGACGGCGCGCCCGCGCTGCCTTGCGGCTCTGGCCGCGGCGTCGACCTGTCGAGCCCCGTCATCGCCGTCGACCACGACGCCTGCATCCTGTGCGACCGGTGCGTCCGCGCCTGCGACGACATCCAGGGCAACGACGTGATCGGCCGTAGCGGCAAGGGATACGGCACGCACATCGCGTTCGACCTGAGCGACCCGATGGGCGCCTCGTCCTGCGTGTCGTGCGGCGAGTGCGTCGCCGCCTGCCCGACCGGCGCGCTGACCAACAAGCCGATCCACGACATACCGATCAGGCCGCGCACCGAACTCGACGCGGTGGACACCGTCTGCCCGTACTGCGGAGTCGGCTGCGCGCTGACCTACTACGTCGACCGCGACCGCGGCGCCATCGCCTACGCCGAAGGCCGCGAGCAGCCGGGCAGTCACGCCCGGCTGTGCGTGAAGGGCCGCTATGGCTGGGACTACGCCGCCTCGCCGCAGCGGCTGACCGTGCCGCTGATCCGCCGCGAGGACTCCTACCCCAAGGGCGCGCTATCAGAAGACGTGCGCGGCGACATGGCAGCCGGCGGCCCCGATGGTTTCCGAAGCACTGACAACCAGCACGGCCTCGACGACGCGGGAACCCCCAAGAGCCCGAAGGACAAGCGCAGGGGCGGTAAGCGCGGCCGCAAGCCGGGTGGCCTCGTCGACTACGCGGAGGTGCTGCCGCACTTCCGGGAGGCCACCTGGGAAGAAGCCCTCGACCTGGTCGCGCGCCGCCTTAGCGAGATCTACGTCACGGGCGGCCCGGCGGCGATCGCCGGCTTCGGCAGCGCGAAGTGCTCCAACGAGGAGGCCTACCTCTTCCAGAAGCTCATCAGGACCGGGTTCCACACCAACAACGTGGACCACTGCACCCGGCTGTGCCACGCCTCGAGCGTGGCGGCGCTGTTCGAGGGGATCGGCTCTGGCGCGGTCTCCACCACCTACGGCGACGTGGTCAACGCCGAGGTCGCGATCGTCACCGGGTCCAACTCCACCGCCAACCACCCGGTCGCCTCCAGCTTCTTCAAGCAGGCCCGCCGCAACGGCACCACGGTCATCTACATCGACCCGCGGGCCGACAAGATGGCCGACCACGCCGACATCTACTGCCAGCTCAAGCCGGGCACCGACGTCGCGTTCTACAACGGCGTCATGCACGAGGTAATCAGGCTCGGCCTGACCGACGACGAGTTCATCGCCAGCCGCACGTCCAACTACGAGGCACTGAAGGCGACCGTCGCCGACTACCCGCCGGAGCGGGCTGAGCAGATCACCGGCGTGCCCGCGGACCTGATCCGCCGGGTAGCTCGCATCTGGGGGAGTGCCAGGTCCGGCGTCATCTTCTGGGGCATGGGCATCTCGCAGCACACCACGGGCACCGACAACGCCCGCTGCCTGATCGCGATGTGCGGCATCACCGGGAACGTCGGCAAGCCGGGCGCCGGCCTGCACCCGCTGCGCGGGCAGAACAACGTGCAGGGGGCCTCCGACATGGGCCTGGTCCCGATGTTCTACCCGGACTACCAGAGGGCCGACAACGCCGATGTGAAGGCCAGGTTCGAGCGGGCCTGGGGCACCGCCGACCTGGACCCGGTACGGGGTCTGACGGTCACCGAGATCATCGGCTCGGCGCTGAAGGGCGGGGTGCGCGGCATGTACATGCTGGGGGAGAACCCGTTCCTGTCCGATCCGAACATCAACAAGGTCCGCAAGGCGCTGTCCAAGCTGGACTTCCTCGTCGTGCAGGACATCTTCCTCACCGAGACCGCCGAGTTCGCCGACGTCATCCTGCCGGCGTCCTCCTACCTGGAGAAAGACGGCACGTACACCAACACTGACCGGCGGGTGCAGCTCGGCCAAAAGGTGCTCGATACGCCTGGCCAGGCGCGGGTCGACTGGGAGGTCGTGCAGGACATCGCCAACCGGATCGGGCTGGACTGGCGTTACGAGTCACCGCGCGAGATCTTCGAGGAGATGGTCTCGGTCATCCCGAGCTACAAGAACCTCAGCTACGACAACCTCGGCCTGACCGGGAAGCTGTACCCGAACCCCGACCCGGAGCACAGTGACGGGACCGTGGTGATGTTCACCGAAAAGTTCAACACGAACGACGGGCTCGCGCACCTGGTGCCAGCCGAGTGGCTGCCGGCCAAGGAACTGCCCGATAAGGAGTACCCGTTCGTACTGAACACCGGCCGGATGCTCGAACACTGGCACACCGGGTCGATGACCCGCCGTTCCTACGCGCTTGACGCGATCTCGCCGAGGGCGCTGGTGTTCATCCACCCGGACGACATCGCACAGCTTGGCCTCGCCGACGGCGAGATGGCCAGGGTCAGCTCGCGGCGAGGCACGATCGACATCGAGGTGAAGGTCTCGTACCGCGAGGCGCGCGGCAACGTTTTCATCCCCTTCCACTTCAGAGAGGCGGCGGCGAACCTGCTGACGACCGACGAGATCGATCCCGTCGGGAAGATCCCCGAGTTCAAGTTCTGCGCCGTCAAGGTCGAGCGGGCCGATGGCTGAGCCGCGTGTCCGCGTTCCCGGCGTCGAGGCGCGGGCGGGGAAGTTCCCTGGACCGTCGCTGATCCCCGCGCTCAACGCGATACAGGAGCGGGTCGGCTGGCTGCCGCGCGAGGAGCTTGTCACGCTGTCCCACGAGGTGCACCGGCCGCTCTACGAGATCGAGGGGCTGATCTCGTTCTACCCGCACTTCCGCACGGAGCCGCCGGTCGCGGTGGAACTGCGGGCCTGCCACGACCTGTCGTGCTGGCTCAACGGCGGCGAGGCGAAGATCGCCGCGCTGCGCAGCCGCTACGCCGCCGACGCCGACGTCACCGTGGTCGAGGGGTCCTGCCTCGGCCGCTGCGACCTCGCGCCCGCCTGCACGGTCAACGAGGCGCCGCGTCACATAGACGACGCGGACCCCGCCGTCGAGGCGGAGCGCCAGGCGAGCGCCCGGCACGCTCACAACAGCCCCAACGGCCACCACAGCCCCACCGACCACGAGTCGGTCACCGGACACGGCCACGCCAGCTGGCCCAACGACCCCTATCCCACCGAACCGGACCGCTACGCCTTGGTCAGGGAGGTCCTAGCGGGCCGCCGCGACACCGCGGGGATCATCGCGGCGCTCAAGGACTCGGGGCTGCGCGGCATGGGCGGCGCGGGCTTCCCGGCCGGCCGCAAGTGGGACATGGTCGCCGCGCAGCCGGCCACGCCCAGGTACGTGATCTGCAACGCCGACGAGTCGGAGCCGGGCACGTTCAAGGACCGGCAGATCCTCGCCACCCAGCCGCACCTGGTGCTCGAAGGCATGCTGCTCGGCATGCTCGCCGTCGGCGCGGAAGAGGGCTGGGTGTTCATCAGGCACGAGTACGGCCCGGAGGAGCGGGTCGTCCGCGCCGAGATCGAGCGCCTCAGGCAGGCGAACCTCATCGGCCCCGACGTGCTTACCGGAAACGCGGGGGCAGGTGCCGGCCGGCGGCTGAACATCGAGGTGTTCATCTCACCGGGCGGCTACATCCTCGGCGAGGAGTCCGCGCTGCTCGAATGCATGGAAGGGCACCGCGGCGAGCCGCGCAACAAGCCGCCGTTCCCCGCTTCCTTCGGCCTGTACGGCAAGCCGACGCTGATGAACTCGGTCGAGACCTTCGCGCACGTCCCCGTCATCGCGCTGCGCGGCGCGGACTGGTGGAAGGCCCAGGGCGCGCCGTCGGGCACCGGCGCCGCCCACGCGGGCCTGAAGTTCTTCGCCGTCTCCGGCCACGTCGAGCGCCCCGGCGTCTACTGCGTGCCGATGGGAACCACCGCCCGCGAGCTCCTCGCCCTGGCCGGCGGCGTGGCCGGCGGAAGGGAACTCGGCGCGATCCAGCCGGGCGGCGCGTCCTCCAACTTCATCGGCCCGGGCCAGCTCGACGTCGAGCTCGACTTCGGCACGCTCCAGGCCGCCGGGTCGATGCTCGGCTCGGGCGCGCTCGTCGTCATGGCCAAGGACACCGACCTCCTGGCCGCCGCCGTCAACGTGCTGCGCTTCTTCCGCGACGAGTCCTGCGGCAAGTGCGTGCCGTGCCGCGTCGGCTCCGCGAAGTCGCACGAGATGCTGGCCGGCCTGCTTGCCGCCGGCGGCGGCCCCGCTGATGTCAGCGCCGACGTCCGCGAGCTCGTCGACGTCATGCGCCGCACGTCCATCTGCGGCCTCGGCCAGGTCGCACTCGGCCCGGTCGCGAGCGTCCTCAAGCTCAGTGCCAACGGGGGCCGCCACGAAACCTGAGCCAGCCGGCCGCGAGTTCTTCACCACCCGGACGGTCGCGGAGGCGCTGAACGGGTTCCGTCCCGCGCGCCGCACGCGCGCCGAGCAGGTCCCGCTGAGCGCGGCGCTGCGCCGGGTCACCGCCGAGCCGGTGCGCGCGCCGCACCCGCTGCCCGGCTTCGCCCGCTCCACCGTGGACGGGTACGCGGTCCGCGCGGCCGACACCTACGGCGCGTCCGAGGGCCTGCCCGGCTATCTCACCGTTACCGGCGCGGTCAGGATGGGCCCTGTGCCTGACGGGACAGGGCCCGACGTCACAGTCACCCCGGGCAGCGCGGTGGCGATGCCGACCGGCGGTGCCATCCCGCCAGGCGCGGACGCGGTCGTCATGATCGAGTACACCGCCGAGGTGATGCCGGGCACGATCGAGGTGGTGCGCCCCGTCGCCCCGGGCGAGGGAGTCGTGCGCGCGGACGAGGACGCCGCGGAAGGCAAGCAGCTCATCCCGAACGGAAGCGTGCTCCGCCCCCAGGATCTCGCCATGCTTGCCGCGGCGGGCGTGACGTCCGTGCGCGCGCACACCAGGCCCGCCGTCGCGATCTTCTCCACCGGCGACGAAGTAGTCCCGCCGGACACCCAGGTGCTCAAGCCCGGCCAGGTACGCGACGCGACCGCTTCGGCGCTGGAAGCCCTGGTCACGGACGCCGGAGGAGCGCCCGCGTACGGCGGCATCGTCGCCGACGACCCGGGCGCCCTCGAGAAGGCGCTGCGCGCCGCCCTGCCCGCCAGCGACCTCATCGTCGTCTCCGCCGGTTCCTCGGTCGGCACCCGCGACGAGACGGCCAACGCGGTCGCCGCCCTCGGCCCGCCGGGCATCTGGTGCCACGGCCTGGCGATCAAGCCAGGCAAGCCGACCCTGCTCGCCGAGTCAGGCGGCGTCCCCGTGATCGGCCTGCCGGGCAACCCGCGCTCCGCCCTCGTCGTCTTCCGGCTGATCGGCATGCCGCTCATCCGCCTGGTCGGCGGCTGCACGTCCCCGCCACCCGAACCATCCACCCGCGCGGTCCTCGCCCGCGACCTAGCGTCGGCAACCGGCCGCCTGGACGTCGTCCAGGTGACGGTCGCCGACGGCGTGGCCACCCCGCTGTTCGGCGCGTCGGCACTGCTGTCCGTACTCACGGAAGCCGACGGCTACATCGTCATCCCGGAGGAAGCCACGGGCCTAGACGCCGGCACCGAGGTCCCGGTAACGCTCTACACCTAACCCGTGCGGAAGCGCCGTTGGCGCGGCAATGCCGACATCCCGCGGTCGGCCAGGGCGACCGGCAGGCGGCGCGACTGTCAGGCGATGTAACGCCACGGCTCCTGTATATAGCTGCGGCCGGTCGGGGTGGTCCACACGTGCCACCCCGGCTTGGGCTGGGTCACGCTCCACCCGGGTGACTGTTTGACCTGGTGGCAGCGCCGGCTGCGGGCTCCGGCGTTGCACGCGTCGGTTTTCCCGCCCTGGTCGTAGGGGACGGCGTGCTCGAAGTCGGACTCACTTGCGGGTCGTGAGCAGGGCGGGAAGGTGCATTCGCGGTCGCGGACCTGGACCAGTCGGCGCAGCCGCTGGCTTGGCTGGTAGGTGTCGACTTCATGGGCGTGGTCGCAGTCGTGGGTGGGCACGGCGTCGAACCGGACGGTGAGGTCCCGTCCGCCGGGCAGGGTCAGTGTCCAGGTGCCCGCTGGTCGCGGGGCCAGGTTCCAGCCGCCGGGCGGGGCGCCGGAGCGCGGCTGCGCCGCCTGTGTTGCCAGCTGGCAGAGGCGGGTCTGGGTGACGGTGATGTTGATGCGGCCGGGCAGCGCGCAGCCGCCGGGGCCCGGAGGGTGCGGTGGCGGCTGGGGTTGTTGCCTGCTGCCGGGTCTTGGGCGTGCGGTGCCGTGCCCGGCGGCGTAGCCCTGCTCGTCCACCACGGTGATCTCCCAGCGGGAGTACCGGGAGCGGGCCGCGGCCGCGGCGAGATCGCGGGCCAGGGCCGGGTCGAGGGGGCCGAGGAGCCGGTTCTCCCCGGCCCGGGCGGCGAGTCCCTGCAAGGTGACCAGCGGGACCGTCACCTCGGGCAGCGCCGCGTGGTCTCCTACTGGGGCGGGGTCGTCGGGCCCTGAGCCTTCATCGGGCCCTGAGCCGCTGCCCAGGTTCTCGTTGCTGACCGGGTCCCCGTCATCCCCGCCGTCCCCGGCGGGCTCATCCCCGCCGTCCCCGGCGTGCTCGACGTCCTGGCCAGGCTGGCCGTCCCCGCCGCCGTTCGGGCCGTTCTCGCCATCCGGAGCGTCCGGGCCGTCCCCGTCGTCTTCTTGGCCGGGTTCGCTGTCCGGCGGTTCGGCTGCGGTGCGGGCGAACGCGATCGCGTCGGCGGCGCTCACCCCGTTCAGCAGGTGCAAGAACGCCAGCGCCTCCAGGCCGCTGGCCCTCTGCCCGGGGAACGCGCCCGACGCCTCGTAGTCCCTCGCGCGGGCCAGCACGCCGGCGTGCCCGGCCAGGGCCTGCGCGGCGGGCAGGTCCCGGCCCGACAGCCCCACCGCCCCCGACTCCTCCCGGAACACCGTCACCCGGGCCCGCTCCCGCTCCGCCTTGGACCGGCGCCGCTCCGCCACGTCCGGGGCCACCGCCAGGGCGGCCCGCCACGCGAGGCGCTCCACCTGGAAGTACGTCTTGCCGGGCACCTCGCCGGCGATGAGGGCCTCCGCGCGGGCCGCCTCACCGTCGTCCAGCGGCTCGAAGATCCCCGCGATGAGCCTGGCCTTCGCCACCGTCAGGGTGCCGTCGGCGAGCAGCCGCCCGGTGCCCGGCAGCCGGACCCCGAGGGTCCAGGCCAGCTGGGCGAGGTTGTCCGCGGACACCGGCCCCATGGCCAGGGCCTGGGCGACCTCGTAGGAGAGGGAGTCGTCCCACCCGTCGGGCAGGCCGGGCCGCCGGCGCAGCCGGGGCGTGCCGTCGGCGTCTTCGCGCATCATGGCGCGCAGCGCGGCGAGCTTGCCCGCCGCCGCCCACGACTCAAGGGCCGCCCACCGGGCCACGATCCCGGTCAGCGCGTCGGTGTCCGCCCCGTCGTACCGGTCACCCGGGCCCGCGGCGGCCTCCAGCGCGACCGCCACCGCCGCCGACGGGGGAGCCGCGGCCCACGCCCCGCCGTGCCCGAAGCCGCCGGGGGGCGGGGGGCGGCGCTCACCCGGGCCGGGCGCTGCGCCCGGCTTCGGGCCGCGGTCGTCCTGCCATCCCATGACGGTCACCCCGTTCGACTGATCGCTCCGACTGAAGCTGATAATCGAACACTA
>Ga0102924_1006332_pt1 | contig 11139 bp, 10 predicted proteins | sample PaiPotPPM11metaG_FD_80116 | JGI IMG/M metagenome (GOLD analysis project Ga0102924, IMG submission 80116) | Iron sulfur acid spring bacterial and archeal communities from Banff, Canada, to study Microbial Dark Matter (Phase II) - Paint Pots PPM... ...
GCCAGACACCTCTCGCGCAGCACGTATCACAAATTGAAAAATCTTGGCCGTGGGCCCAAGGAGCTCGAAATTCCCGGCACGCGAATTAAACGCATTACGCCAGAGGCTGATGCTGAGTGGGAACCGCGCATGGCGGAGCTCGCAAAGAGCGAGACCGCGCGGCTCGAAGCAGAGCGCCGGCGCGAACTCGCCACTATCGCCGGCCAGATCGCGGCGGAATCACCTCGGCATGTGAGCCGGCGCGGAGCCCGCTCCACGCCGACCCCGCGGCGACGGCGGCCGTGAATACGCTCCTTGAAAGCGGCGCGGCCCGCGGCTGAGAGATCAGCACGCGGGCAACGTACGAGAAGCCGCAAAGCGTCCACCACCACCCCGATGCAGGAGCGCGCGGCCGCGCAGCAGGGGCATCAGTCGGGCACTCGTTATCGAACTACCCCCGCGCACTCGTTAAGATGGAAAAGGCCGATGCGAACCATCAGCTTGCCGGAACTGCCGGAGCATCCGACTTCGCTTGATGCATGTGTCAGGGAAAGATTGCCAGCCGATAATGCACTCTGGCCTGATGTCTCACTACTTTTGACCGCGTATATGGCTTGGCCAGATGACTAGGCCCGACGCGACAGTTTTCTTGCGGCCTATTTGGCAAATTCGAAAGCATTTGTCGCGAGATCTGAAAGTGAAAAGTCAGCAGAGACGCCAGAGAGAATAACGTTTGACAAGTTCGGCGGGGTAAGCGCGATTGCCAAACCGGCGTTCGAGCGCTTGACAGAGGAAGTTGGGCAGATGCAGCGCAGGTGGCTCTGGGTCGCAGATATCTTTCAGATGATTGTTGATACGGCGTGTGAAGATCGTGTTGCGCTTCGTCGCGGCTCAAGCGCGGGGCGGCTTCGGCTGCCGTTCTCTGTTAGTATCCTCCGCTTGTCCCGAAGAGGGAGGACACTTCAATGGCAAAACAGGACGACCATTCAACGAATGAAGACCGCTTTGGCAGACAGGACGCGGAAAGATATAGCGCCTGGTCTTCACTGACCGCTGTTATCGTTGTGGCGATCGTTATTGGACTGGTCTATTTTTTCTTGAGGTAGGTTCGGCTGCGGGTCACTCGACACCAATCGCCGCCAGTCTCATTTTGTTGCTGTTGTCCCGCTCAAGTCGACTCTCGCAGTCTCAGCTTCGTTGCCTTTATCGCGCGTTGCTCCCCATTCTTCGGCTCGATTGAGCCAAAGTGCCTTGCGCTCTGCGTTATCCTCGATGTCCGCTAGTCGACGACATGCTTCGGCCTTTGGACGCAATAGGCTGGTTCATCTATTAGAAAAAACTGCTTTGAACATTCCGTCGACGCTACTTGGCTCGCTAACCGGGCGCCTGGATAAGCTCGGCCCGGCCAAGGAGATCACGCAAATCGGTGCTGCCATAGCCGCGACTTTTCACATGGCTTGCTTGCCAGCATCCCGCCAATCTCTGATGTGCCGCTTGAGCACGCCCTTTCGCAGTTTGCCGCGGCCGAATTGATCTTCGTCCGTGGCGGATCGCCGGATCGGGTCTACAGTTTCAGGCACCTACTAGTTCTAGACGCCGCCTATGAAAGCGTTGCGCGGAACACGCGGCGGCACTGCATGGTCGAATTGCGAAGACTCTGATCGAACTATTCCCGATATAGCCGGATCGCAACCAGAGCTTATCGCGCATTACCTCACGCAAGCGGAGCTGAGCGAGCGCGCTGTCGAGTATTTCCAAAAGGCCGCACAAAAAGCCATCGAACGGTCAGCCAATGCTGAAGCGACTGCGCACCTAAGACGCGCGCTCGATATACTTGAGGCGCTTGGCGATAGCCCGGAACACAACCGCGGCTCTCGAACTGGAAGTGATGCTTGCTCAAACAGCAATTGCTAGCGTTGGGTACGCGGCGGATAAGACGAAAAATATCCTGCTATTCCAGCATCGTAACCGCGGTGGCCCGCCGGCCTCGGTGGTCTTGACGCTCTGGCTGTCAATGATCGCAGAGACGGGTCGACTGACTGGAACTAGGCAGTGAGTGGAACACCGCTGCCGAAACCCCCACATCTAGTTATCGACCGCCATAGGTCACTTGCCTCTGAACAGGCGCGGATGGGTCGGACGTTGTGCGACGAGCATCTCTGAAAAAAGTAAACCAGTACCAGATTAGCACGATCGGCACTCCAATGTCATAGAGCAGGTCTATTCCTGGTATAGGTTCTAACGGGATAGCGATAGCTCCTGCCGCCAATGTAGCCGCGAGTCGATAACATAGCGCGATCAGTATGCGCTTGAGCGGGTTGGCGTTGGGCATCTTCGAGACCACGACAACGAGAGCGATTAGCAGCGCCGCGATCACGCCGACGAAGATGAGCAAGTCTCGAATTATTTCGGCGATCGTCGATAGCATTGCCGGCCTCCAATAGCTCATTACGCTCAAACTTGAGCACTTCTGTCAGTTAGGCACGTTGAGCCAGGAATGAAAGTGGCGATGAATGGCGCGTGGCCTGTGGCGCGAAAAGATTGACTAGCACAACACGGGCACGGTCAGCACGGTGTGGCACGTGAGCTGGGAAGAAAAAGACAAATTGCTAGTAGGACATCACCCCAATATGCCTTCGAAAATCCGCCTTCGGACAAATGGCGCGCCTGCGCCTCATCTGCCGGGAGGGGAGGGTAGCGGAAGGCGGACTATGGCCTCAACGCTGCTGTGCTGTTATTCGAATCACAAGGCGGATCACGGCCACGGCGTCCGGTGCTCACGGCCCTTCGGGGCCGCGATCCGATCATGGTACACAAGCGACCCTGAGGCAGCGCCGGTTTAACGACATGGTCGCGCTCGGCGCGATCGCCGAAGCCGCGCCGGGCGGGCCGGTACTCATAGCGTGAGTGGAGCGGGTCGCGTATTGGTATCCAACGAGGAAGCGCGCTGTGGAACGACAGAAGATCGCACTTGCGACGCTCGCGGAAATCCTGATCGACGACACCGCCCGCGAGTTGGGCAGAGACGTGAGCTTCTTGCGTCCGCGCCTCACAATTCGCAACCGTGAAGGCCAACCGAATTGGGATGCAAACATTGGGATTGCCGGAAACGCCGTCGTTGCAGCCTTCCTAAAAGCGCTCGAACACGCGAAAGCGCGTTATGATCTCGACTAGCTTCGAATCGCGATCAGCCAGAGTCTGCCTTTCCTGTTGTCCCTACCGGAAACCCAATCCGGCTAGTAAGCCTGCGCGAATCGGTTGATGCTTGCGGGGCGATGATCGACCTTTGCAAGCTGATGTGGTGCGCTTTCGCTGGGCTGTTCCGGTCACGCGCGGCGCTCGAAGCCGAAATTCTAGTGCTCCGCCACCAACTGAATGTGCTCCGCCGCAAGTCCCCGGGCCGTTTGGATGATGTCGCGGAAAGACTGATGGGTGCCTAACCATAGCGGCCTGACTCCACTGCATCATTCGGCCGAAACGAAGCGCAAGATCCGAAGGCATGCACCGGTATTGGGCGGCGCGCCGGACGGCGACCGCTGTGCAGCAGTGGCGCTGGCGAGCGCGAGCGAACCGCTAGCCGCAAGCGCACCCTAATCGCGCAGTCCGGTGAACGCCCGCGGAACGCGGCGGCCTGATACGGGGGGGCGCCGGCGGTTCCGCGTTCTTGAAAGTATCATCGCGCGGCCAAAACCCTGCCACCGGCGCGGCAGACGCTGCGGGTGTCCATCCTGCGTTGGAAGGGATGGGCGGTTTCTCTTGGCCTACCTGGGGCCCGATCATCCCTCCGGTCGGGCCCTTTCTTTTTTGGCGTTTGCCGGCGGGCGGGCGCCGGCGTCGTCGTGACCGCACGGGTGCAGCGTCAGGTGGCCGGACTCTTCGTCGCCGAGGAGCGCGGCAGCCACGAACTCGTCCGCTCCTCGTCGGCGCCGGCAAGCTTGCTGTATCCGGCTACGTCCGCCGCGAGAACGGCGGCGAGCTTCCGGGTCTCTGGCATGACACACCATCCTGAACCTAACCAGAGTAGCACGATCTCATGGCTTAAAAGGAACTGACGGGGCCTGAACGGCACCCGTCTTCCCGCCGCGGCTTTAAACCTGTACCCGGCGACGGCAGAAAATGCTTAAAAAAGATTCCTCTTGCAGTGCACGTCCGGTCCATAGATCTCCGCGTGCAATCTTCCTCCACTGAATAATTGCCCTCGGGACGCACTGCCTACATTGCACAATCATCATGTAGTCTTTCGGGCCTTGCCGACGCCGGCTTGAGAAGAGCAAGATAGCCGGCCCTGCGGCACCGCGGTGGTGGCAAGGAGGACGGGCGTGAAGGAGGTCCAGGTCCTCATAGCGGGCGGCGGCCCTGTCGGCATGACGCTTGCCCGCGACTTAGCACGTCGTGGCATCACGTGCATGCTGGTGGAACGCAATCTCACCACCACGCGCCATCCGAAGATGGACATCACCAATGGTCGCAGCATGGAGCTGTTCCGCCGGTTAGCTCTGGCGGACGAACTCCGTGCCGTAGCGGTGCCGGAGAGCAACAATTTTGACGTCTCCTGGATCACGTCCCTCTCGGGGCACGAACTGCATCGCTTCCCTTATCCGAGCGTGACTGAATGGCGACGCATGATCCGCGAGACGAATGACGGTAGCATGCCGGGAGAGCCACCCATGCGGGTCTCTCAGGTGGAAATCGAGCCGGTCTTGCAGCGTACCCTCCAGGCCGAGCCCGGTGTAAAGGCGCGTTGGGGCGTCGCATTCGATCACCTATGCGCGGACGAAGAGGGAGTGACCGCAACACTGTGCAGGGCAGAAGGTGGGACCGAACGGGTCCGCTCCCGCTACCTAGTCGGGTGCGACGGCGGCGGAAGCCAGGTACGTGGCTGCCTCGGTATCCCCCTCGAAGGCCAATCTCGCGTTGTCCAGCGCTTCATGACTCATTTTCGGTCTACGGCTACGGACGTGCTGCAGCGCTTTGGTGTGGCGTGGCACTACCAGTCGGCAGCGGGCACGCTTATCGCGCAAAACGATCGTGAGCTGTGGACCCTCCAGACGCGCTGGCCGGAGGGCATCGCACCCGAGGCGGTGGACGCGCACGCCCTGCTGCAGGGATTTGCCGGCTGCAATTTCGATTACGAAATTCTAGTCGCCAACGCCTGGACGCCGCACCTCGTCGTGGCTGTATCCTACGGCACTGGTCGCGTCTTCCTTGCTGGCGACGCTGCGCACCAATACATTCCATCTGGCGGTTACGGTATGAACACCGGCATCGGAGATGCTTGCGATATTGGCTGGAAGCTTGCCGCTGCGTTGCACGGCTTCGGTGGCCCCGGCTTGCTCGCTTCGTACGATGCAGAGCGCCGCCCGATCGGGCTGCGCAACCGCGGGGCATCCCGGCGCCATAGTCAGGTGCGCGCGGAGATCGCTGCCCTCTACCATCCCGATCTGACCGCATCAGACTCTAGGGGCGACGCGGCGCGTGCCGAAGCACGGAGGCGCATCGCGGCAATCGGTAACGCCGAGAACGAGAGCTTTGGCATCGAACTTGGCTACGCCTACATCGACTCGCCGGTGATCTGCAGCGAACCGGGCGCGGAGATCCCGGATGACCCACTGCGCTACGTGCCGACAACCGCACCCGGCGTGCGCATGCCCAGCGTACTCATGGGAAATGGCACACCGATCTTTGATCGCCTTGGGCCATGGTTCACGCTGGCTGGCTTCGGCAAACGACCGAGTGAGGCACTCGTGGCCGCTGCGACAAGGCGCGGCCTGCCCCTGAAGGTTACGCAGTTTGAGGAGCCGGAACTTATAAGGGTCTATGGTAGTCAGCTTCTTCTGGTACGGCCTGACCAGCACATCGCCTGGCGGGGCGTCGGTTGTGACAGCCCGCGCGACGCCGATGCCATCATTAGCCGCGTGCTGGGATGGGAGAACAGCTCGCAAGCTTCCATCTCAAACGTCTGCTGAATGGTTCCACAGACACACGGATCCCGTTGGACTAGCTCGTGCCACAACAAGAGGCCGCGCGATCTGGGGCACAGTTCGCGCTGATAATGCGGAGTTAGATGCAAAGGCGCTAACGATAAGTGGCTGGCTTGGTCGCAAGCAGCGGAAGCGTTAGCGGCCCCAGACCACGTGAATCCAGGGAGAGATCCAATGATATCATCTAAGCGCTTAAGGATGAATCGACGCACGCTGCTCGCGTGCACTGCCGCCGCAATGCTTTCCGCCCCGGCGATCGCGCGCGCCCAGGGAGGTTCACTGAAAGTCGGCGTCTTGTTGAGCGCTCGGGCTTGCAGGCCTTGATCGGGCGTGATGCCAGCGCGGCGTTGAGCTTGCCCCTCCGATCCTGAAGGACCTCGGGCTTCCTGATCTCGCGATCATGAACGCCGACACCGAGTCCAACGTCGATACCGCTCGCGCGCGCGCCGAGAAACTAATCAGCGACGGTGCGCAGCTCCTGATTGGCGCTTTCGATTCCGGCCACACCACCGCGATTGCTCAGGTAGCCGAACAGAAGGGTATCCCGCTGGTCATCAATATCGCCGCCTCGCCTGCCATCACCGAGCAAGGCTACAAGTTCGTGTTCAGGAATTTCCCCACTGCACCGATGATTCTCAATGATGCCTTCGCGAACCAGAAGGAGGTCTTTGCAGTTCCCGGCGCCGCGCCAAAGACGGTCGCCTTCATGCATGTGAACGACACGTTCGGGTCGGCCATGGCGAAGGGCATAGGGTCAATCATGCCGAAGTACGACATGCCGTACACGATCGTTGAAGCGATCGCCTATGATCCAGCGGCACACGACCTGTCGGTTGAAGTTGCCAAGGCGAAGGCGAGCGGCGCCGCAGCGCTAATGGCGGTGAGCCGCGCTAACGATGCGATTCTGCTCACCCGTGAAATGGTCAAGCAGCGCTGGAGCCCGATGGCAATTTTGAGCATGGGACCGGGTTGGAACGAGAACGACTATTTCAAGACGCTAGGCAAGCTAGCCGATGGGCCGATGAGCTTCATCCCATGGTACGATCCGACGAAGGAGTTGGCCAAGCGGTTGATCGGTGCGCTGGCTAAGTCGTACCCGGGCATCAACATGGACGAAAAGCACTTCTATACGTTCGAGGCTCTCCTTATCGCCGCCGATGCATTCAAGCGTGCCGGAAGCGCCGATCCAAAGGCGCTAGCCGATGCCATACGGACGACCAACATTACCGACAATATTAGCATGGGACCCGGTATCCAGTTCAACGAGAAAGGTCAGAACGACAAGCTCAAGAATGGCGCCATCCAAAATCGCGCTGGCAAGTTTGCTATTATTGGGCCGAAGGCTCAGTCCGATTCAACGCCCGAGCTGCCGATGACGCCCTATGAAAAGCGCGGGTGAATAGCAGGTAGTCCCACCCGCTCCGTGAATGGTGACTCCATCGACAAGGTTCATGCCAATGAGAACGCATAATGCTCAGAACGAGCGGATCAAGCGTGCGTATTTCGCCTATCTTGCCGAGGCCAAAGGCTTTAGCGAACCTACGCTCGACGTTGTGGCAAAGGCCATTAACCGCTTCGAGACCTATACGAAGTTCCGCGACTTCAAAGCTTTCCACGTCGAGCAGGCCAAGGACTCTAAGCTGGCCTCGCGGAACAAAGGAGCCTTCGGACCAAGGATCGTCTTAGCAAAGCGACGCTCTATTCGACCCTAACCGCCTTGAAACGTTTTTTCGTCTGGTTAGCCGGACAGCCGGGGTTCAGATCCCGTATTTCGTACTCCGATGCTGAGTATTTCAATCTGTCGGTCAAAGAGACCAGAATCGCAAAGGCCCACCGGGAGGGACGAGTCCCGACGCTGGAGCAAATCAGACACGTCATCCAAATGATGCCGGCGCGCACTGAGATCGAAGAGCGCGATCGCGCGATCATCGCCTTCACGATCCTGACCGGTGCCCGAGACGGAGCGACGGCATCCATCAAGCTACAACACATCGACATCGCGCAGGGCAGGCTCGACCAGGATGCGCGGCAGGTGAATACGAAGTTCTCCAAGACATTCACGACGTGGTTCTTCCCCGTCGGCGGCGACATCCTAGAAATCGTCGCGGACTGGGTCGCCTATCTGCGCCAGAAGAAGCTCTGGGGTCTGGATGATCCTTTATTCCCGGCAACCAAGATCGCGCTACGGGCCCGTCGTCATTTCGAGGCATCCCCAGATGATTATGCCCGCGACGCCGGCGGCAACGTTTTGGGCGACCTTTCCGCCCTGTTCGTCGGAGAGCTGCTTGAGCTTGACGTTATTGGCCTCGATCTCCGCTCGAAGCTGAGTGCAATCGGCATAGGTGTCTTGCGCCTGGACCGTCGCGATGGGCTTCTTCTGATGGCCGGGGCCGCCTACGCCGAAGTCCTCGAGACTCCCGGCCAAGCAACGCAAGGCTCCGCGCAGTGCCGCACACGTGGGTTGAATGGAGCTGCTCACAGCTATTGCAGAACACTCCGCTGCATCCGATTGGGGAGTGGAGCCGTCTCCGGTTCGGCAGCAGCGAAGCTGCGCGCGAGATCACAAACCGACTTGATGGCCACCGAATCCGCCGCCTGACGTCGTGACCTCCGGCGATATCGGTAACGTCTGTTCAAGTTACTTTTGTAGTGCCACAGCACGGCAAAGCCCAGATGCCAATCCACAAACGGTCGCTCGGATAAACAAGGGCGTGCTGAAACCGTATCGGGCCGCTGGTTGCGAGTCAGCGGCTAGTCATAGTCCGGCCCGCTTTGCACGCGATCCTAGCAAGACCCACGGCGGAGTGGATATTTTTCGCAGGTGGACTGCCGCCATGCGGTTAAGGTCACGCCGGGTGGCAATTGGCCGATCGGTGGCCCGTCAGTATCGAGCGCCGGTCGAGAGTGGTTGAAGTGCTCGATCTCGGTTGAGGATGTCAGGTCTGTGGTGCAGCCGATCGCGGAGTGGCTGGCGAACATTGGCGTTGAGCGATACGCGCCGGCCTTTGCCGACAACGACATCGACGTCTCTGTCCTGCCGCACTTGACCGACGCTGATCTTGAGAAAATCGGCGTCTCCCTTGGTCATCGTCGAAAAATCTTGGCAGCCGTTGCCGATACGATAACAGAGCCGAAGCGCCGAGAGACTGCCGAGCGCCGCCAACTCACCGATATGTTGTCCGAGCTCGTCGGCTCAACGGCGCTCTCTGCCCGCATGCGCCCTGAGGAGCTAAGCGAAGCATCCCCGGTCTCCAGCCCGCTTCGCCCGGCAGAGGTGATCGGCGGCCGGTTTTTGCGAAGCCCCCAAGCACCGACGTTCTTGCCCGCTGCGGCCGATGATCGCCACGATGGCGATATCCGGGCGGCCGAGACTGGCGAGGCTTATGCCGATTACGATGATCTCCAGAGCCCGCGTTGGCGGGGCCGTCTTGGCACAGCAGTAGTTGTGCTGTGTTTAGCCGGATTGGGGGCCGTGGGCGCATTTGCCTATCGCGCCGTAATAGCGGGTACGGGATTGCCGACGCTCCCACCGATCATCAAAGCCGAAAATGGGACCAACAGGAACGTCCCGAATTCTGGCGATGCCCAGCCGAGCCGTTCGGGCCAGACGTCCATTGCGAGCGCTGGCGCAAGCGAAGAATTCCTCTCACGCTGGCCAGCCGACAATCAGGAACCGCCGAAAACGGTGCCGATCCCTCCTAACGCGGACACCCCTCCGCCCAGTGCCCTCGGATCTGCTGCGGTCGCCCCGATTGCGACCGCGCCGGCCGCTTCTCCGCCAGGGCTTCCGGCGGCACCTGTGCCGCTGGCGGCGTCAGCTCCGGCACCGCCTTCCTCGGACCCAAAGAGAAGCCACGCGGTCGTCAGCCGCTCCAACGGGTCAGCTCGCGCCCGAGCTGGTGGCGGCTACGGGCATGCGCTTGCATAAGGCAACGTAAGCGCGCTCGTGCCCTGAGAACGAACAGACTCAACCCGCCGAGAACGCCACGCGCCGGTGGCCTTCTCTTTCCTCGGGTGGTGGCTTGCTCAGTTTCACCGGTTCATGTTCCGATACCCTCTTTGCGAGGGGTGCCTCGTGTTCCGCGCTGGCGTGACCGACCGGCTCAGAAGCCGTTTACGATCCATTCAATGTAACGGTTAAAATTTAATTCAAAATTTCCCGAAAACAGGAATTGTGACTTATTTCCACAGTGAGCTCGCCTCGAGCGGCATTCGGAAACAGGCTATGCGTGATAAGTCAAGAACGTCCAAGGGAGCCGAATGTCGAGGTTGAGATTCAGAGAGGCCACTTACATGAGCACTTCATCACATCGATACCCGCTGGGCGTCGTGCCGCTGAGCGCAAAAGCTTCTCGGCGGGTGCGGGCTATCGCGGCAATGCTCTTGACGCTATTCACGCTGTCGCTTGTGTTAATGGTCACTGGTTGTACCTGGCGTTCGACCGAGCAAGACTTCGGGTCCTACTACGCCACGGTTCCTCATCCACAATATGAGTCTCAAACTCTAATCTCATCACCCGAGCGACGTCGCTGGGCCTCCGTGAACCGGCGACGCAATCACTGGACTTCGGTGAAGCACCGACACCATCACTGGGCCGCTGTGAACCGGCGACTGCTCGTACCCCAAGCCTCGCTCGACTGCAAACTACGGCCTCATCCCGATCTATGCCAATATTCGCCTGCACAATCCCGCACCATCGGATCCAATTCCCTTGTCGGCAATAGAGAGAGCAGCGGCACCAGTGAGGCCCCGGCGGTAAAAACATCGTCAGAGAGCGGAAAGTCCGCGAAGTCCGGGTACGGAGGGATAAACGCAGCGAACTGAGGTCCCCCATAACTGCCCACGCCTGCACGCTCTCTTCGAAGCTCTTCTGTACAGGCGTTGGGGTGTCGTGGAGTTGGGGGGCATGATGATTCTTGCGCGACCGCGATTTTTGCGCTGAACTCGAGTTGGCGACTACAGTTCGATGTCCGGCGCCTCGCGAAAGGGGGAGGTCTATCGTGCGTTCAGCGATCCTGATTTTCCTTGCCATCCTGGCCTTTGCGACGACGCCGGCGCTCGCTCAAGGCACGTGGCTTGAGACGAGAATGATTAGGACGATTTGCAGCAGCAAGGCGACGCCCGCTGCCGACACCGGTCGCTTGGCGAAGCGACTTAATCTCACCGAGCCCCAAAAAGC
>Ga0102924_1006333_pt1 | contig 11137 bp, 13 predicted proteins | sample PaiPotPPM11metaG_FD_80116 | JGI IMG/M metagenome (GOLD analysis project Ga0102924, IMG submission 80116) | Iron sulfur acid spring bacterial and archeal communities from Banff, Canada, to study Microbial Dark Matter (Phase II) - Paint Pots PPM... ...
CGACTTCGATGAATACTGGCGCTTCCACCTCGCCCGCGAGCACCAGCGGCTCTACCCCGGCACCACACAAGGCCAGTACACGCTCGGGGCCTGATCCCCTCACTCGAAACGAGCCGCACCCAACGAGAACAAGCGCGCCTTCCAGAACGCAGTGGCCACGGCGCTGCCTGGCTTCCTGTCCCAGTTCAGGCGACCTGGTCATCGTCGCAGGAGACCTGAACGTGGTCGAACCTGGCCACCGGCCGCGCCTGCCGGTCTTTCCTGGTGGCCGGGCTGACCGACGCCTACCGGGCCAGGCACCCCGAGGGCCTCTATCACAGCCGACTCGGCAGCAGCGGCGCCGGCTATCGCATCGACCACATCTTCGTCATCCGCCAGCACACGATCCAGATCCGGGGCTGCGGCTACCTCCAGGCGCCCCGGCGGCAGGGCCTCACCGACCACGCTGCCATGACGCTTACGCTCGCGGTGGCGTCATCTGCGACCGGTACGCTCCGGTGAGCGGGCATCACTGGTATCACCAGCAGCCCAGCGGCGTTTCCCGTCTGCCGGTGATCGGTAATCCGGCCCGGTACGCTCCCTGGGGGCAGGTCAGTTCATGGCCGGGGTACCGGTAGCGGGCGGCGCATCAGCACGGCCCGGGTTGGCCTTTTATTTGCGCTGGAGGGAGCGATGTGGGAGCAGGTCGGCCAGCTGCATGCCCATCACGGGGATGTCCCGGTCGAGATCCGGCTGCTCAAGCTGACCGAGGAGGTCGGCGAGGCCGCGGAGGCGCTGATCGGCATGCAGGGCCTGAACAGCAGGAAGGGGACCTGCCGCTCCCGCGACGACCTGCTTGACGAACTCGCCGATGTGATCATCACAGCGGCCGTTGCGATGAGCGGCATCGCCGGGGATGCGGACCAGGCCCGTGGCCACCTCGAACGTCGCCTGACCGTGGTAACCGGCCGGGCCGGGCTGTGACCCGAGCCGGACTGCTGGCATAGTCGCGTGATCGCGACCTGACCGGGCTGGCCGGGATCAGGGCCTGGTCATGTCCTGTGAGCGCTGCGGCTGAGCTGGCGGGCCTGGCGAGTCGGCGCGGGCTGACAGAGCACGCTCGCGTCCAGGCCGAGGCGGTCAGAATCGGGTGGCGCCGCCCCCGGATTCGACAGCCGGAGCCGCTATGGCTCTGATCGTCGGCCTGCGGATACTGGCCGATGTTGTCTCCCGCAGCATGGGTCCGGTCAGCTTGGCAGGTGCCGCGCAGAATGATGATTCTCATGAGCAGGGCCTTTCCTGCATCAGCGCGGCGGGTCGTGGTGGATGCGGGTGATCAGCGCGGCCAGCAGCGCGGCGCGCTGGGGCATCGCCGTGACGTCGGCGTGCTCGCTGCGGGCGTGGGGGTGGCCGCCGACCGCGCCCAGCCCGTCAAGGGTGGGTATCCCGAGCGCGGCGGTCAGGTTGCCGTCCGACCCGCCGCCCGAGCGCACGCCCTGCGGCGGGGTGACCCCGATGCCCGCAGCGGCCTCCTGCGCGAGCTTCAGCAGCCCGGTTGCGGCGGGCGCTTCCAGCGGATACCGGTTGATGCCGCCGCTGACCTGGAGTGCCGCGCCGGGCAGGTGGGGGGTGAGCTGGCGGATCTGCCGGTCAGCGCGCTCCAGCCCGGCCCTGGTCCAGGCACGCACGTCGACGGCTGCGATGGCGCGCTCGGGAACGGTGTTGGCGGTGGTCTCGGCAGCGAGCGCCGTGGGCGTCACCGTGGTCTCCTGCGCCGGGTCGGCGAGGTCGGCCAGCGCGAGGACCTGGTGAGCCATCTCGATCCCGGCGTTGATCCCCAGGTGTGGTTCCAGGCCCGCGTGGGCGGCACGGCCGGTAATCTCCAGCCGGTAGCTGCCGACGCCCTTACGGGCGATCTTCACCGCTCCGCCGTCGGCGCTGGGCTCGCACACCAGCACAGCTGCCGCCTGGCGGGCCTGGTCTTCAATCAGGTCACGGGACGCGGCTGACCCGGTTTCCTCGTCGCCTGTCAGCAGCAGCGTCACCCCGTCCGGGGTGTCCAGCAGGCTGACCGCCGCGAGCGCCTGAATGATGCCGGCCTTCATGTCGAACACCCCCGGCCCGGAGGCGATGCCACCGCTCACGGTGTAGGGCCACCGGGCCAGCGTGCCCAGCGGCCACACCGTGTCAAAATGCCCCAGCACCAGGACCTGGCATGCGGAGGTACCGCGCCACAGCAGGCACGGACAGCCGCCAGGCGCAAGCTGCTGCGCCGGACGACCGAAGGCTTCCGCGCCCATATCGTCCAGCAAGCTGGCGCAGCGGGCCAGGGCGCCGGGCTCATCCGACGGGGACTCACACGACACCAGGGCCGCCAGCCGCTCATTCATCCACGACGCCCTGCCCGCGGCCGCAGCCATCACAGGCGTGCTGCTCATCGGCCGGTAGCCTGACGCAGGGCACCCGCGGTGAACTCGCCGATCTCCTCGCCGAGCTGGCGCGCGGGCCTGGATCCCCGGCAGGCCGGGGCGGTGAGCATGCCGACGACCCGCTCCACCCAGCGGGTAAGCCCCGCCACCCGCTGATTCCCGGGAGTGCGCAGGGCCGGGAACTCCGCCGCGCGCCCGTCCCGGTCCAGGCCAAGGGCACCCGCGGTGGCGTTGATCTGGCTGGCCGCCTGGCTCAGGCTCCACCCGTAAGCCTGGTGCCAGGCAACACGGGGACCCAGCCGGTACCGGCGCGCGAACTCCGGCGCGATCTGCTCGCAGCCCACCCCCAGCCCGCGCATCCGCTCCCGCAGCCTGGCCTGGTCGGCCCGCAGGCCAGCCGTCGCGCCGGGCATGAGCACCTCACCATTCCTGTCGGCGGCATTCCCGGGCGCCGACAATCCGCCCCAACCTTAGCCGCTGCTACTTCTCCCTTGCTCGGGGCGATTCGCCTTCGCCCGGTCGCCCCATTCATGTCCGACACCGGCCCGGCCCTGTGATGCGCGCGGTGTGTCAGCCGCGGCTCGTAGGCTGGCTGGTATGCAGGCGGATCGGTCCCTGGAGCACGAGCGGCGTCATCGGCTGGTGCACCGGGTTGCCACCATCGGCGGTGCCTTCGCGGGTTTCATCGCCTCGCAGACCAAGGGCTCGCCATGGCGCCAGCCGGTCTTTGTCTTGCTGGCATCCATCGCCGCGATCGCCTTCCTGCTGCTGGTCACCGTCGGGGTGGTGGCGCTGGTCGGCTGGCTGAGCCCGGCGTTTCGGCGGCCAGCCCGGCTGGTCACCAGCCGGTGGCAGGCAACCACCGACGGCGTGCAGGCGCGCGCTCCGGCCCTGGCGATGGAGATCGCCCTGCCCGGCACGACGTACATGAAGCAGCCAGGGGACCGGCCGCCGTGGGTCCGGGTGGTGGCGCAGATCGGCTGCGGCCAAGTCGGTGAGGATCCTGACTGGCCCGCCATCAGGGCGGCCTTCACCGCCTTCCTGGACGAGCCGGCTATCACCAAGCTACTGGCGGACCTGACGCATGTCGGCCAGGACGCTGCGTGGGCGCGCCAGGCCACCAGCACCTCCAGCATCATCGACATGGTGCTGGGCGACGGCGTGGCCTCGGCACGGCTTGAGCTTCCCGACGGCATCCGGCGGCATGGCCGGGTCGAGGGCTACGCGCTCCTTATCCTCCATGTGGAGCCGCGCGGTACCGACGGCGAGCCCGCGCTACCAGCAAGCCCCTCGTCGTGGAGGCAGCGATTCGAGAGGGCCGTCGAGCTCCCTGGCGCGTTGGCGGCGCTGCTGTCTGGCGAGCTCGGTCTGGCGACCTCTGGTAGGCCGCCCGCCCAGGCGGGGATCCGGCTGGAAGCCCCCCGCGACCTGACCGAGCTGGTCGACATCGCGGGCCTGGCCACGCTCCCGAGAGGGCAGCGGCTGAGCCAGTTCATGATCTACCTCGCCGCGTCCCCCAACGGCGCGAGCGCGGTCAGCGTCGCGGACAAGATGACGCGGCAGATGCTTGAGGAGGCGCTCAAAGTCGATCTTGGTACGAGCATCAGCCTTCGGGAGCAGCACGTCAGCTAAGCAACTGACCAGAGCGAGCTGGTGCCGCCGCTCCCGAGGACGCTCACGCTTGGCCCAGGGCGGGAGGACATAATGACGCTGCCCTGGATTCTCGCCGCGACCGCCGCGGGCGTGATCGCCGGCCCGCGGATTCGCGCCAGCGTATTCTCCCGCAGCACCGAATCCGGCCAGCCACCCCGCCGCGCCTGCCCGGCCTGCGACCAGGAGATCCTGCCGGGCCGCTGGCGGTGGCGGGCGCTGCTGCCGGTTACCGGCCGCTGCCCCCGCTGCCGCGCCCGGATCGGCCCGTACCCGCTGCTGGCCGAGCTGGCCGCCGGGCTCGCCCTCGGCGTCGTGGCCGCCCGCGCATCCTCGGTATGGGAGCTGGCGGCACTGGCCTGGCTGGCCCTGCTCGCCGTCCCGCTCGCCTTCATCGACGTGGCCGTCCGCCGGCTCCCCGACCCGCTCACCGCCGCAGCCTTCGCCGGGACCCTCGCGCTGCTGGCCGCCGCCGCGCTCACCGGCCACCAGCCTGGCCACCTGGGCCGGGCGGCCATCGGCGCGGTCGCCCTGGCCGGTTTCTACCTGGTCCTGGCGGTCATCCGGCCCGGCGGCCTGGGCCTGGGGGACGCCAAGCTCGCCGCCAGCACCGGCGCCGCGCTGGGCTGGATCAGCTGGCAGGCCCTGCTGTCGGGCACCTTCGCCGCGTTCGCCCTGGCCGGGGTGTACGGCGGGGCGCTGCTGGCCCTGCACCGGGGCACCCGCACCAGCCACCTGCCGCTCGGGCCGTTCATCCTCCTGGGTACGCTCGCAGCCATCGCCTTGTAACTTGTAGGTTCCCATTTCTGATGTCCCTTTTCCCATTTCTGATGTCCCCTGCCTGGCCCATAGGGGACACGAAAGTGGGACGAGCGGTCTAACTGCTGCTTCTTTGCGTAACTAGCCGGTCTCGTTCCGTGCCGTACTCTATAGTTGCGTTCTGTCACGGCCGTTAGCTTTTTGTCATGACAGGGTTCGGCTGGCCCCGCGGTGCGAGAGGTGGCACGTGGATCCTGCCGTTGGTTCCGTCTCGGTGAGCCTTCGCGGTGAGGACGGCGTCGTCCGTGAGGAGAAGTGGGCGGCCGGTGCCCCCGGCTTCGGGATCGCGCGGACGGTTCCGTGGCGGACGTTCCGCTGGCGTCACGGTCAGCAGCACTACTCGGGTACGTACTGGTCGTCGGTTATGAGCGGGCACGTGATTTACGAGTCGCGGCTTGAGCTGACCAGGCTGCTGTACGCCGATTTCGACCGCGGCACGGAAGCGGTGCTCGCCCAGCCGTTCCTGCTGTCGGCTCAGGTGGACGGCAGGAAGCGCAAGCACGTCCCGGACTTCCTGATCCTGCGCCAAGGTTTCCATTTAAGTGGACGAATCGAACCTGCCCTGCGGGCTTGACCTTGACGCTGCGTCAACCCTCCATGCTGGCTGTCATGAGCATCCTGTCAGCAGCCAGTCAGGCCCAGGGGCCTGCGATCCAGGTGCAGGGCCTGGAGAAGTCGTACAAGGAGCTGCGCGTGCTGCGCGGCGTGGACTTCGAGGTGGCGCGGGGCAGCATCTTCGCCCTGCTCGGCTCGAACGGTGCGGGCAAGACCACGGTGGTGAAGATCCTTTCCACGCTGCTGAAGGCCGACGCGGGGACGGCCCGGGTCAACGGCTTCGACGTCGCGGCCCAGGGCGCCGGCGTGCGGGAGTCCATCAGCCTCACCGGGCAGTTCGCGGCGGTCGACGGGATCCTCAGCGGGCGGGAGAACCTCGTCCTGGTGGCCAGGCTGCGGCACCTCAAGGACCCGGGCGCGATCGCCGATGACCTGCTGAGGCGCTTCTCGCTGACCGAGGCGGGCATCCGGAGGGCAGCGACGTACTCCGGTGGCATGCGCCGCCGCCTGGACATCGCGATGAGTCTCATCGGGAATCCGCCGGTCATCTTCCTCGACGAGCCGACGGCCGGGCTGGACCCGGAGGCCCGCATCGAGGTGTGGCGGGCCGTCAGGGAGCTGGCCGAGGGCGGCACGACCGTGCTGCTCACCACTCAGTACCTCGACGAGGCCGAACAGCTCGCCGGCCGGATCGCGATCCTGCACCAGGGCCGGATCATCGTCAACGGCACCCTGGCCGAGCTCAGGCAGCTGCTGCCGCCCGCACAGGTCGAGTACGTCGAGAAGCAGCCCTCCCTCGAAGACGTCTTCCTCGCGGTCGTCGGCGACGCCGGCGAAGACGGCAAGGACGGCGGCCCCGATAGGGGCAGCCAGGACCGTAAGACCAAGTCGGGCAAGAGGTAAGGAACGACAATGGCCACGCATTTCCTCGGCGACACCGCCGTCCTCACCGGACGGACCATGCGCCACGTCACACGCAGCCCGGACACCATCATCACGACCGCGATCACGCCGATCGCCATCATGCTGATGCTGGTCTACGTGTTCGGCGGCGCGATCGGCACCGGGACGGTCTCGTACGTGGACTACATGCTGCCCGGCATCCTGCTCATCACTATCGCGTCGGGCATCTCCTACACCGCATTGCGGCTCTTCATGGACATGCAGGGCGGGATCTTCGAGCGGTTCCAGTCCATGCCGATCGCCCGGCCGTCCGTGCTGTGGGCGCACGTGCTGACCTCGCTGGCCGCCAACGTGATCGCGCTCGTGGTCGTCGTCGGCGTCGCCGTCGCCGTCGGCTTCCGCTCGGCTGCCGGGGTGCTGGCCTGGCTCGCGGTCGCCGGCATCCTGCTCCTGTTCACCCTGGCGCTGACCTGGGTCGCGGTCATCCCCGGCCTCACCGCCAAGAGCGTGGACGGGGCGGGCGCGTTCGCCTACCCGCTCGTCTTCCTGCCCTTCATCAGCTCGGCCTTCGTGCCCACCCGCACGATGCCCGGCCCGGTGCGCGCCTTCGCCGACAACCAGCCGGTCACGTCCATCGTCAACACGATCCGCGACCTGCTCGCCCGGCAGCCGGCCGGCACCGGCATCTGGACCGCCCTCGCCTGGTGCGCCGGCATCCTCGCCGTTGCCTACATCTTCGCCAGCATCGCCTACCGCCGCAGGATCTGAAGAGCCGGCGTCGGCCGGGCCCGGGCGAGTTGGGGGCATGATCAGAGCATGCTGACGATCGGCCAGCTGGCGGCGTACGCCGGCGTCACGGTGCGGGCGGTGCGGCACTATCACCAGATCGGGCTGCTGCCCGAGCCGAAGCGGGACGCTTCGGGCTACCGGCGGTACGGCGCAACGGCAGTCGTGCGCCTCATCAAGATCCGCACCCTCGCCAACGCCGGCGTGCCGCTGTCTCAGATCGGTCAGATGCTCCAAGCCAGCGCGCCGGCCTTCGCCGAAGCGGTCCAGCGGATCGACAGCCACCTGCGCGAGGAGATCGAACGGATGGAAGCCACGCGCAAGCAGGTCACCCAGCTCGCTGCCGGGGACAGCCTGGCGCTCCCGCCGGAGGTGACCTCCTATCTCGGCCGGCTCCGGGAGATCGGGGTGCCGCAACGGCTGGTGGAGGCTGAGCGGGACGCGTGGATCCTGGTCACGGCCCGCTGGCCCGAACTCATCGGCGAGATCATGGCCGGGAAACTCGCGCAGCTCGAAGACCCGCAAGTCGTCCGGCTCTACCGGGTCCTGTCGGAGCTTTTCGAAAGCGACGCGGGCGAGGACGACCCGCGCCTGGAGGAAGCCGCCGACATCATGGCCGACGGGCTGGAGCGGGCATACGCCTGCGGCGAGATCAAACCTGCCCAGATGGCGCACGACGACCTGCCGTTTGACCTGCTGGACGCACATGTCGTCGAGTCCGACCCGCGGGCGCAGCGGCTGATGAACCTGATGCGCGAGCGTGGCTGGGACGGCTGGATCCGGTCAAAGCGGCTGGCGGAGCCGCCCGGCTAACCTCCAGTCGCCGTCACGCACCTGAACGCCAGCCGCTCATGGCGGCAGGAAGCTCAAATGCCCACGTTTCACCGCCCCGCATCAGACGCCGCGGAGGCACAGCAAGCACTGCACCCTGCTGGCGCACGCCACCCGCGCCATCAACGCCCGCTCAGTCACGACCGGCAAACGCTCGGCACGATCACCGGGACAGGGAACCTGGACGGGCTTCGGGGCCATATCGCGGGACTGTCCGGTTCGCCCTGCTCACAAGCGCCTGCGGGGACATCAGAAATGGGAACCTGCATAACTGCTGCACCGCACCCGCGTGTCCTCCTGGCGATCGAGGGCGAGACCGAGCAGATCCATGTACCTCTGATCTGGAAGCAGCTTGACTACCCGGACGCGCCAGAATTGCTGCGCCTGCTGATGCTGGGCGGCGTCGACCGGGATCTTGAAAAGGTCGCCGCCCTCGCCGCCGCGCCCCTGATCGGCCAGAAGGCCCCGAGGCAGAACCCGGCCGGGCTGCTGATCAAGCCGCCCACCTGCCTCTACATCGCCGTGGACCCCGAGGGACAGTACTTCGCCCCGGCTAATGTCCCGCAGACGCGGACCGCGATCCTGAACGAGGTCAGGGCCGTCCTCAGGGCCCAAGGTGTGAGAGCGGCCGATCCTGCCGAGGTCGAAGAACTGGTCCGGATCTGCACGTGCTACTGTTCGGCTATGCGACCCGGCCGCTAAGGCACGCGCTGACGCGTAGGTCTCAGACCTGTCATCGCGTGCCGCTCAAACTGCGCGGCACGCTCCTCCATGACCAATGAGGAGTTGCTTCGCCGTGTCATCATTCAGCCTGGTTTCCTTTCCCGAGTTCTGTCGTCCCAGCGGTTCCGTCCGGGCGTCGGGCGCCCTTCACTGCCCGCACGTCGACGATCCAGACACCCAGCACATGTGGGCGATGCCCCAATCCCTCCAATCGCTCTTGAGCGAGGTCGGCGAGGCGTCTAGCTGGCGGCGTCGATGAGAGTCCCGGACCGTTGTCTGGCAGATTTGCGGGAACGTGGCTATCTGATCTTCGAGGGATTCCTCGAGGCTGACAAGCTTGCGGCGGCCCAGGAGGCTCTGTGGCTGCACTACCCGCGGCCCGAGGAGTACTTCGCCGACCCGGCTGCTCATGCCTGGCTGGCAACGAGCCAATGGGCCGGCAATATCAGCGGCCCATGGCGGTCGTGGGACCTGAACCGACTGGTCTTTCACCCCGACCTGCTCGACCTGGCCGAGCGCTTCCTTGGTTCGGCCGACCTGCGTCTATATGAGGCGGGGCTGTGGGCCAAGTACGCCGGGGCCGTTGACTACGACCAGCGCCACCACCGCGATTTCGTCAACCACACCCTCGTCGTGCCCAAGCGCTCCCAGCCGGCCACTCAGATGGACTGCTGGATCCTCCTGTCAGACGTCGGCGAGGCGGACGGCCCTACCAAGGTCGTTCCGCTGCCGGTCGGGGAGAGCGTCCCGTACTGGCCGGTCCCAGGGGATCACGACATCACAAACGAGTACCTCCCCTCGGGGATATTCGCCGAGGAGGAGGTCTCCATGACAGGTCCCGCGGGAACCCTGCTCGTTCGCCGGACCGACGTGCTTCACCGTGGGTCGGCCATGACCGGCGAACGCTCAACCCGCTTTGCGCTCCTCGTCAACTACGACGCGTGGGGACCTCGCTGGACCGGCCGAGTCGCCTGGGCCGAGCGCGCGACGCAACCAGGCTGGTCCGAGATCGTCGAGCGGGCGACCCCCCGGGAGCGGTCGGTGTTCGGATGGCCCGCTCCCGGCGACCCGTACTGGGACGAGCAGACCCTGGCCGACACCCAAACGCGCTACCCCAGGGCCGACCTGACGCCCTACCGCTGAGGGCACCGCGCAGCCGGGAGGCTGCGAATGGGCACGAACTCGTTGCCCCCGTGGGCGCGCGGGTCAGCGATTCAGGACGGAGGCCCGGGCACGACCTCCTGAGCGACGGAGGACGTCTTCAACCAGGGCCGTCGTCTCGGGGGAGGGGTCGACGTCGAGGTCGTCCTGCAGGACCCGGCATAGCCGTCGGTACGCACGCCGCGCAGCATCCGGATTCCCGGAACGGTCGTGGACGACGATGAGGCGGCGGGCGGTTTCCTCTCCGTAGGGGTCGAGGTCCACGGCTCGCTGCAGGGCCGCCACCGCGGCATCGTCGTCGCCGTCGGCCTGGGACAGCTCGCCTAGGCGGCACAGCACCCCAACGGCGAGATCCCGCAGCTTCTCCCGAGGCGCCTCGACCCAGGCGCAGTCAGCGCCGTCGAGGAGATCCCCGCCGTACGCGTCAGCGGCTCGGGCATAGGCGGCTCGCTTCTGCTGCTGCTGCTGCGACGTCGACGACGCGTCCCGAGCATCGTCGAGGGCGGCCTCGAAGCGCCACAGGTCACAGTCGATGGCGGCGACATCGATGCGGCAGATCGCTCCGATCCGCTCGACCGGGGGCGGGCCCAGCTCAGCGAGGGCGTCGCCCATCTGCCCACGAAGGTTCGAGAGCCCGGTACGGAACCGATCGCGCCCAGCCCGAGGTTCCACCTCGGGCCATAGCACCTCGATGGCCCGCTCAACGGGCACGCCGTCGGGGTTGATCAATAAGAGGGCGAGCAGCTCCTTCTGGGTACGCTCGCGGCCATCGCCTTGCAACTGCTGCCGCTGATGCCCGGTCGCATCGCTCACTTGAGGACATCGCACGGCGTCCCGGGCTCGGCCGGTGCCCAGCGCTGACCGGGCACCGCCTGCCGGGCATGAGAGCGGCCCGCAGAATCCGCGACGTCTGCCAACGCGACTCCCGGTTACGGAGCGCGATGGACCTGGCATGTACCTGCGATAGACCTCGCGTGTACCTAACTGGCGATCCAGGCGCTCCAGCCCCCATGCACCGAGACCATGGCGCCAGCGCATCACCCCGGTCGTTCCCTGGGCTGCGTCAGCAGCGATCCCTCTACCTGCGCCTTTTCGCCAGATGTCACGCTGTGTATAGCCATCGGTAGGGGCCTCGCCGGGCGTCCGGTCGCCATGATCAACTATGTTCGGACTGACGAGCAAACGTGGAGCAACCATGGCCCGGAAATGGTCATCTACCAGGGTAAAGAGATAGCAAAAACACCAGGTCAGGACGGGTGCGCCGCCAGGGACTTGAACCCCGAACCCGCGGATTAAGAGTC
>Ga0102924_1006335_pt1 | contig 11137 bp, 6 predicted proteins | sample PaiPotPPM11metaG_FD_80116 | JGI IMG/M metagenome (GOLD analysis project Ga0102924, IMG submission 80116) | Iron sulfur acid spring bacterial and archeal communities from Banff, Canada, to study Microbial Dark Matter (Phase II) - Paint Pots PPM... ...
AGCAGCGCCGCCGCCAGTTCCGCCGCCGCCAGTACGGTCAAGGCAGGCTCCTCCCATCCCTGCGCCCTCTCCAGTGCAAGTTGAATGTCCGCACTGTCATGCCTTGAACGATGCCGGTGATATCTACTGCGCCCGCTGCGGCAAGCCGCTGGCTTTACAAAAGTCGCTCTGCCCCAGTTGTGGCGCGCCCGTGAAGCCGGACGCCGCCTTTTGCACAAAGTGCGGCGCGTCGTTCGCCCCGGAGAAACCCGTCGCAGAACCAACAGTGGCAGTAGATATGACGCCTAAAACGCAGGTAGTCAGGCCGAAACCAGCAGCAGTCAATGTCTGGGGTCATTTGCTCTTTACCGATGGCAAGCAGGTAGAACTGGCGGGGTCACGTTTAACGATTGGACGCGCGTCCCCGGAGTCGTCGGAGGCAAAGCCGGATATCAATTTGTATGATGTACCCGAATCGAGTACTGTCTCGCGGATGCACGCTGTTGTAGAACAGGCCAACGACACCTATACCCTGACCGACTTGAACAGCACCAACCTGACATATATCAATGGACAGGCGCTGACGCCAAACACGCCGACTCCTTTCGAGGATGGCAGTACCTGGGGATTCGGTAAGGTAACGTGTACATTCAAGAGAGATTAAGGGTTCATTCAGAAGAACCATTTCTGCGCTGGTCGAGCAGCCAGTGATAGAGCTCAGGATTGGCATAGGTGCGCGTCCACGAATCATGGCCGACGCCGGGATAGGTGGTGAGTCTCACGTTGCCGCCGCACGCCTGCAATGCATCGACCATCACGCGCGCTTTTTGCGGGGGAACCATCTCGTCGTTCTCGCCATGAAAAACCCAGGCGGGTACATGGCGTATGGCACAGACAGTTTCGGGATCGCCGCCGCCGCAGATGGGAACAATGGCGGCGAAACGCCGCGGATAGGCCGTTGCCAGCGCCCAGGTTCCATATCCTCCCATGCTTAACCCGGTGACATACACGCGATCGGGATCGACCGTGTAGTTCAGCGCGATCTCGTCAAGCAGCGCGGCGAGCGCGGCGATATTTTCCTCTGCTATCCACCGATCACGATCCGGACATTGCGGAGAAACGAGCAAAAAGGGAAAGTCCTCGCCCTCTTCAACCAGCTTTGGCAGCCCTTGAGTGGTGACGAGCCGCACATCAGCGCCGCGCTCGCCCGATCCATGCAAAAAGAGGACGAGCGGCCAGCGCCTGTCCTGTCCAGCTTCGTAATCTTTGGGAAGGTAAAGCAGGTAACGGCGCGTCACCGTGACAGTAATCTGCCGCGTGAACGTCTTTTCCTGCTGAGCATTCTTCATCAAGCATTACCCGTTTCTACTACAGTCGTCGTCATCATGACTTCGGTCCTGCCCAGCGCCGTATCGGCGACATAGCGCAAGTCCATCTCTTCCAGGGTTTTCTTCTTGCCCAGCAGCAGTTTTGCCATATCGAACGCCTGGTTGAGCTGCTCTTTTTCCAACTGGTAGCCAAGCTCGCCTAATTGCGCGGCCAGCGCGGCGCGTCCCGACAGCTTGCCCACGAACATACGGCGATCAGCGGCGGTCAGGCCAATCGACTCCGGCGTCATGATCTCGTAGGTGCGCGCATCTTTGAGGACGCCGTCCTGATGAATGCCGCCGCCGTGAGCAAAGGCATTGGCTCCGACAATCGACTTGGTCCATTGTGGCTGCATGCCGGAGAGCCTCGCGATTAGTCGACTGGTGGGGATGATCTTCGTGGTATCGACGTTCACGTCCAGGCCGAGATCGGCGGAGCGCGTGCGAATTGCCATCACCACGTCTTCGGTGGCGGCGTTGCCAGCGCGCTCGCCGAGGCCGTTGACGCAAGTATCGACGCGCTCGGCTCCGTTGCGCAGACCCTCGAGAGCGTTGGCGACCGCGAAGCCCAGGTCGTCGTGGCAGTGCGCCGAGATGCGCACGCCGGGAAATTCGCGTCTCACATCCGCCACCAGTTGCCCAAATTCCCAGGGCAGCGCGAAGCCGACGGTATCGCAGAGGGTGACGAAACGCACGCCTTCCTTGATGATGGCGGCGCAGACTTCGAGGATGAAGTCATGTTCGGTGCGCGTGGTATCTTCGAGCGCGAAGTCGATATTTTCGGTATACAAGCGACCCTGCGCGACGGCGGCTTTTGCCAATTCCAGCACTTCCGCGCGCGTCTTGCCTAGCTTCACCTGGCGATGCAAGGGCGAAGTGCTGACAAAAGGCTGTATAGCAGGATGAGCCGCGATCTTGACGGCTTCCCAGGCGCGCTCGATATCGGCGGCATTGGCGCGTCCGATGGCACATATTTCGGCGTTCTCGACTTTTGAGGCGATGAGGCGCACGGCCTCGAACTCGCCCGGCGAGGAGATGGGGAAGCCGCAATCGAGCGTGTCAAAGCCCATATCCGCCAGCGCCTGGGCGATCTGCAATTTCTCTTCCGGGAAATAATTGACCCCCGGAGTCTGCTCCCCATCACGGAGCGTCGTTTCATAAAACTTGACAATACGAGGTTCTGTTGCCATCCGAAACTCCTTTGTTTGGACTTCTCAGTACAGGTAATATATGACGCTTTCACTACAGAAAATTATAACACCTCACAGGAGAAGAGAGTGCAATTCAATGCATCCACATTATAGGGGTTAGAGCCGTTGCAAGAATAGAGAAAACACCAGGGCGATGGCAAGCATCGCCCTGGCAACTCTACAGACATGTTCAGGATTGCGGGGGAATTGCCAGTCCCGCGTCTTCCAGCACGTCGAGCGACAGCGCCGACCAATCCATATCCCCGCGGCCTTTCGCAAGGCCAGAGAGCATACGGTCGTGTAACAGGCTGGCTAAGGGCATCGGCATTTGCGCCGACTCCGCCGTCTCTCTGGCAAGATTGACATCCTTCAAGCCTAACGTCTGCCGCAATCCGGCGGGAGTGTGACGCTTTTCGGCGATCATCTTGCCGTAGCGTTGGTAGTTGGGAGACGTGAATATCGTGCGCGTCAGCATGTCGATGACGGCTGAACGATCAAGGCCGCTCTTCTCCGCCAGCGTCATCGCCTCGGCTATCGCCTCCATCGCCGCGAGGGACATAAAATTGCCGCAGAGCTTGACGATGTTGGCCGCGCCTGGCTCCTCGCCGAAATCGTAGATGCCCTGCCCCAGCGCCTTGAGGATTGGCTGCACGCGCTCGCTGGCGCTACGCGGCCCCGCGAGACAAATCCACAGTTCCTGGGAAGCAGCCGCTGCCGGCCCTCCAAAGACAGGGGCGGAGAGATAGATGCTGCCATGCTGCGCGTGGAGTTCCGCCAGCTTGCGCGCCGTCACGGGCGACACGGTACTCATCGAGAGATGGATACCGCCTGATCCCAAACTTTCGAGAAAACCCGCGCTTGTGACGATTTCTTCCAGCGCCTGATCGTTTGCTACCATACTTACCACGATACCGCCCGGCAGCGCGGCCTCGCGCGGCTGGCGTGCCAACTGCGCCCCACGCGCCGTGAATTCCTCAGCCTTGCCCAGGCTGCGATTGTAAACCGTGAGGGCATAGCCAGCCTTGAGAAGACTATTTGCCATTCCCTGTCCCATGTTGCCGAGGCCAATAAAGCCAATTGTTTCGCTCATGATAGTTTTTCACCTTTCTTGATATGCTTCTTTTCCTTCTACATGCCTTCAGGGGCAGGGCCGCCGATGATCGTAAAACAGCGTTGCTTCTTCCATGCTGACGTTCCTACTTGTGTGCGATGCTCTCATGGTCATGGTTTGTCGCAGACTCTTACGATGGCAACGTACCATGTTTACAGCGGAAGGTCAAGCTCTATCTCCTTTACAGGATCGCAACCAATCCTCAACCAGAAACAGCGCGGCGCTATGGTATATTTCTGTTAACCACAGGCTATTCTTGTAAAAACTCTACTATAGAGTACCTGGGGAAGGAATAGTCATCAGGTAGTTGTATCGTCCTCGTACCTGTATTTATTTGAGGAGGAACACCCTTATGCGAAAACGCACCCTGTTTCTTCGTTCTGGCATTCTTCTCCTGCTTGCAGCCGTCCTCTCGCTGGCCTTGATTGAACCAACGCAGGCCGCAAATACGCGGCCAACCTCCACTGCCGGTTCAGTCAAGAGCGCATTCATCCAGGCATCCCAAAAGTTCGGCGTGCCTGAATCCTTGCTCGAGGCGCTCTGCTATATGGAAGGACGCCTGAGCAATCACGGCGGCAGCCCCAGCATCGATAACGGCTTCGGCTGTATGCACCTGGTCAAGAACAGCAACGGCGATACGCTGGATCAGGCCGCGCACGATCTGGGCGTCAGTACCCATCAGCTTCAAATCGATATATCGATCAACATTCGCGGCGGCGCTGCCGTCCTGCGCGACGAGGCTCTGCGGCTCTCAAGTACGCATCAGATGCCGCGCACCCTGGCCGATTGGTACGGAGCCGTCGCGGCATATAGCATGGCCTCCACTCGTTCGACGGCCCTCATGTACGCCGACGCCCTCTATCAATTGCTCAACCAGGGCTACAGCGCGCAGGCCGAGGATGGCGAGACGATCACGCTCGCGCCGCAATCAGTCCATCCGAACACGGCAACGGCTAATGCTGTCAGCAACTCGCCCAACTTCAAGCTGCCCGCCGGCTGCAAAATCGGCGGTGCTGTTGACTATCCCGGCGCGATCAACTGCATCCTGAAACCCGCCAAAGAATATGACTGCCACCAGGTCGCGCCTGGCGCGCCCTGCACCTATGATGGCGCGAACCGGCCCATCAGTTGCCAGCTACCGCACCATGCCGTGTGTGGCATTGACCAGGTTGTCATTCACGACATCGAAGGCACTGTGCAGGACGCGCTGAACGTCTTTCAGAATCCAGCCAGTTTTGTCAGCGTCCACTACATTGTTGGTACTAACGGCACAGTCTACCAGGTGCTACCCGAAAAGGATATCGCATTCCAGGCGGGGAATTTCTGGTACAACGAGCATTCGGTCGGCATTGAACACGCCGGATTCGACGCCACCGGTTTCCAGTGGTATAACGCTGCCGAATATCTCGGCTCCGCTAAACTGGTTGCCTACCTGCTCAAGAAGTACAATATCCCGCTCGATCACGCGCATATCGTCGCGCACGGAACCATTCCGTCGCCATTCCTGGCCGTCGCGCCCAATCACGTCGATCCCGGCCCCTACTGGTTGTGGGATTACTACTTCGGGCTGATTCACCAGCAGGGCGTGCCGTATCCTGGGGGCAATTTCCACACGGGGATCATCACGCTGCATCCGCAAACGGATCAGCGTCCGTTCGGACGCAACGGGACAGAGACCCCGGCCAATTTCAACTTCTTCTACCTGTATAATGGGCCAAGTACGAAATCCGGCCTGATCCCCCGCCAGGGAGACGGCACCGACATCACCGATGTGACCGACAACGTCGAGCCGGATATGAGTTACTACTACGTCAATAAGGTGAAAGACCCGGCGGGAACCGGCGATACCATGTACGAGATCTGGTATGGCGAAGAGGATATGGCGCATAATCCGACGCCGAGCCTGTTCGCGCACGCGAAGCTGGCATGGCTGGCCGTTCCTCCCGGCGCTGCCTTCGAGGGGCAAGGAACGATCGTGCAGTTGAATAGCACCAAAGGCGGCAAGCCCGCGGTCTTTGGCAGGCCAACCACAGGTTCGCTCTACGAGATTGGCAGCGCACCCAACGGCTCGATCTTCGTCTCGGCATTCACGTATGTCGAAGATGGCACGAACAATCTCTGGTACGAGATCAACTACAACCACCGGCAAGCCTGGGTTCACGCCAGCGAGGTGACGGTCATCTCATAGCTTCCCTGAGCGCGATAAATCGGCCCCTACGCACGCGCAGCGTGCGTAGGGGCCGATTTATCGCGTAGGTGCTGATTCTGGCGCAATCAATTGCGCCGCTACACGGTTTCACCAGATTTGGAAGCAGGTAATTTGCGCAGCCAGCGCGTGACTTCATCCAGCTTATAATGGCCTTCGCTCTCCAGCATGTGCCGGGCCGCTTCGGCCAGTTGGCGCGCGCGCGTATCATCGTCCCGCTCTTTGGCGACTCGTGCCAATCCATAAAGCGCCACAGCCGAGAGTTCTTGAAATTGCTTTGACCGTGCGATGTCGAGAGCCTCGTCAAAAGCGGCCTGGGCCTGTTCTAATTTCTGTTGCCTGAAATACACTTCCCCTAATTCGCCTAAGCCCTCACTGATCAGCCACTGGTGGTTTATCTTGCGCGCAAGTTCTATGCTTTCCTGTAAATAGGCTTCGGCCTGCTCGCCATGCCCGCGTATCCCTTCTAAAATACCGTAGTTTTGCAGCGCGTTGCTTATACGGAGAGCATTCTTGATATCGCGGGCAATTGCCAGCGCGTCCCGGCAATAGCTTTCGGCCTGCGCGTAGTGACGTCTCCTGATAGCGGTCATGCCCAGGTTCATAAGTAACGCGCTCTGGCGATGGAGCGAGCCAATTGCGCGAGCGAGCGCCAGACCCTCGAGGCAGAAGACATCGGCTTCATCAAAGCGATTTTCCTTGAAGGCTTTTGCCCCCAGATTTTGCAAGAGGACGCTCATCATCTCCTCATCATGGATCGCTCTCGCTATCTCCAACGCCTCTCCATAGAGCGCGTCGGCTCGCGCAAACTCTCCACGATCGTCAACAATCTCGCCCAATGTCTTCAGCAGCTTGCATCGTTGTGCTTGATCTTCGTGTACCAGAGCCAGTCCCTCGCGCACATAGGTTTCAGCCACAGCAAGGTCGCCAAGATTCAGCAGAACCTCGCCGAGGTTGACCTGAAAACTTAGCACGAGATCACTGGCATGGTTGTCGCGAGCAATCGCCAATCCTTTTTCGTACAAAGGAACAGCCTGCTGAAGCTCTTTGTGCCGCTCCGTGAGCCGCCCCATACAGAGCAGGACTCGCGCAAGCTGCGTATTATTGTCCAGCGTTTCCGCCGCTTGCCGGGCGTGTTCCAGATGCAGTTCGGCATCATCATAGAGACCGCGCGCCAGCAAGAAAGAGGTTAACGCACACACGCCGCGTATCAGCTCCGCCGCCATGCCATGCTCATAGGCAATGTGCAACGCCCGTAAGATATTGTCCATCTCGCGGGCGAGGTCATTGTAACTGGCTTGATGAGATTCAATGTAAGAGATGAAGAACGCGGCCAGCCGTTGTTCAACCGCGAGCGTCATAGCGCCGCGCTGTAGCTTCCCATAGTCAGAAATTGTCTGATGCATGGTATAGCGTTCCGCGTCGCTCACCTCTAACAAGCTGGCGTCGGCCAGGGCATCAAGCGCGGCTGTCGTAGCGCCAGCCACAGCAAGAGCGGCCGTCTCCGAAAAAGTATTGGGTTTAGCGGGAAAAGCGGAAAGAGCGCGCAAGGTCGCCTGCCCCTGCTCATCTAATTGACGATCGCTCAACTCGATGACGGCGTACACCGAACGTGGAATGCCGCCCAGGCTTTGAGAACTGCTGCCCGGCAGCTCCGACTGTTCAAGATGCAGCCGCCGGGCTGGATCGCTTAATTTCTGGAGCGATTCTTGCAGGCGACGCTGTTGCCCGTAGCGCGTCTCCACTTGCAGATATTTTCCAATCAGCAGCAGAGCGAGCGGTAATCCTCCTACGGAGTCCACGAGAGCGCGAATTTGATCCGGCTCATGCGCGATGACGTGCGGTATCCATTGTGTCAACAACGCCAGGCTATGCTTGCCGTCCAGTTCATGGATCGCCAGCGCGTTCTTGTCGGCATAGTGCAGGGCAATTTCAGGGAAGCGGGTGGTAATGACATGAGTACAGTTCGGCCCGCCAACGGTGAGCTTCCAGGCATCCTCTAATCTCCACACGTCATCGATCACAATCAGCATACGGCGCGAACCGATCGCCATACGCAGCGCCTGCGCCCAGTCCTCGCAGGTTTGCAGACCTTCTCCATCCGACTCGGGCGCGGCAATCTCTACGAGCGTTCCCCACCGACTGAGCAAGCTCAAAATATTCGGCTGCGGGCCGACGCCGCCCCAGAGAATACCATCGGAGAATTGTTCGCGTATGGCGCTGTCATGGGCCAGCGCCAGCGCCAGCGCCGATTTACCAACGCCGGGAGTGCCATAGAGCGCCGAGACCCCTCCCACATTATCCGTGGCCTGCAAGATTTGCTGTTTCAAACGGCTGAGTTCATTTTCACGGCCTATCAACCTGTCGATACCGGCTGGCAGAGCAGGAATCATCGGGTCGAGGAAGCTCTTTTTTGTTTCACGGAAGCCTGTTTTACGATCAGCGATGGTCAACCCAAGCTCTCTTTCGCTCTTCTCATAAAGCTCGCACAACTTTCTTCGATAACGAGGCTGAGGAAAGAGAATGCCGCGTTCCCAGCGGCTGACTAAATTCGCCGTCGTGTCGAGCTGGCTCGCCACATATTCCTGCGTCCAATGATGCTGCTTTCTTGCTCCAACCAGGAGCAGGTTTGGCTTTGCATCAGTCGCCTTCTTCATCACCATGTCCTTCTAGTTGATTATCATTGCAATTCGTGCAACACAAGAATCAAGGCCAGAGAAGATACGCGGCAAAGGCATATCGACCTGAGAGGTAGTCAACTTTATTTGACTACTTAAAATGACTAGTATGCTATTCTAGCACAATGCTACTCTCACGTATACTTATGAGCGGCAGGGTATAATAAGTCGCATTGACACAAACAGGCGCGATCCTTCATAGGGTGGGGGGTTGCCCTGCCTTTCTCTTCATAAGAAAGAAACAGCAGATGATAAAGGGGGCAATGGGTCTGTCTTTCGCTATATGGGGGGTGGTGGTAAATTCAGACCCATCACTTTTGAATATCGGCAATGATAGGAAAGAAAATGAGTGCTTCTCGCAGGTGAGCAGCGCCGAGCATAATTGGGCAGAGAGACATTGTTCCCAGCGCCTCCTGGGCGCTGGGAACAATGTCTCTCTGCAATTATCTCTATCCTAGCCAGCTATACGGATAGCTGGGATCGTCTACCGAGCGGGCAGCAGCGCCCAACTTCAATGGATAGAACGTGTCTACCATTACGGCCAGTTCGTCGGTATGATCGACGCCGAGGCTCTTCTCGACCGCGCCCGGCTGCGGGCCATGCGGGATGCCGCGCGGGTGCAGCGTGATCGACGAACGCTCAATGCCCTTGCGGCTGCCGAAATTGCCGTTCACATAATAGATCATCTCGTCGCTGTCGATATTGCTGTGATTATAGGGAACAGGTATCGAGAGCGGGTGATAGTCGAGTTTGCGCGGCACAAACGAGCAGATCACGAAGTTCGGCCCCTGGAAGGTCTGATGCACAGGCGGCGGTTGGTGGACGCGCCCGGTGATCGGCTCAAAGTCGGCGATGTTGAAAATCCACGGGTACTCGCAGCCGTCCCAACCGACGGTGTTGATGGGATGGAAATCATACCAGTAGCTGGTGATGGCGTTGCCGACTTTCAGGCGCACCTCGAATTCGCCGCGCTCGGTATGCGTCACCAGTTCTTCCGGGCGGCGAATATCGCGCTCGCAGAAGGGCGCGTGTTCGAGCAGTTGGCCGCGCTGGTTGTAGTAGCGATTGGGCGGCTCAATCGTGCCGCGCGCCTCGATCACGAAAAAGCGCGAGGCGGGACTATCCGAAGCAATGTCGAAGCGAGAGGTTGTGCCGCGCGGAATGACGATATAGTCGCCTTCATGGTAAGGCAACAGGCCGAAGTTGGTCTCCAGCACGCCGTGTCCATCATGCACGAAGTAAACTTCGTCGCATTCGCCGTTGCGATAGTAGTAGCTCATCGGCTCGTCAGGCAGCGCGACGGACATCACCACGTCCTTGTTGTACATCAGTGCCTGGCGGCCCAGCACAGCGTCGCCGCCGCGTGCCAGCCCGACGGTTTTGAGGTGATGGTGTCGCTGTACGCCCTCGTCCCACTCTTCATGGTTGACCGCGGCAAACTGCTCGACCTTTTTCACGCGCGTCGGCGGATAGTAATAATAGAGGATCGAGGAGTTGCCGGAAAAGCCTTCCGTGCCGAAGAGTTCTTCGGCATAGAGGCTGCCGTCAGGTTTGCGAAACTGCGTATGGCGTTTCGGGGGTATCTGCCCCAAACGATGATATCCTGGCATGTTGTATTTCTCCTATGATCAAGAGCGCAATGCATTGCGTCTCTACACTGTCATGAGTCACACGATACGATTACGCAATACGCCAATGCCATCGATTTCCATTTCGATTATGTCGCCGCGCTGTAACCAGCGCTGTACTGCCGTGCCAAGTTCCAGGATGCAGCCCGTGCCGACCGTGCCGGAGCCGAGGACATCGCCCACGCGCAGGCGGGCGTTGCGCGAAGCCCAGGCGATCATCTGCGGAAAACTGTAGTAAATCTGGTTGAAGTTGCCGCGCGAGACCTCTTTGCCGTTGACGCGCGTGAGCATGGTCATGTCGTAGCGTTCACTGGCCCCGCTGCCAGCGCGGCGCGCCGCCAGTTCGTCGGGCGTAACCAGCCATGGGCCAAGCGAGGTCGCAAAATCCTTGCCCTTGCCCGGCCCCAGGTTGAGCTTCATGTCCGCGCGCTGCAAATCGCGCGCGCTCCAGTCGTTCATGATGGTGTAGCCCGCAATATAGTCGGCGGCCTCTTCCACTGCGATATCTTTGCCCTCGCGCCCGATGACGCAGGCGATCTCCAGTTCAAAGTCCAGTTCATTGCTGCCAACGGGATAGGGAACGGCGTCATCTTGCCCGTAAAGTTCGCTGGTGTTGGTGAAGTAGAAAATGGGAATCTCGTACCACTCCGGGATCATGCCCGCGTTGCGCAGCGCCCGCGCCGCCTTGACGTGCTGCTCGAAAGCGTAGAAGTCGCGCGCCGTCGGCGGCTCAGGGATGGGCGTCAGCAAGGTCACGTTGTCGAGCGGGTGATCGCTGATATGCTCATGCGCGGCCAGCGATACCTTGCCGAAGGCGGATTCGGCGAGCGGCGCTGAAGTTGACGCGCCGCCGAGGGATTGCATAGTCACGATCTCTTGCGCGACGCGGCGCGCCTGCGGCAGCCCTTCCGGGTCGCGCAGCAATTCAAGCAGCGTCGAGTAGTTGAGCGCGTAGACATGATCGCCGTGGACGATGCC
>Ga0102924_1006336_pt1 | contig 11136 bp, 12 predicted proteins | sample PaiPotPPM11metaG_FD_80116 | JGI IMG/M metagenome (GOLD analysis project Ga0102924, IMG submission 80116) | Iron sulfur acid spring bacterial and archeal communities from Banff, Canada, to study Microbial Dark Matter (Phase II) - Paint Pots PPM... ...
CCCGGGCCCGGGCGCCCGGCGGGAGCTGAAGCGCGAACGAGAGCTGGACCATGCCGTCGCCCTCGCGGTCGCCGTACGCTCGCAAGGGCTTGTTCGGGGTCGTGGGGTGCATCGCCGCCTCTCTTCCGGTGCTCCGGCGAAGCCGGAGACGTGCGTTTCGGGATAGCACGCGCCGAACGCGCGCTCAGCGGCCCTCGAGCGCCGTGAGCAGAGGGTTCGTGTACTCCGGCGCGCGCTCGAGCACGCCCGCGTAGCCCTTGCCGCCGGTGCGGGTGCGCTTCACGTCGGCGAAGGCGCCCCGACCGATGGCCTCCCAGATGGACTCGCGGCGAACCTCCTCGAGAAGAGATGCGGCCTCGTCGAGTACCTGGACGGCGCGCCGCGCCACGATGCCGTCCTTCTTGAACTCGATCTCGTCGCCGAGATGGCGACAGGCGCCGTGAACGTAGCGCGTCGCCTTGAGCGCCAGATACCGGTCCATCAGCAGCGGGTTCTGGATCGCCTCGCTGAACATGCCGAGGAGCTCGATGCTCTGCTTCGTGGCGATCCCCACGAGGTCGAACATGGCGTCGTGGACGTGGGCGAAGAAGATGTCGCCGGTCTTGTGCTTCGTCGGCGGCATCCACTTGATGGGGTGACGGTCGAAAATCTGGCGAATGAGCTGCGCTTGAGCGATCTCGAGGAGAAACGAATCCGGGAGCCACGGGTCGATCTCGTACGCGTGCCCGAGGCCCATCTGCTCCTCGCGCAGCCCCGCGCGGAGGGCGAAGGCCTCGTTGATGAACTGGCTCGCGAGCACGGTGTGCGCCTTCTCCACCGCGTCGGCCGTCGTGAGGTAGTTGTCCTCTCCGGTGTTGATGACGATCCCCGCGCGGGCGATGAACCGGCGCGACACGTACTGATCGATGAACGTCCGACACATGTTGATGTCGCGGAAGAGGATCCCGTACATCGCGTCGTTCAGGAGCATGTCGAGGCGCTCGACCGCGGCCATCCACGCGATCTCCGCCATGCACAGGCCCGACGAGTAGTTCGTCTGCTGGATGTAGCGGCCCTGCTCGGCGACGGCCTCGTCCAGCGCGCGCCGGATGATCCGGAAGTTCTCCTGGGTGGCGAAGGTGCCGCCGTAGCCCTCGGTGGTCGCCCCGTGCGGCACGTAATCGAGCAGCGACTGCGCCGTCGCGCGGATGACCGCCACGATATCGGCTCCGGCCTGGGCGGCCGCTTTCGCCTGGAGGGCGTCGTCGTAGATGTTGCCGGTGGCGACGATGACGTACTTGTGCGGCGTGTCGGCCGCGGGGACGCGAAGCCGCAGGGCGTCGCGCTCCTGGCGGGCGCGGTCGATGCGGCCGAGGGCGGCCTCGGTATGCGGGCGAAGGGCTTCGCGTGCGGCGTGGTGGCCGGGCTCTCCATCGCCTCGGTCGATGTCGGGCGCGTACGCCAGGCGCTCGGCGGCGTCCTGGATGTTCGCGGCGCCCGCGAGGAGAGCGCGGCCGAGAAAGAACGAGATGCCGCGCCCGAGTAGGCCCGCCTCGCGGTAGCGGTCCACCGCGGTGTTCGCCAGAGGAACGCCGGCGTCGTCGACGCCCTCCGCACCGTAGGCGCGCAAGATCGTCCGCTCGACGCCGACGGTCGTGTGCGAGTCGATGTAACGCTGCACGTCGTCCGCGATCTCGGCCGCGATCTCGCGGCATCGCGCCACCTTGCGGACGTCCATAGGAACGCTGGCCATGGTGGCGAGGGTTTGCCATACCGAGCGTCGGCTTGTCACCTCGACAGCAGCAGGAACACGAGGCCGATCATGGCGCAAAGCGCTCCTGCGCTCAGGAGGGCCACGTGCAGCGCCGGCGGCGGTTCGTTGCCACGCAGCGCGTCACGCGTCGCTTCGAACGCGGGCGTCGAACGGTCGGAGTGCACGGCGGCGACCCGCGCGATGCCTTCGTCGGCCTTCAGGCGCCACGCGGAGCTCGACCAGCCGGGCAGTCGCGTCGCCAGCGCTGCGGCCCGTAGCGCGCCGTAGGCGAGCAGGGCGGTGCTCTCGTCCCCTCGCTCTTCGGCTTCGCGTCCGATCGCGTCCAGGCGGGCGCGGCCGCGCTCCGGCCAAGGGCTACCCGGCGCGACGGCTTCGGCCGCGGCGCGCGCATGAAAGACCGCGTCGATCCAGTCCGAAGCGGCGGCCGCGCTGTCCGCCGCTTCCATCTCCGTGCGGCCGATGGAAGTCTGCCGCGCGGCGGCGACGATCGCGACGGCGCAGACCGCGAGGACCGCGACGACGGCGACGACGAGGCGACCTTTCATGCGAAATCGCGGTACCGGAAGACGAAAGCGGCGGCCACGAGCAGCACGGTCGCGTAGCAGCCTGCGTAGGCCGCGGAGACGCCGACGTACGGCCACACCGAATGCTCGGCGACGCGCCCGAGCAGCAGCGCGCGCGCCGGAACGTAGGCGTGCAGATTGGGCACGATATGAGAGAGCAGGGCGAACAGCCGCGACAGCCCCGCCCCGAAGATGCGCGCGGGCAGGTGCGCGAGCGTGTCGGCCGATCGCCCGATCACGAATACGAGCGTCGTGAACATCGCGGTGAGGAACGGCGAGGTGAACGAGGCGCAGAGCGTCGCGAACGCCGCGACGATGACGACCTCGCACACCGACAGCATCGCCGATGCCGCCACGAGCTGTCTCTCGTCGAAGGCGGACGCCGCGACGAACCACATCGCGACGGCAGAGACGGCGGCCCAGGGCAAGAACACGTAAACCCGCCGCGTCCGGGAGCGCGTGACCGCGACGGCGAGGATCCCCAGGAGCGCGAGGGTGACGCCGCCGACTTTCCACGGTGATTCGCCGGTCTCGAGCGCGAGCGCGGCGAGCACGACGGACGCGTCGAGCGCCACGAAAACGACGACCGTGAGCAGAGTGCCGACGTACTTACCGAGGAGATACTCCCATCGCCGAATCGGCCGCGAGAGAATGGGGAAGATCGTCCGGTGTTCGAGCTCGCGGTAGAGCGAGGTCGAGCCCAGCAGAACGGCGATCGCGACCGCGTACAGCGACACCGACGCGGAGCCGAGGTCAGCGACCACGCGGAGCTCGTTATGCAGCGAGAGCGTCGCGACGACGAGCGAGTACGCGCAGGTCGCGAGGGCGAGAGCGAAGACTCCCAGCAGCAGACGCGCGCGAACGGCTTCCCGGTACGTGTTCAGGGCGATGGCGACGACGCGCGTGACCACGGCGCGCAGTTGTACCAGGGAAGCGGCCCGGAGAGTGATTCGGCGGCAGAAGGCCTTCCGCCGCGACCGTCAGCGCGACGCGCGCTGTCCGCGGGCGATCCGTTGAAGCACGACGTCGCGGACGTGGTCGGGCACCTCGAGCGCGAGCTCGCGCACGCGGCCCTCGAACATGTCGCGCAGGAGCCCGCTCCCCATGTCGATCAGAATCCCGTACGTCATGAGGGTACGGCCATTGGGCAGAGGCTCGGCGCGGAAGAAGCCCCAGGCGTCCTCGATGTCGTGGGGCCGCGAGGGATCCATCCAGAAGCGGACGAGGTTGCCGCTGCGATGCACGCGGAGCGTGTAGGCCACTTTGACGAGCGGCGATCCGTGGGTGATCTCCACGAGAGGATCCTCGCCGAGCGCTCCGACCCGCTGCGCATCCCGCGTCTTCGGCAAGAAGCGTCGCCACGATCGGAAGTCGTCGAGCAGGGACGCGAGGTCGTCCACCCCCGCGTCGAGGATCGTGTAGGTGACGCCGCCCACGTAGCGTCGATCGCCACGCTGTATCGCTTGCGCGCGAGCGACCGTATCGCCCCGGAGGAGCCTCCCGGCCTCCCACGCCGTAAGCCCATCGGCGCGCGCTACGCTGCTGCCCAGCACGAGTGCAGCGATGGCGGCCAGCCGCACGAGACGCACGCGTACAAGCCTAGGGAGACCCCAGGCCTCGCGCAACCTTCGGAGGTGGATCGCCGCGGGCTCAGCTCCCAGGTGCGTGCTTCAGGTATGTCGTCCCAGGTCTGGCCTCAGGTTTTGTCTTTCACGTTTTGTCTTTTGGGGCCCCGGCCCCAAAAGGTGGGGCGCGTTTTGTTCTTCACGTTTTGCCTTTTGGGGGCCCGGCCCCAAAAGGGGCGCGGATTGGGGCCCCAAAGGGCGGTCGGCCGCGCGGGTCAGCGGAGAACGATGAGCTTCACGCGCGGTCCAATCGCGATCTCGAGCTCACCCGGGCTCTCGTGCAAATCGCCGTCGATCATGTAGCTGACGGGCCCTCCTGCGCCGCGCACCACCGCTCGGTCGGCGAGAGCCTCGAAGGCCTTGCCTCCGCGCATGGGCTCGGCGCGATGAATCCGCGGGAGCTCCGCGACGACCGACGTGGGTGAGGCGTAAATGCCCAAAATGTGGAACGCCGCGGGGTGCTCGGCGTAACGCCAGAACGGTTTGAAGTTCAAGCCGATGTGCGCGATCGTCCCCGCTGTCACGGTGAGGTAGGCGCGCTCGGGCCAGCGCGCGCCGTCCGCGAGCGCGACCGATCCGACGAACGGTCGCGCCATGCGACGGATCGTCTCGCCGCCAACGAGTGCGCTGCCTACGGCGCGCACGAGCGTCTTGGCCGCGACGAGCGGCGTCGGGTTGCGATCGCGGTAGTACTCGGCGAGAAATCCGGCGACGACGCCTGTGCCGAAGAGAAATCCGTAGTGGGCCTTGCCCCCGCCCAAGGGCGCGATGTGCATCACGTGGCGCTCGACGTCCTCGAGCGGCGCCGAGGCTCGCTGCGCGTAACCGCGGATCAGCCGGCCGAGGAGCCCCTCCGGACGACCGCGCCGGACGCCGACCGAGTTGGCGACGGTGTTCATCGTGCCGCCGCGGAGGAGAGCGACCTGCGGCATCGTCGCGCCTCCGTAGACGTCGAGGAACCCGGTCAGCGTCACGTGGTTGGTACCGTCGCCGCCGCTGATGGCCAGGACGTCGATGGCGTCGCGGCGGAAGTCTTCGGCGATGCGATAGAGCTCGTCGATGCTGCGCGCTTCGCGCACGACACCGTGATCACCCAGCGTTCGGGCCAGGCGGCTGGCCGCGCGGGGATCGCGCAGGTTGTGCCGGCTCTTCGGGTTGAGGACGACGCCGATGCCAGCCACGAGCGCTCCGGGCGCATATATGCACGTCCGAGGCCGGCAACGTCAACGCGAAGACCTCTTCGCAGAGGGGCGAACGGGGGCGGGTCGAGTGTCTTCAGGGCTGCTAAGTAGCGAGGAGGAATCATGGACGCGAAGGCTCAAGTCGAGGCCGCTCACCGCGGGACGCTGGCCCTGAACGAACGCGATCGAGCCACGCTGGTCGTCGGCGGGAACGACCGCATCTCGTGGCTGAACGGGCTTTTCACGTGCGATCTGGTGAAGCGTGCTCCGGACAGCGCGGTATACGGGCTGGCGGTAGCGCGCAGCGGGAAGGTGATGTGCGATGCGACGGTGGTCGTGGACGAGGCGGGCGCGCGAGTCCTCCTCTCGGTACCCGGTAGCGCCGTCGACGCGCTGCGCGCGCATCTCGACCACTACCTGGTGATGGAAGACGCCGAGGTATCACCCGAGATCGGCGGTTTCGAGGCGTGGTCGCTGCACGGCCCGCACTCGACTGAGGCACTCCGCGCCGCCCGCGCCGCGGGCGCGATCGGCGGTCTGATCGATCGCACGGGCCTGGGAGGTGCGTTCGCCCTGGCGCCGCTCGCGGTCGCCTCTACGGTGCGTTCGTCGCTCGAGCCGTTCGCGACCGTCGGCGACGAGGACGGGTGGGAGGCCTTGCGGCTGGAACGGGCCATCCCGCGCTTCGGCGCCGACTTCGACGAGCGGACGTACCCGCAAGAGGCGGCGCTCGAGAAGGTCGCCGTGAGCTTCGACAAGGGGTGCTACCTGGGGCAGGAGGTCGTGTGCATGCTCGAGATGCGCGGCCACGTGAAGCGCAGGCTCGCCGCGCTCGTCTTCGACGAGCCGGCGGAGAGCGCGCTCCCGGCGCGCGGAGCCAGGGTGACCGACGACCAGGGCGGAGACGTCGGCGAGGTGACGAGCGCCTACCGATCGCCGACGCTCGGGAGGCCGATCGCGCTCGCGATGCTCAAGCGCGCCGCCGGCGAGCCGGGAAAGGAGTTGCGCATCGGCTCCGTGCACGCGCGAGTGGTCGAGCGGCCCGCGTGAGGGTAGAAGCTCTGGTGCCGTGACGTTCTCGCGCATCGCCTGGCTCACCATCGCCGCAGCCTCGACAGCCTGTCTCGTTCCGAAGAAGGACTACGACCAGTGTGTGGCCACGGCATCCGCGGCTCGCGCCGCGGCCGACGCGCGCCAGTCGGACGACGCGGCTCGACTCGCCCAGCTGCAGTCATCCGTCACCGCCGCCGAGTCGGCCTCCCAGGATCGCGACGCTCACCTCAGCGAACTCTCGACGACCAACCACAACCTGCAGGCGCAGCTCGACGAAGCAACGGCGATGAACCAGCAGCTTCGCGGGGAGCTCGAGCGACTCGGAAAGGACGTCGACAAGGTCCTCACCGAGCGTGGCACCCTCTCCAAGGCACTCGACGAGGCGAAGGCCCGGCTCGAGGAACTGCGCAAGGCGCAGGCTGCCGCCGAATCGCGAACGATGGTCTTCCGCGGGTTCCAGCGCCGATACAAATCGCTGATCGACGCAGGTCAGCTCCGCGTCGAGTCGCGCCGCGGGCGGCTCGTCATGAACGTCACCGGCGACCTCCTCTTCGACCCCGGTCGCGGCGAGTTGCGCTCGGCGGGCAAGGGCGTCGTGATGGAAATCGCGCGCGGGCTCGAGACCTCGGGCTCGGCGAAACGCTTCCTCGTGACCGCGCACGCGGACGACGAGCCCTTGAAGAGCAAGCACTTCAAGTCGGTATGGGAGCTCACGGCCGCGCGGGCCGTGACCGTCGTCGAGTATCTCGTCTCGCTCGGCGTAAGCCCTGCCTCGCTCACGGCGGCCGGCGCCGGCTCGAGCGACCCTCTGGTCCCCAACGACTCGGCGGCGGCGCGCGCGCAGAACCGCCGGATCGAGATCGCCCTTCAGCCCACGGCGGAGGAGACGCTCCCCGTCGAAGCGATCCGCTGAAGCGTCACTTGTCGCTCACCGGCGGCAGCGACTCCCAGCGAAGCGACTCGCCGACCTCGCTGGAGATCTTCTTGGCGAGCCACGGACGCTGGATCGGCATGATGAAAAGCCCGGCGCCCTGCCCGCGCTTGCCGGTCGAGAAGAACGCGACGAGGCGCCCATCCGGGCTGCACGCGGCGTACGTGTTGGCGCCCTCGTGCTGGGTCAGCCGCCGCAGCGATCCGCCGTTCGTGTCCGTCGAGATGATGTCCGCGCCCGCGCCGACGCCGACCGTGTAGACGAGGAGCAAGCCTTGCGGCGTGTCGCAGAAGACCGGGGCGCTGGCCATGAACCCGGGGGGCGAGATGGCCTTCCCGTCGATGTACACGCGCTGGACCGGCGTGCCGGCCACGTACGCGATCTTGCCCAGCGGGCCGAAGACCGGATGGTTCGCGAAGGGCGGCGAGGCCATCGGCGTGAAGCGGCCGCGGTCGCCGATCCAGAGCTTGCTCTCGCCCTCGGTCATGACGGTGAGCGCCATGTGCGTACGGTCCGAGTTGAAGGCGAGCCCCATGACCGATCCGGGCACCGAGATGGGCACCGGCTTCGCGGTCGGCCCCATCACGACGCGGAAGGGCGCGTAGTCGTCCGAGAGTCCGTAGAAGATGTTCCCGGCAGGTCCGAACGCCGGCGAAATGGCCGTCGCGTTGGTCGGGCCGACGCCGTGGAGGTCGAAGCCGTCCGAGTCGATCGCGAAGACCCGGCGCCAGCGGCCGACCTTCTCGGCGTAGACCATCTCGCTCGCGAAGCCGCCCGGTCGGCCCGTGAGCGCGCCCAGCAGCTGGTCGACGAGGCGGTGCGAGGCGGCGCGCACCTCGGTCGTGGCTGTCGGGACGACGGCTCGGAACGCGGGCTTGCCCTCGGGGATGGGCGCGGTCCCTGCTGCGATGCGCGCCTTGAGCGCAGCCGCCTGTTGCGGCGTTGGGGTGACGTACGCCTCGCCGACGAGCTCCGTACGCGCGGAGTTGGTCGCCGCCGGCTGCGCGAAGACGCGGAGGACGTACTCCGCGCCGCGGTCGCGAAACGCGGAGAGGTCGAGCTGGGTCGTGTGCGTGAACGGGCCTTGCGGCGCCACGGCGTCGTCCAGGACGTCGAACTGTCCGCTGAGCTCCATGTCTCGGCGGACGACCAGATTCACCAGGCTATCCGCCGCGCCCGTGGGCACTATGGGGACGACGGACATCTTGGGCAGCGGAGGAAGGCTGGCGGAGCCGTTGACCTCCACTGTGCCGAGCAGATCCTCGTTGGGCGGAGACGTCGGCGCGTCGGACGGCGGGGCTGCCGAGACGGTACCCGGCCGAGCCAGGGCCAGCGCCAGCAAGACAGGAGCGAGGCGTCTCATTCGCAGTTTCTCCGGTTGGTGCACGCGAAGCCGACTTGGCGCGACTCGCCCAGCATGTCCGGGTACATCGGTGGAGGCGCTGGCAACTCGGTCCCGCCGCCCTGAATCTTCGCCATGGTCGCCTGAACCTCGGCGTCGAAGGTGGGATCCCCGCTCGGCTTCACGATGGAAAAGCTTCCGACTTTGCGATCAGCGGTCACCGTGAAAGAGACGAGAGCGTGAAGGGTCTTCAGTTTCTCGAACGGGACCTTACCGCGGATGTCGAACCGCGCCGTGAACCACGCGGCGAGCTGCGCGCGATACATGTCCGCCGCGCGCGCCTTGAGCGGGTCGGTCTCGGTGCCGTTCGCAGCACCCTGCTCCGACCCCTCCGTCGATGCGGCGGTTGCGACGGCACCGGCGTCGACGGGCGCCGTCAGGTTCGGCTGATCCGGCGTGGCCGAGGGCACGGCGCTCGGCGCGACGGCGGCGTCGGGCAGGTTCGTCTTCGGGATCGCGTCCAGCGTCTTCGCGGCCTGCGGGGAAGGGAGCGCGGCTGGCTCCGACTTGGTCGCGACCGGGCGCCTTCGCTGCCACTGTGACGGAAGCTTGGTCGGTGTCTTCGAGCCGAGCTTGAGCACCGGAGTGATCGCGACCGCGATCGGGCGGGCGTTGTCGTTGGAGATGTCGGCCTCCACGAGCTTCGGCGACGGGAGCGAGAACGAGGCGACGAACCCCAGCTGCACGAGGAGCGCGATGGCCGACGCGATCGTGATGTCTTGCGTGTCGAACGTCCGTCGCGCCTGGACGCTCACGGCTTCGTCTCCTCGGGCTCCACGAGAAGATTGAGCGAAGTAACTCCGGCCGAGCGCGCCGCGGCGACGGCGCGCGCGACGACGCCATAGTGGGCCTGCTTGTCGGCGCGGATGTAGAGCTCGTGCTCCTTCTGCACGCGCGGGCTCTCGAGCAGGGCCCGCTCGACGTTCGTCGTGACGTCGTCCTCGCCGAAGAGGATGCGCTCCTCCTTCGTGATCGACACGACCAGCTTCGCGTCCTTGATCGGCGCGTTCGTGGCTTGCACCTCGGGCAAGTCGATCTGCAGGCCGCTCGTCAGCAGGGGAGCGGTAACCATGAAGACGATGAGGAGCACGAGCATCACGTCGACGAGGGGCGTGACGTTGATGTCGCGGAAGCCCCCGCCTGCGCCGCGGCTTCGCGTCGAGAGGGCCATTGCCTCGTGCCTTCCTACCGGGGACGAGCGCCGCCGACGAGCGGGATCGCCGAGTCGACGGTCATGCGCTGGTTCTCCGCGACGAGCGCGACCCATTCCGAGGCCGCCGCCTCGAGTTCCGCCACGAAGTCGCCGACGCGCTTGTCGATCCAGTTGTAGAAAAAGACCGCGGGGATCGCGGCCGCGAGGCCGATCGCCGTGGTGATCAGCGCCTCGCCGATGGCCGGCGCGACGACCGGCAAGCTGGCCGTCTTGGCTGCGCCGATGCGGATGAACGCATCCATGATTCCGTACACCGTCCCGAACAAGCCGATGAACGGAGCGCCCGCCGCGATGAAAGCGAGGAGCCACATGAGCGCGCGTGCGCTCTGCCCCTCGGCGAGGATCGCCTGGTCGGCCACGGCGCGCAGCCGGTCGATCTGCGCGCCGGGTCCTCGCGAGTAGAGCTCGCCCACGACACGGGCGCCGGGGGAGGAGCCGTGAGCGCCGGCGACCTTGAAGAGCTCGTCGGCCGTGCCGACACGGCGCGCGCGCCGCTGAAAGCCGTACTCCGTCACCTGCATTCGCCCGAGCTGCAACATCTTGAGCACCGCGATGATCCAGACGAGGAGCGAGCAGCCTACGAGCAGGCCGATGGTAATCCTTACCGGCCACGCCGCGTGCACGAAGAGACCGATCAGGTCGAGCTTGACCGTCGGCGCGTCGGCAGCGGAGGGGGCGGTGTCCGCCACGGCCTGGGTGAACGTCATTGCCCGAGCATCATGTCGACGCGCCGGTCTCGTGCCCACGTCGGCTCGTCGCTGCCGGTTGCATCCATGGCACCGCGGGACGTCGACTCGGTCTTCGCCTTGTCCATGCCTTTCTTAACCATATACCCCGCCACCGAGTCCGCGCGCGATTGTCCGAGCGTCATGTTGTAGTCGCTCCCTCCGCGCGGGTCCGCGTGGCCGACGAGCTTGAGGGTGCGGCCCTTGAGCGGACCGCTCGTGAAACACGTGACGACCTGTCCCAGCACGCTGTCGTCTTGCGGGCGCAGGTTGGCCGAATCGAACGCGAAGTAGGCGTCGGGCTCCTTGATGCCGCACTGCTTCACGATCTCGTCGGAGATGCGCACGGCGCTGGCCGTGGGCGAATCGGGCGGCTGCGGCGGCAGGCGCGAGGTCGTCGTCGTGGGTGCGGGCGTGGCCGTGTCGGGGGCCTTCGCAGGTGGCTTGTCGCCGCCACACGCGATCAGCGGAACGGCGGCGAAGGCGAGCACCAATACATGCGGTCTCATCATGAGGTTTCCTCCAGTCGACCTGACAACAGCTCTCGTCGGCTTAATCTTTCTCGCAGCGAAGCGTCAAGCTCGCAGGCGGGGGCAGGCAGGGCAAAAGGGTTACCGTCTCATGTGCTCCCATGCGACTCTTTTCTTTTGGGTTCGGGGCCCCAAAATGGGCTCACCGAATCATATACGA
>Ga0102924_1006337_pt1 | contig 11135 bp, 9 predicted proteins | sample PaiPotPPM11metaG_FD_80116 | JGI IMG/M metagenome (GOLD analysis project Ga0102924, IMG submission 80116) | Iron sulfur acid spring bacterial and archeal communities from Banff, Canada, to study Microbial Dark Matter (Phase II) - Paint Pots PPM... ...
CCCTTGCCATATTGTTCCGGTGGAGCGTAGCCCGGCGAGCCAAAAGCGACCGTGTCCCTGGCCTGGCCCGGCTTGAAGTGGCGGGCAATGCCGAAGTCGATCAAAACGATGCGCCCATCGGGCGTCAGCATGACGTTCGCCGGTTTCAGGTCGCGAAAGATGATGGGCGGCTCGCGTGTGTGGAGATAGTCGAGGACGGTGCAGATTTTCACGCCGATCTCAAGCGCCTCGCTCACCAGAAGCTGTTTCATGGGAGCCAGGCGCAAATGCTCATCTAGCGTTTTGCCCTCGACGAAGTCCATCGCCAGATACCAGTGGCTGCCTTCAAAGAACCGATCGTAGATATGCGGCAGGCCGGGATGCGAAAGACTTGCCAGCAACTGCGCCTCGCGTTTGAAAGCCTCGGTAGCGATGACCGCTTCATCGGGCGTTAACCAGCTCTGGCCCATTTCCTTGACGGCTACGAAGCGGTCAGCAAACAGGATGTCCGCGGCTTTATAGACGGCCCCAAAGCCGCCTTTGCCCACCTGGCCGATAACGCGGTAACGCTGGTTGAGAGTATGATTGGGCGCGAGCAGCCCGGTGAGCGAGTGGGGATTGGCCTGCCCAGGAGCAGCGCGCAGCGGAAAGCCGCAGGCCAGGCAGAAAGCCGCCCGCTCTGGATTATCCGTGCCGCAGCGTGTGCATGAAAGATGAGCAGAGATAGCCATACATCCTACCTTCTTGGATGTGTCATCGCTCCTTCATATAATAACTCACTCCACATTTGGAGCTTTCAGGCCACCAGCAATTCCAGCAAAGTGCGAGCGGCCGCTTCGTTAGGAGCCGCTGCCAGGCTCTTTAACATCATGCTCAACGCATCAGGCCCGTGGATGCGGCGCACCTTCTGCCGTGCCAGGTCAGCCAGCGGCGGAAAGCGTCCTTCGACAACGGTTACTACCGCTTCTTGCAGCCCTTCGGCTTTGCCGCGCGTTTCGCCTTCTGCTAAACCCTCTGCTTTGCCGCGCACTTCACCTTCTGCCAGACCTTTGGCTAAACCGGCGGCTTTGCCGCGCGCTTCGCTTTCAGCGCGAATCTTGCGCATCTTGGGATCGCGTTCCATCAGGTCGTCAAACATGGTCAACCGCTCCTCAATCTCTTGCTTTTGTGCAAGGGGCAGGATCTCCGCTCGCCGCAGCATAATGCCCAACCAGCGAATCTCTCTGGCTAACTGAACCTCTTTACCTTGATAATATTCTACCATTTCAGCGATAGCTTTGTGAAGCATCTCCGCGTTCGCGCCGTCCATGGTCGGCAGCAGCGCGTACATCGGCACGGCATGGCTTTGCACAAAGTGTTCCGCGTGCCATTCCCACAGTTTGATCACCTGGAAATGAAAGACCAGGATTTCCCCGTTTTTCTGCACTTCGCGCAGTGGGCCTGTCAGTGCGAAACTGACGAAAAGATACGACGTACCATATAACTGAGGATTGCGTGAAGCTTCCGTTAGTGAGGCTCACGTGGCTTAAAAAGTGGAAGAAACGTCAGTGAATCAAGAGCAGGTCAACATGCCATTGGCGGGCTTAGTCAGCCTCTTTTGTGACAAAAGGAAAAACATCGAGACCCATTGTTTGGCGGCTCAAGAGGGTATTTGTTTCGTTACACAACTCGAGATGGAGCGGTAAAGAAGGATCGGGAAGAAAGGCAACGGTTGCCGCCGCATGTCGCCCTATCGAGCAGAATGCTCGCATGTGGGGGCGGACTGAACAAATCTGCCCTATCTCATGCTGACACTTGTACTGCCTGAAAGATGATCAGATAACTGAAGGTATTTCCATCAACCTGATACGCATAGCATCCTGGCGCTTGTAAGCGGGTAAATGAGGGGAAATTGGGCCAGGGTGTGCCACCGGACTGCGTATCCAGTACGAGTTGCTGGTCGAGTTCCAGACCAAAACGGATGCTATGCGGACCATCTAACTGATGACCACGAACCAGAACAGATCCCTGATAGCGGGGATTCACAAACCAGAGGACCTTTTGCCCACCCCATCCCTGATTACGCAAATCGCCCATATGAAAGTGTTGTGCATCGAGGTAGCGAAAGATGGCAGGTGACTCGATCGTTGTCGTGCCTGGCGTGGCGTAAGCCGGTCCATCTCCCTGAGCTATCCCAAAGCTGGCAGTCACTCTCTGCTCTGGAGACGTCGGACAGGAAGTGCCAGGTTTTATCGTGGGGAGATGAAGCGCCCGTCGCTGTAAGGCTTGTATACCACCTTGCGGTGATGAATCTCCTTGAGGAGAAGAGGGAGGTCCTGTGGGTTCAGGGGCAGTCTGAGAGCAAGCGACGAGAGAGAAAAGGAGGCAAGAGAACAGCATCAAGCGAGACAGAGGGTTCAACAGTCGCTTCCTGGATGTTATGGTTTTTCCTCCTCGCAGAAAGCTTCCTGCTCCCGGAGCCTTTTGTTGTTCCGCTTTTTTCCGCCATGCTTGCAAGGCAGTGCCATGTTTATACCGAGCAGGAACGCATGAGTAGAGCCTTGCAAGCAGAGAAGTTGTGAACACCTTCACTTCAGTACGCAAAAGGAGGTAAGCAAAAAGCCTGGTTTTTGCCTCCCTGTAGCTCGCCGATCTTGAAACGTGCATGAGAAGCTCCTCTCTCTGATTCAAAGATGGTTCTATATATTCCTTTGGCACACTTTATTGCTGATCCTCCTGGTCTGGCATGTGTTAGCGCCAGACCAGGAGGATCAGGAAAGGCGTCGCAACCAGAATCCAGGCGATATTTACGCGTTGAAAATGTGTTTCTAAAGCTGGCAGAAAGCTCATAAGTTTTTGGGGGCGAACAGTATCTGTGGTAGCGCCATTCCATAAAGCCATCAGCACTGCAACCATTTCTCGCCCTCCACCAAAGATCGCGCCCGAAAGTATCCCCGGAAAAAAACCAGATGTAAACTGAGCTCCTAAGAGAAGGATGAAACTTGAGTATGGTATAAGCGTAAAAATACCACAACCAAGTTGCATGCCCCAAAGGAAATACCCCAATTCGATAAAGATGATCCGGGACTTCCACCTGCGGTTTACCTGGCAACGGCGTCCCAGATGAGAGGAACGCTGGGAGAGAGCATGCCAGAAGGCAAAAAAAGCCAACCCCATGATCAAACATGGTCGCCAGAGCAACGACGGCAATAAAGAGCCGACCCAGCCGAGGAATCCGCCCAACATTGCTCCACCCAGGGCAGCTCCCAGAATGTGACAGATTCCGGCTTGAACAACTCGCCCCTTTCTTCCTCGACCGAGGAAATCCAGGCCCATGGCCATATTCACGATTCAGGGCGCATGGGCACTGATAAGGCCACAGAGAAGAGAAAGAATCAGGAAAATGCTCACGAGCATCTTTTTTCCATCCCTTCCTTATGCCTCTGGGTATCAAGCTGATTTCTTTTCTGCGCAATCGTGCTAGTACACACGTTTACTTCCCCGGTTGAACAGGATGCTGAGTACCTCCAGCATCCACCCTGTTACGACTGAAGGCAACCACCAACATGGACGGCTTGATGACAGCCACAAGCACCATGACCAGGACAACTGCAATCACAACATTCGTAGTAAACTCCGCCAGGAGAAGCACATGCAACATCCGTACACCAGCATGCAGTATTAGGATACCAGGTGTAATTGAAAGAACATCCCCCGGCGCAGTTGGGTCCTGAGCAATAAGAAGACTTGTATGCATTGCAGTAAATCCCATTAGGAGGGTAGCACGAATAGACGCCACTTTCACTATTTTCACAATAATTGATCGCATGGGCGCTTGGCGTGAAAGTAAGTTCTGCCACGGATGCGGCAACCACTCCAAAGAGGCCAGCTGCGGTTTGCCTGAGAAACTTCCGTCGACCAGTATACCGCGCTACATTTTCACCAAAGGATTCGAGAAAAGACCTTTTCATAGCAGACCCCTTTCCATTGTGCTATGCCTTGAGAGTAGATGAACTGGCAACGATATCCAGGAAATCTGGAGTTTTTTGACCTCCAGCCGTCAGCAAATCCTGCAGCCTTTTTGCTTGATCACACAGACCTTTAGCGAGAATCTGTCCATTTCCTCCTACCACAAAAGCAAAAGGCGTCACACGAACGCGGTAATGTTGAGAAGTGCCGCTTCCATCATCAGTTAAACATGAGATTGGAGAGGCAGGGTGAAATTTTTCAATAAGTAGATCTAACCTTTCCTGAGGGCCAGAGGTAATCAGGAGTATTTCCAGGTCACGATTCGTTGTGGCGACCTGATTGATGAAAGGCACAATTCTGGCACATGGACCGCATTCAGGAGAGACAAAGGCCAGAAAAGAGGTGCGTCCTTGTCCTGACTTCCACAAAGTCATCTCCCCAGCAGGATTTAAGCCAGTGAAGTCCGGGGCTTTTTCACCTATCGCCAAACCATCTCGTTGAATTCCGTCTACTGACCCGAGAGCCACGAGACCGAAATGTCGGTAGAGCAAAAGAACAAGAACCCCCAGCAGCAGAAGGAACACCCACATCACGATGTACGAGATAGAGAAAATGATTGGCATAAGACCTTTCCTCCCTCAATGATAAACATGCGAACTGTCAAAACCTGTCAATGGTATAGGAATGTACCCAGGAAGCCTGGGCATCGAGGCCTTCGCAGACATGTTCTAGTCTGCGTTCTCCTCTTGCACCTGTAACAGTGTAGTGAGCGACAGGGCAAGAGCTGGCCTTGCTTGCTGAAAGCTTCGCAAGAGCATGATGCCCATTGCGCATAAAATCGTAATCATGGTCATCCAGATTGATGGCTGAGGTAAGATACTTTGCACGTTCCGAGAGATAATAAAACCGCCGACGGCAACCAGAAGTAAGAGGATATTTCTAAAGATACTACGTGGACCAATCGTGGCGCTTGATGTACCAAAACACCCACATTGGATATGTAACCCCAGGGCAAGGACAAATGACATCCATGCGGTAAAGCCTACGAGAAGGACAATGATAGCAACGAAGGTATCCGTGAGGAGTAATGGGGGAGTAAGTAACAATCCAATGGATAAACCTATTTCTATCACTGGAACGACAATAGTGAGGGGAATAATCACTGGTTCAGGTAAGGTAAGACGAAGAGCTGCGAGGAATTGATTGGACTGAAATATCTTGCCACTGGCAGCAATGAGCAGTGTAAATGCCAGGACAATCTGGCAGAAGAGCAACAAATATATCATCGTTTTTACTCCTCTAGCATACTAGATGCCTCAGATACTCATTTCCTTGTACTTCTTTCTGGTTTTTGTATTAAACGAGGGTTCCCGTGTTGCATGCGCACATTGTCACCACAAAAATGTCACGAAACGCTACTATCCTCTTCTTCGACAGCAAGTTACTTCTGATGCTGTGTACAGGTAAAAATACTTTTCATGCCATATCAAGTATACGCAACAGCATGTCTATTTGTCAAGGTTTTTCACCACGAATATAAAAATTTTCCTGTGTATCGCGTCAAAAAGTCTTGAGAGAAAAATGCTTCTGAGAGGTGAGAAGCAGGGAAGGAGGAATTGTCTTGTTTACGCACGGTACAGCCACAAGTTCTTCATTCCTTTGCCGGGGAGGGTGACGCGGTTACAGTGAAATGATGATGTGCCTCCTTCCAAGAAGGAGGCATCGCCGACGCAATCTTTTAAGAGTACTATGTACCATATAAGTGCTATTATATGGTATGATCGACCAAAAGGGAAGAGGTTCATTCACGATTCCAGTGGCTTCCTTGGCCGATTTTTCTGTTGTTGTCACTCCAGAGAAAATTGGGCAGTTTTCCTAGTTATATGGTACGCGGCCCAGAAAGTGAAGAAAAACAACGATGTCCGACCAACCTGTTATTCCTACGGTTGATGCTGTCGAAACCTTTGTGGTGAGTTTACGCCAGCGTGCGATGCCTCTGAACACGATCAAATCCTATGCGCATGATCTGCGCCTGTTCGTCCAGGCCGTGCCTGCCGATCTGGCAATCGTCACTTCAGAACAGATCCAGGCGTTTTTAATGAGCGACGAGCACCATAGTGCGGCAACACGCCGACGACGCTATAGTACCCTCTGCACCTTTTACCACTGGCTGCTTCGCCACGACGTGGTAGACACCAACCCCATGGATCGCCTTGATTCCATTGAACAGGAAAGCCGCGAACCACGCCCACTCGAACCTTCAGCGGTGACCAAGATTCTTCAGGCAATTCCCACCACAAATCTGCGTGATCGCACGCTTTTTACGCTCCTTTATGAAACCGGGATTCGCGTGGGAGAGGCGCTCAGCCTCCTTGCCACGGACGTGGACCTGAACACCGATGACGAGAAAATCCGCGTGTTTGGAAAAGGACAACGCGAACGCACCGTCATGCTCACTGCCGCTCCTGAAAGTGTGCGATTGCTCCGCCGTCACCTCAAACAGAGCCGCATCACCTCCGGCTCGGTCTTTCGTGGCGACCCTCGCTACGGGGGAAGTCCTCTGCCGCTGGAGTACAGCGTGGCCCACTACGCCTGGCAGAAATATTGTCAGAAAGCCGAGATCCAGGCCACGATTCACCAATTGCGCCATAGTCGAGCCAGCCAACTCTTGCAAGCAGGAGTACCAGTCACGACGGTGCGCAAGCAGCTGGGCCACCGCAATATTCAAAGCACCCTCCTCTATGCGGAAGTGGACCAGGCCACGATCAAGCAGGATCTGCTCCGCTACCAACAGCGAAAAGGGAGGCAGCGATAACCATGGCGAAGGAACAGAAAGTGCTCACCTGGGAGGGCAACAACGAAGAGGTTCGTCGCCTGTTTACCTTGACGCCAGATGATCTGTACTTTCTTCATCCGCTCCGCGTGGATTCGCAACGACTCTATCGGGCATTGGTTCTGCTGTGGGTACGCGTCGAGCGCATCTTGCTCTCGGAAACCACGAGTATTCCTGAAGGCGTTATCAAACACGTCAGTACGCAATTGGGCCTCTCACCTTCGCTCCTGGACCAGCAGCGCAACTATCCCTCGATGCGCTCAGCGACCTTTGAGGCGGTGCGGGCCTACCTCGGTGTGAGGGCCTTCCAGGAAACGGATGAGGATCGGCTTCGCGCCTATTTGATGGAAAAAGTCACGCACACGGGCAACTTTGCGGCACTTTCTCAAGCAGCGATGGATTGGCTGGTCAGCGAAGGAATCTTACGCCCCCACGGCGAAACGACCCTGGAGCGCTTGATTTACCAGGCCCGCAATCAAGCGGAAGACGTGCTCTTTGAGCAGATAGCCGGGCAAGTGTCTCCAGAAGACCGCGAACGTCTCGATCAGCTCCTGGACGCCAGCCAGATCGCCTGGTTTGCTGCCCCACCGCGTGCCGCTTCTGCGGTGGTGATCAAAGACGCATGCGCTCGTTTAGTCGCGGTTCGACAGGCCACGCCGTCTCCCCTCAACTGGGGAGCGATGACCACCAATCGCCTGCGCCAATGGGCTGCCATGGTTCGCAAACATCGCGCACGCAATATTCGCGCGTATCCCGATGCCAAACGCTACACGCTGCTGTGCGCGTTTTTGCGTATCCAGGCCGAGGAACTGACTACGATCATTGTGGACATGTTTGATCAACTGGTGGGCAAACTGTTTACCAAAAGTGAGGCGGAACTCTCTGACACCAAAGTGCAAAAGATTCAGACGCATCGCCAAAGTGCGCGCCTGTTTCGCAAGATCGCTGAAGTGCTTCTGGATGCCGACGTTGCTGAAGAGATGGTTCGGGAAGAGGTCTTCAAACGCGTTCCTCGCGAACAGGTGAGCAGCCTGGTCACATTAGCAGAAGAACTGGACAAAGGAGAAACGACCTCCTTCTTTGATCTGCTTGATCGACGCTACAAATATATGCGCGAGTTCGCGCCAGCAGTGGTGCGAACGCTCCAGTTCGGCTCACCCCGAGCGAACAATCCAGTTCTCGAGGGCCTCGACAGCCTGGAAAAGATGAACGAACAAGGCAAGAAAGCCTTTCCTGATGAGGCTCCGGTGACCTTTGTACCAAAACGGTGGGAACAGGTGGTGAGCAAAGGGGAGGAGGTGAATAAACATGCCTGGGAGTTTGTCCTCTTACACGAAGCACGGACGGCGCTGCGAGCAGGAGATCTCACGGTCGAAGGGAGCCAGCGCTATGCCGCCTGGGATAGCGATCTCTACCAACGCGAGGTCTGGGCCACGCGCCGAGACGCTTGGTACAGTGAACAGGAGCTGCCACGCGATGCAGCAACCTTTCTGTCCACCATGCTCGATCAGCTTCATGGTCAGACGCTGCGCGTCTCCAAACGGATTGCGAACCACAAAAATCCAGATGCCCGCATTGAAGAGGACAAGCTTATCCTTACTCCACTAGAGAAAATCGAGCTTCCCCCGGAGGTTCTTGCGGCCAGAGCAGATCTGGTGAGTCTGTTTCCCTCAACCGGACTCCCAGAAGTGCTCATGGAGGTCAATCGTTGGACCAACTTCGCACCGGATTTGACCCACCTGACGGGCCGTCGTCAACCCACGGCCTCGAGTGACGCGGCGATCCTTCCCGCCTTATTTGCGGTGCTGGTTGCCGAGGCGACGAATCTGGGTCTGGCGACCATGGCGAACTCCTCTGGCATTCCCTTACATGAACTGGAAGCCGCATATGATTGGTATTTCCGCGAAGAAACCCTGCGAACGGCGATCCATCATCTCATTACCTATCATGGAACGCTTCCCCTCACGTCTCTTTTCGGCGATGGGAAAACCTCTTCTTCTGACGGTATTCGCTTTGGGATGGCAGCCTCCAACATGAACGCCCGGCATAATCGGCGCTTTTTTGGCATGCGTCGTGGGGTCACGCTCTACAACCACGTCAACAACCGGGGCGAACAGTACTGGATCGATGTGGTCAACTGTACGATGCGCGAAGCAACGTATGTCCTGGATGGACTGCTGTATCAAGATGCACCGGAAATTAAAGAACATTACACGGATACCGGCGGCTATACCGACTTAATTTTTGGTTTGTTCACGTTACTGGGATTTCGCTTTGCTCCCAGACTGCGTGATCTCTCCGATCAAACCCTCTACCGAGCAAGAAAAGGGGTAGACTACGGGGTAATCACCCCCACACTCAAAAAAGATATCAAGGTCCATTTGATCATCGAGCACTGGGATGACCTGAACCGCATTGCCGCCTCGCTCAAAGATGGGCTGATTCGCCCCTCGATTCTCATCTCAAAGCTTCAGGCGATGCAGCAGCAAAATCCACTCCAACAGGCACTACAAGAAGTAGGGCGCATTGCCAAGACGCTCCATATTTTAGAGTATGTTGACGATCCCGCATTTCGTCGGCGTGTTCTCATTGGGCTGAATAAAGGGGAGCATTTGCACTCGCTGGCCCGCGACATTGCTTTTGGGAGACAGGGCCGCTTTCATGATCGAGGATATGAAGCACAACTCAACCGAGCATCAGCGCTCTCCCTGGTGATCAACGCGATTGCAGTCTGGAATACCCGCTACTTTGAACAGGCTCAGGCTGCGCTCGCTCAACAGGGCATTCCTGTTCCAGGGGAGGTGTGGCACCATCTTTCTCCCTTGCAGTGGGCACACATTCATCTCAATGGCTCCTATCACTTTACGGACGTCACGCTTGAAGGGGATTTTCGTCCGTTACGCGAGTATCATGGCCCACGCGCACATCTCGCCCCTCGCTTAGAGAGCGCAGAGATAAAAGCTATTTCTTTGCAGGAAGAAGAAGATGCGCCTCCTATCCAACTCTCACTGGTAGATGAAAACGAAGAAAACCAATGATCTCTAACAGTTATATGGTACGTCGTATCTTTTCGTCAGTTTCGCACTGACAGACGAGTGGCGAGACGGCAACCGTGGTTGGGAAAGGATAGACGAGAACCGAGATCACCGGACACTTGTACTTGCGATGAAAATAGGCATGATACTCCAGAAGGCGTTCGGCATCGTCTGGTTCACCGCTGGCCTGAAATTCCAGATCCAGGATATCACTCTCGTCGTCCAACAGAATTTTGTAGACGCGATCGACGCGCAGCGGCGTGCGCAGCACTTCGATATTCAGCGTGTCCACATACACGGCTTCGGCCAGGAAATAGGCGAGCATCTGCTGCTCCTGGCCTTCAAACAACGATTTCAGGATGTTGTCATAAGGTTGGTTTTGCTCAAGTGATGAGACGAACGGATGGCGTTTCCGTTTCGGCATAATGCTGTCCCCTTGTACATGTTTTGCCGCACATACTAACATAGTTCAGCTTATAAAGCAAGAGGGATATATGAAAGGCTCTCCGTCCTTGAGGGGGAATCCCGTAGGGGCGTGGGCTTGCCCCGCCCTGGCCTGACAATACACCGTTTTTGGGCGGGGCAAGGCCCCGCCCCTACGGGGTTCCGGTGGATTTCCCCCGCCAGGATGGAGAACCATATGAAATTATTGTTGGCAAACGAGCGTTGTAGAAAACACGGTCAAGAGCCGCCACGCCGCTCGCTTGCCTATAGCGAGTTCATGCACTCGTGAGGGGTATTGCCTTGCAATCCTGTGGGCGCAATAATGGACATAAACAAATTAAATTGGTAATCCTGCGCGGAATTATTACGCCCACAGGATTATGACCGTTCCAGTTTTCGCGTGGCTCTGCCTCTGGTGCGGGCGGGTGGCGGATAGTAGGACTGCATGTTCGATACGATGTCGCCGATGCGCAGTTGCACTTGCAGGTAGCGGTTGTTTGGCTGGTGGCGCTGCGCGAAGAGCATGAGGGCATGGTGAGCGAAGATGTCCGGCTCGTCGGCGTGGCGCGAGAGCAGCATCTGGCCCACGATGGTTTCTTCCGCCGCCGTTACGGCCACCTCTTCGCCCTCGTCGTCCATGACGAGGCGGCGCGTGTCGCGGCGGATCATGCGCTGCGGCCACAGGATGAGCGTAATCGATTTGCCCTTGAAGCGTTGCTCGTGCAGGCGCGTCCCCAGGTAGTCGGCGAGCTTGCGAATGGCGGCGCAGGTCTCGTCGGCGTCGGCGGGGCTGGGGAAGCGAATGCGCGCGTTCTGACTCAGTGGCGGCGCGTCCGGCACGACCAGGCTGCTATCCTCGCCGCGCGCGACGCGATAGAGCCACGAGCCAAGATTGC
>Ga0102924_1006338_pt1 | contig 11135 bp, 11 predicted proteins | sample PaiPotPPM11metaG_FD_80116 | JGI IMG/M metagenome (GOLD analysis project Ga0102924, IMG submission 80116) | Iron sulfur acid spring bacterial and archeal communities from Banff, Canada, to study Microbial Dark Matter (Phase II) - Paint Pots PPM... ...
CCGGCGCCGGGCTCCTCATCCGGCCCCGTGGTCGCCCCTGTCCCGCCGCCAAGGAAGACGACGGGCAGGACCGGCAGGACACACGGGGACAGGCCCGTGATGATCCCGCCGACAAGGCCGATCAACACTAGCGTCACGCCGAGACCTCCAACTGACGGCCAGGCCCGTGGTCGCTTAGGCGGTGGATACGGCAATAGCGTACGGCAGAGCCGGCGCGACGAGGCGGCCGGCGTTCAGGTACCGCCACGATTGAACTTGATTAAATCAACTTAATGGACTTGGAAATCAAGCAATTTATGACTATGCTTCATGCATGCGTAGTTACGGCCAGTACTGCTCGGTCGCCAAGTCACTCGACGTCATCGGCGACCGGTGGACGCTGCTGATCATCAGGGAACTGCTGCTCAGGGGAGCCTGCCGGTACACCGACCTGAAGAACGGCCTGCCCGGCATCGCCACCAACCTGCTCGCGGACCGGATCCGCGAGCTTGAGGCGGCGGGCCTCGTCCGCAGGGAGGAGGCGCCGCCGCCCGTCGCCACCACCCTCGTCCACCTGACGGAAGCGGGCGCCGAGCTCGAGCCCGTGGTCAAGGCCCTCGGCTGGTGGGGGCTCAGGTACATGGCGGGGCCCGCGGACGCGGATGAGTTCCGCGGTCAGTGGTTCGCCTACGTGGTCGAGTTCTTCCTGCGCGACCGCGACCCCGACGGCCCGCCGGCGACGATCGAGCTGCGGACCGAAGCCGACCCGGCGGTGATCGAGGTATCTGGCGGTGAGGTCCGCTTCCGCGTCGGCTCCGCCCCGCACCCGGACCTGGTCCTTGCTGGGCGGCCACAGCTGATCGACGCCCTGATATCCGGCCAGCTGTCGGCGGATGAGGTGACCGCCTACGGCCTGGAGATCAGCGGTGACACCAGCCTCCTCGACCGCGTCCTGCCGGGCAAGGAAGACGCCTACCACGGCCAGCCGCAGCCGGCCGCGAGCGGAGGAACGTCATGACATCCAGCGACCTCGGCACCCAGTACGCGACCGGCCTGTCCCGCCGGAGCATCGAGCGCGCCCTCACCGCCGCGGGCAAGGACCTCGACCACCTGGCGCCCGCTGACCTCGGCGCGCTCGAGGACTTCCACACGCTTGGCCGTATCGCCACCGGGCAGCTCGCCGAGCTGGCCGGGATCACCGGCGCGGACCGCGTGCTCGACGCCGGCGCCGGCATCGGCGGGACCGCCAGGTTCCTCGCCGCCACCTATGGCTGCCAGGTGACCGCCGTCGACCTGACCGAGGAGTACTGCGAGACGGCGGCCTGGCTCAACCGGCTCACCGGACTCGACGGGAAGATCACCGTCAGGCAGGCCGACGTGACCGCCCTCCCGTTCGCCGACGCCTCCTTCGAGGTGGTGACCAGCCAGCACGTCCAGATGAACGTGGCGGACAAGGCCCGCCTGTACGCCGAGGCCCGCCGCGTCCTTGTCGCCGGCGGCCGCCTGGCGGTGTGGGACATCACTGCCGCAGAGCCCGGCCCGCTCGACTACCCGCTGCCCTGGGCCGACCAGCCGGAGCGGAGCCACCTCGTCTCGGCGCCGGCGCTGCGCACCGCCATCGAGGGTGCCGGGTTCACCGTCGGCCACTGGGCCGACCTTACCGCCGACGCGGGCACCCTGATGCAGGCGTTCCTGGCCCAGCCGCCCACCCCGCTCGGCCTGCACGCGTTCGTTCCCGACTTCACCGCCAAGGCCGCGAATCTCATCGCGGGACTGGCCGACGGCCGCCTGCGCGTCATCCAGGCGCTCGCGCTCGCGAGCGGCAGCTGATGTACGGCGGATGAGAACCGCAGCGAAGCAGCCGACATTGCCGTCGACGGGGAAGTTGTGATCTCGGACATCTGCGTCGCGGAGTGCGGCTACGCCGAGGTCAGGCCCGATCCTGGCGGTCGGCCCGGCTCTATCTCGCGTCGGTGATGGCCGCGAAGAGTTCGCCGAGCTGGCCCCGGACCCGGGCCGAGGCGAGATGGTCGTGGTAGTCGCGGGAGCTGACGATCTCGCCGTTGCGCACGCGCATCACGAAGATGGCGGGCAGCGCGTACGGCTCTCCGGCGTCGGTGGTTCCCTGGTATTCGAACTCGGCGACGATCACCTCGGGATCGGTTGTCTCGTGGATCTGGACATTGCCCACCCGGCGGCGCGGCCGGGGCCCGTTGGCGAGCTGCCCCATGCGCCGGCGGAGCTCGTCGCGACTGCGCAGCGGAGCGCCGCGCAGCGGGTCGAACGGGTGGACGACGTCGATCTCCTCCGCGTAAAGCTCGGGCAGCCCTTCCGGGTTGCCTTCGGCGATGCCGTTCACGAGCGCGAGGAAGACCTCGCGGGGGCTGCGGGGCTGGGCCATTGGAGTCTCCTGCCATCGGCGCGGTCATGCGGCCGGACCGGGTACTGTCCGGAGTGACGACTCCGGATAATACGGAGTCGTCACTCCGGAAGTCAACACGGGAGAGCGCGGATGAGCACACCGGCGGGCGGGCGGGCGCGGCGCGTCGATGCCCAGGCCAACCGCGACCGCATCCTGGACGTCGCCGAGGAGGTCTTCGGCAGGGGCGGCGAGTCCGCGTCGACCGAGGAAGTGGCCCGGCTGGCTGGTGTTGGCATCGGCACGGTCTTCCGCCACTTTCCCACCAAGGCGGCGCTCCTTGAGGCCGTTCTCGCCAGGGAGTTCGGTCGGCTGCGCGAGCACGCCGAGGCGCTGCTTGACGCACCAGACCCGGGACCGGCGTTCCTCGGCTTCTTCGGCCGCCTGGTCGCCCGTGCGCCGGCGAAGATCGCCATAACCGAGGCACTGCTCGACGCCGGCGGTGATCGCGACGGCGCGGCCAGGGAGGCAGCGGACGGGCTGCGCAGCGCCGTCGGCGCGCTGCTCCTGCACGCTCAGCAAGCGGGCGCCGTCCGGGACGACGTCGAGCTGCCCGAGGTCTACGCTCTGCTCGCCGCCACCGCCCGCGCCACCGCCCGCGCGCGTCTCGATGAGCAAGCTCGGACGCGGCTGCTCGCCATCGTCTTCGACGGCCTCACCCAAACAGGTCGCTAGTCTTCTCGGCGGTGGCGGCGCGGGTGATCCACTTCTTGAGCTGCTTCAGGTCGCTGCAGGCGGTGATGCGCTCGCGCTCGGCGTCGGTGACGTCCAGGCCGCGGGCCTCGAGCACGATCAGGATGGAGTCGGCTTCGCCTTCCCTCCTGCCTTCCTTCTTGCCGCGGCCGAAGTGCTCCTTGGCGAAGGGGCTGTAGACGGGCCAGGTGTCGGAAGTCATGAGCTGCTCCAGGATGCGTTGAACTGCGAGCGGTGCCATGTTGTACGCGTGTTCATGGTACTGCGACGACTGCTCGGTCGGCAGTTGCCGCAGGCCGTCGGCGAATGCCCGGCAGACGGCGGGGTCGGCGCCGTGGTAGGCGACGGACAGGGCGGCCATGGCGGGGCGCGCGGCGGCTTGTTCGGGGGTGATAAGAGCGGGGACGGCGTTGGGCGGCAGGACGACGGGCATATGGGTGTAGCCGGGCAGGCTGGTCGGGACCGGGTGGGCGTAGAAGTAGGCGGACTTGGCGTCGGGGCAGATGACCAGGACGTCGACGGGGCAGCGCAGGAAGGTCCACAACTGGGCCGCGTAGCGGGCCCACTGGGGCGGTTTCTCGCGCAGGGCGCGTTTCTGGGCTTCGATGATGACGGCGCGGACGGGGTCGGCGGCGGGCCCGGCGACGATGACGGCGTCGGCGGCGAAGTCGGTGGAGGGGCGGTCGTTGAAGGTGCGGGCCTCGGCGCGCACGGGGACCCCGGGGGGCAGGGGTACCCCGTTGAGGCCGGAGGCGATCTCGAGGGCGAGGCGCGGGTTCTCGGTGAAGATCGCGGTGACTGAGTCGTGCCAGGAGGAGGGCATGCCTGAGATGCTACATGAAGTTGTACGTGAATCATTTAGATTAACCCGGCGTGTCGACGAAGCCCTAATGGGCTACGCGACCCGGGTCAGGGATGGGGGAGTTCACGCCAGGCGCGGACGGCGGTGACGAGTTCGGCGGCGTCGCCGGGGTGCGCTAGGGTTCGGCCGGTGCTCGCCTCGATCCGGCGGAGCCGGTAGCGGACGGTGTTGGGATGGCAGTAGAGCTCCGCGCCCGCGGCTGTGGCGGAGCCGCTGGCGCGCACCCACGCCTCGAAAGTGCTGAGCAGCAGCGCGAGTTCGTCTTCCGGCAGGTCGAGGAGGCTGCCGAGCACTGCCCGCGCCGCCTCGAGGGCGGCGTGCGGCGCGGCGGCGACGAGCAGGTCGATGGGGCTGTCGCGGAACTGGGTGACGCCGGCGCGGCCCGGGTTGCTGCCGAGTGCCAGGCGTGCGAGTTCGAGTGCCCAGCTGGCCTGGTGGAGTTCGGCGAAAACAGGGCTCGCGCCCACTTTGTGGGTGGCGTGCCTGCCGAGAACGGTGAGCGCGGCGCCGTTCCGCGTGCGGTCGGGAAGGGAGAGGACGCCGAGCGAGAGTTCGGCGTCAAGGCGCCACACGGAGCGGACGTCGAGCACGGCGAGGGCCGACTCCGCGCGGGGGATGGGGTCATGGCCCGGTTCGGCTTCCGCGGCGATGACGAGGAACGTCCCGTCGAGCGGCAGCCGTAGTGCGTTGGCGACTTCCCAGAGGGTGCCCTTCGCGGCGGCGCCGGTGAGGATGACCTCGACGAGGGAAGCGCGTTCGCGTTCCCTGGTGCGGAGCATTTCCCTGGCCTCGTCGCGGTAGGCGGCGAGCGCGGCGTCGCTGTAGGTGTTCTGGGCGTCGAACACGGCCCCGGCCAGGTCGATGACGTGGCCGTCGGGGACGCTGGGCAGGGTGCGGGCGGTGGCGGCCATCGCCGTCCAGAGCTCGGCGACGCCCACCCGGTAGGCGGTGAGCATCTCGGCGAGCGGTGCTCCCTGGGCCGCGCGTGCGCGCCCGGTGGCGTGGGGGGCGCCGAGGTTGGGCGTGGCGTCACCGATGAGGCTGGCGAGAATGTAGTCCACGTTGGCGCGGGCGGACGTGCGCAGGTCATCGGCGCTGACGATGTTCTGCCCGGCGTAGAAGGGGATCTCCGCGCGGATGCGCGCGACGATGCGGTCGGTCAGCGCGGGCAGGTCGTTCCTGAGGGCCGCGACGATGTGGGCGGCGGTCTCGTGGTGACTCATCGACGTTGATGCGGTCATGAAGCTCATTGGACCGCGCGGGGCGCGGCAGGTTCAACCGCCAGCAGGAATTCGCTGACCAGCGGCGCGAGTTCGGCCGCCCGGGTGAGTAGGCCGAGGTGGCCGTCCTGGTAAACGTGCAGCCGGGCGAACGGCAGCAGCGCGGCCATGAGCCGGGCGTTGGGCAGCGGGATGATGGGGTCGTCGTCGCCGGCGAGGATGAGCGCCGACTGCCTGACGAAGCGGAGCCACGGCAGGCTGGTCCAGCCGGCCGAGGCCAGGAGCTGGTACAGGTAACCGCGCCGGGACGGCCGCGGCTGGGCGCGAGTGACCGGCGCGGCGAGTTCGGGCTTGCGACGGAGGGTGCCGCCGTAGATCTCCCCGGCGATCGTGGCGGCGTGCGCGGGATCCCTGTGCCTGCGGGGCGACGACAGGTGCAGCAGGATGCGGGGGCGGGCGGGGATCATGAGGCTTCCGGTCGAGGTGGCGACGAGGATCAGCCGCCTGCAGCGCCGCGGGTAGCGCACGGCGAGCTGCTGTGCTAGCCCGCCGCCCCATGAGATCCCGAGGACGTCGAAGCGGCGGTAGCCGAGCTGGCTCATCATGCGGGCGGCAAGCCCGGCGAGCCAGGGGATGGAGTAGGGCAGCCGGGTGGGCGGCGAGGCGCCGGCCCCCGGCACGTCGAACCGGACGACGGTGATCGCCGGGTCAAGCTCGTCGGTGAACGGTGCCAGGGCCTCGAGCGGGGTGCCGATGCCGTTGCACACGAGCAGCGGGGGACCGCCGCCGGTGCCGGGTCGGACCGCGACGCGCAGCCGCAGGCCGCCCACGGACACCGTTTTCACGAGGTCGCCCGTCACGACGCACGCACGTAGCTGCCGGGCGCCGCCTCGATGACGCGGAAGCGGTCACCGCCAAGCGCGGCGGGAGCGGGGACGGTGCCGCCGGAGCGGGCGGCGAGCCAGGAGGAGTAGTCCGGCCACCAGGAGCCCTGCTGTGCGGCCGCCGACTCCTGCCAGGTGCCCGCGTCGGGGGTGACGTCGTCGCTGGCCTGGTACCTGGCCTTCTTGCTCCCTGGCGGGTTGACGAGCGCCGCGATGTGCCCGCTGGTGGACAGCACGAACCTGGTCTTGCCGCCGAGCAGCTGGCCGCTGCGGTAGCAGGACTGCCACGGGCAGATGTGGTCGGCCACTCCCGCGACCACGTAGCTGTCCAGGTCCACCTGACCGAGGTCGATCTCGGTGCCGAGCACGGTGATCTCCCCGGGGCTCGCGAGTGAGTTGGACACCGACGCGCGGACGAAGTCGCGGTGCAGCCCGGCGGTCATCCGCGTCGTGTCGGCGTTCCAGTACAGGATGTCGAACCGGGCGGGCTCGCGGCCGAGCAGGTAATTGTTCACCCAGTAATTCCATATGAGGTCGCCGGGGCGGAGCCAGGCGAAGACCTCGGCGAGCCTGCGCCCGTCCAGGTACCCCTTTCTCGCGGAGGCAGCGATCGCCGCCTCCGCGGTCGCCTCGTCGACGAGCGCGCCGACGGCGTCCGTGCGGGACTGGTCGAGCATGGTGACGAGAAGACCGAGGCTCGCGATCCGCGCCCGTGGTACGGCGGTGCGTGCTTGGGCGGTGCGGGCGCCTTCGGTGCCGCCGTCCGCCGGCCGCACCGCGGCGGCCAGGCTGGCCAGGATGCCGCCCGAGCAGGCGCCGAGCAGGTGCACGGCCGGCGCGCCGCAGATATCGGCCGCCGCGCCGAGTGCCTCGTCGATGGCCCGCACGTACTCGTCGAACCCCCAGGAGGCGTGCCGGGCGTCCGGGTTGCGCCAGGACATCACGAACACCTGCTGTCCCTGGCCGACCAGGTACTCGATCATGCTCCGCCCGGGTGCCAGGTCGAGTATGTAGTACTTGTTGATGGTCGGCGGGATAATGAGCAGCGGGAACTCGCGGACCTCCGGAGTCGACGGCCGGTACTGGATCAGCTCGAAGGCCCCGGTGCGCAGCACGACCGAACCAGGGGTCGACGCGAGGTCGGTGCCGACCGTGTAGGCGTCGGGCGGCACCATCGCCGGCACGCGCGGCGGGCTCGCAAGGTCGCTGGCCAGGTGCCTGGCCCCGGTGAGGAGGCTGGCGCCTCCGGAGTCGACCGCCGCCTTCCACGCCTCCGGCGACAGCAGCGGGCTGTTGCTCGGCGCGAGCGCTTCGACCAGGTTGCCGACCGCGAAGCGGACCCGTTCGGCGTCGCGCCAGTCGAGGGGCGTCTCGTCGATGAGCCCGAGCGCCGTGCTGCCCGTCGCCAGGTAGGCCTGCATGACCCGGCGCAGCACCGGGTTGCCGGTCCAGGCGGGGTCGGTGAACCTGCGGTCGCGCGCGCCAGGCCCGACGTCCGAGGTGCCGCGGGCGACGCGGGCTAGTTCGGCGGCGAGGCCGCCCGCTCGCGACGCCACCAGCCCAGGCCGCCGGGCCAGCGCTCCCGCGAACCTGAGCGCGGGGCGGCCGGGGAAGAACCGCCGCAGCGGGCCGAGCGCGGCCTGGGTGAGCAGCTGGTCGAGCGCGGCGGCTTCCGGCGTTTCGCCGGTGCCGCCGGAGGGTCGGCTCGTCATGACCGGGCCGCCTTCGCCGTCACGTCCTGCGGGATCACGATTTCGCGCTTGAGGATCTTGCCCGTGGGGCCCTTCGGCAGCTTGTCGGTGAGCCACACGTGCCGCGGGTACTTGTACGCGGCGACGCGCTGCTTCACCCAGTCGCGCAGTTCCTCGGGTGCCGCCTCCTTGCCGGGGCGCAGGGCGACCGCGGCGGCGACCTCCTCGCCGAGCGAGGAGTGCGGTATGCCGATCACCGCGGCTTCGAGCACCGCCGGATGCTCGTAGAGGACCTCTTCGATCTCCCGCGGGTACACGTTGTAGCCGCCGCGGATGATCAGTTCCTTCTTGCGGTCCACGATGTAGTAGAAGCCGTCCTCGTCGGTCCGCGCCAGGTCACCGGTGTGGAACCAGCCGCCGCGGACGGCCGCCGCGGTCGCCTCCGGGCGCTTCCAGTAGCCCTTCATGACGTTGTGCCCGCGGATCGCGATCTCGCCAACCTCGCCGGGTGGCGCGGCGACCTCGCCGTCGTCGACGCTGACCAGCCGCAGCTACACGCCCTCGACCGGCACCCCGATTGAGCCCGGCTTGCGGCGGTCGCTCCGGTTGAACGTGGCCACCGGCGAGGTCTCCGACAGGCCGTACCCCTCGAGGATCACGGTGCCGAACGTCTTCTCGAAGCCGTGCAGCACCTCGACGGGGAGCGCGGCGCCGCCGGAGATGCACAGCCGCAGCGACGAGGTGTCCGCTTCGCCGGCGCCCTCGCCGAGCAGGCCGACGTACATGGTCGGCACGCCCTCGAACACGGTCACCTGGTCGCGCTCGATCACGTGGAGCGCGGCCTTCGCGCTGAACCGCGGTATCAGCGTCAGGCACGCGCCGGAAAGCACCGCCGCGTTGAGCCCGCACGTCTGCCCGAAGCTGTGGAACAGCGGCAGGCACCCCATCACCACGTCGTCCGGGCCGAGGCCGAGCAGCGACGTCGCGGTGACCGAGGCGTTGCGGCGCATGTTAGCGTGCGTCAGCTCGGCACCCTTGGGGGTCCCCGTGGTGCCCGACGTGTACAGGATGACCGCCGTGTCGTCGTTGGCGCGGCGCGCCGCCTCCGGCGTGGAGCCCGCGGGCCAGCCGGCGACCGCGTCCAGGGTCGCCGGGCCGATGCTCACGGACTCGGCGCCGGCCGCCGCCCCGGCGTCCGCCTCGTCCGCTGCGCTTGCCCCGCCCTCTCCTCCCTTCCAGGCAAGCACCAGCCTGGCGCCGGAGTCACCGAGGTAGTGCGCGATCTCGCGGGACTTCAGCAGCGGGTTCATCGGGACGACCGCGCCGCCCGCGCGCAGCACGCCGTAGTAGAAGACGGGGAAGTGCGGCACGTTCGGCAGCATGATGCCGACCGGGTCGCCGGGCCGCAGGCCGCGCGCTTTCAGCCAGCCGGCGGCCCGGTCGCTGAGCTCGTCGAGCTGCGCGTAGGTCAAGACCGCGTCGTCGTGCCTGACGGCGGGGCGGTCGGGGTACATCTGCGCGGCCTCGCGCAGGTCATGGGCGAGGTTTGTCATGGTGATCACGCTCCTGGGGCGAAGGCGGACAGGCCGGTGATGTCCCGGCCGACGATGAGGTTCTGGATGGTGGCGGTGCCCTCGAAGGTGTGGATGGCCTCGATATCGGCCATGTGCCTGATGACGTGGTAGTCCAGCAGGATGCCGTTGCCGCCGAGGAGGTCGCGGGCCTCGGCGAGCACCTCGCGCGCGGCGGTCGTGTTGTGCGACTTGGCCAGGCCCGCCAGGGTCGGCTCGACCCGGCCGGCGAGCGCGAGGTCCGCGAGCCTGCGGCAGTACAGCTGCATGGCGGTGACCTTGGCGAGCATCTTCACGAGGCGGTCCTGGACCAGCTGGAAGCCCGCGAGGGGCCTGCCGAACTGGGTGCGCCGCCCCGTGTAAGTCAGCGCCGCGTCGAAGCCGGCGACCGCGTGGCCGAGCGCGGCCCACGCGCAGGTGGCCCTGGTGCTCGCGAGCACGGCGGCGGTGTCACGGAACGACCTCGCGCCCGGCAGCATGTTCTCCGCAGGTACCCGCACGCCGTCCAGGTCGATCTCGGCCTGCCACACCGCGCGCAGCGAGCCCTTCCCCTCGATCACGCGGGCCCGGTAGCCTGGCGTCCCCTTCTCGACGAGAAACCCCTTCACCTGCCCGTCCGCGTCGTCCCGGGCCCACACCACGACCACGTCGGCCACGGTGCCGTTGCCGATCCACTTCTTCTTCCCGTCGATCACGTAGCTGTCGCCGTCCCGGTGGGCGGAGGTCTCCAGGGCGACCGAGTCGGAGCCGTGGTCGGGCTCGGTCAGCGCGAACGCGCCAAGCTGGTCGACCCGGGCCAGTCCCGGCAGCCAGCGCCGCTTCTGCTCTTCCGAGCCGAGCATCGCGATCGAGCGCATCGCGAGCCCTGCCTGCACACCGAGGAACGTGCCGATGCTGCCGTCGCCGCGGTTCAGCTCCATAGTGATCAGGCCGGCGGACAGCGGGTCCATCTCCGGGCAGCCGTAGCCGGCGATGCCGTCCCCGACGAGCCCGGCCGCGCCGAGTTTCTTGACCAGGGCCCACGGGAACTCGGCGCGCTCCCAGTACCCGTTGATGACCGGGAGGACCTCGTCGTGAACGAACCCGCGGGTCCGCTCCAGGTAGTCGAGCTGCGCCTGCGTGAACTCATCGCGCAGCTGGAAGTAGTCGGTGCGAAGGGCTTCCCCGAGTCCAGCTTCGAGACCCATGTCGGCGGCCTCCCTGTGTGAACGGCTAGTGACCTCCTCATGGTGTTTCCGTAGCCGTAAGACCTCCATGGCCCGGCGGACAACGCGATCCCGGCCCCGGCTGTTCGCACGGACAACAGCAGCTGCCCGGCTCGCTGCGGTGCAGGCGGTTTCGTCGGCGCAGCCCGCTACGCGATGGGCCCTTGGATGATCCCGAACGGTAGCGTGTATCACCAGCACTCGCCCGTGAATACTTCACGATTCCGTCGAGAGCGTCCGCCCGCGATAGCGCATCACCCGCACTGAGATTGGCGGATTGTTATCGCTCTTAAAGAAACGAGCACAGTATTGTTAACGCGTGCATGACTACATAGTGCTCGACGCTATGTCCCGCCGTATTCGGAGGAGCCGGTCTCAATGTAGGAGCAAATGGCGCATGCCGCCATCAATGGCAATTTCCTCGACAGCTGATTATCTGCCGAACTTTGGATGATCTGTGATGAGGCACGTGCGTTTAATTCGGGCGGCGCAACCCGAAAAAGAAGTAGGAAGCTATGTCCGGGTGCCTTTCCGGCAGAACTTCGACAGCTTCTAGAACGCCCCACCGGGGAGACAGGCGAGGCATAAAGAGTAGGCCGCTACAGGGACGC
>Ga0102924_1006339_pt1 | contig 11134 bp, 11 predicted proteins | sample PaiPotPPM11metaG_FD_80116 | JGI IMG/M metagenome (GOLD analysis project Ga0102924, IMG submission 80116) | Iron sulfur acid spring bacterial and archeal communities from Banff, Canada, to study Microbial Dark Matter (Phase II) - Paint Pots PPM... ...
GTCTATGCCCGCCATGACCGGTTCGGTCATATCAGGCGGGTGGTTTGAGTGCGCTCGAGGCTAACCCTCACTGCGCGATCTTTGCAAGATTCGCTGTCGCCGGCCCACGACGCTCGCGGAAAGCTCGATCGCCGCCTCGTGGTCGCGAATTCGGTCCCGCCCTCTTGCGCACCGACCGAACTGCGGATTACGCTGCCTCGGCAAAGCGCCTCGACCGAGAGAGCCCCCATGCGCACACTGACCTCTGCGCTGTCCCTGCTTGTGTTCATCGCTCTTGCTTCCTGCGACAACAAGCCCGGCCCCGCGGGCGCCCAGGGACCGGCGGGACCGGTCGGCGCTCAAGGCCCGGCCGGCGCGGTGGGCCCGCAAGGGCCGCAAGGCCCTCCGGGACCGCAGGGTCCTCCCGGAGCGGTTGGCGCCGTCGGCGCGGTTGGGCCGCAAGGCCCGGAGGGACCGAAGGGACCGCCGGGGCCGGTCGGCACCGCGGGCCCCCCGGGGCCTCCGGGGCCGGCCGGACCGGCAGGCCCGAAGGGGCCGGCCGGACCGCCCGGAGACATAGGCGCCGCGGGACCTCAAGGGCCCGCGGGCCCTGCTGGTCCTCCGGGACCGGTCGGGCAGGCCGGTCCTCCGGGTCCGGCAGGCCCTCCGGGGCCTGCGGGCCCGACGGGCGATCAGGGAGCTGTCGGGCCGCAGGGGCCGCAAGGCGTCGCAGGCCCCAAGGGCGACAAAGGCGACAAAGGCGACAAGGGCGATCCGGGGCCGACAGGCTCGGCTTTCCGCATCCTCAGCGACAAGGCGAGCGCGAGCTGCAATCAGGACGAGATCATGGTCAGCGCCTATTGCGCCCCGGCCGCTGGCGGCACAGCCTCCGCCCCATCTCTGCAAGGGATGATGGGCGCGAGCTGCCAAGGCGACGGCGTCATCGCGGTCGTCGCCTGCGCCAAGCGCTGAGGCTTCGCCCCTCGATTCGACCGCGAGAGGCGCGGGTTGCGCGCCTCGAGTTCCGGCGCTCTACCTCATATCGGCTCTTGGTCGACCTGCCATACCGATCGGAGGGAAACGCCTCTCCAATCGGAATGGCCGCCCCGAAGGAAGACTCCGTCCCGACCATCCCGGTTTTGGTATGCGGGACGCGTACCCTCCGGAGCGGCGTCTCGCTGCCCAACGCCGCGCCTCGGCGAGGCTGGCGCGCTTCGAGCCGGGATCGCAGGCCCCGTGCTCCACGAGGACGGCCATGACGGATGGGGCCGGGACGAGCCCGGCCAGCTCCGCCTCCCCCCTTGATGATCGCGCTCGACAGGATCAGACCGGACCCGACGAGTTCAACGTTTGGCCGAGGCAACGCGACGGTGCCACGCATCCTGACCCTGAATGCCGGCTCATCCTCGATCAAGTTTGCTTTGTTCGAGCGGGGCGACGAGCCCAGGGAATGCCTGCGCGGCCAGGTCGAGGGCGTCGGCGCGACGCCGCGACTGCAAGTCACGAAACCGGGCGGGCCGCAGACCGAGGTGGAGCTCGGCAAGCGGCAGGTCCATGATCATGCCTCGGCACTCGCCGCCGTCCTCGAATTCCTGGAAAAGACCTTCGGCGAGGTCGTGATCGAGGCGGTCGGCCATCGCATCGTGCATGGCGGTCTCTCATTCAGCGAGCCCGTCGTGCTCGACGAGCAGAGCATCGCGAGCCTCGAAGGTCTGAGCCCGCTCGCGCCTCTGCACCAGCCGCACAACCTCTCGGGCGTGCGCGCGGCGCACCAGGCCTTTCCGCAGGCGCTGCAGGTCGCCTGCTTCGATACGGCCTTTCATCGCTCCCATCCCTGGGTCAGTGACACCTATGCCTTGCCGAGCGAGCTCTATGAGCAAGGCATCAGACGCTATGGATTCCATGGCCTGTCCTACGAGTATGTGACCTCGAGGCTGCGCGAGATCGCGCCCTTGCACGCGGCCGGCCGCCTGATCGTCACCCATCTCGGCAATGGCTCGTCCATGTGCGCGATGCAGGGCGGGCAGAGCGTCGGCTCGAGCATGGGCTTTACGGCGCTCGACGGCCTGCCGATGGGTACGCGCTGCGGGCAGCTCGATCCGGGCGTCGTGCTCTACCTGATGGAAGAGCGGGGCTTGTCGGTGCGGGAGGTCGAGGATCTTCTCTATCGCCGCTCCGGGCTCAAAGGGCTTTCCGGCCTCTCGCACGACATGCGCGAGCTCGAGGCTGCGGGAACGAAAGAGGCGACGCAGGCGATCGAGTATTTCGTGTTCCGCACGCGCCGTGAGCTCGGCTCCATGGCGGCGATCCTTTCGGGTCTCGACGCGCTCGTCTTCTGCGGCGGCATCGGCGAGAACGCCTGGCGCATCAGGGAGCGCATTTGCCGGAGCTTCGAATGGCTCGGCATCGAATTGGACGAGGCCCGCAACCAGGCGGGCGAGACGATCGTCTCCTCGGCCCGTTCCCGCGTCCGCATCTTCGTCATCCCTACCAACGAGGAGTTGACGATCGCCCGCCACACGGCGCGGCTGCTGAGCTTGGCGCGGGGCGCTTCGGTGGGCTCTCCCGGTCCGTGACGAGGCCTCGGCGCCTTGCCGCCTACGGAATTCATGCATCTCTTTGCTATCGCGGAATGGGGAGCCACGGCTGCTCCTCCCCCGGCGCGAGGAGGGAGGGTGGCACTGGCATCGAACATATGATTGCCCCATGATGCGGCGAAGGACAAAGGGGCACAGAGAGGAAGACATGATCGGACATTCCATCGACCGGCGCGGGGCGCTCCTCGGGGGCGCCGGGGTCGCCTTGGCCGGCCTCGGCACGCCATGGCAAGCGGGGGCTGCGGAGAAGGCCGCCCCATTCAGCGTGGTGATCAACACCTCGCCCTGGTTCGACGGCTTCCGCGGGGTTGTCGAGCAGTACCAGAAGGAGACCGGCAACCAGGTCACGCTCGACGTCAACCCCTATGCCGGCAGCCTCGAGAAGCAGCGCAGCTCCGTGCGCGCCGGCACCGGCCAGTTCGACCTCCTGATCATGAACGGCCTGTTCTACCCGGAGATGTATTTCGGCGGCTTCGTCGTGCCGCTGAACGAGATCGACCCGTCCTTCAAGCTCGATCCGAGCTGCGCCACCTTCGACGACACCATCTATTGGGACGAGAAGACCAAGACCTGCAATGCCAAGACCGGCAAGCTGATGTCGATGCCGATCAATCCGAACATCCCGCTCCTCTACTACAGGAACGATCTCTACCAGGCGCATGGGCTCAAGGTGCCGCAGACCTTCGACGAGCTCTATGCCAACGCCAAGGCCCTGCACAACCCGCCGCGCATCTACGGCATGGTCCAGCGCGGCGTGCGCGGGCCGGCCGACGTCTCCTATGACTGGTTCCCCTATCTCAACGGCTTCGGCGGCGAGCTGTTCAAGGACGAGAAGGGCGGCGACTTCACGGTGACGATCAACAGCGAGGCCGGCCGGGCCGCGCTCAACTTCTATCTCAAGCTCGCCCATGATTGCGGCCACCCCAATACCGGCGGCGTCGGCCAGGCCGAGGTGATCCAGAACCTCGTCACCGGGAAGGCGGCGCATGCCATCCTCGTCATCGCCGCCTGGGCGCAGATGGACAATCCGGACAAGTCCGTGGTTGTCGGCAAGATCAATCTGGCGCTGCCGCCGCATGCTCCCGGTCTCAAATCGGCGCCCACTCTCGGCCAATGGCTCGGCGGCATCGCCCGCAATGTGCCGCGCGAGCGCCAGGAGGCGGTGATGACCTTCTTCCGCTGGTTCCAGACCTATGACGCACAGGTGAAATACACCGTGGCGGGCGCGCCGCCCGTGCGCATCGACGTGCTCAATTCCGACATGGGCAAGCAGCAGAAATACCGGTGGATGCCGGTGATGGCCGCCGGCCTGCCCCTGGCGCGCCAGATGTGGACGGTGCCCGAGGGCGCGCAGATCGTCGCCGTGCTCGAATTGAGGCTGAACCAGGCGATCACGGGCGAGCTCAGCTCGACCGCGGCACTCAACACGATGGCGTCCGAGATCCACGCCATCATGGAGAAGGGCGGCTACAAGACGGGCCGCCTGCCCGATCTCACCTGATGGGGCAACCCCGGGCCGCCAGGGCGGAGGCGGCTTGGCGCGTCCTGACGCTCGCGCCGAGCCTCGTTCTGTTGCTGCTGCTGACGGTACTGCCGCTCGCCGGCCTCCTCGCGATGAGCCTCACCTACATCACCTGGGAGGGCGGACGGGCTCATTGGAGCTTCGCTGGGCTCGCCCATTACCGGGAGCTTGCCACTGACGGCCTGTTCCGGACCGGCGTCGGCAACACCTTCCTGTTCGCGATCAGCGCGGTGGTCGCCGAGATGGTGCTCGGTTTCGCGCTCGCTCTCCTGACCTCGCAGGCGAGATGGGGCCAGGTCGCCTATCGGACATTGTTCCTCTTGCCGGTGCTGGTTCCGGGCATCGTCATCGGAGCCATGTGGAAGCTGATGTACAATTTCGATTTCGGCATCATCAACCAGGCGCTGGCGCTTGCCGGATTGCCGGCTCAGGATTGGCTCGGCAGCCGGGCGACCGCGCTCGCTTCGGTGATCCTGGTCGATATCTGGCATTGGACTCCGTTCTGCTTCTTGCTGCTGCTCGCGGGCCTGCAGTCTCTCCCCGCCGACGTGCACGAGGCGGCGCGCATCGACGGAGCCAATTGGTGGCAGGGGCTGCGCCACGTGACCATCCCGCTGATGATCCCGACCATCCTGGTCACGCTGATGTTCCGCATCATCGTTGCCTTCAAGGTGTTCGACGAGGTCTATCTGCTGACGGGCGGCGGCCCCGGAACGGCGACCGAGGTCGTGAGCTTCAGCATCTATCGCCGCTTCTTCACGCAGGACCGGGCCGGTTACGGCTCGGCGATGTCCGTCGTCGTGCTCTTCGTCCTCGCTCTCGCCGTCATCCTCGCCATGCAGATCGGCAGACGCAGGAGCGCCGCCGCATGAGCAACCGTCGCCGAACGGCGGATGTCGCGCGCCAAGGCCTGCTCGGGGTTGCCGCCGTGATCGTGCTCCTGCCTTTCCTGTGGATCGCCAGCGGCGCATTCAAGACCCAGATCGCGCTTCTGACCGGACAATTCTGGTTCAAGCCGGTCTGGTCGAATTTCCAGGAGCTCATGTTCTCGTCGACCTCCGACTATCTGCACGACTTCGGCAACAGCCTGATCATCGGGCTCGCCAGCACGGCGATCGTGCTCGTCGCCGCGACGCTCGCCGCCTACTCGATCACCCGCCTCGACTGGCCGCGTTGGCTCGTCCACTCGCTGCTGCTGTGGGCTGCCATCTTCAACATGATCCCGCCGATCACCATGGTCGGCGCCTGGTATGTGATGTTCCGCAGCATCGGCCTCGACAACACCTATCTCGGGCTGATCCTGGCGCATGCGACGCTCAACCTGCCGCTCTCGCTCTGGCTGATGACGGTGTTCGTGCGCGAGATCCCGGTCGAGATCGAGGAGGCGGCGAGGCTCGACGGCTGCTCGACCCCTTCCCTCATCTGGCGCGTCATACTGCCCCTGGTGAGGCCCGGGCTGACGGCCACGGGCATCCTCGCCTTCATCTTCAGCTGGAACGAGTTCGCGGTCGCGCTCAACCTGACGCAGAAGGCGACGGCGACCGTACCGGTGGCGATCGCCAAATATGCCCAGGAGTTCGACATCAAATATACCGACATGGCGGCCGGCGCGATGCTCTCGGCGATCCCGGCCATCCTGCTCCTGCTGCTCGGCCAGCGCCACATCGTCAAAGGGTTGACCGCCGGCGCGTTGAAGTAGGAGGCGCCCTTAGACTTAGAGCGCGCGTTTGCACATGCAGTTCAGCGGTCGATCATCCGTTCGGCCTGTTCCGAATACCGACGCCCGTGCACGGGCACCTTCGAAACTGCGTTCTCGATGTCGCGCAGTTCGTCGGGCGTCAGTCCGACGCCAGCCGCTCCGAGGTTCTCGTCGAGGCGGTGCAACTTCGTGGTGCCAGGGATCGGAACGATCCAGGGCTTCTGCGCAAGCAGCCATGCGAGCGCGATCTAGGCAGGAGTTACTTGTTTCCGGGCTGCGATCTGGCCAAGCAGATCCACCAGGGCCTGGTTCGCCTTTCGCGCCCCCGGCGTGAAGCGGGGCACGGTGTTGCGGAAGTCGGTGCTGTCGAACGTTGTGCTCGCGTTGATGGCGCCCGTGAGGAAGCCCTTGCCCAGGGGGCTGAAGGGAACGAAGCCGATCTCGAGTTCCTCCAGCGTGGGCAGCACCTCCGCCTCGGGCTCTCGCCACCATAGAGAATATTCGCTCTGGAGAGCAGTGACCGGTTGGACGGCGTGAGCGCGCCGGATCGTCCGCACGCCGGCTTCGGACAATCCAAAGTGCTTGACCTTGCCTTCCTGGATCAGGCCCTTCACCGTTTCCGCCACGTCCTCGATCGGCACGTTCGGGTCGACGCGGTGCTGATAGAAGAGATCGATCACGTCGGTCTTGAGCCGCCTGAGCGAGGCTTCGGCGACCTGCTTGATATGCTCCGGCCGGCTGTTCAGGCCACGTTGCGCGCCAGTATTCGGATCGAGATCGAAACCGAACTTGGTTGCGATCACGACCTGGTCACGAAGGGGCGCGAGAGCTTCGCCCACCACTTTCTCGTTCGTGAATGGCCCATAGACTTCGGCGGTGTCGAAAAAGGTCACACCACGCTCGACGGCCGTCCGGATCAGCGTGATCGCGTCCTGCGTGTCCGTGGCCGGACCGTAGCCATGGCTCAATCCCATGCAGCCCAGGCCGATTGCCGAGACTTTCAGGTCGCTGTTTCCGAGTTTGCGCTTCTGCATTTCGAACTCCTAAAAAAATCAGGCTCGATATTGGTCGTCGGCAACCTTTTCCATCCAGTCGACCACCTTGCCTTCCAGTGACTCTGCGACGGCGATGTGGGTCATGCCCGTGGTCGGTGTGGCGCCGTGCCAGTGCTTCTCGCCGGGCTCGAACCACACGATGTCTCCGGGGCGGATCTCCTCGACAGGGCCGCCCTCTCGCTGCGCCCAGCCGCAGCCGAACGTAACGATCAGCGTCTGACCGAGCGGATGCGTGTGCCAAGCGGTGCGGGCACCGGGCTCGAACGTGACGATCGCACCGCCGACGCGTGCCGGTTCGCTCCATTGGAATGGAGCATCAATACGCACCGTGCCGGTGAAATACTCGGCCGAGCCCTTGCGGGACGGATGGGACCCGGTTCGTTTGATCTCCATTGCAGGTCTCCTTCGAATTTTTGGCCGGTCGCCGATTGCCGTTGAGCGAGAATCTAGATGACGGATCGTCTTGCGATTAGAGGCCAGAATCGGCATGAACCTATGAGGAGGATTCATGAATGCCGCGCGAAAACATCCGTGACATCCTCGCCTTCCTTACGATCGCGAAAGAGCGGAGCTTCACCAAGGCCGCTGCCAAGCTTGGCGTTTCTCAGTCGGCCCTCAGCCACGCGATCCGTGGTCTCGAGGAAGGTCTTGGACTTCGACTATTGGCGCGAACCACGCGCAGCGTCTCCCCTACCGAAGCGGGCGAGCGCCTGTTGCGAACCGTAGGTCCGCGGTTCGAGGAAATCAAAGCAGAGCTGGCGGCACTGAGCGAGCTGCGGGACAAACCCGCCGGCACCATTCGCATCACGGCAGGTGAACACGCCGCCGAGGCGATTCTCTTGCCTGCCGTCGCGAGTCTGTTACCGGACAATCCAGACATCAAGATCGAGATCACCGTCGACTACGGCCTGACCGACATCGTCGCGGAGCGCTATGACGCCGGGGTCCGGCTCGGCGAACAGGTCGCCAAGGATATGATCGCCGTGCGTGTTGGTCCAGACATGCGCATGGCCGTCGTGGGATCGCCTTCCTATTTCGCAAAGCGTGAGAGGCCAAAGACGCCGCAGGATCTGACTGCCCATGATTGCATCAACCTGCGCCTTCCAACCTACGGAGGGCTTTACGCATGGGAGTTCGAGAAGGGGGGCGGGAGCTGAAGGTACGTGTCGAAGGCCAATTGGTGTTCAACAACATCGCCTTGAGACTAAGCGCGGCCCTGGCGGGGCTTGGTCTGACCTACCTTCCCGAGGATCGGGTGCAAGCTCACCTTGCGGAGGAACGGCTCGTCCGTGCCTTGGGCGACTGGTGCCCGCCGTTCTCCGGCTATCATCTCTATTACCCGAGCCGGCGCCAGTCCTCCCCCGCCTTTGCGCTGATCGTCGATGCCCTCCGCTACCGCGCTTGAAATAGGGGGATCCGTCGGGTTTGCGGTCGGACGGCAGACGCATCGACAAGCGGACCGGAGCAGACGCACGTGCCTTCAGGCAAAGCCCGGCTTCTCTCCTGGCGCGGGCGTGTAGCCGAAATCGCCGCGCCTCAAGATGGCGTCGGCGCCTCCATGCTCGGCGATGCGCTTCGCCTGATCGCGGAAGGCCCGGGCGTTGACCGCCTCCGGATCGCAGATGGCACGCAGGCGCGCCTCGCATTCCTTCAGGACCTCCGTGAAGCGCGGATCGGGTGCGAGATCCGTGGTCTCGCCGAGGTCGCGCTCGAGGTCGAACAGCTGCGGCCGATAGCCGACATAGTACGTATATTTCCAGCGGCCGTGCCGGATCATGAAGGAGCCGGTGATCGAGGCCGCCGCATGATATTCGCTTAAGATCGTGCGGTCGGGCCGCTCGCCCGCGAGCAACGGCCAGATGGAGCGGCTCGGCAGCGCCTTGTCCTCGACCGGAGCGCGCGCGCCGGCGCATTCGAGGATCGAGCGGTAGAGATCGACGAGCGAGATCGGCGCATCGACGACCTGGCCCGCCGGCACGTCCGGACCCGCCACGATGAAGGGAACCGCGGCCGATTCCTCGTACATCACCGATTTTCCCCATAATCCGCGCGCGCCGACATTGTCGCCGTGGTCGCTTGCATAGATCACCCGCGAGGTCTCGCTCAAACCCGTCACGCGCAGCGCGGAGAGCACGCGGCCGATGTTGTGATCGAGATAGGTCACGAGGGCGTAATAGGCGGCGATCGCGCGCCGCACGCTCGCCCCATCCTCGAAATAGTCATCGTAGTTCATGCAGTCGCGCACGGCGCGCAACACCGGATGACCGGGCTTGCCGCCGTCGCGCAGCCTCGGCCATGGCATTCGATCCGGCGGATAGAGCGCGAAGAATTCCTCCGGAGCGATCAGCGGGAAATGCGGCCGCACGAACGAGACGAACAGCACCCAGGGCTTGTCCGCCTTTTGGCGGCTAGGCTCCGCGATCCAGCGGCAGGCATACTCGGCGATGTCGCGGTCGTAGTCGTTGTAGCTCGACCGGCCCGCGCCTGCCTCGGCGGCGAGCGCAGGCATGTTGCCGCGCGGAGCAGGGGGATCGCGGATCATGCCCAGCAGGTCGCCCACTCCGTCGAGCACATGGAGCGGCAATATCTCCTCGCTGAACCCGTTATCATCATTGGCGCCGCGGAAATGCAGCTTGCCGATCGACACCACCTCGTGGCCTGCGTCGCGCAGCCTCCGATGCCAGCTCGGAAGCTCCCCGTGATAGGGGAAGGCGTTGTCCCATGAGCCGGTCTGGTGCACCCAGCGGCCGGTGGCGAGCGCGGCGCGCGCCGGCACGCAGATCGGGCACGGTGTATAGGCGCTGGTGAAGCGAGTGCCTCGCGTGGCGAGTTCGTCGATATTGGGCGTCCGCACCAGGTGGTTGCCGTAGCAGCCGGTCACATCCCGCTGATGCTCGTCGGACAGGATGAAAACCAGGTTGGCCGGCCGCATGTCCCGCCTCACGGGATTGCGGCCGAAAGACATGGCGGCCGCGGCTGAAGGCGCGCGTCCTGGAATTCCTCTCGCCGGAATTCCTCTCTGCCCTCGGCAGCCCTGTCGACCTTTCTCCGGCTCACGGCTCCGCCCGCGGCGAGCGACCGCTCTTCACGGTCTGGATGACCTCGAATCCCTCGAACTCGGGATGGCCGAGATAGAGCGGCTTCGCCCCGCCGGCGCTCCTATGCGCGGCGCGGAACTGCTCGGACTGGGTCCAGGCCGTGAACACCTCCCTGCTGGTCCACAGTGCATGCGAGGAATAGAGCGTGTGATCTTCCCGCTCGGGACCGCGCAGCAGATGGAACTCGACGAAGCCCGCCATCTCCCCGAGGCGGCTCTCGCGCGACAGCCAGAGGTCCTCGAACGCCTTCTCCTCGCCCCTGATGACCTTGAAGCGGTTCATCGCGATGAACATGTGGGCTCCTCCATCGGTCAGGGTTTCGCCTTGGCCCGCGCCAGGTCCTGAACGGAATCGCCTCCCGCGGAATGGGCCGGCCGCAATTCGTGCTCATTCCGCAAGGCCGCATCTTGGGCATGATTGCGGCCGGCGTGAACGTGGCTGTCTTCGTTCATCTGCGTCGAGCGCGCCGGTGCCGCGCGCCATTCTGCGACCAGATGGGCGATGAGATAGAACGCCCCGCCGAGCGCGGTGATCCAGAAGCTCGTCGGCCAGTCCGTGTAGAAAGCCAGCGTCAGGCCGAGCCAAGCCTCGAGCAGGGCGAAGGCGACCGACAGAAGGAGCCCGGCCCACAACCTTGTCACGAGGAGCTGTGCGGCGGCGGCCGGGGCCACCATCAAGGTGAAGACGAGCAGGATGCCGACGATCTGGGCGGAGGCTGCGGTGGCCAGCGCCACGATCACCAGGAACAACACCGAGATCAGGCGCAGCTTCACGCCTTTCGCCTCGGCGAGCTCGGGCTGCAAGCTCGCGAACAGCAATGGGCGCGAGATCAGCGCGAGCGCAACGACGACGACGAGGCCCAGCCCGAGCAGCAGGAGCACGGTGCCAGCGTCGACGCCGAGGACATTGCCGAACAGCAGGGCGGTAACCTGCGAGGCGTAGGCGGTGAAGAAATGCAGGAACAAGAGGCCGAGCCCGAGTGACATGGCAAGCACGATGCCGATTGCCACATCGCGCTGCTGCAGGCGTTCGCCGAGGAGGCCCATCCCGGCGCCGGCGATAACCGTCGCGAGCACGAGCCCGGCAAGCGGCGACGCGCCGAGAAGCACGGCGCCCGTGGCTCCTGCGAAGCCCACATGCGACAGGGCGTGGCCGGCGAAGGTCTGGCCCCTCAACACCAGGAA
>Ga0102924_1006341_pt1 | contig 11132 bp, 12 predicted proteins | sample PaiPotPPM11metaG_FD_80116 | JGI IMG/M metagenome (GOLD analysis project Ga0102924, IMG submission 80116) | Iron sulfur acid spring bacterial and archeal communities from Banff, Canada, to study Microbial Dark Matter (Phase II) - Paint Pots PPM... ...
GTGCAGGTCACGCTGGAAGACGGGACGGTCACGGCGGTCGACCACGGGTCGGTGGTGATCGCGGCGATCACCTCGTGCACGAACACGTCGAACCCGTCGGTGATGGTCGGCGCCGCGCTGCTGGCCAAGAAGGCGGTGGACAAGGGCCTGAACCGCAAGCCCTGGGTGAAGACGACGCTCGCACCCGGGTCCAAGGTGGTCATGGACTACTACGAGCGCGCCGGGCTGGTGCCCTACCTGGACAAGCTCGGCTTCAACCTGGTCGGCTACGGCTGCACCACCTGCATCGGGAACTCGGGCCCACTGCCCGACGAGATCAGCAAGGCGGTCAACGACAGCGAGCTGGCGGTCGCGGCGGTGCTGTCGGGCAACCGGAACTTCGAGGGCCGGATCAACCCCGACGTGAAGCTGAACTACCTGGCCTCGCCGCCGCTGGTGGTCGCCTACGCGCTGGCCGGGACGATGGACATCGACCTGGTTCGCGAACCGCTCGGCTCGGACTCCGAGGGCCGGCCGGTCTACCTGGCTGACATCTGGCCGTCGCCGGAGGAGGTCGCCGACGTCGTGCAGCACGCGGTGGCCGAGGAGATGTTCACCCGCGATTACGCGGACGTCTTCCACGGCGACGACAACTGGCGCGCGCTGGACATCCCGGCCGGCGACACGTTCGCCTGGGAAGAGGGGTCAACCTACGTGCGACGCCCGCCGTACTTCGACGGGATGCCCGCCGAGCCGGAGCCGGTCACCGACATCACCGGCGCGAAGGTGCTGGCCATGCTGGGCGACTCGGTGACCACCGACCACATCTCGCCGGCCGGCGCGATCAAGACCGACAGCCCGGCCGGGATCTACCTGACCGAGCACGGCGTCGAGCGGAAGGACTTCAACTCCTACGGCTCACGGCGCGGCAACCACGAGGTGATGATCCGCGGGACGTTCGCCAACATCCGGCTACGCAACCAGCTCGCGCCGGGCACCGAGGGCGGCCTGACGGTCAAGGACGGCGAGCAGATGCCGATCTACGACGCCTCCCGCCGCTACATCGAAGAGGGCACTCCGCTGATCGTGCTCGGCGGCAAGGAGTACGGCTCGGGCTCCTCCCGCGACTGGGCGGCCAAGGGCACCCTGCTGCTCGGCGTGCGCGCCGTCCTGGTCGAGTCCTTCGAGCGCATTCACCGGTCCAACCTGATCGGCATGGGCGTCCTGCCGCTGCAGTACCGGCCGGGGGAGTCGGCCGCCTCGCTCGGCCTGACCGGGCGCGAGACATTCGACGTCCGCGGCGTCGAGGAAATGAATAAAGGACATATGCCGAACGAAGTCGTGGTCACCGCCGACGGCAAGGAATTCCGCGCCATCGTGCGGATCGACACCCCCGGCGAAGCCGACTACTACCGGCACGGCGGCATCATGCAGTACGTGCTGCGCTCCCTGATCGCCGCCGGCTAGGTCAGTCTGACCACGGGAGACCATAATGCGCACGGTGATCTACTCCATGAGCGTGTCGCTGGACGGCTTCATCGCGGGCCCGGGCGGCGACATCTCCTGGACCGATCCCGACCAGGAGCTATTTGCGTTCCACGTCCAGCAGACCCCCGGGATCGGCGTGGAATTGATGGGGCGGCGGCTGTACGAGGAAATGCTGGTCTGGGAGACCGCCGAGACGACCATGTCCGGCGCAGACCTGCTGGAGTTCGCCCGGATCTGGAAAGCCATCCCGAAGGTCGTGTTCTCCACCACGCTCGAGCAGGTCCAGGGCAACGCCCGGCTGGCCTCCGACGACGTGGCCGCCGAGGTGGCCAGGCTCCGGGAAACGCCGGGCGAGGGCGTGATATCGGTGGGCGGCGCGGGCCTGGCCTCCACGTTGATCAAGCTGGACCTCATCGACGAGTACCGGCTGTTCGTCATTCCGGTCGTGCTGGGCCGCGGTACGCCGTACTTCCCCCCGCTGGAGCGCGCGATCGAGCTCGAACTGCTCGAGACCCGGACGTTCGGCTCCCGGGTCGTCTACCTTCGCAACCGTCGCGTGCAGCGTGGCTGAACCTCCGATCGTGGCCCGGCTCCGGGCTGCGGGCTGCGTCTTCGCCGAGGACGAGGCCCGGCTGCTCATAGCCACGGCCTGTAGCCCGGAGGAACTCGACGCGATGGTAGAGCGGCGGGCGGCCGGCCTGCCGCTCGAGCAGGTCCTCGGGTGGGCCGAGTTCTTCGGCCTGCGCATCGCCGTGGATCCCGGCGTCTTCGTCCCGCGCCGCCGCACCGAGTTCCTCGTCCAGCAAGCCGTGGCGCTCGCCCAACCCGGTGACATAATCGTCGACCTGTGCTGCGGCGCGGGCGCGATCGGGGCCGCCCTGGCTGCCACCGTGGACCACGCCGAGGTGCATGCCGTCGACATCGACCCGGCCGCCGTGCGCTGCGCCCGGCGCAACGTCCCCGGCCACGTCTATGAAGGCGACCTGTACCAGCCGCTGCCCACCCGGCTGCGAGGCCAGGTCGGGATCGTGGCCGCTAACGTTCCCTACGTGCCCACCGACGAGATCGAGTTCCTCCCGCCGGAGGCTCGGGTCCACGAGGCGCAGGCCGCTCTGGACGGCGGACCGGACGGGCTGGACGTGTTGCGTCGCGTGGCCGCCGGGGCACCCGACTGGCTGGCCCCCGGCGGTCACCTGCTGATCGAGACCAGCGAGCGCCAGGCACCGGCGGCCGCGGCCGCCTTTCAGGCCAGCGGCCTGTCCCCGCAGATAGCAACCTCAGCCGACCTAAGCGCCACGGTCCTGATCGGAACTCTCCCGCTCACCTAGACCGTGGCCGGGGGTGGGCTTCCGCAGTCACGATCTGGACTGGGATGATGGTCGGGAGCGGGCTCCGCGAGCGGGCCCGGCCGGTATGGAAGGGGGAGCTATGAGCTCCGCTGCCACACGTGCTCCGGCTGACGTGGCCCGCGCGGCCTTCGACGCCGTCAGCAGGAAAGACCCCGACGGCATCGTGGCCACCGGGGCGCCGGGATATGTCGACGACTTCGTCGCGGTCGGCGAGATCCGCGGGCACGACGCGGTCCGGGCTTTCTTCCGCGAGCTGTTCGCCGCCTTTCCCGACTTCACCATGACCATCGACAGGATCGTGGCCGATGACACCACGGCGGCCGTCCAGTGGCACGCGGCGGGCACCTTCACCGGCGGTCCGTTCCAGGGCATCGCACCGACCGGGCGCCGGGTCGAAATCCGCGGAGTCGACGTGATGGAGATCGCGGACGGGCTCGTCCAGCACAACACTATCTACTACGACGGGGCCACCTTCGCCCGCCAGATCGGCCTGCTGCCAGCCGTCGGGTCCCGCGCCGACCAGGCCATGCTGGCCGCGTTCAACGCGAAGACCACGCTGAGCCAGCGCGCTCGTGACCGCCGGCAACGCAGGCGGTCACGCACCCGATAACCCTCCGGGCCGGGCGCAACAAGGTGAATCCCGGGGTTCACCACGCTCTTACGAGGTGAAAACCGAGGTTCATTCGCCTCGGATCGCGGGCCCGGGACCTCCCGTGCACCACGAGCTGACTAGCGCCACACTGGCATCCCGCATCGGCCCGGCCAGCTCAGTCTGCCGTCTGCCGTCGCAGAACCGGCGATGATCTCAGGGACAGGTTTGCTTGCACCGAGGTCACCAGCCGATCGCCAGCACCCCCGGCGGGGAATGCGGGAGCGGGATTAGCTTGCCGCCGGAGATCCAGCCATACTGCTCTGGGTCGTTCCAGAGGATCCAGTGCCGTGCCTGGCCGTCGACGGCAAGCATCGGCAGCGCTTGGTCTCATGCCCACTACACTCCGCGCCCCCGTGATCGGTTGCCCGGCGCCTCTAGCCAGGATCCTCCGCTCACCCGGCTGGGGTGCAAATACGTCGGAGGGCGGGGACTGAGGGATCGGACCAACACCCCTAGAGGCGTCAGGCTGCCGCATCCGTCCGGGCGGCGCGGGTTAGAAACCGGGGAACAGCGGGCGGAGGTCGTCGAGGTCGACGCCGTCGGCGTCGACCGGGGGAGTGTGGTGCGGGCCGAGGCGACCGGAGACCAGGCGGACCAGGGCTTCGGCGGGCAGGCGCAGCTCGGGCAGGCCGTCCGAGCCGCCGGGACCGTCGGATTCGGTCAAGCTGACCGCCTCGCCGGTCTCCAGGATGAAGTGCCGTTCGGGGTCGGTGGTCGACACCCGCAGCCGCCGTTGCTTTCCGTCCGGTGCGGCCGACCGGGCGGCGAGCTGGCCGACGGTGTCGATGAGCAGGCCCACGGCGTCCGGCGCGACCGTCGCCGACGGGTCGAGGGCCACCGCGACGTCCCAGGTGTGGAGGGCGTGCTCGCTGACACGCATCCGGGCCAACCCGGTCGTGTCCATGTCCATCCCGAACACCTGCAGCCGCAGCTGCGTCTTCTGATCGGGGTCGATGGTCTCGAACCGCTCCACGGTCGCCTCGTCGGCCCGTAGGCCGTCCGCGGCCTGCGCCTGCGGGTCCTTGGCGTTCCAGGTGTTCCAGATCGGGCCGAACGCCTCGCGCCCGGGCGGGTCCTGCCCGGCCAGTCCCGCGTCCAGGAACAGGCCGAAGATCTCGGCTCCGGAGCCGAGGTGGGAGAGCACCTGGGCGATCGACCACTCGCTGGCGTATGACCGCTGCTCGAGCTGGTCTTGACCGAGCGGCTTGACCAGGGCTTGCAACCGGTCATGGGAGTGCCGCAGCGCGCCGATCCACGGGTCCGGACTGGTTTCCATGATGCGTCTCCGTTGCTGGCTGGCTCGTATCGGGAAGAATCCTCCGGGAAGCTTACTCGGAGCCGGGCGATGTCCGGAGGCTACCCTCCACCTCGCTTACCATGAAACGCATGACCGTCCGTGACCAGCCCCAACCCGGCGAATCGGGCGACTGCGTGCATACGGAGCGGCGGCTGCGGGCCGACGCCGCGCGCAACCGGGCCGCCATCGTGGCCGTGGCCAGGGACGTATTCGCCGAGCACGGGCTGGAGGCGCCGCTCGAGGCGATCGCGGCCCGGGCCGGGGTGGGCATCGCGACCTTGTACCGGCGCTTCCCGACCCGGGAGAAACTGGTCGCCGCCGCGCTGGTGGAGAAGGTCGGCGAATACGCCGAGGCGGCCCGTCAGGCCATGGCCGCCGCTGACCCCTGGGACGGCTTCGCCGGGTTCGTCGAGCGGATCTGCGAACTGCAGGCCGGTGACCGCGGCCTGTCCGATCTGCTGTCCATGACCCTCTCCGCCGACGAGCAGGTCGAGGACCTCCGCCGGGAGGCCAATGACCTGCTCATCACGGTGATCGACCGGGCCAAAGCCGCAGGCGCGCTGCGCGAGGATTTCGTCGGCGAGGATCTCGTGCTGCTGCTGATCGCGACCGCGGCGGTCATGCACGTCACCCGCGCGGACGCGCCGCAGGCCTGGCGGAGGTTCGTGGCGCTAGCCCTGGACGCGTTCCGCAGCCAGGCATCGCCGCCCCAGACCAAGACAACGCTGCCCGAAACAACGCTGCCCGCCCCGCCGTCGACGGCCCAGATGACCCGGGCCATGCTCCGGCTGGCCCGGGAACGCGGCTGCGGCGAACGCGAGTAACCCCGGCACTCGCACCGGACCACCCTGACCTGGAGGAACTCATGTGCAACGTAGCTTTGCTCGGCACCAGGCTCGTACTCGGCAGCTACCTGGCGGCGGCCCTGGTGACTAGGATGCTCACCGCGCCACCCCCGGCCCCGGCCAACCCGGCCGGCCAGGAGGAATCCGCCGGGCAGTCCAGCACGCAAGCCGCTGCCCCCCGATAGGGCGGCAATCCCCGGCACCCGGCTGACCGCGAGCGGTAGTGTTTGACCGGTTTTCAGCCCAGGAAGCCATAAGGGGAAGCCAAGGGGAGGGTGTCGCGATGGCCAACGGCAGCGGCCTGGCTGCGATCGAGCACGTCGTCGTGCTCATGCTGGAGAACCGGTCGTTCGACCACATGCTCGGGTTCTTGTATCCGGGCAACGTAACCCCGTCGGGTCGGCCGTTCGAAGGCCTGGCCGGGACCGAATCCAACCCCGGCTCGAATGGCCAGCCGGTCACCGTGTTCAAGATCGAGCCGACCACGCCGAACGCCTACTACATGCCGGGCGCCGATCCCGGCGAAGGCTACATGGCCACCAACGACCAGCTTTACGGCAACGACAATGGCCCGGCCTCCTCCGGGCAGGCGGCCACCTGCCAGGGCTTCATCGCGGACTACGCCTACACCCTCGGCTGGCAATCGAAGGAGAGCGCTAGCTGGCCGATCGTGCCTGGCACCGTCGAAGGCGACATCATGGGCTGCTTCACACCCGAGGCCCTGCCCGTGCTGTCCGCGCTGGCCAAGGGCTACGCCGTCTGTGACCAGTGGTTTTCGTCGGCGCCGACCGAGACCCTGCCCAACCGGGCCTTCGCCTGCGCGGCGACCAGCCAGGGGCACATGGACGACAAGACCCACACGTTCTCCTCGCCCACCATCTTCGGCCTGCTCCAGGCGGCCAACCTAGGCTGGGCGATCTACGGCTACGACGCCGAGCCGCTCACCAAGAACACGTTCACCCAGATCAGCTCGGCGGACGCCAGCCACTTCGGGCAGTTCACCGACTTCCAGGCCGCCGCGGCGGCCGGCACCCTTCCGGCCTATACCTTCCTCGAGCCGAGCTGGAGCTCGTCCGGCAACAGCCAGCACCCCAACTACGACGTGGCCCTGGGCGAGCAGCTGATCCACGACGTGTACGAGGCGCTACGCGCGGGACCCGGCTGGCCGGGAACGCTGCTGGTTATCACCTACGACGAGCACGGCGGCTGCTACGACCACGTGCCGCCGCCCTGGGGTGCGGTCCCGCCGGACCGCGACGCCGGAGAGTTCAGCTTCGGCTTCGACCGGTTCGGCGTCCGGGTGCCGACCGTCCTGGTCTCCCCGCTGATCGCGGCGGGCACGGTCTACCGGGTGCCGGCCGGGGGGACACCGCTAGATCACACGTCGGTCCTCAAGACGGTCGAGCAGCGCTGGAACCTGGCCGCGCTGACCGCGCGGGACGCTGCGGCCCCCGGGTTCGGCGACGTGTTCACGCTCAGCACGCCGCGGACCGACGACGTGCTCGCCGGGGTCACCGTTCCGGTCGCGTCCGGGCCGGGCCCTTCGGCCGGAACCGTCTCCCACCTGGAATCGATCCGCGCCGAACTAATCTCCCGGCAGTTCCCGGCTGGCGTTTCGGGTAACCCAAGGCCCGCTTGAGGGGCCTTTATGTCCGCTTAGCGTTTGCTGCCTATAGTTGAAGGGCAGTTGTCGTTCTGGTCAACGGGGGACCAGGTGAAGCAGGACATAGACGTCGACCACGCAGGAACGGGTGGCGGAGTGGGCACGCTCGTCTCGGCCAGGAACCTGGCCGCACGCGGGCCCGGTCCTGGGCTCCGGCCCTGGCTCGATCGCCGCCACCTGATCATTGCCTACGCCCTGTTTCTCGCCTACGCGGCCATCGACGCGATCGGGTCGGCGGGCGAGGACCAGGTCTGGGCCATCTGGGCCGCCTGCGGCTATGCCGTAGCTCTGCTCGTGCTCTGGCGGTGGGGACACCGGACCGCGGCGGTGCTGGTGCCGGTGGCCCTGGCCGTGCTCGCCCCGCTGCTCTGGCTATCCGTCGCCTACCGGCTCGAAGACGGGATGATGGTCATCGAGCGGTCGGCGTCCTTGCTGCTGCATCACGGCTCGCCGTACCTGAGCGCGGGCCAGGTCACCTACTGGCTGTCCTATAACCCCTACCTGCCGGTCATGACCCTGTTCGGACTGCCGGCCGCGGCCGGTCTCGGCGGCCTCGCCGGGAACGCCGGCGTGTGGATCGCCCTGGGCACGGTGGCCGTGCTCGCGATGGCGTTCCGGGTCGCGATGCCAGATTCCCGCCGCGACGCCGTGCTCGCCACGGCGGTCGCGGTCGCCTCCCCGGTGGTAGGCCTCAACCTGGCCGTGATCACCACCGATCCGCCCGTGCTCGCGTTCATGGTGCTCGCGCTGGCTCTGAGTACCGTTCCGGCGGGAGCGAAGGCCACCGCCGCGCGTACCGCGGGTGCGGGCATCGCCCTGGGCATCGCGTGCGACCTTAAGTCCACGGCCTGGCTAGCGGTCCCGGTCATGGCCGCGATGTTCGCCGCCCGGGACGGAGCGCGGGCCGCGTACCGGTTCCTTGCCGCCGTAGTGGTCACCGTCCTTGCCCTCATCGCCCTCCTAGCGCCGGCCGTACTGTTCAGGCCGGGCGCGGCCACCGCCCTGGTCCAGAACAGCGTGCTGTTCCCGCTCGGGCTGACCCATTACAAGACCCCGGCCGAGAGCCTGCTACCCGGGCACCTGCTCACCTCGATGGGAACCGCCGGGCACCTGGTCTCGGTCGGCCTGCTGTTCGCGGCCGGCCTGGCCATCGCGGTTTCACTGGTCATCCGGCCGCCGCGTGACGTGCCCGCGGCGATCTGGCGGCTGGCCATCGGCCTGACGCTGATGTTCCTGCTCGGACCGAACGTCCGCTTCGGCTATTTCATCTACCCGTTCGGCCTGGTCGGCTGGCTGGCACTGAACCGGGTGGGCGAGAAGGCGCCGCGTCAGGACAGCACGTCGTCGGCGACCCGGAGCAGCCGCCGGGTCAGCGACCCGAGCCCGACCTGGACGGCCTGGTCCGCATCATCAAGCGCAAGCTGAAAAAGATCCAGTACCGCCCCCACCTGATCGACGGCTGCCTGGCCGCGACCGGCCTCAAACTCGAGCCCTGGTGACCACATGCACTACGAGTTCAGCCTGTGTAGTACTCCTGGATCAGCTCTTCCTTCGAGTCGAAGTAGTAGTACGCGTTCCCGGTCGCCACCCCCGCTTCCTTCGCGATCGCCCGCATGGTGGTCGCCTCATAACCCTGCTCGCGGAACATCCGCAGGGCGACCTCCGCGATCGCGGCCCGCGTCTGTTCGCCCACCTTCGATGACAGCCTGGCCTCGCTGCGGCCGCGCGGGACGCTGGTCGTCTACGGCGCGGCCAGCGGGCAGGTGCCGCCGTTCGACATCCAGCGGCTCAACAGCGGCGGTTCGCTGTTCGTCACCCGGCCCACCCTCGCGCACTACATCGCAACCGTCGAGGAACTGCGCTGGCGGGCCCGTGAGGTCTTCGACTGGATCGCCAGCGGTGAGCTCGACGTGCGGATCGGCGGCCGTTACCCGCTGGCCGACGCCGCCCGGGCCCAGCAGGACCTGGCCGCCCGGCGGACCACAGGCAAGCTGCTTCTCATCCCCTAGGTCCAGGGTGGACTCGGGGGAAAGTACGGCGGGCGCACGCACGATGGTTCGTTCGGCTAAAGGATTATTTTCACCTCCAGATCGCTTTAGTTGCTGATGGCCGAACATCCCGCCGCCGGTCCACGCCGGTCTCACCAGACCACGCTGCTCGTCATCGCGGTGACGGCGGCCGGGTTCAACCTGCGTACCGCGATCGCCAACCTACCACCGCTGTTCCCGGACCTGCAGACGCGGCTGCACCTTTCGCCGGCCGCGCTGTCGCTGCTAGCCGCCACGCCGGTGATCTGCTTCGGTGCGGCGGCCGCCTTCGCGGCGTGGCTGAACCGGCGCTTCGGGGAGGAAGTCGTCCTGCTGGCCGCCCTGGGCGTGCTCACCGCCGGGCTGCTGCTGCGCGGCGCGGCCCCCGGCATCATGCTGTTCCCGGGCACGGTGCTGGCCTCCAGCGCGATCGCCATCTTGAACGTGCTGCTATCCAGCATGATCAAGCGGCGCTCGCCGGAACGGGCCGGGGTCCTGATCGGCACCTACCTGACCGCCCTATGCGTCGGCGCGATCATCGCCTCCCTGCTCAGCGTGCCGCTCTACCACTCGTCCCACGGTTCGGTGCGGCTCGCCCTCGGCCTGTGGGCGGGGCCGGCCGCGCTGGCCACGCTGCTGTGGCTACCCCAGCTCAGGTACCGGGCGGCGGGAGCCGCCCGCCCGGCGCCTGCGCCGGCGCGGATCAAGGTACACAGGTACGCGCTCGCCTGGCAGGTCATGGCGTTCATGGGGCTGCAGAGCCTGCTCTACTACGCGGCGCTGTCCTGGCTGCCCACCATCTTCCAGGACCGCGGCACGTCGGCGGTCGCGGCCGGCAACCTGCTGGCCCTGATGGCCGCGGGTAACCTGATCGCCGCGCTGATAGTGCCCATGCTGGCCCACCGCGCTCCCGACCAGCGCGCGCTGGTGGCACCGAGCATGATCGCGATGGGCGTCGGCCTGGCCGGAGCGCTCTGGGCCCCGCTGGGCGGGGACTGGTTCTGGGTTCTCGTGCTCGGCATTGGTCAGGGAGCATGCCTGGCGCTGGCTATTTTCTTCATGGTGGCCCGGGCTCCCGATCCGGGCGTGGCGGCCTCGCTGTCGGCCTTCGCGCAGTCCGCCGGGTACCTGGTGTCTAGCGCCGGGCCGCTGGAACTCGGGCTGCTGCACTCGGCCACCGGCAGCTGGAACATCCCGGTCGCGCTGCTCCTGGTGCTGTGCGGCGCCGCGCTCGTGGTCGGCGTTTTCGCCGCCCGGCCGCTCGTCCTGACGCTACCCGGGAACCAGCCGAACCCGACGCGCGTGTCGGAGACCGGGCCCACGTCGCGAGCTATCTGAACATCGCGGCCGTAGACTCGGCTCATTCGTTCCCGGCCAGGCCCGCACAGCACACGAGGAGCAACCGACGTGACCCTGCTGGAGTGCATAAACGGCCCCGAGGACCTGAAGAGGCTGAGCCAGGATCAGCTCACCCGCCTGGCCGGGGAGATCCGCGACGTCCTCATCGACTGGGCGCAGGGACCGACGGTGGCCAAGACGAGCGGTCATCTGGGCCCGAACCTCGGCGTGGTCGAGCTGACCATCGCGATCCACCGGGTGTTCGACTCGCCGCAGGACAAGATCATCTTCGATACGGGCCACCAGTCATACGTGCATAAGCTGCTGACCGGCCGTGCCGCCGCGTTCGGGACGCTGCGCCAGCGCGGCGGGCTGACCGGCTACCCGAGCCGTTCGGAATCCGAGCATGACCTGGTGGAGAACTCGCACGCCTCCACCAGCCTGTCCTACGCCGACGGCCTGGCCAAGGCGTACAAGCTGCGCGGCGAGCAGGA
>Ga0102924_1006342_pt1 | contig 11127 bp, 9 predicted proteins | sample PaiPotPPM11metaG_FD_80116 | JGI IMG/M metagenome (GOLD analysis project Ga0102924, IMG submission 80116) | Iron sulfur acid spring bacterial and archeal communities from Banff, Canada, to study Microbial Dark Matter (Phase II) - Paint Pots PPM... ...
ATCCGGTGCCCCCCGTGACCCCCTTGCCGGCCGTGACGGTCGAGCGCGTGAGCGCCAGGCTCGCACCGTTCGCGAAGACGGCGACGCTCGATTCGCCGGGGTTCGCGCCGTTGCCCGCGGCAAATGCGACGTCCTCGAAGGTCACGCCCTTCGTCGTCGCGCCCGTCACGGACAGCGCAGACGCCGGAGCCACGCTGCCGGCCGGCGCGCTCACGACGGTCGCAGGCGGCTCGCCGGAGCCTGCGTCCGTTGCCACGCCCACGTAGGTCCATCCGTTCTTGCAGTCGAGCGCCCCGAAGACAGCGAGTCCGTCCGCGGAGGCATCCAGCGCGAGCTGCTCGGAGTACGTCCCGACGCATGCGTACACCCGCTTGGAGCCCTTGAGCGCCGCACGGATCGCCGCGCCCATCGTCTTCATGGGCGCGGCCATCGTCCCCACGGCGTGGTCGTCCCCGCCGGGCGATACGAAGATCCCCGGCGACATGGAGATGACGCAGGGGTCGCTCGCGGGGCCGTCCGCGTCGCTCAGGCACTCGCCGTTGCACGCGTGATAGCCGGAGGAGCATTGGACGCCGCAGATGCCCCCGGCGTCGTTCGTGAGGGTGCAGGTCGCCTGACCCTTTCCGGAGATCGGTCCCGGGCAGGACTTGTCGCAGGAGCCGCAGTGCTCGGGGGAACGAGGGTCGACGCACGCGCCCGAGCAAACGAGTCCCCCCGAGCCGTCGCAGGCTGGCCCGGTCTCGGCGGGAGCATCGGGTTGCGCGTCCCCGCCATCGCTCGGCAGAACGACGATCACGTCCGGTGATCCGTCGAGCGGTCCGTCGTCGCCTGCGTCCTCTGCGCACGTGTTGTTCGCGCACGTGGAGAACGACACTCCATCGATGCCGCAGTGCGCGAGCGCTGCGCTCGCGCCCACCAGGGCAAGCGAAGAGGCGGTGCGAGCCAGAGAACTCGTCATGGGCCGCGGATCGCGGGTCGCGGGGGGCCGTTGCACGGCCGCCACTTATACAAGAGTCTCGTGCGGATGGCACCTTCCGCCTCGAGAACTCAGACGAAGCGCACGCGTTTCGTCACGCCTCGAGGTTCGATGACGCCCCCGCCGCCCTTTTTTCGCTCTCCGCGGTCCGTTTCCCGAGAATCACCCGCGCTCAGCGCAGGGCGCGCTCCTTCTCTCGTGCCGTTTCGAGCTTGCCCTGGACTTCGTCGACCACGTTTCGCGCGCGGCGAGCCTCGTCATGGGCGCGCGCGGCGGCCTTCGCCGCGTCGTCGGCCGCGGCGCGCGCGCTGCGGAGAGCCCCCTCGAGCTCCGCGACCTGTCCCCGGGCCCTTTCCCATTCGGCGTGACGCCGTTCGCGTTCCCGGGCTGCTGCGCGTTCTTGCGCCTTCTCCCGGCGCTCCTCCGCCGCTCGCCGGCGCCCGTCGGCCTGACCGCGGACCCCACCGGGGGCGGCCGCCCCTTGCGCTTGGCGTTCGGGCAGTTCGCCGACGCTCGCAAATGGATTCTCCAGCTCGACGTCCTTGACCAGGCGGCCCGACACGAGCTGCGCGCGCGCTTCCGCGTCTCCCGCGCCGGCCGCGTTCAGCGTTTCGGCGATCCTGCGCACCTGCACGGCCGACGGCGCCGCTCCCGCGGCCTCCAGGAGGTCGCGAGCCTCGTGCACCAGCCCCGCGGCCTGGGCGCGATACTCCTGCGTCGCGGCGCGGAACTCGTCGGCGGTGCCGCGCTGGGCCGCCGCCGCCGCGTCCCGCGTCTCGAGGAGGGCCTTCACCCGCCCCGGATGGCGCCGCGCGATCTGGTTTATGGCCCACGCAGTGCGCGACGGCTTCGCGGCCTTCATTACCGCTTGGGCCGCCGCGGTTTCGCCTCGCGACTTCAGCTCCGCAGCGAGCGCCTGCCGGACGGCGACGAATTCCTCGAGGGGTGTCCCGTAGAGGCGGTCGAGGGCATCGGAGAGCGCGCCGTCGTGCGCCGGGGGCATTCCACTTACCAGCGGGGCGTGCCGAAGCCGCGATCGGGCCTCGCGAACAGGTATCCCTGGAGCAGGTCGCAACCCAGCCCGACGAGCATGTCGCGTTCGCCCTCGGTCTCGACGCCCTCGGCGACGACGAGCATGTTGAGCTCGTCGCAGAGCGACTTCATCGATCGGACGATGCTCTGCCGGCGAGGGTCGCTATCGATGCCCCGAACGAGCGACATGTCGAACTTCGCGAACTCGGGCTCTAGCTGCATGAAGCTCGTGAGCCCTGCGTAGCCGGCGCCGAGATCGTCCACCGCGAGACGGAAGCCCATCGAGCGGAGGTCGCGGGTGCGCGCCGCGGGGTTCTTCACGTCGTCCATCGACGCGCGCTCGGTGACCTCGAGGACGAGCCTCTGCGCGATCGTCGCGAGGCTCGACTCCGCGCCGAAGAGTTCGTCGTCGTTCAGGTCGGACGAGTGGAGGTTGACGAAGAGGAGCACCCCTTCGGGGGCGCCGCGCGAGTCGGCGGCGACGCGCGCGCGGATCGCGCGGCCGAGATCGTGCAGACGGCCCAGCCGCTCGGCGACCTCGAGGAACTCGCCCGGGTTCTTGAGCGCCGGGTCGCTCGAACGGAGGAGCGCTTCGTAGCCGAACACGCGACGCTCCCTCCACGAAACGATGGGCTGATAGGCCATCCACAGCTGCTGCAGCGCGCCGCCGAAGCGCGCCTCCAGCGTCGCGCGATCGCCGAGGAGCCCGGGCCCGCCGCCGAGGAGCTCGAGCGCCTCTCGCTTCAGGCGAGCCAGCTTGTGCATGCGCGCCGCGCGGCGAACGGCGTCGTCGAGGACGGCCGGGTCCACCGGCTTCACGAGGTAGCGGAACGCCCCGTACTCGACGGCGCGGATCGCCGACATGAGCTCCGGGTCGCCCGTCATCAAGATGACCGGAACGTCCAGGTCGTGCTCGCGCACGGCGCGCAGGAACTCCAGCCCGCTGATCTCGGGCATCGAGATGTCGCTCAGGATCACCTCGAACGAGTCGCTCTTGACGCGCTCGATCGCCTCCTTGCCGCTTGCCGCGGACTCGACCTTCCAGCCGGAGCGCGCCAGCGATCGCTGATACGCCCGCCGCACGGCGGCGTCGTCGTCCACCAGGAGCAACGGTACCTCCTCATGCAACGACATCTCGGTCCACCGTCTCCTCCCCCGCGCGGACTCCCGCGCAGTTTCCCACCATTCTAGAGCAACCGAACGAACGCTCAGCGACAGAACGTCCGGGGGGCTTCATGTCGGGAGAGGTCTGCCCAATCAGGGCTGGGCGGCGCGACGGTTGCTCGCAGATTCCGGGCGGACGCCGGCGGGCCGCCCCGCTTGCCCCGTCTGGCCCGTCTGCCCGCCGAGTCGATACGTTCGCTCGTAGCCGCTGTCGGCGTTCCGGATCGCCACCTCGACGATCCCGCTTTCGTCGACCGCATAGCTCTCGACGATGCTCGGCCCCTCGCCCATGCGCTCGACGCGCACGGTGGACAGGTCGTCCTGCCCCGACAGCGACGCATCGAACGGAAAGAGGACGTCGCCGCAGAGCGCCATGTCGCCGCGGGGCTTTCCGCGTTCGTCGACGGCGTTGCACTCGAAGAAGCGGAAGTGCCCGACGTTGTGAGCCGCCCGGTAGCTGCGCGTGTGCCGGGCGACTCGCGCGCCATCGGCCCCGCCGGGCGAGTGCGCGTCGTCGTGCAAGAGCGTGTCCGCGGTGAAGATCGGGTCGAGCACCACCTCGCGCCCCTCGTCGGCCTCGCGAAACACGGCGAACGTCCGCGCGTAGCGATCGATGAGCTGGAAGTCGCTGTTCTCGGCCGCGGCGATCGCGAGGCCGATCGCCACGGCGGCCGACGGGTAGGGCGAGCGGTGAACACGGCGCCCGAAGCGCTCGCGGAGCGCGCGGCCGACGATGGGCAGCTCACTGGCTCCGCCGACGACGTAGATGCCCGCGACCTCGCTGTAGTCGGCGGAGGCCTCGTTGTCCGCCCGGGTCATGAGCGGCGTCATCGCCTCGATCGACTGCGCGACGAGCGGCAGGCACGCCTCGTAGAACGCCTGGACCGGGAGCGTCACCTCCGGACGGGGGGCGCGCTTGCCGAGCACCGCCTCGAAATCGAGCGAGACCTTGCGCGTGCTCGGCGTGAGCGTCTCCTTCGCGCTCCGGCACTGCATGAGCCACTCCTCGACCATCCGTTGCGGGAGATCGCCTCGCGCGAGGCCGGCCGCGCGAAGGCCCATGTCCGCGAGGATCTCGTCGAAGTCGTCGCCGCCGAGGTGGGCGACGCCGGCCGTCGTGAGCACCTCGTGTTGACGGCCCGACATGCGGACGACCGAGGCGTCGAACGTCCCGCCGCCCAGGTCGTAGACGACGACGAGATCGCGCTGGGAGGTGAGCGTGGTCCGGTGCCCGTGCGTGTACTCGAAGCCGGCGGCCGAGGGCTCGTTCAGCATCGCGGTGACGGCGAAGCCGGCGCGCCGGAAGGCGTCGATCGTGACCATGCGCTGAGCGGCGAAGGCGTTGGCAGGGACCCCGACGACGGCGGTGAGGTCGGCGTCGGCCTTGAGCTTGCGCCGGAGGTTCGACCGCTCGAGGAGCGCCTGACGCAGGTGCGAGAGGAACCCCGCGACGAGGTCGTCGATCCGGATGCGGATCGCGCCGACGGTCACCTCGTCGGCCGGCGCGGCGCGCGCCCCCGAGAGCAGGCGCTTGAACGATCGGACCACCGTGAACGAGCGGTCCTCGACGACCGCGGCGGCGTCGAGGCCGTAGCGAAGCTCCCCGTCTCGCTCTGCGACCATCGACGGTACCCAGCCGACGGTGTCCCCGGCGCGATCGACGAACTGCACCACCGGGTAGTTGCCGCGATCGGCGTACGCGACGACCGTCCGCGTTGTTCCGAAGTCTATGCCGAGACGCACGACGCGATCCTCGCACCGTGCGCGGCGCTGGGGAAGGGCGGGGCGTCCGGCACCGCCGTCAGCTCGCGTACACGTGGTAGTCCATCTCGGGGAAGAGGTTGTCGCGGCGCTCGACCTCGGCGAGGAACCGGGCGTCGACGTCTCCCTTGAGGAGCTGGTCGTAGATCCGGGTGAAACGGGTCACGTGGTCCACCGTGCGCTTGGTCGCGTACGGCACGGTGGTCCCGGTCTTCATGATGAACGCCCAGTCGCTCGCCTGCGCGAGCATGACCTCGCGCGCCGCCTGATCGAGCGCGCGGCGGCGGACCCCCTCGGCGTTCGGGAACTTGCGCGCGAGCTCCACCATCCGCTCGGCCATCTTGTGCAGGTGCCGGTAGACCCACGCGTTGCTGCCGTTGCACCAGTAGTCGCCGTACCCCTTCTCTCCCCACGACGAGAAGCTGGGCGTCGCCACCTGGTTGGTCGGATACTCGAGCAGGTAACCGCTCGGCGTGATGGGCGCGATCGCCCCCTGGTCGTAGTGGATCTTGCGGAAGAGGAGCTCGAGGAACGTCGGGCCCTCGTACCACCAGTGCCCGAAGAGCTCCGCGTCGTACGGCGCGACGACGATCGGGCGCCGGTCCATGTTCGCGCGCAGGTGCTCGATCTGCCGCTCGCGGTTGAACATGAAGTTGCCCGCGTGCTCGGCCGCGCGCAGATACGCGAGGTGCGGGTCGTAGGGGCGCTTGTTGTCCATCGAGCGGTGGGTCACCGCGTAGTACTTCACGCCGGTGAACGTCCGGATGCCCTCGGGATGGATGTAGGGCGCAACGTAGTCGTGCGGGAGATCGAAGCCGATGTCCCGGTAGAAGTCGCGGTACGCGGGATCGCCCGGATAGCCCTCCTGGGCGCTCCATACCTGCTTCGAGCTCTCGATGTCGCGGCCGAAGGCGGCGACGCCCGAACGGCAATACACGGGCGCGTGCACGCCGTAGAGCGGCCGCGGTTCGGCGAAGAGGATGCCGTGCGTGTCGACGAAGAAGAAGCGGATGCCCTCCTCCCGAAGGAGCTCGTCGACCGCGGGCACGTAGCCGCACTCGCCGAGCCACATGCCTTGCGACCGCCGGCCGAACGCGTGTTCGTACACCGTCGCCGCGGTGTGGACCTGCGCGCGGAAGGCAGCCCAGTTGCGGTCGAGGAGGGGAAAGAACGGGTGCGTCGCCGTGCACGTGATGATCTCGAGACGGGCGGCCTCCTGGAGCGCGCGGAAGCCTCGAATGATATCCCCGTCGTAGCGTCGCCAGCAGTCGCGGATCTCGTAGAACCGATGGCGGTACATCTTCGCGAGCTCGTGGTAGGTGCGGTCTTCCCTCCACGTGCGGTCGACCTCCTTCTCGGCCAGCTCGATGAGACGATCGAGCTTGGCGGCGTAGCGCTCCTTGAGGAGGTCGTCGCGCATCATCGCGATGAGCGATGGGCTAAACGAGAGCGTCAGCCGGAAGTCGACGTCGTCGCTCGCCAGGCGCTCGAACGCGAGGAGCAGCGGGACGTACGTCTCGGTGATCGCCTCGAAGAACCACTCTTCCTCCATGTAGGAAGCGGCCTCGGGGTGGCGCACGAACGGAAGGTGCGCATGCAGGACCATCGCCAGATAGCCGTGCGCCATGCTCATCGCTCCTGCCTATCTCGACCCCCCTCCGGCGAAGCCGGAGACGTGCCGTCCGGGCGAAACGCCCACTTCTCGGGTACGCCGTGCGCGCGCGGCGCGTGCTCGCTCGCGCCGACCAACGCGCTGCCGCCCATCCACTCGCTCCCGCCGACCCACTCGCTGCCGGCGGCCGACGCGCGCCATCGCTCGCTGGCCCCGCCCCACTCGCTCGCGCCGAGATACATGAACGCGCTCGCGCCGGCGAAGCCGAACTGCGAGGCGCCGAGCATCAGAGTCTCCGAGGCGCCGCCCACCCCCTGTTCGCTGGCTCCCATCCAGAGGCGCTCGGACGCGCCCATGCGCCAGATCTCGCTCGCCCCGCGCTCCAGGAGGCCGTGCTGTTCGGAGGCGCCGAGCACGACGTGCTGGCGCTCGAAGCCGGAGACCCGGATGCGCTCGAGCGTGAAGCCCCAGCGCTCGATCATCGGCGTCGTCGCGACGACCCAGTGCATCGTCCAGGCGCCGAGGACGCGGCGCTCCGGCTCGCGCTCGAAGCTTCGAATTACGACGCGCCACGGGCCGTATACGGTCACCTGGGTGCCCTGCGACCGCAGCATCACGGGCGCGCCGCCGAGGAGCTCGTAGGCCACGCGCTCGGGGTCGAGCAACGCGAGCGGGAACGGGCCCTCGTGCCACGTGGTGCGCTCGAAGCCCTCGGGGCCGCCCTCGCTGAAGGTGAACCGAAGACCCCCGCGCCACTCCGCGCGCCACTCGCCGAGGTGCCACCAGCGCTCGATATGCGCGCTGCGCTCGAAGCGCCGCGGAGCCGCCCCGCTCCAGGGCCCGTGGGTCTGGACCGCCTGCGCCGCGTCGCTCGGGGCGAAGGCCGCGCGCCACACGTCGACGTAGCCCGCGCCCTCCCGCGGGGGCAGGCGCGGCTCGGGGCCACGGTACCGCGACCGGCACGGGGCGGCCGCGGGCGGCGCGTAGTCCGTCGTGACGGTCATCCACTCGAGCGACGTGTCTGGCGAGGGACCGTTGCGCGGAAACTCGGCACGGCCGCTGCGAGCGATCGGCTGGAAGAACCCCTCGCTCGACTTGACGCCGATCTCGACGTGCATCGACGAGGTCGGGCGCCGGATCATCAGAAAGTACTCCCGGTCGCTCCGGTCGACCCGAATGTCGAAGTAGTCGTTCGCGTTCGTGCCGTCGAAGGCCCGGCCGGTGGTGTCGTACACTCGCAGGTTGCACCACCCGTCGGCACCCGCGGAGCCAAGGCGCGCCTTGGCAGCGGCGATGCCCTCGTCGGTGATCTCCCAGTAGAGGTAGGCGGAGTCCGGGTCACGAACGATCGCCGTAATGCGGTTCTCGCCGTATCCCCACGGAAGCTCACCCGCGTCGAGCTTCGAGGCGCTCGGCCCGGGCTCGATTTTGGGACCGATCGGGCGCACTTCGTCTGCTGTCGCGGGATTCATTTCGCGGGTCGCGATGGAACCACCGCGCCGGAGGTCCGACAAGCTGCCATAGCGGACTCGTGTAAGATTGTGACCGTCGCGCGCGAGCCCTTGCCTGACGTTCAGGGGACGACGCGCTCGCGAACCTCGCGGCCGTCAGTCAGTCTGCGTCCGGAGACGATCAAGTACGCGACTCCGAACGGCCAGCCGAGCTGTGCGTAGACGCTCGTCAGCTCGGCGGGGGTGCCGGCGATGGCGGTCGTGGCTGCGGCCCAGCAAGTGTCTCCTTGGGGGCGCGAGGCGACGACGATGGGGCGCGCCGAGAGCGCGTGCAGCGTCACGGACACCTGCCCTCCCGTGGCGCCGCGCTCGAGCACGCGCTCCCCCGCCACCCCGTAGGCGGCCACCTCATGCGCGAGGAGCGGCTCCGTGGCGAGAGGTCCGTGCTCGAGCATGCGCCAGTAGGCAAAGACGGGGGCCCGGCCGGCCGGCGCGCACGCCTCGTCGAGGTGAACGCCGTAGTGCACCTGGTTGCGGTTCTCGCTCTTCGCCACGAAAAAGACGCTGGTGAGGTCGCGCGTACGGCTTTGTCCGTGCGCGAGGCGCGGCAGGGAAGCGCCTACCGCCAGCGCGGCGGTGACCAGCGCTACGCACGAAAGCGGCAAGTGCCGCACCACGTCGCCAGCGTGGTCGGGGCGCGTGACGAGCGCATCGCGCGCGCTCGAAGCTCACGTGAACTTGTAGTGGCCGATCCGCGACGCGGACGCTTGCGCACACCTCGGCCGGGCCCCATGGAGCCCTCGATGGCCGACACCTCCAGGTCAAGCCCCGCATCGGCGACCTCGACCGCGGTCGGCGCCACGGTCAGCGCGACCGGCGCGCCCCCGTTCGAGCGCCTGCTCGTGCCCGTCGATTTCTCTTCGGGCGCGCGCGCCGCGTTCGCGCTGGCGATCCGCATCGCCGAGCGCTGGGGCTCCGAGGTCGTCCTCTTCAACGCTGCAGGACGCGACCAGAACGACGAGTTTCTCGGGTCCACGGGGGTCCCCTGGGGGCATTCGGACGTCGTCCAGGAGACGAGCGAGCACCTGCGGCGGTTCGCCGACCAGATCGCGCCCGGCAGCGGAGAGCGCGTGCAGCTCGACGCGATTGTCGACGAGCATCCGCTGCGCGCCATCGTGCGCGCTTGCGAACGGCACCGCCCGACGCTCGTGATCCTCGGGACGCAGCCCCGCGACCGAACGCGCCTCCGGAGGTCGCGCGCAGAGCGCCTCATCCGCGCGCTTGCGTGTCCGGTCATCGTCGTCCGGGGCGAGCCCGAGGCGCCCGTCGACGCCGACATGTAGCCCCTCGCGCGCGCCCGCGCCGGGCCGTTGTCCGCGCGTCAGGGAGTCGCTGCCGTCAGGCACTCGCTCGACGCGGGACAACCGGCTGCTTGCGCGCAGCCGATGCACGTCGAGGCGCACTTGCCGCCGCAGCTCTGGCGCTGCGAGGTGCAGGTCTGCATGCAGGTCGAGCCGTGGCAAGCCGCGACGCACCTCTGGTACGTCTGCCTGCACGTCGCCGCGCACGTCGCCGCCTGGGTCAGACAGCTCGCCGACGGAACGCACGCTCCCGAATCGCCCACCGAGTCGACGGCCGAGACGTCGCTCCCGGGCGTGCCCGAGTCGGTGCTGCCCGCGTCGCTCCCGGGGTTCGGCGAGTGCGCGTCCGGCTGGGCCGTGCCACCGTCGTCGCCGCCGGCATCCGCGGGTTCGTAGCGGTCGAAGTCCAGCGTGCAGCCCGGAGCCGACGCGGTCCCGACGAGCACCGCCGCGGCGGCGAGTGCGCGTACGCGCAAGCGCATCACCAGCTCCCTCGCATCCCAGCCCAGGCCGGACCGACGACGACCGCCGCGCTCGGACTCGAGGCGCTCGGCGGCCTGCCCAACACGAAGAGCGCCGCCCCCGCGGCGAGCCCCACCACCCCAACGGCGAGACCGACGTTCGCGATGGTCTCCTGCGTTCTGCCCGAGGAGATCTCGTCCGCCTTGCTCGTCGGGCACGGGCCGTTGTGGCACGCGCTGCCGAGGTCGTTGTACGTCGACTGCGCCATCGCGCCGACGATGCCGAACGTGACGAGGCCGGCCACGCCGACCCCGCCCGCCACGTACGCCCACGTGCGGGGCGCGATCGACAACCCGTGCCGCTCCGGCGGAGGTACCTCCGCGGGAGCAGGCGCCTCTGCGACGGCCGGCGCGTCGGGCGGCCGCGCGTCGATCGTCAGCTGCATCTTCTGGCCCGGCGCGAGAGTGAGCGCGCGTTTCACAGGCGGTCGGCCCGGCGTCTCGACGACGATCTCCGTCCCTCCGGCGACCACCGGGGCGGTCTCCCCCCATGCGGCGCGGCGAATCTCCTCCCCGTCGATTCGCAGGGTGGACTGGTCGGTCGCGTGCTCGATCGTCAGCGTGACGAATCCGAGCTGCGGCTCGATCTCGGCGCGCTCCGCCGCCGCGGCGTCGTAGGCTCGCTGGTAGCGGTTGTCCTGGGCGACGAGCTCCTTCGCTTCCACCATCGAGCGCCCGAGCTCCGCGTACGCGGCGACGATCTTGCCCATGCCCCGGAGGCAGCGCGCGACCTCGAGTCGCGTGTTGGGACTCGCCACGATCTCGTGCGAGGCCCGGAACTCCGTGAGCGCTTCCTGGTAGCGCCTCTTCGCGAGCAAATCCTTTCCGCGGAGGAAGCGCGATTGCGCCTGCTCGCGCTGGACGGGCGTGGCGACCGCGGGGAGCACGCCGTCGGCGAGCGCCGGCGTGGTCGCAATCAGCAAGGCTATCGCAGAGCAGCGGGCGAGCGTTCGCATCGGCTCAGATCCCCTCGGGCTCGTACTTCGGCTTGGTTCGGCGAGGTGTTGCCGCAGGGCGCGCGGCCGCGGCAGGAGGAGCGGCCGCCGCCGCCGCCGGCCGCGGCGCGGCTGACGGACGGGCGGGCGCTGGCTCCGAGAGGTCGACGGCGCTCGGGGCAGCGGGCGGCGGAGCGGGAGGAGGCGGGGCAGTCGCCACGTGCACAGCCGCAGACGCCGGCGATCGCGCAGCCGCCGGCGCCGATGCGGTGGCGGCCGCGGTCGACTCCTGGGTACCCGTCGCGGTCCCAGTG
>Ga0102924_1006345_pt1 | contig 11124 bp, 8 predicted proteins | sample PaiPotPPM11metaG_FD_80116 | JGI IMG/M metagenome (GOLD analysis project Ga0102924, IMG submission 80116) | Iron sulfur acid spring bacterial and archeal communities from Banff, Canada, to study Microbial Dark Matter (Phase II) - Paint Pots PPM... ...
CGCGCGTTGCGCTTGAAGAAGCTGAGCACGTTGACCATGCGGGAGAACGCGACCGCGACGATCAGGAACGGGATGCCGAGTCCCAGACCGTAGATGAACGCCAGGAACGCGCCGCGCGCGGCGGTGCCCGACTGGAGGGACAGCGCGAGCACGGCGGCCAGCGTCGGTCCGATGCAGGGCGTCCAGCCGATGCCGAACAGGATGCCGAGCAGCGGCGCGCCGGCCAGCCCCGCCTTCGGCATGACGGACGGCTTGAATACCCGCCCGGCGAACATGAACCGGTCGAACGCGCCGAAGAACAGCAGGCCGAGCACGATCGTCACCGCGCCAAGGACCCGGGTGAGCAGTGAGTCGTGCGCGCTGAACAGCTGGCCGAGGCCGCCGACCGCCAGGCCGGTGAGCGAGAACACGACCGAGAAGCCGGCCACGAACAGCGCCGTGCCCGCGACCGTGCGCCCGGTGTGCCGCCCAGTGTTGCCATCAGTGGGCGCGGCGGCCGTCGCCCGGGCGCGGGTCGTCACTCCGCCGCTAGCGTCCGCGTCGGCCGCCGCGCCCGCCTCGGCCAGCACGGCCGTGGCCGCCCCGGTGGTAGCCGGTTCCGTCGTCGCGTCCGCGCCGGACATGCCGGTGATATACGCCAGGTACCCGGGTACGAGCGGCAGGCAGCACGGCGAGAGGAACGTCACGGCGCCCGCCGCGGCGGCGACCGGGATCGCGAGCAGCAGCGGCCCGGACGACACCAGGCTCACAACGCTCATCGCGTGCCCGTTGGGTTCCGCGCTTCGCTCGTCAGCGCGGGTCCGGTCAGCGTAGGCATGCCACCCAGTATGACGGACCTCCGCATCGGCTGGGACGCCCGGGGCAGCCGCGCCGGATAAGGTGACTCCTGTGAAAACGGTCGCCAGCGAATCCCCGCGCGCGACCCGCGCCCCGGGGACCCGGCTGGTGTGGGCCGGCGTGTTCGCCTTCGCCGCGGCGGTCGTGAGCTGGCTGGTCTTCAACGCCGTCAACGGCGGGCTCAACGAGGTCGACCTCACCGTCTACCGTGACGGCGGGCTGATCGTCCGGCACGTGCAGCCGTACTACGACCCCCGCGCGTACGCGCCGCTCTACGACTGGGGCGGCTACAGCTCGCTGGCGCTGAAGTTCACCTACACCCCGTTCGCGGCGGTCGCGTTCGCGGCCGTCTCGCTGCTGCCGTGGGCGGTCACCTCCGCGTTGTCGGTGGTCGTGAACATGGCCGCGCTGGCGGCCGCGTTCTGGTTTACGTTCGGCGGCCTCAGCTACACCGACCGCAGGGTCAGGCTCGGCGCGACGCTGCTCGCCGCAGCGGGCACGCTCTGGCTGCAGCCTGTCATCAGGACGATCTACCTCGGGCAGATCAACCTGATCCTCATGGCGGCGATCATGTGGGACCTGTGCCAGCCGGACCTGACGAGGTCGGGCAGGCGCCGCTGGTGGAAGGGCGCGGTCACCGGCGTGGCGGCGGGCATCAAGCTCGTCCCGCTGATCTTCGTTCCCTACCTGCTGATCACCCGCAGGTTCCGCGAGGCGGCGGCGACCGTCGGCGGGTTCGCGGCCACGGTCGCCGCCGGGTTCGCCGTCCTGCCGCACGACTCCTCCCAGTGGTGGCTGCACGGCCTGTTCTGGTCCGACGGCAACCGGACCGGGTTCATGGGCTGGGCGGGCAACCAGTCGCTGCGCGCGGTCATCACCCGGTTCGCCGGGTCCGTCGCGGCCGGGCAGGACCCGTGGATCGCGGCCGCGGTCGTCGCCGTCGCCGTCGGCATGACGGCCGCCTACCTGCTCAACCGGGCCGGCTACCCGGTGCCCGCGCTGCTCGCGACCGCGCTGACCGGCCTGCTCGTCTCTCCGGTCAGCTGGGACCACCACTGGGTGTGGATCGCCCTCGCGGTGGCGGTGACGGGGCATTACGCGCTCGCCGCAGCCAGAGACGGCGCGCGGCGCACCGCCCGGTGGCTCTGGGCGCTCATCGCGGGAATGGTCTTCTTCTTCGCCGCGTGGCCCGACGCCATCTGGGAGAGCGCGCGGACGCTCGGCAACCTCTCGCTCGGCTTCCTGTGGGCCCAGGCGAACACTAACCCGGTCGAGTTCGCCCGCCGCGGCGACCAGCCCAGCTACGTCGAGTACCACTGGCACGGCTTCCAGCTCCTGTGGGGCAACACCTACATCATCGCCGGGGTGGCCCTGCTGCTGATCGCGCTGTGGGCCGGACTCAGGCTCAGGAAACGGCCCGCGGCGGCCGAGATATCCCCCCAGGAACCGCTTACCGCCACGATCTCCTAACAATTGATGCCGAACGAATGCGGCCTGCTCCTCCAGCGTCAAGCATCTTCTCGACAAGGCTTGACCGCCTTCCGGGGACGGTGCAGCCGTTTATCACCGGTTACTGACGCGGGGTGGGGCGAGTGCGGTTCGTTCGGCCGGTAACGCGGCGCATCGCGGCGCTCGGCGTTCTCACGGGCGCTCTCATCGTCGCCGGCATCGCGGGCGGCGGCGGCCCGGCGCGGGCGAGCACCCCGGCCGCCACCGCGGCGCCGCTCGCGGGGTCGGCGAGCGCCACGCTCAGCCAGGTGAGCGCGGGGGAGTGGACGACGACCGTCTTCCTGGACACCGCGGCCCTGTGCGCCGGCAACAACCCGGCCGGAAACACGTTCAGCCTGGTGACCGGAAAGCCGAACAGCGTCACCAGCGCCGCGGCGCCGACCTACCCGGACGGCCCGCTCGCCTGCGGCGCCCTGGCCGAAAACCCGGTGACCCAGGTAAAGCTCACCTTCAGCCCGTCGCTCAGCGCGGTTCCGCTCACGGCCACGTTGACCGTGACCCCGCCGCAGGCACTGCTGACGGCGGGGGACCCGCCGGTCCAGATCCCGCTCACCGTCCGCCGAGCCGTATCGCCGTGGCAGTACGTAGGAATCCCCGCCATCTGCGGCGGTGCCCTCGCCGTGCTCCTCGTCCTTGTCCTGATCGCGATCGGCACGCCGGGCAAGGACGCCGGTCAAGCAGCGGAGCCAGGGAAGCACGAGACCGCGCCGCCCGGACACCAGGCGCAGGTCCCGGAGCCCGACCTGGGCGACTACAACGTGCGCCTGCTGCTCTTCCTGATGCACAAGAGACATGAGCTCCTGATCACCGAGATGCCCGTGGGGAGCGGGAAAGGCGGCCCGGGCGAGAGCCCAGTCGCCGTGCTCACCGCCGTAAGGCCACCGGTCACCAAACCCGCGGCCGCCCGATCAGCGGCCGCCGGCCGCGCCGCGGACGGTGCGCGCCCCGCGCCCCGTCCCGCGCGGCGGGCGAAGCGGGTGCACTGGGGCGTCGAGTTCTGGCGGACCCCGCTATTCGCCGGGGCGGCCTGGTCGTTCGGCGACAGCTGGGCGACCAGCGTCACGCCGCTCACCGCCCTGGCCGGCGGCGTCCTCACCGCTTCCGGCGCCGTCGCCGGGCTGGTTCCTGGCGTCGACCTCACCAGGATCGGTCTGCTCATGGCCCTGGTGGGCGGGCTCACGACGTTCGCGCCGCTGTTGTTCGGCGCCCTCAACTCGCTGTTCCCCGAGCGGAAGGCGGGCGAGCCGGCCCCGCAGGGAGAAGTCATCGCGGCGAGCCTGTGGACAATGCTCCTCGCGTCCTGCCTGACCGTGTTCGCCATCGGGGCCGAGATCGGCTTCGTCGGCCTGGTCCTCGGGTTCGACCTGATCGTCGTGTCGCCCGACATCCGGTGGATCGGCCCGGCAGCCGCCGGCCTGGCGGCGCTGCTTTTCCTGACCTACGGCGCGCACTCGATCCTCACCCTGACCGGCCAGCCGTCCGGCGCCCCCAAGAACACCGCCAAGAAGTCGAGCTTCATGATGTGACCAAGGCCGCCCCGGCGGGCCGGACGCCTCTCACCGGCCATGCCATCCGGGTGCCTCTCACTGTCCGTCAGTCAGCACCCTGATAACAGCAAGCAGTGCGGAGCGCCGAGTGTCGGGACGAATGCGTGGATAACAGTAAGAAGTGCGGAGCATATCATTTGCTCGCACGCGGGGGTCGCGGCCAAGAAAGGCGAATAAGTTGCATCGCGGCCACGGCTGCCGAGTGCGCCGCCGATTCCTTCCAGGAGTCGCGCATCTCGGTTTGTGGAGAGGCACCGGACCTGCTTCCGGGTTGAGATTCTCCCTGGCGGGGAAGGTCGGAAATTCCGCGGATCATGCCAAAACTGACAGCTTGCCGCATCTCGCGGGCATCTTGAATGGCCGCAGCAGCACCCGCGCCTTCCATTTCAACGGCTTGCAGTTTCTCCCGACTTTTTATAACGTTAGCAAAAAAGTTATCCGTCGTGTCATCTACCACCTTGTCGCCTGATGCGACCTTGCCGACTATGATCTGCGGCGATAGAGTCCCTGCTCCCCGATGCTGCGTTAGCTCCATGTACCAGCCAGGATACCGGGCCGCCAATGTACGTGCTGCTGACGCTATCGCCGCGTCAGTCGGGCTATCTAGGTCAGGGCGCGACTGGAATCCGTGGTCAACTTTTCCATACTCATAGGCGCAAATTCGATCCGCGACAACTACGTCACCGAGCCTGGCGTTGCCAAGGCCGCCAGCCACCCCCACCACGAGAATACATCGGGGGTCGAAGGCCAGGATGGTATTTTTAGTTGCGATTACTGCCGCGTTAGTTCCAGCCCCTGGAGACATAGCCAGAGCGACAGTATATGGAACTGGGCTTGTGGGTGCGTCAACTTGGCCCACTACCCAGGCATGCTGATTGTCGAGATCACTGGAACCGACGACCTGTCGGACGCGTCTCAGTAGACGCAATACTGCTTTGTACTCTTCCTCAAGGATAGTAATAATTGCTATATCCACTGATGTCCGGCCAGCCTCTAGCGGCTCCGTAAGGCTCGTTGCGTTACTTTTCGGTTCGGCCGCTAGAACGTTGTCGAGCTTGCTGACGATGCGCTTAACCTGCGACTGGGGAGACTCGCCACCCAGATCTTCGCCCTGGTACTCTACTTCAGGACCTTGATCGAAGCCATCAAGCAAGCATGGAATGACCATAATGCGGCCAGCTTCGGCGAGGCGGACCGCCGCCTCGTATTCCCGCACACAATAAGGGCTTTTCCAGTACGATCCATCAATTAGCGGCAAAAATATGCCGCTGGCTGCGATCATTCGCTCAAGTTGGAGATTCCAGCGTTCGCCGAGCCCGATCGTGTTGTGATAGCGATAGTGAAAGAAGGGAATATTTTCCAAATTCAACGAGTCAGCGAGATCTTTCGCCAGGTCATTTACGGCGGCCGCGTTGCTCACAAAGACCGGTTGCGCTTCGCGTCCCAGGCTGCGGAAATATCGGTGCCCAGTAACAAAATCAGTGAATTCGTCCCTATCGGTCATTGCGCGCGAAATTTGCTGCTGAATCTTTGATTCAAACTCTCCCTTGTCCGTGTAGTACATTACGAGTTGATCAGCCGCCGCGGCCCGGAGCAACGGGGTACTACCAAGAAGTCGTTGCGGTTTAATTTGGTCAGCGCTGCGGCGAGCTATCTTGAGAAGTGGAGTTCCCCTTCCCAAAAGAAAGTCAGCAATACCTGCCATTTGACCGTCGTCAACGTCGACAATCACGAAATCACATTCGTCGGCTGCCTTTGCGAGTTGCCCAGAATCTTCCGCGATGAGCGCCAAGTCTAGAGGCTTCCATCCTCGTTTGTCCAGGAATTGCTCGACCCCCGCGCGTCGACCGGTAATGCTGACATACCCGGAGTCAAGTTTGTCGTGAATGGCAATTCCGACGTTCTTTCGCCGGTATCGATGACCGACTAGGCGACCGGACGCCTGAATGCGGAACTGATCGAGCTGCTGTTCCAGTCTTTCGGTAGACCGATCCAAATTATTTTTATCGAATTCTACTTCAAGAGTACCCTGTGCTTCAAAATGAAGCGGAACGCGCTTATCTCGTAGCACCAGTCGTGGGCGTTGGGCCAGCACCGCGAGATCGTATTCGTGCATTATGAATGGCGAACACAGATAATGTTCTTCTTCCTCGCGGAACGTCACCACCGCCGCGTAGCCGATACTTCGAGCCATCATTATTTCCAACGCGGTAGGAAAGAGCGATGTTGTTCCCGGATCGACGGTAATGGAAAATCCTGCAGCATGCAGTATCTTCCAGAAGTGATCGTTTATATCACGGTCCTCTGGCCGATAGCTGTGGCTGAAATAGACAGGAATAAAAGGCACGCGCGGCGCCCCCATCCTCGTCAAGATGTTCGATGCTGCACTAGCTTGCGCGCCGCTGCCGTCAGCTGCAGCGTGCCGTCTGAGGCAAGCGGACGTCGTCGAGCGGCCTAGCCGCTCCAAGCCATCGGCTATACCTCTTACTCGTCATGTTGACGATAAGTTAGGCTACCACCTCGTTTCGCTTATCGTCAACATGACGAGTAAGATTGCCGCATGTCGTCAGGAAGCGAGGTAGACGTCAAGCCAGGCTCCCGCGTCTGGCCAAACTGTGCTCTTGCGGTGGACGTGGTGCTGCTCACCATCAGAAGCGATCGACTGCAGGTGCTGCTTATAACCAGGTCAGTGCCGAAGGCCGGACAGCTGGCGTTGCCGGGCGGGTTCGTGTTGGAAGATGAAGACCTGCCCGGTGCTGCCCTGCGGGAGCTGAGCGAGGAGACTTCCGTACAGATCGACGTCCGGCACCTAGAGCAGCTGCAGACTTACGGGAACCCCTCCCGTGACCCGCGCGGGCGGGTGGTCTCGGTCGCCTATCTAGCGATCACGACTAACCTGCCCGAGCCAAGGGCCGGCACGGACGCCATTGGCGCCAGCTGGCATCCTGTGCAGCAACTCCTGGGAAGCCCCGGCAGCCTCGCCTTCGACCACAACGCGATCCTCGCAGATGGGGTCGAGCGGGCACGGGGCAAACTTGAGTACAGCACGCTCGCCGCAGCGTTTTGCCGCGCCGAATTCACCGTAGCGGAACTGCGCCGCATCTACGAAATCGTCTGGGGCACGCAACTCGACCCGCGCAATTTCCACCGCAAGCTTACCGCAACTGAATTCCTCGAGCCCACCGGCGATACAACCGTTCGCAACGGAGGTCGCCCGGCCGCTCTTTACCGGGTGCGCAAGGATGCCAGCGGGACAATGAACCCGCCCTTGATGCGCCCTGACTAGCCCTTGGCCGCGCTCTACCGTGAGCTGCGGCACTCGGCACCGGCCAGCGTCACGGCCGACGGTGGCGCGGGCGCCGGCTCCATCGATGACGTGAATTAGGGCACCGTTACAGCGGCGCGTCTCCGTCCCGGGATGAAGCCGTCCCGGGACGGAGGTGCGCGTGGCGCTCAGCACATGGCGTATGAACCGCCGAGGTCGGCGTCTAGTCCGTCGAGGACAGATGTCTGTGTCGGGAAGATGACCGGGGCGTTGGCATCCTGGGAGTCCCACAGGAAACCGAAGTTCGGAAGGCTGGCGAGGGACCCGGCGTTAGCGGCGGCGAAGGAGGTCAGAAGCGTGGTCGGCGATCATGAACTCAGCCCCTGCGGTACCCATTGCGGGGCCTGCGTATTTGTAGATGAGATTGCCCCTGATCCAGGACGTCGCGTATATGGCACCTCCGAAGCCGTTGCTTCCTGTCATGTATTTGCTGTCACCGGTGATGGAGTACAGCCATGCGGAATTCCCTAGGTATAGCGCATTGGCGGGTGCGTCCTCGGGGCCGATCTCTTGCTTGGCCGGGTCGCTGACGGGCGTAACTGATGAGCGCCATTCACGCGTTCGCGGCCCACCACCAGCAATTACCGCCCTCGTTGAACTGTGGGCAGGACTCGCCGTCGCCGACGTTGAAGGTCGTCCCGTTCCAGTCCGCGAGAAGCCTGCTCACGGCGGTGCCCGCGGCGCCCGTCTCGGTATCGGCTAGGGCTGGTCTGGCCGTCCCCGCAATGATGAGTGCAGGAATGAGGAGAGTTAGCGCGCACAGGATTCGTCTGATCATAGCTGGATATTCCCTCGCTTCGTCTCGGTCTTCAGGCAGACTCAAGGCCGTGGCACGCAGATGCGAACGAATAGCGATGGCCCCGTGAGAGGCGAGCGTCAGGTAAGCGGAACGCCGCCAATGGCGACCCGGCCCCGCCCGATCTGGATCGTATCCGCGCTGTTGCCGTTGAAGTCGAAGATCGCGCTGCCGCTGACGGTACTGTCAAGCGTCGCGTTGTTGCCATCGATATACACCGACTGCAGTGGGGTGGGGAACAGGATGGGTGAGCCGATGGTAATGCGCAGCCATGACGTTCTGCTTTCCGTGGCCGTCGAAACTGATACGCCACCATGGAGGCGCGCGAAACGGACGGCAGGCAACGCCAAGGCAAGCTCCGAATCACTTTCCAACCACTTTCCAACCACTTTCCACTCCGTGCGGAGTTCGCGGCCAGCAGGGGACGTCGGGGCAGCGCAGTGCCTCTGAGGACGTGGGGAGGCGCGGCTCGGCCGGTTGCGATGCCCTTCTCAAGCCGGTCCTATCCGGGATCATCCTGAGGGCTCTTGGCCAGCCCGACCACGTGCAGGCCCGTCCGTGTGGCTACACCGACGATCGCCTCGCCGCCGGGAGCCACCGACGACTGCGCTGGTCTGCTCATCGAGAGCGCGAGTGGCGGATCGCCGTTGAGCCAGCAATCGTCTGTTGCGGGCCTGGTCATGGCGAGCCGGCCGGCTGGATCGAGGTGGAGCAGCTCCTGGCGCTTCCGGTGCAGGAGCACGAACCCGCCGTCGTCGTGGCGGCCGACCAGGATCACCGCTGCGGCCTCGATTGCCGGATCGACCTCCACCGGGCCGCGCTTGTGGATCAGCGTTCCGCCATGATCCCGTCCGGAGACCAGCACGGTGACCCCGTGCAGCCCGGAGACCGCTGCCCCGTGCACGGCCAGCAGCCAGTCGAGGGCACCCGCTGGCGTCAGTCGGCCGAGCTCGCCCCTGTCGTTCAGGCCGTACATCCGCCCCTCGGCGTCTATGCCGAATGTCGCGGCCAGCGCGCGGCGGTCCCACCGGTCATCGTGGCATTCCACCAGCGACTCAGTAGCGGTGTCGATGTCGAGCAGAACCCATCGGTCGACGAGTGGGCGCCGGGCGAAACCCAGGCGCCCGTCCGGGTGCAAGACGGCATCGTCGTCCCAGTTCCCGCGCGCCACAAGGTGACCGGACCGGTCGTCGACCCGGATGAGCTCACCACCACCCCCGCGGCCCTGGCCGACCATGAAGATCCGCCCTCGCTGGTCAGCGAGCAGCCTGGCGACCCCGCCAAAGCTCCGGTCTCCCATGCTCCAGGCGGTCGTTCCGTCTGGCCGCACCGTCCGCACGGTCCCGTTCAGATCGTGCGAGCGTTCCACTATGGTGACCTGGCCGTCCTGGTGCATCACCGCGTCCATGATCCGGTGGGCCGTCTTGATTTCCACGCTGGCCGGGGGGGTTGACAGCCGAGTCACGCGAATGCCGTCCCCGAGCTGCGTCCGCAGCAGGGGAGTACCGTCCGGCAGTGTCCGCAGCTCAACTTCCGGTCGCCATCGCCCCGGGTCAGAGACCGGGAAAGCCGGCAGGCCGCCCGTGCCCCAGGGCAGGGACGCGTGCACTCTGACGTGCATAACCGAGCCTACGCGGTCACCGGCCACGCGGGGGCTTCAGGCGCGCGGCTGGGTGTGCGGCGTCCAGGCATGCCCGTCCCACCAGCGCAGCATGGCCGGGTCCTGCGGGTCCTGGTACCAGTTCGGGCCGGCCTGCCCCTGCGCTCCGCCCTGGCCCTGGGTGCCGTAGCCCGGTACCGCGTATCCCGGCTGACCGTACGCCCGAGGGGCACCGGAATTCTGCGCGTAGCCAGCGGGCTGCTGGTACTGGTACGCGGGCTGCGGAATTTCCTGGCCCGGTCCCCCGTAGCCCACGTTGCCCCGCCTTGTCTGGGAGATCCCCCGCACGATGGCGATGATCCCGACAATGACCGGGGAGAAGGTGATGTAGTAGTGCCCGCCACCGTGACTGCTCGCCCAAGCGTAGCTTCCCACCGTGATCGCCAGGCCGATCACGAGGAGGACAGTCCCCGTGATGATCAGCGATTTCCCCTGACGGCCCCGCATGGCCCGCCTAGTGATGAAGAACATGATTGCAGTATGCCCGCCAAGTCCCGGCAAAGAGGTCACTAATACCCAAAACTGATCGGGCGCCGGCCGGGTCAACCTCGAACTGATCCTCACAGGTCTCGCAATCCTGAAAATTGGCTCCAACGCAGTTTCTCTGAGTGACCCATTGCAGGTGAATAGTTTGGCGAGGTCCTGAACCCGGTGGATAGCACAGTCTGACCCGTCAGCCAGAGATACGCTCCGCGTTGTTGATTGGCTTGAGCGTAAGACCAACTGGTCGCTGGCTGGGCCGTGGGGAGGCGGCGCCGGTCGAGGAGGGGGACAATGGGGTTATGGCGTCGACTAATGAGGAAGTCGCGGCGCTGCTGCGGGAGTACGCTGAGCTGCTCGGTCTTACCGGCGGTGACCTGTTCCGGGTGCGGAGCTACGAGAAGGCGGCCAAGGCTGTCGGGGGCTACCCGGACGACCTCGCCGCGCTGCCGGAATCCGCGCTGACCAAGGTTCCCGGCGTCGGCAAGTCGGTCGCTGCGAAGATCGCCGAGTACCGGCGCACCGGGACGATCAAGGCGGTCGACGACCTGCGGGCCACGGTACCGCCGGGAGCGCTTGTGCTGGCGAAGGTCCCGGGCGTCGGCCCCAAGCGGGCGCTCCAGATCGCTGGAGAGCTGGGCGTTACCAGCGTCGGGGAGCTTGATGAGGCGGTGCGGGCCGGTCGGTTGCGCGGAGTGGCCGGGTTCGGTCCCAAGGGCGAGGAGCGCATCTTGCGGGGCATCGGCGTGACGGCCAGCGATGCCGCGCTGCGCGGCGCCCTGCGCTCGCTCCCGGCCAGCGCCACCGAGGACGACATCTACGCAGTGGTCGCCGCCAACGTCGGACGCGGCCCCGGGGCCGTCGCAACCGCGGCAGACCGGGCGGGGGGAGACGAGGATGCCGCATCCGTTCGGGCGAGTGATCTCATCCGGGTCGCGGACCTGCGCGGGGACCTGCACACGCACACCGA
>Ga0102924_1006348_pt1 | contig 11120 bp, 13 predicted proteins | sample PaiPotPPM11metaG_FD_80116 | JGI IMG/M metagenome (GOLD analysis project Ga0102924, IMG submission 80116) | Iron sulfur acid spring bacterial and archeal communities from Banff, Canada, to study Microbial Dark Matter (Phase II) - Paint Pots PPM... ...
ATCCTGGGGCGGCCGCTATGACCCGCAGCGTCCGGGCGGTGACGCGACGTCCTAGCGGAGCGCCAGTTCCGCCCCGATCTCCGCCGCCGTTTCCTGCAACAGCGGCAGAAACTCCTCGCGCAGGCGCTCGACGCTCACGCGGGCGGCGTGCGCCGAGACATTGATGGCGAACTGCGTCGCGTCGCGCGACCCGCGGCGGATCGGGACGGCGACCGATCGCACGCCGTCCTCCAGTTCCTGGTCGACCAGCGCCCAGCCCTGGTGGTGGATCTCTTGCAGGATCTTCCGCAGGCGGTCCGGCTCGACGACCGTCCTGGGAGTGAGCCGGTTGAGCGTGACGGAGTCGAAGTAACGCCGCAGGTCGGCCTCCGAAAGTTCGGACAGGAGGACCCGGCCCATCGAGGTGGCGTGGGCGGGGAGCCGGGTCCCAACGGCCAGGGCGATCGTCATGATCCGTCGCGTCGGGACGCGGGCCACGTAGACGATGTCGGTCCCATCGAGCACCGACGCGGAGCAGGACTCGTGGACCTTCTCGACCAGCGCCTCCATGTGACGCTGGGCGATCTCACCGACGTTGAGAGATGACAGGTAGGCGTACCCGAGTGTCAGCACCTGGGGGCGGAGCAGGAAGTATCGCCCGTTGCTGCCCACGTAGCCCAGGTCCTGTAGCGTCAGTAGATACCGCCGGGACGCCGCCCGGGTCAGGCCGGTTTTTTGACTGACCTCGCTGAGCGTGAGCATCGGGCTCTCGCGGCTGAATGCCCGGATGACCGCCAGGCCGCGGCCCAGTGAGCGGACAAACTCGGTTTCGCGCTCCTCCTTCAGTTTGCGCATGGCGCCCGTTCGCATCGTACACGTCTGTGCGCCCAGCGAACACGGCCGAAGCTTTACGCTGGCTGGGATGTCTTCTGGGGCTGACGTTGCGGAACCTGGTATCGACGTGCGCTACCGGATGGAGGGCCGTCAGGGCGGGCCGGTGCTGGTGCTTTCGCATGCGATGGGCGCATCGATGGCCATGTGGGATCCACAGGCGACGACGCTGTCCCGCGACTTCACGCTGCTTCGCTACGACCACCGTGGTCACGGCGGTTCCCCGGTCCCGGCCGGCCCGTACACGATTGGGGACCTGGGACAGGATCTCTTGCAACTCTTGAACCGTCTCGAGCTTGACCGGGTCTCGTTCTGCGGGCTTTCGCTCGGGGGGATGGTCGGCCTATGGGTCGCGGCCAACGCCCCCGACCGCATCGACCGCCTTGTGCTCTGTTGCACGGCGGCGCGAATGATGCGTCCCCAGGACTACGCCGCCCGGGCAGACCAGGTGCGCCGGGAGGGGATGGCGTCGATTGCCGACGCCGTGATTGGTCGCTGGTTCACGCCGGCGTTCGCCGCCCGCCGGCCGGACGCGGTCGCCGCCATCCGGGCCGTGCTGCTGTCGACGCCGGAGCAAGGGTATGCCGGCGCCTGCGAAGCGCTGGCTCACATGGATTTGCGCGACGACCTACCACGGATCACGGCGCCGACGCTGGTCATCGCGGCTGAGGACGACCAATCGACGCCACCCGCACTATCCCAGGAGATCGTCGGACGGATTGCAGGAGCCGAACTCGCGCTAATCCCCGATGCCGCCCATATGGCGAACGTCGAGCAGCCGGAGGCAGTTACCGACCATATACTCGATCACATGACAAATGGAGGGACCGAATATGAACCCCGATGATTTTCCAGCGCCAAAGGACGGCTTCGTCATTACCCACTTTCTGGTTGTTTCGGACCAGGATCGTTCCCGTGAGTTTTACAAGAAGATCTTCGATGGCACGGTACTGATCGAGCGCGATCCGGTCATCATGAAGGTCGCCAACACGTGGCTGATCCTCAATGAGGGTGGCGGTCCGACCGACGACAAGCCGACGGTCACCCTGACGACGCCGCCCGACCCGAACCGCACCAGCGCCTTCCTCAATATCCGGGTCGCCGACATCCAAAAGGTCTACAAGGAATGGTCAGCGAAGGGTGCGACCTTCCTCACCGAGCCGAAAGTCCATAGCGCGGAGATCCGCGCCTACATTCGCGATCCCGATGGCCACCTGATCGAAGTCGGCCAGTCGACCCGCCGTCCGGTCTAACTGGGTATTGAAGGCACGCTCCCGGTGAGGCGCGTTCCTGCGCCAGGCCGCGAGTCGATGCGCAGCGCTCCACCCAGCGCGTCGAGGCGATCGGCCAGGTTGGTCAGGCCGGCGCCCTTTGGCGTGATTCCGGGCTCGAATCCGCTCCCGTCGTCCTCGACGGTGAAGCACAGGTGGCCGTTCCGTTGATCCAGCGACACCGTCGCCGCAGACGCGTGCGCATATTTCTGCACGTTCTGGAGCGCCTCGAGGCAACAGAAATACGCGGTAGCTTCGACCTCCGCGGGGTAACGGCCGATGCCATTGGCGTGCACCGACACCGGCACCGTCGCCTTGCGCGCCTGGGCGTTCATGGGAGGAGCCCGGAATCGCCGGAAGGTCGACGCCGCGAATCGGCAGCGAGGGTGGCTCGCGCGATTCCGCCGGCCAGGCTGCGGCACGTCGCAAGTCCCCGCCTAGCCGAAGCCAGATCTCGGCGCGTAGGGCTCCCGTACCCTGCGCGAGGACTCGCGCCATCCGCGGTAGGAGGTCTTCGCCATAGGCCTCGGCCACTCGGCGACTCATTTCACTAAGCACTTCGTACGGTGATGCGCGACGGCCATAGACGAGCCGGTCGGCGAGGTGCTGGAGGCGGGTCCGGACCGGTTGGAACGCCAGCGCCACGATCGCGGTGGCGATAACCGAGAGGAGGACGTTCGCGCTGTTGCCGCGCCCGACCAATGAGCCGATTCCAACGACGACGGCGAGGTAGACCGCCGTGATGAGTGCGGCGAGCGCTGCATAGGTGACCGTTCGGCTGATCACCAGGTCGACTTCGTAAAGACGGTAGCGCAGGATCGCCACCCCGGTCGCGGTGGCCACCGAAAGCATCCCGATCGCCCCGAGCGCGTTGTCCAATGGTCGGACGCCGGCAAGGACCGGAACGCTATCGAGTACGGTGCTGGAAAGGGCGGCGATCGCCAGGATGACGGCCGCGAAACCGAACAACTTGAGCTGCTGCCGCTCATCGCCGTTTGATCGACGCAAGCGGAGGACCATCGAGACCGCCGCCAGCGCGATCAGCGCCGCCCAGGCGGGAAAGAAATAGGGACCCAGTGGCATGAGAAAACGGAGAGCATCCACCCCGAACGGATTGTGGTCGAGGAGGATCGCGCTTCCAAGACCACCGGTCATCGGCCCTGGGACAACCGCCGAGGCCGCGATCGGGAAGACCGGCAGGAGCGCCGCAAGCCAGGCGATGGGTCGCCATCGAGGAGAGAGGAGCTTGCCATTGGGAAAGAGGAGCACGATGAAGGTCAGCACGCCAATCCCAGGAATGGCGAGCCAGGTCGATAGCCAGACGCTCGAGTCGCCGGCGGGCCAGTGGTTGAGCGCTCCATGCAGCGCCTGAATGCCGTACTCGGAGGTTGCGACAGCGAGCGTCGAAAAACCCCAGCCGCGCAGAACAGCCAACCGAGCAGGTTCTCCGGGCGGCGCGGCGTCACCAGAGCGCCGACGATGGAGAAGCCGAGGAACGAAAGGCCGAAGATGTATTCCTGGGGGGCGATCTGAACGCTGGCCGACGCTTTAAAGCCGAGGAGAAGCACGAGGGTGCCAAGGACGGACAGCCCGGAGAGAACGAGGCTTCCCCAGGCGACGACCTTGGCCACCCGTGGATTCATTGGATGATGAGCGTGCCTCGCATGCCGATCTGTTTGTGGCCGGGGATGGCGCAGAAGAACTCGTAGCTCCCGGCCGGCGCATTGAAGCTCACCCGAGAGTGACCCTTGACCGGGGTCCGGATATCGACGTCCAGCGCCGGCACCGTAAAGGTGTGCCAGAAGAGATCGTTGTTCGTGAAGTCGACGGTGACGGTGCCGTGATCGGCTGTGAGCGTGGTGGCCGAGAAGCGGGCGTTCGTGGCGGCGATCACGACCGCTTTGCCGGATAGGGTCGTGTTCGATGCCGTCGCTGCGCCGACCCCGGCAGCGATCAGGATGACGGCCAGGGCGAGCGCGGCCACGCCACGGGCCATCGGCCTCCCGGCCGCCTGGTTACCTCCAGAGATCAGGAAGCCCGCCGATGCCAGCAACCCAACGACCGCCGTGGTGCCGAGGGTCGCCGGCAGCACGATCGATCCGACGGAGCCGTGGCTGACCGCGTTGCTGAATGCTGCCGGGACCATCCAGATCGCGACGTCGGCAAACACCAGGCTGCGGACGACGACCGGAATGATGCGGCCCGGCCGGAAGAAGATCCAGCCCAGGGTCAGCAAGACGACGAAGGCGAGCGTGAGGGCCTCGGCGTCGCGAAGGTAGGCGCCAGCCCCGAAGAGGAGGCCAGTTTCGATGACGGCCGCCACCTGCACCAGCCAGAACCAGCCGTAAGTCCGCTCTCCTTGCGCCCTGTTCACCCCCTTGGCCTCCGTGACGAGCCGACTCATGGTCCGTATTGTGACGCTCTGTGCTGCAGCCGACAGCATGCTAGCCGAGCTCTTTTTTGGGCAGGTCTCGAAACCGCCACTCGTGCTAGCACCCGGGTTAATCCCCCTGCCCCGAGGGAGAGGGATTTGGACGCTAGCGAATCACCTCGACCTTGAGACCGACTTTCAGTCGCGACCACGCGCGGTCCGCGGTTAGGGCTGGAACTCGGAGCCGAAGCGCCAGTCCGAGGCAGGCACGATCACCCAGGGAGAGCCCATGCACCTTCGTCCTTCGATGCAGGTTGGCAATAACGACGGCGTCGTCAGCGGTCAACGGAAATACGGCTAATGTGCCACCGAGGAAGCCTCGACGTTGTAAGTCCTCGCTGACGTCGTCCGGCTCTTTGCCGAGCTCGGTGAGCTTGCTCAGAACTTCCGCCATGTTTACCGCGCTGATCGCTGAGCCTCGAACCAAGGCATCTTCGACCAGCGGGGCGCCCGCTTCATCGTTGAGATAGGCGAGAAGGGCAGACGCGTCAAGGACGCAGCTTGGGCTTTCCAATCAGGGAGCTGTCGTTTCTCGCTTGGCTTCCGCCCGCCGTTCAGCAATCAGCTCATCGGCGAGGGATCGACGCCCTGCCCGCGTCCGGTAAAGCCCTCGTGTCTCTCTTACGACCTGACGGGGGCTCACCAGGCGAAGGGAGCCGTCCGGCTGCACCGCGACAAGAAGCTGATCACCCTCGCGGAGGTTCAGCCGCTTGCGGATCTCAGCGGGAAGAACCAGGCGTCCCCGGTCTCCAAGCTGGACGCGAAAAGGCTCAGTGTGGACCACGTGTAGATTGTACCACAAGCTCAAGGAGATCCCACTTCGCTGGCAAGGTGGGAAATGCAGGCAGGGCTTGTTTTTAGGCCAGATCCGGCGCATTCTGGTTCATCGGATGCCCACCACCAAGGTCGACTACGAGGCAAAGCGCGAGGCGCTCAAAACCGCCTATCTCAAATCGAAACGGAAGCGGCCGGCGACCAGCTCCCGCGGCATTCATCACCTGGCGCTGATTTGCTCGGACATCGAGCGGACGATCAAGTTCTATAGCGAGGTGCTTGGCTTCCCGCTGGTCGAACTGTTCGAGAATCGCGACCTGACCAGCTCCACTCATTTCTTCCACGACCTCGGGCACGGCAACCTGCTCGCCTTCTTCGACTTCCCAGAGGACCCAATGCCACCGACCCGGGAGTCGATCGGTGGGATGCACCATGTCTCGATTTCGGTGCCTCGGGATCAGTTCGATCGCATCCGCGGCGAACTCGATAAGCGCGGCATCGAGTACTTCGGCCCGGATCGGGTCGAGAACTCGCTTTACTTCAAGGGCCCGGACGGGGAACTGCTGGAAATCGAGGCCGACCCGCTGGAAGTGATGGAGGGTCGCCCGCTCGCCCAGTAACGGCTGGACACTCAAGGCCATCGAATACAGTCGGCCTGGTCACGCTGAACGGACATGCAAAGTGGGCCGAATGGCCTAGATCGCGAGCCCGGCCAAGAAGGATGATGGCATCACGGTGACTGTCAGCAGTCCAGCGGCCCGGGTGCTCGTGATCGCGGATGACCCGAAGGCCCGTGAGATCTACGCTCGGGTGCTCGAGTTCGTGGGCTACGAAGTCAGCCGGGCGGCGAATTTCGTCGACGTCCTGGGCACGCGGATGTCGGACCCGGACGTCATCGTCCTTTGCAACCTGGCCACGCTTGCCTATCCGGGACAGGCGGCGCATGTCATCAGAATTCCGGAAGGAACGCCGCCGGACGTTCTGGTGACTAACGTTTATCAACGACTCGCGCCACGCCCCGGCCTCTGATCGCTCCGGTCTACGCCTTACGGGGTGGCGGTTGACGACGCGCTGACGACGGAGAAGGTCACGGTCGGTCGGTCCGTGGCCATGACCTTGAAGAGCGTGTTGGTCAAAAACGCGCTGGTCGCGGCGAGGAGCACGAAGACGACGATGGCGACGCCGGCCTGGACGAGTGCCCGATTCATGCCTGCCCTTCCTTCGGGGTAAGCCCCCTACCTCAGGAACACCGGGCGGCCGGAGAAAGTTACAGGTGGGCTTGCCGCATCCTTACTATGTGCCGGTGGATTGGCGTCGCAACCTGGCCGCCCTCTGGCTGGCCGAGTTCACCGCCATCCTCGGCTTCTCGTTTGCCTTCCCCTTCCTACCACTCTTCCTCCATCGGGAGCTGCATATCCCGAACGGGCCGGAGCTGGCGTTCTGGACCGGGATCTCGGCCAGCGCGACCGGCTTCGCACTGGCGCTGACCAGCCCGATCTGGGGCAGGCTTGCCGATCGCTACGGGCGCAAGCCGATGCTGGTGCGCGCCATGATCGGGGGCGGGATCTCGGTCGGGCTGATGGGACTGTCCCAATCGGCGCTGCAGCTGACGGTGTTGCGCGGCCTTCAGGGAGCGAGCTCGGGAACGGTGGCGGCCGCCACCGCGCTGGTCGCAACCGAAACGCCCAGTGAGCACCTGGCCTGGGCGCTCGGCATCTTGAACTCCGCGATTTCGCTCGGCAGCGCCGCCGGCCCCGCGACCGGCGCGGCGGCGGCGAGCCTTCTCGGGTTGCGGACGATCTTCCTGGCCGGCGGCTTCCTGCTGTTGCTTGCCGCGGTGCCGGTCTTGCTGTTCGTCCGAGAGAGCCGGGGTCGCGTGGTTCGTGCCGCAGCGCCACCCACGATGCAGGTGCTGCGAGTGGCGCGACCGGGAACGGTCCGGGCGCTCGTGGTCCTGATGGTGGCGCAAGGGCTGCAGCAGACCAGTTTCAGCGCGGCCCAGCAGCTCGTCGTCTTGCGCCTGCTGGACTTGACCTCCGCCAAGCAGGCGCAATCGCTGACCGGCATCACCTTCGCGGTCGCCGGGATTGCGACGGCCCTGGCGGCCGTGACCTACTCGCGGCTGCTGCGCCGCAGCAACTACCGCACAATAACGACCGTGGCGGCCACCCTGATGGGCCTCACCTTGCTGGCTACCGCCCTTGCCGGGACGCCCGCGCTCCTCATCGCCCTCTTCGTCATCAGCAGCTTCGTCACCGGCTCCTTGATCCCGGCATTTGGGGCCATGATCGGCCTCGAAGCCCCGCGCAGTATCCAGGCAACCATCTTCGGCGTCGGCTCGAGTGCGATCGCGCTCGGCTTTGGCTTCGGGCCCTTGATCGGCGGCTTCGTCGCCGCGGCCGCGGGCGTGCAGGCGGGGCTGGTGGTGGCGGGCGGCATCGCACTCGCCCTCGCGCTCCTGGTTGGACTTATGGCCCGGGAGCCGGTTCATCAGCCTTGACGCCCCCCTGGATCCAGGGCGGCCGGATCATTCCGGGGTGAGATCATAAAGCGATGGCCGACGAAGCACCGTTGATCCGTTGCCCGAACTGCGGCAAGATGAATCGCGCGCGACCCGCGGCAACCGGGGTGCCGCACTGCGGGTCGTGCGGTGCCGCGTTGCCCTGGCTGACCGACAGCGGCGAAGCAGATTTTCCAGCCGTGGTTGAGCAAAGCACGCTTCCGGTGCTGGTGGATTTCTGGGCTCCGTGGTGCGGCCCGTGCCGCGTTGTCTCGCCCATCGTCGAGCAGATCGCCAAAGACCTGCCCGGCAAAATCAAGCTCGTCAAGGTCAATACCGATCACGCGCCGAATCTCTCGCAGCGCTTCGGCATCCGCGGCATTCCCACGCTGATCCTCTTCGACCACGGCAAGGCCGCCGCGCGTGTCACGGGTGCGCTCGGGGCGCCCGCCTTGCGAAGCTGGGTGGACGAGCACTTGCCGCGGGCGGCGCGTAGGGCCTGAACCGGGAGAAACGCCGGGGCAGTTCTCCCGGAATGAGGGGAAAGGTACCGGCTACTTTCGGGCGCCGGTCTGGGGTTCGCGGTCCTGCGACTGGCCGCTAGAGCTGCTCGCCGCCGACGACGGGTTCGCGGTATTGGTGGTGACAGCCGATCCGCTGCTCAGGGCCTTGCACCGCTCGCACACGGTCTCCTCGGGTAGCGTGATCTCCCGGGTCTCGCGGTCGGTAGGAAACGGTACGACTTCCGGAGGTCAAGCCCGCCGAAGGCGGCGCCGGTGCTGAAGAAGTATGTCGAGAAATATCGGATCGTGAGGCCATACTTGATGCGAAGCCGGGAGATCCGGTCGAGCGCTTCGCGGCCGAAGCCGACAAGCACCCGGTCTTTGAGATCCTGCCTGCCTAAGCCTTAGAGAGCGTCACCGATCGTCCGATGATCGGCAGGCGGGCTCCATATCGAAGGACCACCGGGGCAAGCTGGCTGGTCGCAAGTGCGGGGCGCAGCGTTCGCTCGTAGTAGTTGATCACCTGCGCGTACTGGCCGAGCTGTGCCAGTCCGATCGGGTGGGTCGAGGCGACCGTGGCCAGCTGACCAAGCTCACCCGCCGGGACGAAACCGGCGACCTGCGGGTTCTCGGCGAGCAACATCTGCATCGCGGCTACCTGGGGTGCGCGAACGGCACCCACCTTTGTGAGCGGGTCCAGCACGGTGCCGGCGCCGGCCAGGCCAAGCAGGACGACATAGACGATGACAAAGGCGAGGCCGCCGTTGGCGGCGGCGCCCAGGATTTTGTCGAGGCCCCGCGTCAGCGGTAGTCGGAAGAACGACATGAAGACCATGCGGCCGACGAATCCGACCAACAGGCCGAGCGCAACCGGGAGGATGAGGACGGCAAGCGGGCCCGGCACGCTCGAGGGTACGAGCGCGGCAAGACCGGGATGCGTCGACACGATCCAATAGCTGAGCAGGAACGTTCCCTCGGCGAGCAGGGGCCCGATCAGCCCGTTACGCCAGCCGACCAGAACGCCCAGGCCAATCACGACGACGATCGCCACGTCAACCAGGTTCATGAGGCGACGCCATTGTCGCCCATGACGCCGAGGAACTCAACCCCGGGCGCTGGCGCGAACTCTCCTGGCAGGCCGGCTTCGTGGCGGGAGTGACTCGTTGGGGATCATGCCTGGGCGCCAATGAAAGCCCACGATGGCGACGAAGCGTTCGAGCGCCTTGAGGTCGCCCTTATCAATCTCAACGCGGCCGCTGGCCACGGCCGCCGGCGGCGTTAAGGTGTGAAACATCAGGGCGTTGAGCGTCTCGACGTCCATCGTCAAGATCACGTCAGGATTTCGGACCCTACCTTCGCTCGTGGTGAGGCGTCCGTCGGCAACCCGGACCTCGAAGACGAGATCGTCAATGCGGACCTCGTAGGTGGCGGTGACCCCGGCCGCAGCTTGCGGATCGTAGACGCCGCGCATAGCCACGAAGTAGGCGCGAGGGACCATGACGTCGGTCTTTCGAGGTATGCCGAGAAAGCGAGCGCCCCAACGACCCAGCGCGGTCATGACGGATTCGAGGGCCTGGCCGGTCTCGGTGAGCTGATACACGGTCGAACCCGCGGGCGGCGGCAAGGTGGTGCGCTCGACGAGACCCGCGGCCTCCAGCTCTTTGAGCCGATCGGCGAGGAGATTGGTCCCAATTCCCGGAAGCCCCGTCAGCAGGTCCTTGTAGCGCTTCGGCCCGAGAAGCAGATCGCGAACGAGCAGGAGCGTCCAGCGGTCACCGATCACGTCCAGGCCTCGAGCGACGGCGCAGTACTGGTCATAGCTGCGGCGCGAGCTGTGAGGGATACGCGAGCGCATATTCACCTCATTGTAGCACACGCTTGACTTGTATTCTTTGGCACTATATGATTTTAAAGTCACAGCACCTTGAAGGGAGGAACGCGACATGGTTGCACCGTTGCCAATGGCACGACCCCGACCGATCTGGACGCTCGTCCTTACCGCCGTCGCCTTCTTTATGGTCGTTCTCGACGGGCTCGTGGTGGTCACGGCCCTCCCCGCGATCCAGCGTGACTTGGGTGCCAGCATGTCGATGCTGGAGTGGACGGTCAACGCCTTTACGCTGGCCTTCGCTGCCGGCATCATCACCGCTGCCGCGCTTGGCGATCGAGTAGGCCGGCGCCGGATCTTTATCACCGGCCTCGGTCTCTTCACCCTGGCGTCGGCCGCCTGCGCTCTCGCACCGACCGCCAGCCTCTTGATTGCCGCGCGCGCGACCCAGGGTCTGGGTGCGGCGATGGTGATGCCGCTGAGCCTGACCATCCTGGTATCGGCATTTCCCCCCGAGCGCCGCGGCGCGATCGTTGGTATCTGGGGTGGCATCGCCGGCCTCGCGGTGGCCAGTGGACCGCTCGTCGGCGGGGCGGTCACGCAGGGGCTCGACTGGCATTGGATTTTCTGGGTGAATGTTCCGATCGGCTTGATCGCCATTCTGCTTTCCCGCCTTCGGCTGGCGGAAAGCTACGGCCCGGCGACTCGGCTCGACCTGCCGGCCGCGGCGTTGGTGTCGGGCGGGGCTGTTGCCCTCGTCTGGGGTCTGATCCGCGCCGGCGACGTCGGGTGGGGGAGCGGGCAAGTCGTCGTATCGCTGCTGCTCGGCCTGCTCTTGAGTGCTGGCTTTCTCGCATGGGAGCGGCGGGCGACCGACCCGATGCTGCCGCTTCGTCTGTTCGCCAGTCGAGGCTTCGCCGCCGCCAACGTCACTGGGTTTCTG
>Ga0102924_1006349_pt1 | contig 11119 bp, 9 predicted proteins | sample PaiPotPPM11metaG_FD_80116 | JGI IMG/M metagenome (GOLD analysis project Ga0102924, IMG submission 80116) | Iron sulfur acid spring bacterial and archeal communities from Banff, Canada, to study Microbial Dark Matter (Phase II) - Paint Pots PPM... ...
CCGCTCCGGCCTCGTCGTTTCTCTCACCGCAATTCATAGTTCCCCCATAGGAAGAATTTCCCAATCGAATGCGCGACAGTGTATAACTCTCTTGCGAAATCGTTACGGCGGCGCACGTGCGCCTCGCGAACTCGCTCAACTCGGCCGCTCCTCAAGGGCGTCCGTGAAGGAGAGTCTTACCATGCGCCCCCGCACCCTCGCCGCATTTGCCGCCCTGTTGTTTGCGCCAACCCTGCTCCCACTCGCCTGCACCGCGCAGACCAGGCCGGGCGACCCGATGCCGCCGCGCTCCTGGATCGACAAGGATACCGGCCACCGCGTCTGGCGCGTCAGCGATGAGCCCAACTCCGGCGGCTTCTACTTCAACATCAACGCCTTCACGCCCGACGACAAGCAGATGATCTACACCGCGCCCGACGGCATCCACGTCCTCGACCTGGACACCATGAAGACAAAGCTGCTCGTCCCCAACCCGCTGCTCCCCGACGGATCCCCCGCCAACGGCCGCGCCCCGGGAGTCGTCCACGCCATGGTCGCCGGGCATAAGACCGACAGCGTTTTCTACACCGCGACCGATGCCGCCGGCGTCACCTATGTCTACAAGGCCGACACTAACACCGGCGCCGTCACCAAACTCGTCAAGGTGCCCAAGCTCCCCAACACCAACAGCCTCAGCGTCGTCAGCGTCAACGCGGACGAGACCCTCGTCGCCGGCACCTACATCATCGGCCCGCCCACCGGCAAAGAGTATGGAGCAGCCGCCATCCCCGCTTCCGCACAGCCTGCTGGAGCAACGGACAATCGAGTCGGCAGCGCCGCCCAGGGTCCGCACTATCAGCCCATGAACAAGGGCGAGATGATGGCCACCCGCCTCGCCGCCCGTTTGCCGCTGGTCCTGTTCACCCTCCGCCTCGAACCCGGACCCAACGGACAAAAGGCCGGAGACCTCAAGCCCCTTCTCCACTCCACCGATTGGGTCAACCATCTTCTGTTTTCCCCCACCGACCCGACCCTCCTGATGTACTGCCACGAAGGCTCCTGGGAGAAGGTCGACCGCATCTGGATGATTCACACCGACGGCACCCACAACACCCTCATCCACAAGCGCACCATGGTCAACGAAATCGCCGGCCACGAGTTCTGGGGTCTCGACGGCGAGACCATCTGGTACGACTGGCAGCCGCCCAAAGGCGAAGACTTCTTCCTCGCCGGACGCAATCTCAAAACCGGCGAGCGCATCGCCTACCACATGCAGCGCGACGAGTGGTCGATTCACTTCAACCTCACTAAGGACCTCGACCTGTTCACCGGCGACGGCGGCGATCCCGGCCAGGTGGCACGCGCCAAAGACGGAGAGTGGATCGAGCTATTCCACCCGGTCAAGTTCCCGGTCGCAAAGGGCGCCCTCAACTCGCCCGACTTCTGGCAGCCCGGCGTCTTCCACTCCGAGCACCTGGTTAACATGAGCCACCACTACTATCGCGAAGAACCCAACGTACGCTTCTCGCCGGACAAGAAATACGTCTTCTTCACCAGCAACATGTTCGGACCCAGCTACGTCTTCGGCGTCGAGACCGCCAAAGCGGTGGACCCGCCGGCCGACGATGTAGTGTCCACTCCGGCACTCGCGAGGAAGTTCAACCCGGTGGACCCGCCCAGCAGCAAAGCCCCCATGGTCCGGCCCCCAGCTCCCGCCACTCCCTAGCCCACCAACCAAACCGGGTGCCCCATGTTCGGCGCGGTTTGATCGCGTCGACCATGGGGTTACTCTCGCCGAGCCTGGCCCCCCAGGCAACTGACAACTGACCAAAAACCCAGCAAAATCCAAGTCAAGCCCCAGCCCCCTTATCTCCCTCATTCCACAATGAATAAACTTGTCCTGGGAGTTATGCCCAACCTGCTATTCTGTTAATAGAGTTAAACAAAGCCCCGGCCGCTCGCCGGGGCTTTCTTCGTAAAGGAGCACCCCGTTACTCCAAAGGGACTCCCCACCTCTAACCGTAATCACTGCAACAAAACACCAGGTTACCGAGAAAAAAATTATGCCCGACAGCTGCGAGAACTTCCGGCGCGAACCTTACAGGCCGCACCACTACGAGAACCTCCGCGACGCCGCCGCCGAACCCGCCGTAGAAGCGTGTCATCCTGAGCGAAGGTTGGCGCTCGCGCCAACCGCAGTCGAAGGACCCCGAGACGCTCCACCAGCCCCAGAAACCCAAACCCTTCAGCCACCACCGCCCCAACCAACAACCAGCAACCTGCAACCCTCCCCACCCTCCAAGCCACCGCCCAAACCTAGCACCTAGCACCTGGCACCTGGCACCTGGCACCTAGCACCTAGCACCTAGCACCTAGCACCTAGCACCTAGCACCTAGCAAGGGTTGACCATTCCGCCAACGCCACTGCACCAAAGTTGCATAAAGCTTTCACAAAGTGGCATGGCCTTGCCTTGGTTACCTGAGTACTTTTGGGGCAGGAGATTTCCCATGATCCTGCGCCGCTTTGCGTCACAATCGCTTTCACTGGCCATCTTGTCGACCGCTGTTCTGTTTGCAGGATGTAATTCGCTGAAGGAACTGGCCATTACTCCCGCCTCGGTAACCTTGACCGGAGTCGGCCAGACCACCCAGTTCACGGCCCTGGGTCTTAGCGTCATGGGAAATGCATCACCGACCACCTCCAACGAAACCACCTCGGTGACCTGGTCGTCGAGCAACACCGCCGTCGCGGTCATCAACTCGTCCGGCCTGGCGACAGCAGTCGGAGCGGGCACAACCGACATCCAGGCGATCTCGAACGGCGTCGTAGCCAGCGCCACCCTTACCGTGTCGCTCCCCGCATCGGGAGCAGGATCCGGTTCTCCGTCGCTGTCGGTGAGTCCGACTTCGGTAACCGAAACATTCGACGGTGAGACCACGCAATTCATCGCGATGGGCAGCCTCAACGGCGCGACACCTCAGAATGTGTCCAGCCAGGTAACCTGGGTTTCGAGCAACACCCAGGTAGCAACTATCAACACCAACGGTCTGGCGACTGCGCTCGGATCGGGCACGTCGACCATCACCGCGTACTATGCGGGCATCTCCGCGACGGCTACGGTCACGGTTTCGGTGAGTTCGACCACTCCCAACGTTCCCACCCTGACCATCATTCCGAGTACGGTGACGTTGACGGGTACCGGAGCGGTGACGCAACTGATCGCAATCGGCAACCTCACCGGCAACGGAGTGGTGCAGAATCTGACCAACAACGTTACCTGGAGTTCCAGCGGCTTCACCAATGTATCCGTCAGTCAGTCAGGTCTAGTGACCTCGCTGATCTCACCGCCCAGCGGAACCAGCGCAGTTTCGACCGTTACCGCGATCGGTGTGGATACAACGGGCTCGGTGGTCACAGCGAGCATTCAGGTCACCGTCACACCCGCAGCGGCGCCTGCCACGTCCAACCAGACGCTGACCCTGTTCGAGATCGGCACCGGCACTGGCAACATTACCGGCAGCGGCGCAACGCCGGGTCTGAGCTGCGGCAACGGCGGAACGCTCTGCGGCGGAAGCTACGCCCAGGGCACGGTCATCACTCTGACCGCGACGCCGGCAACCGGCCATGTCTTTGCCGGTTGGACTGGGAATTGCGCGGTCGCAACGCCGACGTCCTGCACCGTGACCATGTCCAACAACCAGACCATCGGCGCAACCTTCAACTAGAAGCCTTCGGCCGGGACGGCTCCGCACGAGCTGTCCCGACTTAGAACTTGTGGAACATGAAGAAGGCGCCCATCACCAGGCACCCGAACGCCACCGCGTGGTTCCAGTGCAGTTTGTCGCCGAAGTAGTACACCGAGAAGACTCCGAACACGCTCAGCGTAATGACTTCCTGGATCACCTTCAACTGATCCGGCGTGTAGCTCTGCGATCCCAGCCGGTTCGCCGGCACCTGCAGGCAGTACTCGAACAGCGCAATGGACCAGCTGACCAGGATCACCTTCCATAGCGCCACCTCTTTGAACTTCAAATGTCCGTACCACGCAAAAGTCATGAAGATGTTTGACCCAACCAGCAACACAATCGGCCACACCCGTGCTCCCATCCCGTTGTCTCCTCTGAAAAGTTCTCCTGAAAACCCATAAGATGCTTGTAGCATGACCGTTGCTGCAAACCTCGCCCACATCCAGGAACAGATCGCCGAAGCCTGCCGCCGCGCCCACCGCTCTGAGTCCGAAGTGGCCCTGATGGCAGTCAGCAAGATGCACCCAGCCGAAGCCGTGGCCGAGGCCTACGCCGCTGGCCTGCGCCTCTTTGGCGAGAACCGTGTGCAGGAGTGGCACGAGAAGGCTCCGGCGCTGCAGCACCTCTTCGCCGTCGCTCCAGAAGCTGCGCAGGTGCACCTGATTGGGCCGTTGCAGTCGAACAAGACCAGTCGAGCGGCGGAACTCTTCAACGCCGTCGATTCGGTCGATTCGCTCAAGATCGCCGCGCGGCTCAACACGGCCGCGCTCGCGCTCAGCAAGAAGCTGCCGATCCTGATCGAAGTGAAGCTCAGCCACGAAGAGTCAAAGCACGGCATCGCCCCCGCGGAGTTACCCGCGCTCCTTGCGGCCCTCGCGCCGCTCGAGGCCGTGATTCCCAGCGGCCTGATGACGGTTCCACCGTGGTCGGAGGACCCCGAGCTCGCACGCCCCTACTTCCGCGAGTTGCGCGCCCTCCGCGATGCGTCGCTCGCCGCGTGCCCGACGCTGACGCAGCTCTCGATGGGCATGTCGAACGACTTCGCCGTCGCCATCGAAGAGGGCAGCACCTGCATTCGTATTGGCACCGCACTTTTCGGGAAACGCCGCAAGCCGGTCGAAGAATGATCGCGCTGCGCGACACACCGACCGGCTGCACCCTGCCCGTCCGCGTGCATCCCGGCGCGAAGCGCAACGAGATTACCGGCACGCACGATGGCGCAGTCAAGATCTCGCTCACGACGCCGCCCACCGACGGACGCGCCAACGATGCACTGATCGCCTTTCTCGCCGGTTTTCTCAAGGTTCCGCGAGCAAGCATTACCCTGCTGACCGGCGCGAGCAGCCGCAGCAAGACCCTGCATATCGCAGGAAAAAGCGCGGCCCGGATTCAGGCCGCGCTCTCACTGCCTTAGCAGACGGTCTACTTCTTCGTTACCGTCGCCGTCTTCGCGACCGTGATCGCTTCGCCGGTGTCTGGCTTCACCGTTACGTCGTCCATCGTCACCTTCGCGTAGGCGATCGACAGACCAGTCTTGCCCGCAAGGTGAACGTTCTTCATCGTCAGGTCGAACACCGGCGATTCGGGAAGGCCGACGATAATTCCCGCCGAGCCGCTGCCCGTCGCCGTGACGTTCTCGATGGTGATGCCGTGGAACTTCGGCGTCAGGCGTCCTACTGGCTCCGCCGGGACCTCGCCCTCCGGCGCAGGATGCGGATAGTACTCCGTCACCAGGATCGCCGTCTTGACATCCTCCATGGTGATGTCCTTGTAGGAGATATTGGAGACATCATTGCCACGGTCGCGGGCCGCCTTGATGCGGATTCCCTGGTCGGTGCCCTTGAAGTGAATCCGCTCAGCATGAACGTTCTGCACGCCGCCGGCGATTTCGCTTCCGATCGAAAGGCCATGCCCGTTCTCGAACGTGCAGTCCGTAATCGTGATGTTCTTCGACGGCAGGTCGGGCCCGGGCGAGTTGATCTCGCCGCTCTTGATCGCGATATTGTCGTCGCCCACGCTGGAGAAGACGTGATCGATTACGATGTTGCTCGAGCTGAAGGGATCGATGGCGTCGGTGTTGGGCGACCTCGGGGCCAGGATGCGGATGTTGCGAAACACCAGGTGATCCGCGTAATACGGAACGATTTGCCAGAACCCCGCGTTCTGAACCGTCACGCCTTCCATCCGGATGTTCTTCGAGTGGTCGAACACGACGCCCATCGGCCTTGGGTGGTCGGTGCCGAGGACGCCCGAGTCCCTGACGCCTCTCACGTAGTCCCACCAGATCTGGCCATTGCCGTCGATCGTGCCTTCGCCTGTGATCGCGATATTTTCGGAGTTCAGCGAACTCACCAGGGGCTGCACGGTGGGGTGACGGGCAAACGTGTATTTCGGGTAGTCCGCCCGATCCGGCGAGCCCAACAGCTTCGCGTCCTTGGCAAGATGCAGTGTGGTGTTGCTCTTCAACAGGATCGGCGCGATCACGTAGGTTCCAGCTGGCACTTCAACTGTTCCACTGTTGACCGCACATTCGTCGATCGCTTTTTGCACGGCGACCGTGTCTTTCGTCGTCCCATCGCCCTTCGCACCGTAGCTCTTCACATCGCAAACCTTGCCGGCTGCCATTGCAGGCAGGACCGCGATTCCCAAACACATCGCCAAGCCCACCGCCATCAGCCGCACTCCACCATTGCTTTTCATTGACTCTCCCTTGCACGAAAACGCGCTCGCAGCATCTTACCGCATTGGTCCTACCACGCGTTTTCGACCTGATTTCCCAAGGTTTTCGCGCAAGCAAAAGGGCCGACAGTTTGTCGGCCCTTGCCATTACCACCGAGAGTTTTCTTACGACTGCTTCTTGTACCCGTTCGTATATCCCTTCACGAACGCCTCACGGAACGCTTGCTTGAACTCATCATGGTTCATGCCTTTCGGGATCTGCGCATGTTCGTATGCGTCCGATTCCGTTGGCTGGAACTTCTTACCGCGAGACGCATCCGCTTCGCCCTGATTGAAACCAGCAGCATATCCCTGACGGGCAACCATGTTCGGAGTGCCGTTTTCCGGATAGGCCTCATCATAACCACGCGGCGCGGTCCAACTAGGCGAGTCGGCTGAAGTATGAGACTCGGTCGTCGTGGTGGTCGTCTGGTCTCGTGTCGTGGTCGTTGATTGATCTTGTGCGTGTGTGGCCACAGCACCCAGACTGAGTGCACAGCTAAACGCCAATCCTGCAAGGCCTGCCCTTCGAAGTATCATGTGTAACCTCCTGTCATGCGTGCACCGAGGCACAACCTGACTGAAAGTCCGATTCAAATCACCCTGAGGCAGTTGTCCTCGAAACGTCTTCGCATCGTGATCCGCGAAAATCACTTGCGTGCGGCTAAACTCTAATTCAGATAGTTGAGACAACCAAAAATGATACTTCGATTGTTCGTTGCTGTTACGGTGCTTACGTTGCCCGGCACGTTTGCTGCGGCCCAGACAGGCCATACCATCACGCTCAGCGTGGACCTTTCCGATGCTCCGCGGAAGATCATCCATGCGGTCGAGACTATGCCGGTCGCGCCGGGACCGTTGACACTGGTGTACCCAAAGTGGATCCCCGGCGAACATGGACCCACTGGACCGATCGATAACCTGGCCGGGGTCGTCATCACGTCGGCCAGCGGCGAAAGGATCAAGTGGGAGCGCGACAAGGTGGACATGTACGCATTCCACCTGACCGTACCCGCCGACTGCACGGCGCTTTCGATCAAGCTGGACTTCCTCGCCACCGCTGCGCCGAACGGATTCTCTGCCGGCGCGTCCACCAACGAGAACCTGGCCATGCTGAGTTGGAATACGGTGGTGCTGTATCCGGAGGGAACAGATGCGGCGGATGTAAAAGTTACTCCGTCCCTGCTCATTCCGAGCGAGTGGAAGTTCGGAACGGCTTTGCGTCTGCACCGGATGGAATTCGCTGGAAAAAATCCGCTGTTGAATTTTGAGCCGGTAAGCCTGGAGATGCTGGTCGATTCTCCGGTCCTCACTGGTAAATATTTCAAGGAAATCGCGCTGGCTCCGGACGTGACGCCGAAGCACTTTCTGGACCTCGCAGCCGACGGCCCGGAGGATCTCGACCTGCCGCCAGCCCGCGTGGAGAGCTTCAGCCGTCTCATCCGCGAGACGGGGGCGCTCTATCAGAGCCGGCACTACGGCGAGTATCACTTCCTGGTGACCCTCAGCGACTCGGTGGCGCACTTCGGTCTGGAACACCATCAGTCGAGCGATGACCGAGTCGGCGCAAAGACCTTCACCGAGGACGACCGTTTTGTTCTCGCCGGAGATCTGCTGCCTCACGAGTTCACGCATAGCTGGAACGGCAAGTACCGGAGGCCGGCGGACCTGGCGACCAGCAACTACCAGAAGCCCATGCAGGATGATCTGCTGTGGGTTTACGAAGGGCTGACACAATACCTCGGGGACGTGCTGGCAGCGCGTTCGGGCATATGGACTCCGGAACAATATCGCGGATATCTGGCGGCAAGCGCGGCATCGTTGGACAACTGGCCGGGGCGCACCTGGCGTGATCTGCAGGACACGGCGACCATGGCGTCGGTGCTCTATAGTTCCGGCGGGGGTTGGGACAACTGGCGGCGCGGCGTCGACTTCTACGCCGAGGGGGAGTTGGTGTGGCTCGACGTCGACACCACCATCCGCAAGATGACCGGCGGAAAGAAGAGCCTGGATAATTTCGTGGCACAGTTTGAAGGAGTGGGTGGAAATACTGCCCCGAAGGTAGTCCCCTACACCTTCGAGGATGTTGTGTCCGGCTTGAACGCGGTGGTGCCCAATGACTGGGCGGGCTTCCTGCGCCAGCGGCTGGATACCAACCAGTTACACGCTCCGCTCGGCGGAATTGAAAATGGCGGCTACAAGCTGGCCTACGAATCGAAGCCGAATCCGTGGAGCGCGCTGAATGATTCGCAATCCGGTTCATTGGATTTCTGGTCCTCGATTGGGCTGCGTGTGAATGGCGACGGCGCCTTGACCGATCTGAGCAAGGGCGGCCCGGCGGACAAGGCCAACCTGGGCCCGGGGATGAGGCTGGTGGCTATTAATGGACGCGCCTTTACCCCGGCGTTACTGCGAGCAGCGGTCAAGGACGCCGATGGAAACGGTCCGGCGATTGAGTTGATCGTCGAAAATTCAGGCTTCTATAAAGTGATCCGAATCGACTATCACGACGGCGAGCGGTACCCGGCGTTGCAGCGAGTGACTACTGCACCGGACACGCTCGATGAAATCCTCCGACCCTTGGTGAAGCCGGTACCTTGACGCTCGCTTGAAGCGTGCGTCAGCGGACATTCGCTTCGAATATCGCCAGCCGGCGCTCCAACTCCCATTCCTGTGCGGCCTTCTCGTTCGCCTGAAGGAACTGCCGGCAGGAGTCTGAGGGGTTGCTGTCGGCCGCGATCCTTGCGTCGCAAGGAGATTTCAGGTGGTCGTAGTTGTCGGGCCAGACCCACAGGCTCTCGCCAGGCAGAAAGCTATGTTCGAGCGAGTCGCGCGCTGAGTGCTTCAGATCGACGTAGGTGAGGTCCTGCTCCTCGACTGCCCGCGCGTACTCGTGGGTGAGGTCGATGCGAGAAACGCCTTCGTCGTCCGTCGAGAGTGAGAATGGGACGTGGTAAGCCATATACGCGGGAAGCGGATGGTCGCCGCCTTTGACGCCGAGGATCCCGTCGTTTGACGTGAGGTTGACCTCGACATCGACATGCCTCGCAGCCATCTCCCTGAGGAGGTCCATTGGGCGGTCCTCGTAAAGGACATCGACGCCGTGGCCAATGCGCTCCGCATGACCAAGTTCGACAGCTTCGCGAATGTGGAAGGCCAGGCCTTCCGGCGGGACCAGGCCGGGGGCAAGCTCGCCGGCGTGAAGTGAGATGTGAACCCCCGGATAGACGGAGTGGAGGTAGTCCAGCATCTGCATCTGGAGGTGATAATCCTGCATTGACGTGCGGCCATCCTCCGGCATGACGAAGTTGATGCCGACGACGTCGCGATCCGCGGTTGCAACCTCGAACCCCAACAGCGTCTGCGCGAACACCTGCTGCGGCGCGAAGCCGCGCAGAACTTGATAGAGGAAGTGAATCTGCACATTGCAGGCGGCGCTTCGAGGTTCCCCACCGGCGCAGTGCTCCATCGAATCACGCTCTGCCTTGGCGTCGGCAAATTCCTTCTCGTCGACCGCAACCTCATCGCGCAGACCGGCCGCGAGCAACTTCGTCCGGAACGCGGCGAGTGTTTGCGGCGTGACGTTCTTCTCTGAACCTGCAGGCCAGCCAATCTGGTTGCCGATCTTCGCCGCATTGGAGAAGGTCGGAGTCTGCATGATCTCCAGATACTGCTCGTTCTGTGCAGCCGCTCGGGTGGCAACTTCGTCGAGCCACTCGCCCATGACATTCTTCAGGCCGCCGAACCGCGCGAACGTGGAAAAGAACTGGTCGTGGCCGTTGATTCCCTCCATCGGGACATAGGCACGCATGGAGAAGCTGTCGACGAGGTTATCGTAGAGAGCCTGATTGGTAAGCGCGGTCGCCGCAGGAACAGCTCCCTTGCCGCAGGTCGCGGTAAATTCCACAGCGTCGTTTCCGATTGGCGAAGCCGGCTTTCCTGCGTCGACGGGCATGACGCAGAGCCCCTGCCGGATGGCCTCGGCGATGAAAGTCTCCGCGTACACCGCGCCGGAGAGGTGCATATGCAGGTCGGCACCCTTGGGGAAGGGCTTCAGGAACGCGTACAACTCGGGCATGCCGAAGTGCTTGGCGCCGTTGAGGTGAATTTCAGCACGGGTTTCTCCCGCACTTGGTACATGCGGCCGGACTTGCATATTGGTTTGCGGCGACGGACTGGTACAGGAAATCAGAACTGCGGCGGGTAGAGCAATCCCGAGCAGGGCGAAGAATGAACGCGCCTTGGCGCGGCGAACGCGAGACATGGCATCTCCACGGTGAAATCTGGTATCGACAATCAGCATATCGTGCCGGTCTCGGAAGGAATGTCCAACCGAGAAACGCTAACCCGGGAGGGCGGCTGGCCGGTCCGAATTCGACGCCACTTCGCTTTGCGACAGCGGTCTGAGTTGCTATACTTGTCAGGACGCTTGGATCAATGGCTGCGGCAGAGTGCAATCTCTTTGACTGCGCAAAGTTTCAGGACAGACGTTCCCCCACTTGGCGCAGGTCAACCTGGTGAGGAGTCCAGTCAAGGATTCATGTTAGTTGCGCTCCGGGCCTGTTCTTGGCTGTCCCGTGACGCGCCTTCCCATGCCAAGGCCAGATAGCTCAGTGGTAGAGCGCGGCCCTGAAAAGGCCGGCGTCGGCGGTTCGATCCCGTCTCTGGCCACCAC
>Ga0102924_1006350_pt1 | contig 11118 bp, 6 predicted proteins | sample PaiPotPPM11metaG_FD_80116 | JGI IMG/M metagenome (GOLD analysis project Ga0102924, IMG submission 80116) | Iron sulfur acid spring bacterial and archeal communities from Banff, Canada, to study Microbial Dark Matter (Phase II) - Paint Pots PPM... ...
GCACCGGCCTGCGCGAGGCAAGCCAGCCCGAGGAGCCGATCGACGTGGGCAACGCCGGCACGCTGATGCGCCTACTGCCCGGCTGGCTGGCCGCCCAGGAGGGCTGCTCGTTTACGCTCGACGGCGACGAGTCGATCCGCCGCCGACCCGTCGACAGGATCGTCGAGCCGCTGCGCCAGATGGGCGCCGAGCTGGACGCCGTGCAGGGACGCTTCCCGCCCCTGCAGATACGTGGCGCCCGGCTGCGCGCGATCTCCTATGAGCTCGAGGTCGCAAGCGCCCAGGTCAAGTCCTGCGTGCTGCTCGCCGCGCTCGCCGCCGACGGCGCAACCACCGTCGGCGAGCCCGCACGCAGCCGCGACCACACCGAGCGCATGCTGCTCGGCGCCGGCGTCGCCATCCACCGCCACGGTCGCCACGTCACCGTCGTCAACGCCGACGAGCTGCTGCTCGACCGCGTCACCGTTCCCGGCGATCCCAGCTCGGCCGCCTTCATGATCGCCGCCGGCGTGCTCGTGCCTGGCTCGCGCCTGCTACTGCGCGACGTCGGCGTCAACTGGACGCGCACCGGCTTTCTGCGCATCCTGCGGCGCATGCGCGGCATCGTGCTCGGCGACCTCGAGGAGGAGACCGGCGAGCTGGTCGCCCACGAGCCAGTGTGCGACCTCGACGTCGCCCACGGCGCGCTCGAGGGCACCATCGTGGAAGCCGACGAGGTGCCCCTGGCGATCGACGAGCTGCCGCTCGTCGCCCTGCTGGGCTGCTTTGCCGAGGGCGACACGGTCGTTGTGGGCGCGCAGGAGCTGCGTGTCAAGGAGTCAGACCGCATCGCCGGTGTCGTCGAGGGGCTGCGCGGTCTGGGAGCGGACATCGAGGCGACCGACGACGGCTTTGCGGTGCGCGGCGGCGGCGGATTGCGCGGCGGGGTGATCGACGCCCGCGGCGATCACCGCATGGCCATGCTCGGCGCCGTCGCCGGGCTGGCCTCGCGCGAGGGCGTCGAAGTCGTGGGGATGGACGCCGCCGCCGTCTCCTATCCGGGATTCGTCGACGATCTGGCGCGATTGTCCGGAAACTGAGCCCGTGCGCCATCGTATTCACCGCCTGCCTGCCACTGTGAGCCAGCGAGTGCCATGGTCATAGCCATCGACGGGCCTGCCGGCGCCGGCAAGTCCACCGTCGCACGCGCGCTTGCCGCCAGGCTCGGCTTCACCTACCTGGACAGCGGCGCCATGTACCGCTGTGTTGCGCTTGGCGCCCTGGAGCGGGGAGGGGGGGCGCTGCCCGAGCGCCCCGGCACCCTCGGGGAAGTGGCCCGCGCCGTCGCCATCCAGCTTGGCAGCCGGCCGGGAGACGCCACGGAGCCCGAGTGCGTGCTGCTCGACGGGCGCGAGGTGACCGATGAGATTCGCGAGCCCGAGGTTTCCGAGGCGGCATCCGTGGTGGCGGCCGATCCGGCCGTGCGCGAGGCACTGGTGACCAAGCAGCGCGAGCTGATCGCCGATGGCAACTGGGTGGCCGAGGGGCGCGACATAGGCACAGTCGTCGCGCCCGACGCCGCCCTGAAGGTCTTCCTGGACGCCGATCCTCGTGAGCGCGCACGGCGTCGTGGTGCCCAACTCGGCGCCGACGTCGAGTTGGTGCTCGCCGAGCAGACGATGCGCGACCAGCGCGACAGCACACGCGCACACAGCCCGCTGCAGGCCGCCCCCGGCGCCGTCGTGCTCGACACGAGCGGCCTCAGCGTAGACGAGGTCGTACAGCGCATTGCCGAGCTTGCGCGGGCACAGTAGGCATACTGGCTCGATGAAGGTCGCCGTCGTCGGCTATCCAAACGTGGGCAAGTCCTCGCTGATCAACCGCCTCACGGGCACCCGCGAGGCGGTCGTGCACGAGCGCTCGGGGGTCACGCGCGACCGCAAGGAGCTCGACTGCGAGTGGAACGGGCGCACCTTCAAGCTGATCGACACGGGCGGCGTGGACTTTCGCGACGAGGACCCGTTGGCCGGCTCGATCCGCGAGCAGGCGCGCGCGGGCCTGGCCGACGCGCAGGTGGCCGTGCTCGTGGTCGACGCCCGCGCGGGCGTGCGTCCTGGCGATGAGGAGATCGCCGACCTGCTGCGCCGCTCCTCGCTGCCGAGCATCGTCGCCGCCAACAAGTGCGACGGCGTCGCCGAGCTGCCGCTGGCCGCCGAGTTTCATCGCCTCGGCCTGGGCGAGCCGCTGCCCGTGTCCGCCGCCCAGGGCCTTGGCTCCGGGGACCTGCTCGACCGCATCGTCGAGCTGCTGGGTGGGCGCGATCAAGTCGAGCAGGAGGACCAGGGCGAGGTCATCCGTCTGGCCGTCATCGGCAGGCCCAACGTCGGCAAGTCATCGCTGGTCAACCGCTTCCTCGGCGAGGAGCGGGTGATCGTCTCCGAGACGGCCGGCACCACCCGCGACGCCATCGACACGCCGCTGCTCGTCGGCGATCGCAGGCTAGTCATCGTCGACACCGCCGGTATGCGCCGCCAGTCCAAGGTCGCCGACTCGGTCGAGTACTACACCGCGCTGCGCTCCCAGCGCGCCGCCGAGCGCGCTGACGTCGCGCTGGTCGTCTGCGACGCCGCCGTCGGCGTCACCGCGCAGGACCTGCGCATCGCCGAGCTGGCCATGAAGACCGGCTGCGCGACCGCGATCGTGCTCAACAAGTGGGATCTGAACGAAGGCAGCGAGAAGGATCTCGACCACGAGCGGGGGAGGGTGGCCGAGAAGCTGCGCCTTCGCCCGCACGTGCTTACCGCCAGCGCCAAGACCGGGCGCCACGTCTCGCGCCTGCTCAGCGAGACGATCTCGCTGGGCGACCGCATGGCCGGGCGCATCCCTACGCCCGAGCTCAACCGCTTCCTGTCCGAGGCCGTCCAGGCCCGCCAGCCGCCGGTGGGCACGCGCAGGGGTGCCAGCGGCCATCGCCTCAAGCTGATCTACATGACACAGATCGGTGAGCGACCGCCGCGCTTTGCCATCCAGGTCAACTCCCGCACCCGCATCACCCGCGACTACGCCTACTTCCTGGAGAATCGCCTGCGCGCCCGCTACGGCATGGACGGCGTGCCGCTGATCATCGATTTCGTCGAGCGCGGCCAGCGCAGCGAGCGCCGAGGCGCCCGCGCCGCATAGACTCTGCGCCTTTCGCCCATCCATCACCGCTGGAGCTGATCCCGACACACATGACTGAGCTTTCCGACAACGAGTTCCTGTTCACCTCCGAGTCGGTCACGGAGGGACACCCCGACAAGATCGCCGACCAGATCTCAGACGGCGTGCTCGACGCCGTGCTGAAGGACGACCCCTACGGCCGAGTCGCCTGCGAGACGCTCGTCAACACGGGCCTGGTCGTCGTCTCGGGCGAGATCTCCACCGACACCTACGTCGACATCCAGGAAATCGCGCGCGAGACGGTGCGCAAAATCGGCTACGACGACGCCAGCTACGGCTTTGACTGCAACACCTGCGCGGTCATCAACGCGATCGACAAGCAGTCGCCGGACATCGCCCAGGGGGTGGACGCCGCCTATGAGACGCGCCACGACCCCGCCGACGAAGACGAGCTCGACGTCGCCGGCGCGGGCGACCAGGGAATGATGTTCGGCTACGCCAGCAACGAGACCGACGAGCTGATGCCGCTGCCGATCTCGCTCGCCCACAAGCTCGCCAAGCGGCTGTCTGAGGTTCGCAAGGGCGATGTGCTTCCCTATCTGCGCCCCGACGGCAAGACCCAGGTAACCGTCCGCTACAAGGACGGGCGGCCGGTGGAGATCGAGAAGATCCTCATCTCCACCCAGCACGCCGACGGCATCGACGCCGAGACGCTGATCAAGCCCGACCTGCTCGAGCACGTGCTGCGCCCGGTGCTCCCGAGCGGGCTGTATGACGAGAAGAAGCTCTCGCGCAACTTCCTGGTGAACCCCACCGGGCGCTTCGTGATCGGCGGGCCGATGGGCGACTGCGGCCTGACAGGACGCAAGATCATCGTCGACACCTATGGCGGCATGGCCCGCCCCGGCGGCGGCGCCTTCTCCGGCAAGGACCCATCCAAGGTCGATCGCTCAGCCGCCTACGCCGCGCGCTGGGTGGCCAAGAACATCGTCGCCGCCGGTCTCGCCGACCGCGCCGAGGTGCAGGTCGCCTACGCGATTGGCGTCGCCCACCCCGTATCGGTGATGGTCGAGACCTTCGGCACCGAGAAGATCGGGCGCGGGCAGATCGCCAAGCTGATCGACGAGCACTTCGACCTGCGCCCGGGCGCCTTTCGCGAGGAGCTCAAACTGCACCGCCCGATCTACCAGAAGACCGCGGCCTATGGTCACTTCGGCCGCGACGACCACGACTTCACCTGGGAGAAGACCGACAGGGCCGCCGCGCTGCGCTCCGCCGCCGGTCTCTGACCGGGCGGCCCTTTACTGTCGAGGCGATGGGGAACATCGCCCAAGTCGATCCACAGCCGGCGCAGATCGCCGCAGCATCGACGATCGCCCAGGTCGAGCCGATGACGACCGCCCGCGCGCTGCGCGGGCCGTTCGACTACCGTCTGCCGGAGGCGCTCAGAGGCGGTGTGGGCGTCGGCTCGATGCTCGTCGTGCCATTCGGTCGCCGCGAGGTGCTCGGGGTGGTCATGGGTTTGGCCGACAGCAGCGAGGTTGCCCAGGAGAAGCTGCTCGCGCCGCTGCGCGCACTGGATGAAGGCCCCCCCGCACTGCCCGCCGACCTGGTCGCGCTGGCCGAATGGATCGCGGCCGAGTACTGCTCGACGATCTCGCGCGCGCTCGGCTTGGTGCTGCCCCCGGGGGCAGCGCGCCGGCTGAGCGGACGCAAGCGCCGGGCGGTCGCCCGCCCGCGCCATCTCACGGTCGGGTCGCGCAGTCCGCATCCGCCCGAGCTGACGCCCGCACAGCAGGAGGTGCTCGCGCCGCTGATCGACGCGCTGGCAGCGCGCCAGGCGCAGCGGCGTCTGCTGCACGGCGTGACCGGGTCGGGCAAGACCGAGGTCTACCTGCGGGCCGCCGCTGCTGCCCTGGCACAGGGTCGGGGCGCAATCGTGCTCGTGCCCGAGATCGCGCTCACGCCGCAGATAGTCGGGCGCTTCATCGAACGCTTCGGCGAGACGGTCGCGGTTCTGCACTCGCGGCTGACCCCCGCCCAGCGCTACGCCGAATGGCGCAGGCTGCGCGAAGGCGACGCAAAGGTATGCGTGGGCCCGCGCTCGGCCGTGTTCGCCCCGATCGCCGACCTCGGCCTGATCGTCGTAGACGAGGAGCACGACGCCTCCTACAAGCACGAGGGCGATCCTCGCTATGACGCCCGCGACGTGGCCGCCGAGCGAGCCACACGCAGCCACGCTGTCCTGCTATTGGGCAGCGCCACCCCGCGCCCGGAGAGCATGCACCGCATGCCCGTGTGCAAGCTGAGCAGCCGCGTGGACGGCCGCCCGCTGCCGGCGGTCCAGGTGCTCGACATGCGCGGGGAGGCCCAGGGGCTGCACCCGCTCACCGCCCAGGCTCTGGCCGAGGTGCGAGCCGCGCGGGGCAAGGCGATCGTGCTGCTCAACCGCCGTGGCTGGTCGAACTTCCTCTCGTGTCGCTCGTGCGGACGCGTGTGGAGCTGTCCCGACTGCGACGTCGCGCTCGTGCTGCACCGGGCAGATGCCTATCTCGCCTGCCACCACTGCGGTCACCGCGAGTCCGCGCCCTCGCATTGCAGTGACTGCTCGTCCACGGCCGTTGCCCGCCATGGCGCCGGCACAGAACGCCTGCAGCACGACCTCGCCAGCGTGTTTGACGACGATGGCGGCTTCCCCGTCTTCCGGCTGGATGCAGACGTGGCGGCGGCGGACAACGGCGTGGGAGATCTCCTGCGCAGCTTCGAGGCGGCCGAGTGCGGCGCGCTGATCGGCACCCAAATGGTCGCCAAGGGCCACGACTTCCCCGACGTGTCGCTCGGCGTGGTGCTCGACGCGGACGCCACCCTGCGCTTCCCAGATTTTCGCGCCGAGGAGCGCACGTTTGCGCTGATCGCCCAGCTGGCCGGACGCGCCGGACGCGGCGGTCACGGACGCGTGCTGGTGCAGACGATCGCTCCTGAGGCGCGCGCAATCGTCCACGCCGCCCGCCACGACAGCGATGGATTCATCGCGGGCGAGCTGCAGCGCAGGCGCGCGCTGCGCTACCCGCCCTTCTCTCACCTCATCAGGATCGTCTGCTCGGCCGTCGAGCCCGAGCGCGCCAGGGCCGCCGCGGTCGCCGTCCGGCAGGGCCTCACAGGGCCGGACGTGCTTGGTCCCGCCGCCCTATTTCGCCTGCGCGGCCGCGAGCGCCAGGCGATTGTGGTGAAGGCCACCGAGCGCAGAGCCGCCGTGCAGGCTGTCGGCGAGGCCGTACGGTGTGTGGCTACAGAGCGCGCGCATGCTGGAGTTAACTTCAGCGTCGACGTCGATCCGCAGTAGAAACTCACAACGCCTTACACACAACGTCCAGTATTGGACCTACGGCAGATTTGCTATCTGGTACCTTCTCGGCGCTCTGGCGGATCTAACTCAGGGAGGGTGCACAATGGTGGGGACCAATGGAAGGTCTGACGGCGGGCGTGCCAGGAACGCGACGTATTCGCGGACTGCCAGTTGCTTGGTCCTGGCAGTTGCCATGGTCTTGTGCTGCTTTGTGCTGACGCCATCCGCGCTAGCAGGCTCGACGCCCTTTACCTGGACGGGTGCGTCCACCACCTCCGAAGCATGGTCCTTGCCCGAAAACTGGGAAGGCGGCGTGGCACCGTCCGCATCGACGGAAATCGGGGCACTCACATTTCCGCCGTTGACGAGCACGGCATGCACAGTCGAAGAAGAAGCTCACCCGTGCTATCTCAGCATCAACGATCTACATGGTCTCTTCGCCGAATCGATGACAGTGGATGGCAACAATTATCTCATCGGTGGCGAAAGTATCACCCTCGGCAAGGGAGGCCTCAGCGTGTCCCCGGCGTCGGGCACAACAGTTCCGATATCGGACGCGATCTTCATGCCGTTTGAGCTTGACGCTACGCAGACCTGGAGCTTTGCCAGCCGCAGCGGCGCGAAAATTGGTGAAGACGAGTTTTTCCAGGCTGGCCCTATAACGGGTCCCGTCAGCAGCGGACTCACGGTCGAGCTGAGCAACGAGGCGGAGCCGTCACTTGACGGAGGCATCGAGGTTGGTCCCCTGACAATCGCCGGCGCTGATCCGGGAGAGGCGGGCGTCTTCAACGGAGCGTTCCCGCTTCGGCACACAGATCTCAACTCTTCCGACGGGGAGCCGGTCACCGTCAGTCACGCCTTCCTCCTGGGTAGCGGCGCCACAGGCCCACTTACGAGCAACGCTGCAGAGATCACGGTCGGATCAGGAGCGGAGCCCGCGGAAGGGATCGAAGCTCCGAGCGTAAAGCTTGACTCGTCGAGCAGCATCGGCTTCCAGATCGCCGGCGATGGGACAACCGCAAAACAGGATTACGCGCAGCTCGCATCAAGCGGCGCAATAGAACTCGGCGGCGCCACGCTCGAAGCGATCGTGCGCCCCCCGGAACCGCATATGCCTTGCCCGACGCTGACGCGTGGAGAGACGTTTACGTTCATCTCCACGACGGGCAGGCTGACCGGCTCGTTCGACAACGCGCTCGAATCCAGTCCGGAACTCCCGATCAGGTTTGCTGAAAGCTGCACCTCGACTTCGCAAACGATGCGGATCGGATATCACGAGAGCGGCAGCACGCAGACGATCACCGGAACCGTGGAAGAAGGCGCCGAGAGAAAAGAAGCAGAAGCGAAGCTGAACGAAGCGCATGCCAAGCAGGCGGCAGAAGAAGCCTCGGCCGCAAAGAAGCGCGAAGAAGAAAAATCGTCAATCCCCAGTGCTCAAGGAGTAGCGGGCTTTCAGGCGATCGTGCCTACGCCTGTTCCCGATGCACAGTTGGCCACCAACGCATTGGAGGCGAGCCTTTCGGGCATTGTCAGCGTCAAGGTCAGCTGTCCGACAGGGGAGAGCAGTTGCTCGGGCACGGTCACGTTGCGCACGCTGAACGCGGTCGCCGCCAGCCTCGCGGGCGCCGCGAAGAGTAAGGGCTCGATCCTCACGCTCGCCACCGGCTCGTTCACCGTCGCGGGCGGGAAGGTCACGACCGTGAAGCTCCATTTGTCGGCCAAGGCGCGCGTATTGTTGGCGCGTTCGCATGTCCTGCGGGCGCGAGCGACGATCGTGGCCCACGATCCCGCGGGGGCGAGCCACACCACGCAGATCGTCGTCACGCTGCGGGTTGCCAAGGCCAGGCGCGGCAAGGCCTGATAGTTTCGATTGTCGAACATGCTCGAGTTCGGCTGGAGATTCCTGGAGAGCCGACAATCGCAAGGATGTCGGTATGAGCGTGCAGCGGCGTAGACCGGCGGTTGCGCGGCTGCTGGCATGCGGTGCCTCGCTGGTCGCCGCGTTTGCACTGACGGCGGCTGTCGGCGTAGCGCCGGCCCTCGCGCAGTCCGCGTGGTGGCATCTCATGTCGGGGTCCAGGCCGACCAATCTGAAAGAAGGACCTGGACAGATCGTCGTGACAGCAGCCAATCTCGGTGGCGCTGACGCCAACGGCGAAGCCGCGCCGATAAGGATCGTCGACACGCTTCCCGCGGGCTTGACCGCGACGTCGATCGAAGCCGTCGCCAGCGGCCGGGTTGGCGTGTCGCTCGGCACGGTCGCATGCTCGCTCGAAACGCTCTCGTGCACCTTCACGCACCAGCTGCCGTCATTTGCGCAGATCGAAGTGCGGATCGGCGTCGTCGTGGGGGCGAGCGCAGCGTCTGGCGAGACAAACGAAGCGCGGGTCACAGGTGGAGAAACCCCGAGCGCGTCGATCGGGCGGGCGATCACCGTGGGCGAACAGTCCTCGCCCGCCGGCGTGCAGAGCTACGAACTGACCAACGAACAACCAGGCGGCGCGCCCGACATCCAGGCAGGCTCGCATCCCAACCAGACCACGCTCTCGCTCGTGCTCAACCAGACCGCGCAAGCGCTCCCGGTCGCGCCGCCCAAGGACCTGCGCTTCAACCTGCCCGCCGGCCTGATCGGCGACTTCAGGCAAGGGGAACGATGCTCGCTGGAACGATTCTCAGCCGAACCCGAACCGGAGTGCACTGGGTCGGTTGGCAGTGCGATCGTCACGCTCAACGAACCAGGGCCAGGACTGGAGACCGTTAGCGTGCCCGTGTACAACCTGGAACCCGATCGGGAACCCAGCCGGGGAGAGCCCGCCCGCCTGGGTTTCAGGCTGGCCTCCCGCACGTACGTCTTGATCGACTCGGCAATACGCACGGGCGGCGACTATGGAATCACTCTAAGCATGGACAACATCAGCGAATCACTGATCGCGATGCAGCTGACGATCGGCGCAGCCGGCTCATCGCTCTGGGAGATGCCGACTTCCTGCACTAGCCAGCAGTCGAGCACAGCCGAAGCCGACTTCACGATCCTGCCGGGCTCGTTCGTATCGCGACCGAGCGAACCGACCCCCGCGCTCGATGGCTGCGGCGGGTTGCCGTTCGGCCCGTCGATAACAGTCGTGCCCGACGGACACGAAGCAGCCACGCCCACGGGGATGACCTTCGAAGTGCACCTGCCCCGCGCAACCAGCGAAGCAGGCATCTCAGAATCAGACGTAAAGGAAGCGACCTTCATCCTGCCGCGCGGCGTCACGCTCAACCCGGCGGGGGAAGAAGGGCTCGAAGAATGCTCGCCCACACAGTTCGCACTCGAAAGCGCCGTAGCGCCGATGTGCCCCGAAGCATCCAAGCTGGCCACGATCGAAGCTACCACGCCGCTCGCAGCAAAGCCGCTCATGGGTGCCCTGTACGCAGGCGCGCACAGCGGCGATCTGTTCGATTCACCGATTCCCCTCTACCTCGTCGTCGAGGAACCCACCTCTGGCATCCTCGTGAAGGTCGCCGGCGGGATCAGCCGGGACCCCGTCACGGGCCAGCTGGTAGCCGCGTTCGCGAACCTGCCCCAACTTCCCTTCGAAGAGCTGAAGCTGCACCTTTTCGGCGGCGAAAGGGCGCCATTGAAGACGCCACCTCTATGTGGCACATATGCGGTGGCGACCTCGTTTGCGCCGTGGTCCGGTGGTCTTGCAGTGGAAACATCATCGACGTTCGACATCGCCTCCGGGCGAAACGGGACGACCTGCAAGAGCGCCGAAGAAGCCCTCAGACAAGAAGAAGCCGTCAGTGAAGAACAAGCCCTCAAGGAAGAAGAGGCAGCCGTCGAGCGCCTGCTTGAGGAAGAGGCCACCGCTGCCGGTAGGTCCGGCGAAATCCCAATCACAGGGTTCCTCGGCGCGCTCGGTGACGCCGGCTTTAAGCCTGGCCCGTCCTCAACCGTCTCGTACGCCCGGCTGGTCAGCACAGCCCTGCAGGTGAGCGCCGCCGGTGCGGTTAGCGTAAAGGTCAGTTGCCCGACAGGGGAGAGCCGATGCTCTGGCGCGGTCACACTGCGGACGCTGGCTGCGGTCAGCGTGCCCGCCGCTCGCGCCGCGAAGAAGAAGGCTTCTGTGCTGACGCTCGCCACCGGCTCGTTTACCGTCGCAGGCGGGAAGGTAGCCACGGTGAAGCTGCATCTGTCGGCCAAGGCACGGGTGCTGCTGGCGCGCGTGCATACGTTGCGCGCACGAGCGACACTCGTCGCGCACGACCCCGCCGGCGCCACGCACACCACGCAGACGATCGTCACACTGCGCGCTGCCAAGCTCACGCACCACAAAAGCTGAACAACACCGTGTGCAAAGCCGGATGCGCGTTTTGGCGCCCGCGCGTCTCAAAGCTACACTCGCGCCTTGAGTGAGCGAGCCACAGTGTCCGCCAACGCGTGTGTTCGTGCGTGTGCCGGCGCCATGCGTCTGCGGCCAACCCAACCGGGAATTCCAAGCCACAATGGACTGCGAAGGCACTACCGCGTGCAACGCCGCTCCCGGGCCCGCTCGCACCCGCTGCGCGCGCGAGCGATCGTGCTCGCCCACGACCCGGCCGGCGCCACGCATACCGAGCAGGCGATCGTCACGCTGCGTCCCACCAAGAGC
>Ga0102924_1006351_pt1 | contig 11116 bp, 10 predicted proteins | sample PaiPotPPM11metaG_FD_80116 | JGI IMG/M metagenome (GOLD analysis project Ga0102924, IMG submission 80116) | Iron sulfur acid spring bacterial and archeal communities from Banff, Canada, to study Microbial Dark Matter (Phase II) - Paint Pots PPM... ...
CCCCCACCCCGACCACGCCCAGCCCGACCAGCTCGGCGTCGCCGTAGGCCCGGAACTAGTCGATCGTGAAGTAGTCGGGGCTGGCGTAGCGGCCGGTGAGCTGCTTGCTGCGCTGCATGAGCAGGTCGTTGAGCAGGCTGGACGCGCCGATGCGGAACAGGGCCGGGGTCAGCCAGGCGGGCCCGGCGGTCTCGCGCGCCAGGACCAGGTAGCGGATCGCGTCCTTGGCCGTGCGTACGCCGCCGGCCACCTTCACCCCGACCTGGCGCCCGGTGGCCTGGGCGTAGTCCCGCGCCGCGGCCAGCATGACCAGGGCCGCCGGCGGGGTGGCGGCCGGGGTGACCTTGCCGGTCGAGGTCTTGATGAAGTCGGCCCCGGCCAGCATGGCCAGCCAGGACGCCCGGGACACGTTGTCCAGCGTGGCCAGCTCGCCGGTCTCCAGGATCACCTTGAGGTGCGCACCGCCGCAGGCCTCCCGCACCTGCCGCACCTCCTCGTAGACCTGGCCGTACCGCCCGGCCAGGAACGCGCCGCGGTCGATGACCATGTCGACCTCGTCGGCCCCCGCCTGGACCGCGTCCCGCACGTCGGCCAGCTTGACCGCCAGCGAGGCGCGGCCGGACGGGAACGCGGTCGCGACCGAGGCCACGGCGACCGGGCTGCCCGCGACCTCGGCCCGGGCCAGGGCGGCCAGGTCCGGGTAGACGCACACCGCGGCCACCGGCGGGACGGCGGGATCGGCCGGGTCGGGGCGCTTGGCCTTGGCGCACATCGCGCGGACCTTGCCCGGGGTGTCCGCGCCCTCCAGCGTGGTCAGGTCGACCATGCGCACGGCCAGGTCCAGCGCCTGCAGCTTGGCCTCGCGTTTGATCGACCGGGTGGCCAGCGCGGCGGTGCGGGCCTCGGTGCCCACCTGGTCGACGCCGGGCAGCCCGTGCAGCACCTGGCGCAGCGCGGCGTCCGAGGTGGCGACCAGATCGATGAACCGCCCCTCGGTAGCCACCTGGCTCATGGCTGTCTCCCTCGCTGGGCGAACCCCGGCTTAATCTTCAGGTTGATGATCTTCAGCCGTTCGTCAAACGGCGCGAACGCGCTCTTCATCGCGTTGATGGTGAGCCATTCGATATCGCCCCAGCCGTACCCGAACGCTTCCGTCAGCGCGTGGAACTCCGAGGACAGGGTGACCCCGCTCATCAGCCGGTTGTCGGTGTTGACCGTGACCCGGAACTGCAGCTCGCGCAGCAGCCCGATCGGGTGCTCCTTGATCGAGCGGGCCGCGCCGGTCTGCACGTTGGAGGTCGGGCACATCTCCAGCGGGATCCGGCGGTCGCGGACGTAGCTGGCCAGCCGGCCCAGCGACGGCGGGCCGCCCGCCGCGGGCGTGGCCCGGATGTCGTCGATGATCCGCACGCCGTGCCCCAGCCGCTCGGCGCCGCACCACTGCACGGCCTCCCAGATGGACGGGAGCCCGAATCCCTCGCCCGCGTGGATCGTGATGTGGAAGTTGTCCCGCGCCACGTACTGGAACGCGTCCAGGTGCCGGCTGGGCGGGCTGCCCGCCTCGGCCCCGGCGATGTCGAACCCGACCACGCCTGCGTCCCGGTGCCGCACGGCCAGCTCGGCGATCTCCAGCGACCTGGCCGCGGTCCGCATCGCGGTGAGCAGCGCGTACACGGTGATGTCCCGCCCGCGGCTGCCCCGGCGGAAGCCCTCGAGCACCGCCTCGACCACCTGGTCCAGGCTGAGCCCCCGGGTCACGTGCAGCTCCGGCGCGAACCGCACCTCCGCGTACACGATGCCGTCGGCCGCGAGGTCCTCGGCGCACTCGGCGGCCACCCGGATCAGCGCGTCCCGGGTCTGCATCACGCCGACCGTGTGCTGGAACGCCTCCAGGTACAGCTCGAGCCGGCCGCGCTGGGCCACGCCGGTCATCCACCGGGCCAGCTCGGCCACGTCGGTCGTGGGCAGGCCCTGATAGCCCGTCTCGGCGGCCAGCTCGACGATGGTCGCGGGGCGCAGGCCGCCGTCGAGGTGGTCGTGCAGCAGCACCTTGGGCACGCCGCGGATCTGCTCGACGGTTACCGTCACGGACCCATTGTCACAGAGAGGCCGGGGCGATGGGGCGCCGGCGACTCGCTGCTCTCCCGCGGCGAGCGAGCCATCAGGACGCCGGCCAGGGCCAGGGCGGCCAGGCCGGCCAGCGGGTACAGGTTGCTCAGGACCAGCCACGGGCCGTGCAGGCCCTGGCCCTGGACCGCCGCCGCGGGCGTGGCCCAGATCACCCGGGAGAAGAACACGACGACCAGCGCCGCCAGGCCGGCCCAGGCGGCGCGCGGTCGCCACCGCGACCCGGGGGAGGCCCGGGCCCGCAGCACGGCGTGGACGGCCAGGACCAGGGCCGGGGCGATCCAGACCCAGTGGTGTGACCACGAGACGGGCGAGACCAGCAGGCCGGTCAGCGCGCAGATGAGCACGCCGGCCAGTTCCTGGCCGCGCCGGGATGCCGCGGCCGCGAGCAGCAGGCCGCCGACCCCGACGACCACCACGGCCGCGGCCCAGGCCAGCCGCGCCGAAGCCGTGTCGCCGGCCAGCCGCAGCAGCATGCCGCGCAGTGACTGGTTCCCGACGTAGGCGTCATTGCCGAGCCGGCCGGAGTTCAGGAACAGCCTCCCGGCCCAGTACCGGTCGGTCAGGGACGGCCGCCAGAGCGCGGGCCCGGCGATGGTCACGAGGAAGGCCGCGAGTGCGACCCCGGCGCCCCGCAGCCGCCCGGTCAGCACCAGGAACGGGATGAAGATGAGCGGGGTCAGCTTGAAGCCCGCGGCCAGCCCGATCCCGGCTCCCTTCCACCAGGCGCGGTCCGGCTGGGCCAGGTCGGCCATGATGATCAGCATCAGCAGGATGTTGACCTGGCCGAAGGCCAGCGTCTCCTGCACGGGCTCGGACCAGATCGCGACGGCGGCGATCGCGAGCGCGCCGCCCAGCCGCCACCGCGACCGCGGGTACCCGAGCAGGCCCCAGGCGAGCCAGCTCACCGCGGTCAGCGCGGCGACGCTCGCGATGCTCGCGGCCCACTTCAGCACGGCCAGCGGCAGGTACGACGCCACCGCGAAGACCGCGGCCGCCACCGGCGGGTAGGTGAAGTAGAGCCCGTCATGCTGGTAGGTCACGCCGTAGACGTCGCCGGAGTGCCGGGCGAGCTCGCCGCCCCAGGCGTAGATCTGCAGGTCGAGCATGGACCAGAGGCCGCCGCCGACGACCGCGTCCACCGCGATCAGCCCGCCGGCCGAGAGCGCGAACAGCGCGCACCCCGTGGCCAGCATCCGCCGGGAAGTGCTGCGCGAGACCACACTGCAGTCTAAGTACATGGCGGAGTCAGCCGGGCTGGGTCAGGCCGGACTCGTAGGCGATGACCACGAGCTGGGCCCGGTCGCGCGCGCCGAGCTTGGTCAGGATCCGGCTCACGTGCGTCTTGGCCGTCGGCAGGCTCACGTGCAGCGTCTCGGCCAGCTCGGCGTTCGACAGCCCGCGCGCGATCAGCAGGAGCACTTCGCGCTCGCGCTCGGTGAGCTGGCCGAGGGCGGTGTTCCGGTGCACCGGCGACCGGGACTGGCTGGCGAAGTGGGCGATCAGCCGGCGGGTCACGCTCGGCGCGAGCAGCCCTTCGCCCGCGGCGACGACGCGGATCGCGGCCAGCAACTCCTCCAGCGGGCGGCTCTTGAGCGCGAACCCGCTCGCCCCCGCCCGCATCGCCTCGAAGACGTACTCGTCGAGGTCGAAGGTGGTGAGGATGAGAACCTTCGGGCCCGTGCCCCCGCGGGCCGACGCGATCCGCCGGGTCGCCTCGATCCCGTCCATGACCGGCATCCGGACGTCCATGACCACCACGTCCGGCGTGCGGCTGGCCGCGAGCCGGACCGCCTCGGCTCCCTCGGCCGCCGCCCCGACGACCTCCATGTCGTCTTCGGCGTCGATGAGCGAACCGAACGCCGTGCGCAGCAGTTCCTGGTCGTCGACGACCAGGACGCGGATCGTCACGGGCTCTCCCGCAGCGGGATGCGGGCCGCGACGCGGAAGCCCCGGCCGGGCACGGTCTCGGCGGTCAGCGAGCCGCCGAACGCGCTGACCCGCTCGCGCATGCCGGCGATCCCGTGCCGGGACCCCGGCGGCCGGGCCGGCGGGGCCGGCGTCCTGGGTCCCGGCCCGGGCGCGGCGATGGCCCGGCCGGGCGGGCCGGCCGCGTGCGCGCCGCCGTCGTCGGTGACCTCGATGCTGACCGCCGCGGCCGAGATCACGATGTCCACCGTGGCCCGCGCGCCCGGCGCGTGCTTCACCACGTTGGTCAGGGCCTCCTGGACGACCCGGTAGACCGAGAGCTCCAGCGCCGGGGAGAGGCGCTGGTCGATCCCGGATGTGCGCAGCGAGACCGGGATCCCCGCGGCCTCGATGGTCTCGGCGAGCTCCGGCACGTCGCCCAGGCGGGGCGCGGGCGCCAGCCCGGGCGGGCCGGCGCCCTCGTCCCGCAGCAGGCCCAGCACGGCGCGCAGCTCGTCCTGGGCGGTGCGCCCGATGGCCTCGATGGACTCCAGGGCGGCGCCGGCCTGCTCGGGGTGCTTGGCCATCAGCCGCCGCCCCAGGCCCGCCTGGACCGTGATCACCGCCAGGCTGTGCGCCACGACGTCGTGCAGCTCACGCGCGATGCGGACCCGCTCCTCGCCGGTCGCCCGGCGGGCCTGCTCGGCCTCGATGATCCGCTGCCGCTTGCTCAGCGCGTCGCCGGCCACCCACGCCGCGGCCAGGACGAGCATGTTCTCCGCGTCCAAGCCCTGGAAGCTGCGGACGGGCCAGGCCAGGCCGACCGCGAGGGCCGCCGCGAGGATGATCTCGGCGCAGGCCAGCGCGCGCAGCGATGACCGGCGCGGGACCCGGGACGCGACCGTGTAGCTGGCCATGCTGAGCGTGACGGTCGGCAGCAGCAGCGACCGCCCCAAGAGGGTCAGCGCGGCGACCGCGATGGTCACGACCACGAGGACCGGCACCGGCCGGCGCCGCCGGATCAGGATCGGGGCGGTCGCCAGCAAGGCCAGGAGCACGCCGAACGCGATCGGCCCGCCCGGGCTGCCGGGACGGGGAATGTAGAACACCGCGGATGCGAAGACGGCCCCCGCGGCGACCACATCGAACGCGACCCACTGCCGCCCCGTGAAGCGGTCGAGCAGCGTGGCCCGGGGCGGTCGGTCGGCGGGATCGGACGGCACGGCCCGACGGTAACAACCGGCCGGCCCAAGTGCATCGATCCCGAGGATGACGCCGCGGCTACATCTCGCGAATACGCTCGATCACCAGCGGCGCCGCGGCGGGTGGCTCGGGGCCGATCTCGATCGCGCCCGCGAGCGCGTCGCGGGCCCGCGCGAACCGGGAAGCGTCGTCGGCCCGCAGTTCCAGGACCGGCTGGCCCGCCTCGACCGGCTCGCCCGGCTTGGCCAGGCAGAGCACCCCCGCGGAGGCACTGACCGGGTCCTCCTTGCGCGCGCGCCCGGCGCCGAGCCGCCAGGCGGCCACGCCGACCGCGCGCGCGTCGAGCCGGCGCAGCCAGCCGGACGCCCCGGCGGTCACCATCTCCGCCCGGCCGGCCCGGGGCAGCGGGGCGTCGGGGTCGCCGCCCTGCGCCGCGATCATGGCGCGGTACCGGTCCAGGGCCCGGCCGTCGGCGAGCGCCGCGGCCGGGTCGGCCTCGAGGCCGGCGAGCGCTAGCATCTCCCGGGCCAGCGCCAGCGTCACCTCGACGAGGTCGGGCGGACCCTCGCCGCGCAGCGTGGCCACGGCCTCCTCGACCTCGACCGCGTTGCCGACGGCCCGGCCGAGCGGGGCGTCCATGCCGGTCAGCAGGGCCGCGGTCCGCACCCCGGCCTCGGCGCCCAGGCCGACCATGGTCCGGGCCAGCCGCCGGGCCGCGGACCGCTCGGTCATGAACGCGCCGCTGCCCACCTTGACGTCCAGCACGAGCGCGCCGGTCCCCTCGGCGATCTTCTTGGACATGATCGAGCTCGCGATCAGGGGAATCGACTCCACGGTGCCGGTGACGTCGCGCAGCGCGTAGAGCTTGCGGTCGGCCGGGGCCAGGCCGGGGCCCGCCGCGCAGATCACGCAGCCGGTCTCGCGCAGCACCGCGATCATCTCGGCGGCCGGCAGCCCGGCCCGCCAGCCGGGGATCGACTCCAGCTGTCCAGGGTGCCGCCGGTGTGGCCGAGGCCGCGCCCGGACAGCTGCGGCACCGCGGCCCCGCAGCTCGCGACCAGGGGGGCCAGGATCAGCGAGACCTTGTCGCCGACCCCGCCGGTCGAGTGCTTGTCCACGGTGGGCGCGCCCGCCGCGCTCAGGTCGAGCCGTTCGCCGGAGCTGACCATGGCCGCGGTCCAGGCGCGCAGCTCACCAGGCTCGAGACCCCGGAAGTAGACGGCCATGAGCAGGGCGGACATCTGCTCGTCGGCGATCGCGCCGCCGGTGTACGCGTCGATGAGCCAGCGGATCTCCGCGTCGGTCAGCGTCCCGCCGTCGCGTTTGGCCCGGATCAGCTCGACGGTGTCCCGCCCGCCGGGCACCACGGGACCCCGCCCGCCCGGCACCACTGTTTCGTTTACCACGGGGTCAGCCATCACGCCGCCCGGCCAGGTCGGTGCCGGTGAACGCCGACGGCAGCAGGGTGCCGAGCTCGCGCGGCCCGCCGTCGGCGTCGACCAGCAGGCCCGGGCCGCCCGCCTCGAGCAGGAGCTGCCGGCATCGGCCGCACGGGACCAGCGGCGCGCCGTCCGCGGCGACCACGCTGACCGCGGCCAGCCGCCCGCCGCCGCTGGCGTGCAGCGCGGACACCAGCCCGCACTCGGCGCACAGCGTCAGCCCGTAGGAGGCGTTCTCCACGTTGCAGCCCAGCACGACCCGGCCGTCCGCGGCCTGGCCGGCCGCTCCCACCCGCAGCCGGGAGTAGGGCGCGTAGGCGCGATCGGCCGCGCCCGCCGCCGCGGCGCGCAGCGCCGCCCAGTCGATCACCACTCGTGCTCCTTACGAGGCTTGTGCTCCGCGATCCTAATTCGTCTCGATTCTGCAACAGCGCACTCGACGCGATGCTTTACCGCTTCCCCGGATGGCAATGCCGGGCTAGCCTTCGCACAACCCGGGGGGGATCTGGGCAATTCCCTCGCCCTGGCCGACTGGGGCCGCACGATCGGGTCGGCGTATTTCAGGGTGGCCGCAGGTCACTCTGCTAAGAGGAGGCAACCGTGAGAGGGACAATCAGGAGCGGCGTGGCGATCAGCGCCATCGCGCTGCTCGTGCCGGCCTGCGGGACGTCCACGAACACGACCGGGTCGACGCCGAAGAAGTCGTCGTCAGCGGGCTCCAGCGCCAGCACGTCCGGCAAGTTCCTGGGCTGCATGGTGACCGACACCGGCGGCATCGACGACCGGTCGTTCAACGCGTCGTCCTGGCAGGGGATGCAGGAGGCGCAGACCGCCGAGCCGAGCAAGATCACGGTGAAGTACCTGCAGTCGACCTCCGGCAGCGACTACACGCCGAACATCAACACGTTCATCGGCGAGAAGTGCGGGATCATCGTCACCGTCGGGTTCCTGATGGGTGACAACACGCAGACCGCGGCGAAGGCCAATCCCAAGCAGAAATTCGCGATCGTGGACTACACCTACAGCCCCGCGATCAACAACATCGACGCGCTGGTGTTCAACACGGTGCAGGACGGCTTCCTCGGCGGTTATCTGGCCGCGGGCATGTCGAAGTCCGGCGCGGTGGGCACGTTCGGCGGCCAGCAGCTGCCCACGGTGACCATTTACATGGACGGCTACTGGGACGGCGTCCAGTACTACAACCAGCAGCACCACACCCACGTCAAGGTCCTCGGCTGGAACGAGCAGACCCAGAAGGGCCTGTTCACCGGAAACTTCACCGACGAGACCACCGGCCAGACCGACACCCAGACGCTGATCAGCGAGGGCGCGGACGTCATCTTCCCGGTCGCGGGCAACGTCGGGCTCGGCGCGGCCAAGGCGGTCCAGGACGCGGACGCGGCCGCGGGCAGCATGAAGGTCACCATGGAGTGGGTGGACACCGACGGCTGCATCAGTGCCGCGCAGTACTGCAAGTACTTCATCAGCAGCGTGACCAAGGGCATTCAGGCCGCGGTGAAGAACGCCGTGCTCAGCGCGGCCAACGGCACGTTCAAGGGCGGCAACTACATCGGCGACCTGTCCAACGACGGGGTCGTGCTGTCGCCGTTCCACGACTTCGCCAGCCAGGTCCCGGCCTCGCTGCAGGCCGAGCTGACGAAGATCAAGGGCGAGATCATCAGCGGCCAGATCAAGCCGGCCACCAAGAGCCCGGTCTAAGCCCGCTGATCCGGCGGCGGGGCGGGGAAGGCTGCCCGCCCCGCCGTCGGCCTTTCCGCCCGGAGGTACCTGCCGGTGAAGCTTGAGCTGCGGGGCATAACCAAGCGCTACGGCTCCCTGGTGGCCAACGACGGCATCGACCTGACCGTCGCGCCCGGCCAGATTCACGCCCTGCTCGGCGAGAACGGCGCCGGCAAGACCACGCTGATGAACGTCCTGTACGGGCTGACCCAGCCGGACGAGGGCGAGATCGTGATCGACGGCCGGCCCGTCAAGCTGAACTCGCCCAAGGACGCGATCAACGCCGGCATCGGCATGGTGCACCAGCACTTCATGCTGGTGCCCGTGTTCACCGTGGCCGAGAACGTCACGCTGGGCAACGAGCGCGTCCGGGCGTTCGGCCTGCTCGACCGGCGGCGGATGCGCCGCGAGGTCAGCGCGCTGTCCGAGCGCTACGGGCTGCGCGTTCACCCGGACGCCCGGGTCGAGGACCTCCCGGTCGGCGTGCAGCAGCGGGTCGAGATCATCAAGGCGCTGGTGCGCGAGGCCGGCGTGCTGATCCTGGACGAGCCGACGTCGGTGCTCACGCCGGGCGAGACCGAGGAGCTGTTCACGATCATGCGGCAGCTCCGGGAGGGCGGCCGGTCGATCATCTTCATCTCGCACAAGCTCAAGGAGGTCCAGGCGATCGCCGACACCATCACGGTCATCCGCCGGGGCCGGGTGGTGGGCCAGCGGCCGGCGACCGCGAGCGACGCCGAGCTGGCCGAGCTCATGGTGGGCCGCAGCGTGGTGCTGCAGGTGGCCAAGGCGCCGGCCGCCCCGGGCGAGGTCGTGCTCGACGTGCGCGACCTGACCGTCGAGCACCTGCACGGGCAGTTCTCCACCGAACGCGTGTCGCTCGAGGTGCGCGCCGGCGAGATCCTCGGGATCGCGGGCGTCCAGGGCAACGGCCAGACCGAGCTGTGCGAGGCGCTGATGGGCCTGCGGCCGGTCCTGGCGGGATCGGTGCGGCTGGGCTCGCGTGACATCACCCACGCCCCGCCCGGCGAGCGCATCCGCGCGGGCCTCGGCTACATCCCCGAGGACCGCCAGGAGGACGGCACCGTCGGGGACTTCTCCGTCGCCGACAACATGATCCTCGACGTGTACAACCAGGCGCCGTACGCCAAGGGCATCTCGTTGCGCCTCGACGCGATCCGCAAGGTCGCCGGCGCCCGCGTCGAGCAGTTCGACGTGCGGACCTCGTCGATCGAGACGCCGGTCAGCACCCTGTCCGGCGGCAACCAGCAGAAGGTCATCCTGGCCCGGGAGATCGGCCGCGACCTGGTGCTGCTGGTGGCCAGCCAGCCCACGCGCGGCCTGGACGTCGGGTCGATCGAGTTCGTGCACCGCCGGATCATCGAGCAGCGCGACGCGGGCGTGGCGGTGCTGCTGGTCTCCGCGGAACTGGACGAGATCTACGCGCTGGCCGACCGGATCGCGGTCATGTACTCCGGCCGCATCACCGGCATCCGGCCGCCCACCGTGCCGGTGGAAGAACTCGGCCTGCTGATGAGCGGCGGGCTGACCGACTCCGACGGCGCCGCGCCAGCCCCGGGGGAGGAAACATGAGCGATCAGCCCGTCGAACTCGACACTGCGGGCGGCGACGACGGCGGCCCGGCCGAGGGGCAGGAGGAGGACCGGCAGCGGCCAGCCCTCGGCCGGCTGGTGATCCAGTCGGTCATCGAGGGCAACTCCCTGGTCGTCACCACCCTGGCCATCGTGTCCGCGATCGTGGTCGGCGGCCTGCTGATCGCGTTCACCGACCCGGTCGTGCTGCACGCCTGGGGCAACTTCACCTCCTCGCCCGGCAACGCGATCGCCCAGGCCTGGGACTCCGCGTCCGGCGCCTACGTGGCGATGTTCGAGGGCTCGATCATCAACCCGCACAGCGTGGCCCAGGTCTTCCAGCAGAAGTCGCTGTCGGTCGCGTTCAGCGACGGGGCGGTCAGCGCGGTGTTCAACCCGCTGTCGGAGACCTGCGTCAACGCGACGCCGCTGATCCTGGCCGGGCTGTCGGTGGCGATCGCGTTCCGCGCGGGCCTGTTCAACATCGGCGCGCAGAGCCAGTTCATCGGCGGCGCGATGGTGTGCACCTGGCTCGGCTTCGGGGTCAGCCTGCCGCCGGTCATCCACGTGGTGGTGTGCGTGATCGGCGCGTTCGTCGGCGGGGCGGTCATCGGCTGGATTCCCGGGGTGCTGAAGGCGGCCACGGGGGCGCACGAGGTCATCGTCACGATCATGCTCAACTACGTGCTGGCCTACTTCCTGTCCTGGATCCTGGGCACCTCGCTGATGCAGCGGCCGGGACGGACCGACCTGATCAGCCCGGTCATCGCGGGCGACGCCCACCTGCCGCTGCTGCTCGGCTCGCACCTGCGGGTGAACGCGAGCTTCCTGGTCGCGCTGGCCTGCGCGGTCGGCGTGTGGTGGCTGATGGAACGCAGCACGCTCGGCTTCGAGTTCCGCAGCGTCGGAGCCAATCCGAGCGCGGCGCGCACCGCGGGCATGAGCGTGACGCGGACCTGGATCGTGGTCTTCCTGATCGCCGGCGGCCTGGCCGGACTGGCCTCGGCGGCCGTCGTCCAGGGCACCGACTTCACGCTGACCTTCCAGAGCTACGGGACGTACGGCATCGACGCGATCACGGTGGCCCTGCTCGGCCGGGCCCGGCCG
>Ga0102924_1006352_pt1 | contig 11115 bp, 10 predicted proteins | sample PaiPotPPM11metaG_FD_80116 | JGI IMG/M metagenome (GOLD analysis project Ga0102924, IMG submission 80116) | Iron sulfur acid spring bacterial and archeal communities from Banff, Canada, to study Microbial Dark Matter (Phase II) - Paint Pots PPM... ...
CGCTCGCTCGACGGCAGCGTGGCGGTCGTGATGCTCACGCACGTGGATTACGCGACCGGGGAGATCCATGACATGCAGCGCATCACCGCGGCCGCCCAGAAGGTCGGCGCGCTGATGCTGTGGGATCTCTCCCACAGCGCTGGCGCCGTGCCCATCGATTTGAATGCGGCACAAGTCGACCTTGCGGTGGGCTGCGGCTACAAGTACTTGAATGGCGGGCCGGGCGCCCCAGCCTACTTGTTTGTCGCCAAGGGACTGCAAGACGCGATCCAGTCACCGCTCTCGGGCTGGATGGGGCATGCCGCGCCGTTCGCGTTCGAGTCCGAATACCGCCCGGCCCCCGGGATCACCCGGCAGCTCGCCGGCTCCCCACCCATCCTCAGCATGCTGGCGCTGGAAGTCGCGATCGACATCTGGCTGCGCGTCGACCAGAAGGAGGCGCGTCGCAAGTCGATGGCGCTCGGCGACCTGTTCATCCAGCAGGTTGAGGAGACCTGCCGCGACCTCGGCGTCGAGGTGGTGGGGCCCCGCGACGCCGCCCAGCGTGGGTCGCAAGTGTCATTGCGCCACAAAGAGGGGTACCAGGTGATGCGGGCGCTCATCGATCGCGGCATCATCGGCGACTTCCGAACGCCTGACTTGATGCGCTTCGGCTTCGCGCCGCTCTACACCCGCTATGTCGACGCCTTCGATGCGGTGCGCGGACTCCGTGAGGTGCTGACCTCGCGCGCCTGGGATCGACCGGAGTACAAGACCCGACTGACTGTGACCTGATGACGGATAACAACCAGGGCGATCGGCTGCTGCGCGGCTACCTGAGCAGCCGCCTTCTGCTGATCGTGGTCGGGATCATCACACCGGTCGGCATCCTGGTGGTCAACGGGGCTGCTTTCGTGATGCGAAACCTGCAGCAGTTCCGCATTGGCATCGCCGTCTGCGCCTTGATCAGCTCGCTCGTCTTGAACGGCCTGACCGCCTCCTGGCTGCTTCGCCTGGCCGGCCGGCGGTCGATCTCGATCTACCTGCGGCACCAAGAATGGGCTGGGGTTATCGCCACGACGGTCGTGGTCGCTACTTCGATCGGCGCCGCCATCTTCACCTATATCGGAATGGGCAACCCGAGCCACCTGCCGGACACTCTCTCAGTGCTGACGGCACTGGCGGCCTTGCTGGTCCCGATCGGGATCACCTACTTGAGCCGCATCTTCGTAAACAGCCGCTAGCGGCCTGGAGGCTAAGCCTCCGGCCCAGACAGCGGCTGATGTGCCATCTTTAGGAACATACCCTCGCTCTCGGCGAGAATCGGACGCCAGGCGGCGCTGTCCTGATTACATAGCACGCTGAACTGCTCCGCCAGTAGCCTAATTACCGCCTCAAGCGTGACGCGGCCAGTTGGGAACCGCAGGTCATCGAGCGGACGATTATCTGCTACCAGGCTGCCCCGGATTTGAAGATGGGCGGGCGGTTCGGCTTGTGGCGGGGTCCGCAGATAGTCATACCGGAAGATCCACTTCTTGCCATCTCGGTCGTGCTGATACTGGTAGCTGGAGTTCCTTACCTTCATTCGCGGGCCGTCTTTCGTCTCATCGATAAACAAGCTGGCTGAGAACCGTAGGAAGTTTCCGTCGTTGAGGGGTAGCGGATCGGTCGGCCCGTTCCACCCGCCGAGGGCTGGGCGATTATGCCCTTCGCGTCTGCGGCTTAGACGGATACCGCCCGATGGATGGAGCACGGTTAGACGAAATAGGAGAGACGCCAACTCCTGATAGGCCTCGAAGGAGTCTTCGGTGCCCGCTTTGCAGCGTTCGGTTAGGGCTCGAACCTCGCCAAGTAGTGGGGCTAGGTCAAGCAGCCGTAATCAAGGGGTCGTCATCGCTGAGTAAATCAGCGAGCACAACGAGGTCACCGACAGAACCGGGATCCGGTATGCGGCCCAGCCGGTACAGCAAAAGGAATTTGTCGGCGGACATGCCTAGACGGCGCTGGCTCTCCTTCTCAAGTTGAGCAACAATTTGATCCCTTGAGAGCTCAAGCGCTGGATGGCGTATCGGCTGCGTTAGGTCTTTGGAAGTCATTTCAGTCTCGCTCGTTCCGTTCGAATACTACATGACTCGCGCGGCCTAGAGTTGCGAGCGAACCTCCCAGAGCTCCGGGAAAAATCTCTTGCCGAGGGTTGACTGCAGATAGCGCACGCCAGTGGATCCACCGGTGCCCGGCTTGTCGCCGATCTGCCGCTCGACCATTTCAACGTGGCGGAGCCGCCAGAGGCGAAAGCCCTCATCATGGTCGAGCAGGGCTTCGGCCAGTTCCAGCAAGTCCGCGTGGCGGTCGCCCTGCCGATACAGGTCGCTGACGGTCACGCCGCGGCGCTCGATCAACGCGGTGAAGACATCGTGCAACGATGGTTCGTCGAGGCGCCGTTGCAGTCGAGCGCGCGCATCCCCTACCCCATCGAGCGCCTTGATGTATCCGGCATCCTTCAGCCCCGACAGGAATTCGATCTCACGAAACTGGACGGACTGGAAACCGCTGGCGGGCGCCAGCTCGGAACGAAACGTTAGGAAATCCTGCGGCGCCATCGTCTCGAGCACCGCGACCTGTTCCACCAGCAGGTCCTCGATCACCTTGACCCGGGCCAGGGCGTGCCGCGCGGCGCGCAGGTCCTCGGTCTCGATCGCGGCCCGGACGCTCTCGAGCTCGTCGATCAGGACCTTGAACCAGAGCTCGTATACCTGGTGCACCACGATGAAGAGCAGCTCATCGTGCGCCTGGGTCAGTCCCTCCTGCAAGTCGAGCAGCTGCGGGATCCGGAGGTACGAGTCGTAGCTGAGGCGACGCCCCGACGCGTCCTGGAAGCCCATCCCGCCCAGGCGGTATGGCGCGCCCTCCTCCTTCGGTTTTCCGGCCGTGGCCAAGTCGGCTTCAGCTTATTCCAAAAAAGTGTTACAACGAGTCCGAATAAAGGAGGGGATGCGTGAAGGAATCACCGTACTGGAATCCCCGGCACGAGACCATGCCCCGCGACCAGATCGAGGCCCTGCAAGTCCACAAACTCAAAAACCTGGTCGCCTGGGCGGACGCGAGGGTCCCCTGGCAGGCGGCCCGGCTGAAGGCCGCGAGCGTCACCGCGGACTCGATCAAGAGTCTCAAAGACCTCCGCCGGATCCCCATGATGACGCGCGACGAGTGGATGCAGGCCCAGCTGGACAAGCCGCCCTTCGGCCCGTTGCTCGCGGCTCCCGAGGAGGTGGCGGTGCGCTACCACCTGACCTCGGGCACCACCGGCCGGATCCCTTTGCAGGTCCTCGACAGCATGAAGGACTGGGAATGGATCGCCGAGATGTGGTGCTACGGATTCTGGGGCTTCGGCGTCCGTCCGGCGGACATCGTCTTCTTTGCCTTCAGCTACGGCACCTTCGTCGGCTTCTGGGGCGCCCACTACGCCAGCGAGAAGATTGGTTGCCTCGTGCTCCCGGGCGGCAACATGACCACCGAGGCCCGGGTCAAGCAGATCCTCAGCATGAAGGCGACGGTCGTCTGCTCGACGCCGACCTACGCGCTGCGGATGGCGCAGGAGGCGAAGACGATGGGCGTGGACCTGGCCGGCAGCTCGGTCAAGCGGCTGATCCTTTCCGGCGAGCCGGCGGGCTCCATCCCCGCGACCAAACGCCTGATCGAGGAGGAGTGGGGCGCCAAAGCCGCCGACACCGCCGGCATGACCGAGGTGGGCACGATCATGATCTTCGAATGTGAGAAGCAGCCGGGCGGCACGCACATCATCGAGGACCATTACATCGAGGAGGTCGTGGATCCCGAGACCGGGGAGCAGGTGGGCTACGGCGAGCTGGGTGAGCGATTGATCACGTCATTTGGCCGCGGGTTCATTCCGGTGCTCCGCTACCGCACCCGCGACCTCGTGGTCCGGGTGCCGGCCAGCGGCTGCACCTGTGGCCGCACCTTCGACCTCTACGAGGGCGGGATTCGCGGCCGTGTTGACGATATGAAGCTGGTGCGCGGCACCAACGTCTATCCGCGCGCGGTGGAGGCGATCGTCCGCGAGTACAAGGAGATCGACGAGTTCCGGATCCACCTTTACACTGCCGATGGGCGTCAGGACGAGATCGAGGTGCTGGTCGAGATTCCGGAGCGGGAAGGCGTCAATGCCGACCGGATCGTGAGCGACCTCGCCAAGTCGCTCTCGCAGGCGCATGAAGGGCTGCGCTTTGGCTGCAAGAAGGTCGAGAAGGGCAGCCTGCCGCGCTTCGAGCTCAAGGCGAAGCGGCTGCAGGACGATCGCATCGTCATCGGGACGGCCGGCGAACGGAGGGTCACCGCATGAAAAACGCCATGGGCGTCGAGCTGAGCGAGTCCGAGCGAACACTGGTCGAGAGCTACCAGGGTCTCGTCAGGGTGCTGAAGGACGGCAAGGACCTGGCGCCGTTCGAACGGCGCAACGCGATGAAGGCCGTCGCGGCGCTCTGGCAGGTCGTCAACGGCCTCGACCTGGATCCGGGCAACCTGTACGAGATCGGCGTCTGATCCGCCATTAACGGCGTGACGGCATGCTGATCCGCGGGGGAACGGTCGTGACCGCCGAGAGCGAGCGGAAAGCGGACGTTCTCGTCCGCGCCGGCAAGGTCGCCGAAGTCCGCGAGGGCATCGAGGGCGGCGCGGACATCATCGACGCGACCGGCATGCTGGTCCTACCGGGCATCGTCGATCCACACACGCATTTGCTGCTCGACACCGGCACGGCGCGCACGGCGGATGACTTCGAGAGTGGTTCGGCCTCGGCGGCGGCCGGTGGAGTCACGACCTACCTCGACTTCGCCCCGCAGCTACGCGGCCAGAAATTCGACCAGGCGCTGCGCACGCGCCTCGACCTGATCGACGGACGCTCCCATGTCGATTACGGCATCCACCTCAACATCACCAACCTTGGCGATGGTTGGGAGCGCGAGCTCGAGGCGCTGGTCGAGGCCGGCGTGACGAGCGCCAAGGTGTACACGACCTATCGCGACACGATCTTCTACGCGGACGATTGGACCTGGTATCGCTTGATGGAACGCTCGGGGGAGGCCGGCCTGCTGGTCCAGGTGCATGCCGAAAATGACGCGATCGTTGTCGGGACGACGCAGGAGCTGCTGCGACAGGGGAAGTCGGGCCTCGCGTACCACGGCGCGGCGAGGCCGGCCGTTGCCGAGGTCGAGGCCGTCAGCCGCGGCCTGGTGTTCAGCGAGCAGACCAGGAGCCCGATCTACTTCGTTCACCTGTCGTCGCCGCGCTCGGTCGACCTGATCGCCGCGGCTCGCGACCAGGGCGTCCAAGCCATCGCCGAGACCTGCCCGCATTACCTCGTCCTCGACGACTCAGTCTATGCACGCCCCGATGCGGCACGCTACGTGATGACGCCGCCGCTCCGTAACCGCGCCAGCCAGTCCCAGCTATGGACGCGGTTGACGCAGCAGCTGATCCACAGCGTGGGCAGCGATCACTGCGGCTTTTCCCTCGCGCAGCGAGAGGGCATCGATGACTTCAGCCGCGTCAGCCCCGGGATCCCCGGGGTCGAGACCTCGTTGCTCCTCCTCTACACCTTCGGGGTGGTGGAGCGACACATGACGCTTCGCCAGCTGGTCCAACTCCTCTCCACGAACCCCGCGAAGATTTTCGGGCTCTGGCCGCGCAAAGGCGACATCCGGCCAGGCTCCGACGCCGACATTGTCCTCTTCGATCCGCTCCCAAGGCGCACGCTCGCCGCTTCGGAACTGCACAGCCGAGCGGGATTTTCCCCCTACGAAGGTCTGAAGGTCGCCGGCAGAGTGCACACCACCATCTGCCGAGGCCAGGTGGTCTACCGCGACGGCGCCGTCGTGGGTGACCCGGGCTTCGGTCACTTTTTGAAATGCGCGCCATTCGACCCTGAGGCGGTGCCGCTGTGAGCGACGTCAACGGGGAGCGGATGCTGGCCGACCTGCGCACGCTCTCGACGATCGGCGGACAGGCCGACGGCGGCGTCGACCGGCTCGCATGGTCCGAAGCCGACCTGGCGGCGCGGCGCTGGTTTGCGGAGCGCATCCGGGAGGCGGGCCTCGAGCCACGCGTTGATGCCGCGCTGAATGTCTTTGGTCGCCTGGCCGGCTCGGCCGGTCCCCGGGTTCTGACCGGTTCGCACCTCGACAGCGTCCCCAATGGGGGACGGCTCGACGGCGCCTACGGTGCGGTCGCCAGCCTCGAAGTCCTGCGCACGATGGTGGAATCGGGTGATCCGCTCGCGACGCGCGTCGAGGTCGTCGGGTTCGCTGACGAAGAAGGCGTTCGCTTCGCCATCGGATTGATCGGCAGCCTGGCGCTCACCGGGGAGCTCGATCTGGACCAACTCCGCGAAGGCCGCGACTGGCAGGGCGTTCCGATCCGCCAGGTGATCGCGTCAGCCGGGCGCGAGGTCGATCGCATGCTCGACGCCCAGCAGCACCTGCCGTCGATTGCCGCCTTCCTCGAGTTGCACATCGAGCAAGGCCCGCGGATGGAGGCCGACGGCGTCGACCTGGCGGTCGTGACGGGGATCGTTGGCGTCTACCGCGAGCAGGTGCTGGTGACCGGAAGCCAAAACCACGCCGGCACGACGCCGTTCCGGCTGCGCCACGACGCCGGCCGGGCCGCCGCTCGAGCGGCCGCGGGTCTGCGCGAGCTCGCCCAGCACATCGATCCGGAAGCGGTCGCGAACATCGGCGTCATGCAGTTCGATCCCGGCGGCGTCAACGTCATCCCCGGGCGCGCCACCTTCACGCTCGAGGTGCGTCACCTCGAGGAGCCGGTCGTGCATCGAATCGTCGAGACCTTCAACACGAATCTCGAGACGATCTGCGCCGAGGAGGGATGCCGGGCCGAGACGCAGCGGCTCTCCTGGGTGCCACCGGCGCGAATGAACCGCGAGCAGATGGAGATCCTTGAGGCGGCCTGCCAGGAGCTTGGCCGCAAGCCGGCCAGGCTGTGGAGCGGCGCGGGTCACGACGCCGCCATCCTCGCGCGCCACGTCCCCACCGGCATGCTCTTCGTCCCCAGCATCGGCGGGGTAAGCCATTCGCCGCAGGAAACGACCTCCGACGAACACCTGGTCCTCGGCACGCGCGCGCTGCTCCGCGGGGTCCGGGCGGCGGCGGCGCGGATAAAGTAGTCGCACCGTCATGGAGGTCCTGCTGCCGCACTCCCTCGATGAAGCCCTCGCGATGAAGGCGGAGCGCCCCGAAGCGACGCCGATCGCGGGCGGCACGGACCTGATGGTCGACCTGAACTTCGGCCGCCGGCGCCCCCCGGCCATGATCGACCTCAGCCGGGTCGCGGAGCTGGCCACGTGGCAACAGGACGGCGGCCACGTCTTCCTCGGCTCGGGCCTTACTTACGCCACCATCATCAAGGAGATGCGGGCGTTCAAGCCGCTGGTGCAGGCCTCTCGCTCGGTCGGCTCGCCGCAGATCCGCAATCGCGGCACCGTCGGTGGAAACCTGGGCACGGCGTCGCCCGCCGGCGACGCGTTGCCAGTGCTGGCAGCGTATGACGCCGACGTGGTCGTGCGCAGCCGGGCGCGCGGCGAGCGATCGATGCCCTGGCACGCGTTCCTCACCGGCCCAAAGAAGACGGCGCTGGCCGCGGACGAGCTCATCGTCGGGGCACGCTGGCCGCACCGCCGCGGTCCGGGGAGCTTTTCGAAAATTGGGACGCGCAATGCGATGGTGATCGCCGTCGCCGGCCTCTGCCTTGTGATCGATGAGGAGAACGGCCGGGTGAAGGTCGCGCTCGGGTCGGTGGGCCCAACTATCCTTCGCGCTACGGAGGCGGAGCAGCAGATCGCTGCCGCCATGGCGTCATCCGGCGCCTGGCAGGACCCATCCATCACCATCCCCGACCAGGTGATCGACGAATTTGGCGAGCTGGTGGCGGCAGCGGCCAAGCCGCTCGATGACGTGCGTGGCACAGCCGCCTATCGCCGCCACGGATGCCGCGTGCTCGCCCGCCGCGCGATTACCTGGGCCCTCGACGAGCGGAGGTTGCCGGCATGGTTGTGAGGGTGAAGGTCAACGACGACTGGCGAGAGGCCGAGGCCTGGCCCGGCGCAAGCCTGCTGACCTTCCTGCGCGACCGCCTCGGACTCTACGGCTCGAAGAACGCGTGCGAGCAAGGCGAGTGCGGGTCCTGCTCGGTCTGGCTCGATGGCACCCTCGTCTGCAGCTGCCTGGTGCTGGCGGCGCAGGCGCACGAGCGTGAGGTCCGCACGGTCGAAGGCGTGACCGCCAGTGACCGCCTGCATCCAATCCAGGAGGCATTTGTCGAAGCTGGCGCGGTCCAATGCGGGTTCTGTACCCCGGGGTTCGTCGTGGCCGTGGCCGACCTCCTGCAAAAGGACCCTCACCCCAGTCCGGCAACGGTGAGAGAGGCACTCAGTGGCAATCTTTGCCGCTGCACCGGCTACCAGAAGATCCTCGACGCGGTCACCCTGGCGTCCTCCCGGATGCGAGGCGGCACGTGATCCTGATCGAGGGCTGCCGGGTCGTGGCCACGATGGACGACGCCGGAACCGAGCTCGACAACGGATCGATCCTGATCGACGGCGGCGTCATCAGCTGGATCGGCCAGGGACGTCCTCCGGTTCGAGAGCAGCCCGACGTGATCGACGGTCGGGGCCTGGTCGCGGTCCCGGGGCTGATCAATACGCATCACCACCTCTACCAGATCCTCACCCGCGTCCGCGCGCAAGAGGGCGGCCTGTTCGATTGGCTGCGCGAGCTCTACCCGCTCTGGGCGACCATCGACGCCGATTGGGAACGGACCGCGGCCGAAGTCGGCCTCGCCGAGCTCGCGCTCAGCGGCTGCTCGACGACCACCGACCATCACTACGTCTTTCCGTCGGGCGTCACCGGCCTGCTAGAGACCGAGATCGAGGTCGCCGACCAGCTCGGCCTGCGCTTCCACCCCTGCCGTGGCTCGATGGACCTGGGCGAGTCCAGCGGCGGGCTGCCGCCGGACCGCGTGGTCGAGGACATCGACACCATCCTCGCGGCGACCGACGACGCGATCCAGCACTTCCACAACCCTGCCCCCGGATCGATGTTGCGGATCGCGGTCGGCCCCTGCTCGCCCTTCTCGGTCTCGCAGCGGCTGATGCGCGAGTCGGCGGCGCTTGCCCGGCGGCGCAACGTCCGACTCCACACGCATATCGCCGAGACGCTCGACGAGGAGAGCTACTGCCAGTCGACCTTCAATCGCCGGCCGCTCGAGCTGCTCGAAGACCTCGGCTTCCTCGGCCCGGACGTGTGGCTGGCGCATTGCGTGCACGTGGATGACGCGGACATCAAACGAATGGCCGCCACCAAGACGGCCGTTGCCTGGTGCCCAACGTCGAACATGCGGCTCGGCTCCGGCTTTGCGCCGGCTCGCGAGATGATCGACGGCGGCGTTCAGGTCGGTCTCGCGGTCGATGGATCCGCCTCGAACGACGGCGGCAACTTACTTGCCGAGGCGCGCCAGGCGATGCTCACGACGAGGGCACGCAAGGGCGCCGCGTCGATGAGCGCCCGTCAGGCGTTGCGGGTTGCCACCCGCGGCGGCGCGGCGTGCCTGGGTCGGGACGACGTCGGCTCGATCGAGGTCGGCAAGCGCGCCGACATCGCGCTCTTCGCGACGGACGGCCTGGCATTCCGCGGAGCGGAAATGGACCCCGTGGCCGCGCTCATTTTCTGCAATCCGGGGCCCGTGCAGCATCTTTTCGTGGAGGGGAAACCGGTCGTCCATGACGGACACCTGGTCAACCTCAGCGAAGCCACCATGATCTGGGCATGAACGTCGACATCCGCCGCAAGGGCGGCGTCGGTGAGTCGGTGCGGCGGATCGATGGCATTCCCAAAGTCAAAGGCGAGTTCGAGTACGCCAGTGACCTCCACCGCGACGGGATGTTATGGGGCGCGACGCTGCGGAGTCCGCACCCCCACGCCCGGATCATCTCGATCGATGTCTCAGCCGCCGCTGCCGCGCCCGGCGTCGCCGCCGTGCTGACCCACGCCGATGTGCCGGGCAAACCGACCTTCGGCCTCGACGTCCAGGACCAGCCGGTGCTGGCCAGGGATGTCGTGCGCTATGCGGGTGAGGCGGTGGCCATCGTCGCCGCAGAAGATCCGGAGCTGGCGCGTGCGGCGCTCGAGAAGATCGTGGTCAATTACAAGGTTCTGACGCCGGTCACCGATATGGAACAGGCGCTGGAGAAGACCGCGCCCCCGGTCCATCCGCAGGGCAACATCGCGCGAGCGCTGACGATCGTCCACGGCGATCCCAATGCGCGGGCGGACGTCTGGGTGGAAGGCATGTACGAGACCGGCATGCAGGACCAGGCACCCCTCGGCCCCGAGGCAGGCCTGGCGGTACCGGCGGCCGATGGGGGTGTCGACCTGTTCATCGCAACGCAATGGCTGCATGCCGACCTCGAGCAGCTCGCCCCTTGTCTCGACCTCCCCCCTGAAAAGGTGCGCCTTCACCTCTCGGGCGTGGGCGGCGCGTTCGGCGCCCGTGAGGATGTGAGCATGCAGATTCACGCCTGCATGCTCGCGCTGCGCACACGGCGACCTGTGAAGATGAGCTACGGCCGGCAGGAGTCGTTCTACGGCCATGTCCATCGACATCCATCGCGGATCTGGATGCGCCACGGCGCGAGCCGCGACGGCAAGCTCGTGAACATCCAGGCTCGCCTGCTGGTCGACGGCGGTGCCTACACGTCGACTTCACCGGCGGTCATCGGCAACGCCACCACCTTCGCCGCCGGGCCCTACGAGGTCCCCAACGCGCGCCTGGTCGGGACCGCGGTGTTCACCAACAACCCGCCCTGCGGGGCGATGCGTGGGTTTGGTGCGGTACAGGCCTGTTTTGCCTACGAGGCGCAGATGGACAAGCTGGCCGTGGCATTGAACCTCGATCCGATCGAGCTCCGCCTGAAAAACGCCTTGCGCTCGGGCTCCGTGCTGCCGACCGGTCAACCGATCGTCGGCGTGGCACCGGTGCGCGAGTGCCTGCAGCGCTTGCAAGCGCTTCCGCTTCCGCCCGAAGAGTCGGCGCTCGACCGCGATCCGATGC
>Ga0102924_1006353_pt1 | contig 11115 bp, 13 predicted proteins | sample PaiPotPPM11metaG_FD_80116 | JGI IMG/M metagenome (GOLD analysis project Ga0102924, IMG submission 80116) | Iron sulfur acid spring bacterial and archeal communities from Banff, Canada, to study Microbial Dark Matter (Phase II) - Paint Pots PPM... ...
GGGCAGCGCAGCATGTGCCCCGTGAGCTCGCCGCCGTGCAGCGGCGCTCCGCACGATGCGCACTGGTCTCGGTAGGCCAGCAGCGAGCCGTTCACCTTCGCGAGCAGGAGCGCCACGCCGTCGATTGACACCGGGCGCAGCTCGTTGGGCGCGAGCGCATCCACGTGCGGGAGCGAGATCCACCGCGGGAGTGGAGCTTCGGGTCTCGGGGGCACGCTCCCGTCGGACTGCACCATCGGCAGCTCGAATCCGCTCTTGGCTGCCGGCGCCATCGGCAGCAGCTCGTCGCCCCCAGGCGCTTCGGCGATCCCCTCGACCTCGAGGCCGGCGAGGTCCGGGGCGTGCTCGTCGATCGCCTGCTTGATGGCCAGCTCCAGCGTCGCCCGGGAGGCGGCGCATCCGTGGCAGCTTCCCTGCAGCGCAAGCCTGGCCACCCCGTCCTCGATCCCCAGGAGCTCGACATTGCCGCCGTGGGACTCCATGTAGGGACGCACCGTGTCCAGCGCCTCCAACACCCGGTCCTCGAGCGAGACCGGGTAGAGGTCATGGATGAGCAGGAGGCTGGCCACCGCACCGTCCTGCGAGAGCTGGTCGAGGATCGTGGCTCCCGCCTCACGCGAGTCCCCGATCGTCTCGAGGATCCGGCGCAGCCCGTCGCCGTACATGGCGATCACCGCCCCGACGAGCTGGTGCGCGAGCTCCCGGGCCCGCGCATCCTCCAGCTCGTCCACGTCGGCGCTCAGTGACTGGACGCGGTCAAGCAGCTCGCCGGGAGCGGCCTCGATTGCCATCTGATGTCTCCTTGTGGGTCGCCTCTAGTCAGGAGAGGCCGGTCGGGGTGTGGATCACCTTGCGGACACGTCCCTTGCCCGTGTACATGTGGACACCGCACGGCAGGCACGGGTCGAAGCTGCGCACCGCTCGCATGATGTCCACCCCCTTGAAGTTCTCCGGGCCGTTCTCCTCGAAGATGGGGGTGTTCTGGACCGCGTCCTCATAGGGGCCCGGAGTCCCGAACACATCACGCGGGCTGGCGTTCCACGGCGTCGGCGGGTAGGGCTGGTAGTTGGCGATCTTCCCTTCGCGGATGACCATATGGTGCGAAAGCACGCCCCGTGCCGCCTCGTGGAAGCCGCAGCTGATGGCCTCGTCGGGCACGTTGAAGTCGTTCCAGCTCTTCGTGCGCCCGGCCCGGACCTCCTTCAGCGCCCGCTCCAGACAGTGCAGCGCGATCAGCGCCGAATAGGCCTGGTGGTAGGACCGGGCGCGATCGCGCTCGATGGCGTTGGACTTCTCGGGGACCTTCCACTCGAGCTCCATCTCCGGCATCGAGGCCGACTTGGGCAGCACCATCTGGATCGAGTTGCCGGTGGCCTTGGCGTAGCCGAAGTCGACCAGCCCGGCTTTGGCCGTACACCATTGGCGGGCGAACGGGCCCCCGCCGGTGTCGCAGCAGACGTGGGTGTCCGTGCGCTTGTCGTAGATCCGGGGTGAGACCACCCAGCTGTACTTGCCGGCGAAGTCCCGCTTCTGGGGCTTGGGCAGGGTGACCTTGTTCCAGGGGTGGTTCTTGTCGACCGGGTTGCCCAGGGGATCGCGCGTGACCAGCGTCGGCTCGTTCTCCCAGCCGTCGAAATACGAGCTGCCCAGCAGGATGCGGATGGCCAGGTTGATCTCGACCAGATCGGTGGTGATCAGCTCGCCGCCGATGGCGATACCGGGAGTGATGTAGCGCTTGCGCCCCCACTCGGTCATGTTCCGGTAGTCGTAGTCGACGTAGTCAGGGTCGTCGAACGAGCCCCAGTTGACGAGGTTCGTCTCCCGGTAGCCGACCATGTCGTAGCCGGGAAGCTGCTGGAGGAAGAAGTCGTACAGGTCGTCGTGCATCGGGACGACGCGCTTGACGTAGTCGAAGTAGCGCATCAGGCGCACGTAGTAGTCGGTCAGCGTCTGGTGCGTGATGTCGGCGCTGCAGCCTCCCGGCATGATCGTCGACGGATGCGTGTGCCGGCCACCGAACAGGCAGTACATCTCGCGCGTGTAACGAGCCACCTGGAGCGTCTCCAGGTAGAAGCTGCCGGTGAACGGGTTGAGCGCCCGCATGATGTCGGCGATCGTCTGATAGCCGTGGATGTCCTTGTGCGGTGATGGGGTGTTCTCCGCCTTGGCCAGCAGGCTCGGGTTGGTGTCCTTGACCATCTGCTCGCAGAAGTCGACGTTGGCCATGCAGTCGTTGAAGATCGCGTGGTCGAAGATGTAGTCCGCGGTCTCGGCCAGGTTGAAGGCCAGGTCACCCAGGGGCGGGGGCTTGACCCCGTAGGCCATGTTCTGGTTCAGGCACGAGCAGGTGCAGTGGTTATCGCCGCAGATGCCGCAGATGCGGCTGGTGATGAAGTGCGCGTCCCGCGGGTCGATCCCCTTCATGAAGATGTCGAAGCCGCGGAAGATCATCGAGGTGCTGTAGCACTTGAGCACCTGCTGGTTGGAGAAGTCGATCTCGGTGTGGATGCCGAGGCTCCCCACGATGCGCGTGATGGGATCCCATGACATCTCCTTGACGACGACTCGCTGCTCTCTAGGGCTCTCTACTGTGGACATTGCGTTCTCCTCGTCGACTGGAAGCTCGTAGCGGTCGGGACCTGGCTACCAGCGCTTCTGGTAGCCGGTGGCCAGGGTGGAACCGCGCCGGCGCCACTCAGGCTCGATGTCGTACTTCTTCTCGATGTTGCGGTTGCGGAAGTACTTCAGGATCGGCCCGTAGGAGAACCTCTCCAGAGTCGCGGCGGCGTTGCCCCACGTGTCCGGATCCATGAACGGCATGTACTTGTCCGGGAAGCCGGGCATCGTGCACGCCATGCAGATCCCCCCCACGTTCGGGCAGCCGCCGATTCCGTTGACCCAGCCCCGGACGGGCACGTTGCACTTGACCACCGGGCCCTTGCAGCCGAGCTTGACCAAGCAGCGGTGATCCGAGCCGTACTCGGTGGCAAAGTTGCCCTCCTCGACGAAGCCGGCCCGGTTGCAGCCCTCCCGCACCGTGCGCCCGAACAGCCACTTGGGACGCAGCTGGGCGTCGAGCTCGGGGACGGGCGCCATGCCGGCCAGATGGAAGACGAGGTACATCAGCGTCTCGGTCATGTTGTCGGGCTGCGCCGGGCATCCGGGGATGCAGACCACGGGCAGGCCGGCCTTGGAGCGCCAGTTCCAGCCCAGGTAGTCGGGCACGCCCATGGCGCCCGTGGCGTTGTTCTTCATGGCCGGGATTCCGCCGTAGGTGGCGCACGTGCCGACGGCGACGACGGCTGCGGCCTTGGGGGCCAGGCGGTCGATCCACTCGTTGAGCGTGATCGGCTGGCCGTTGGCCGGGTTGACGCCGAACCCCGTCCAGTGGCCCTCGCCGTTGATCTCCTCGTTGCCCACCGAGCCCTCGACGACGAGGACGAAGGGATCGAGCTTGCCCTGCTCGGCGTCGTACCAGGCCTGGATGTACTCGTCCCCGACCTCGAACGCGATCACCTGGTTGTGGATCACGACCCGGGGCATCCCCGGGATCACGCCCTGGATGATGTCCTCGAGGCTGGGGTTGGTGGCCGACGTCATGGCTACCGAGTCGCCTTCGCACGACAGTCCGGTCGTCATCCAGAGGACGTGCGCGGTGATCTGCTCGGTCTCCTGCTGTCGGGGTGAGAACTCAACTGTCGTCATGTGCGTCCTCCCGGATGCCTTTCGTTCAACAGATCCGCGGCAGCGGGTCACCGACGAGCTGGTCCATCACCCGTCTGCCGCCAAAGCTTGTCTGGACCAGCACCATCCCCGGCGGGTCGCCCCGAACCTCGCCGATCGACGCCGCCTGCTCGCAGCCCGCCACCCCCCGCAACGCCTCGAGCGCTCGGTCCGCAGTTTGCGGGGCCACGAAGGCCACCAACCGCCCCTCGTTGGCGATGTACAGAGGGTCGATCCCCAGCAGCTCGGCCGCCGCCGCCACCACCGGTGAGACGGGGACGTCCGCCTCCCGCGCCACCACGGCCACGCCCGCGGCGCGGGCCAGCTCGTTGAGGACCGAGGCCACGCCGCCGCGGGTGGCATCTCGCAGGCAGTGAAGCTCGGCACCGACGGCCTCGAGCAGGGCGTCGACGGCCGGCCACAGCGAGCAGGTGTCGGACTCGATCTCGGCGTCGAGATCGAACTGGTTGCGGGCCAGCATGATCGCCGTGCCGTGCTCGCCGATCGGCCCGGACACCAGCACCTGGTCGCCCGGCCGGATCTTATGCGGCGCCAGCATGGCGCGGGGATCGATGAACCCGATCCCCGTGCTCGACAGGTACATCTGGTCGGCCGCGCCGCGCTCGACGACCTTCGTGTCGCCTCCCACCACCGCGACCCCGGCGGCGGCGGCGGCGCGGGCGACGGCGTCGACCTCCTGCCTGAGGATGTCGGCGTCCAAGCCCTCCTCGAGGATCATGGCCAGGGTCATGGCCCCCGGCCGCGCCCCGGCCATCGCGAGGTCGTTCACCGTACCGTTGACGGCCAGCTCGCCGATCGAGCCTCCCGGGAAGCGCAACGGCTTGACCACAAAGCTGTCGCTGGTGATGGCCACGTTCTCCATCACGCCCGCGTCGGCCAGCTCGGCGATCCCGAAGGCCGGAGCCAGCAGCCCCTCGATCAGCGTCTGCGTCGCCTTGCCCCCGGCCCCGTGAGCCAGCGTGATCTGCTCGTCGCGGAAGCGCGGGCGCTTGGCCCGCGCCGTCTCGATGATCTGGAGCACCCGTTCCTCGCGGTCGGTGGAGGCCGCCGAGGCCATCACACCGCCTCCTTCTCACGGGCGTAGCGCCCGAAGTTGTAGTAGGCGGCGCACGCTCCCTCGGGGGAGACCATGCACGTCCCGATCGCGTGCTCGGGCGTGCACGCCGTACCGAACACCTTGCACTCCCACGGCTTGATCACGCCCTTGAGAACCTCGCCGCACTGACAGGCCTTGGGGTCGGCCACCCGAACGCCAGGAACCTGGAAGCGCTCCTCGGCGTCGAAATCCCGGTAGGCGTCGGACAGGCGCAACGCGCTCTGGGAGATGAAGCCGAGGCCTCGCCACTCGAAGTGGGGCCGCAACTCGAAGACCTCGGCCATGACCTCGAGTGCGCGGAGGTTGCCCTCGTGCGGGACGACGCGCGTGTACTGATTCTCGACCTCGCAGCGGCCGTTGGAGAGTTGGCGCAGGATCATCAGGATCGACTGGAGAATGTCCAGCGGCTCAAAGCCGGAGATGACGACGGGGCGGCCGTAGTCGAGCGGGATGAACTCGAACGGGCGAGCCCCAACCACGGTGCACACGTGGCCGGGCCCGATGAAACCGTCCAGTCGCAGATCGGGGGACTCGAGCAGTGCTCGCAGCGGCGGGACGATCGTCACGTGGTTGCACACACACGAGAAGTTGGAGATGCCTTCGGCCTTGGCCCGTCTGAGCGTGAGCGCGGTGGAGGGGGCTGTCGTCTCGAACCCGATGGCGAAGAACACGACCTCACGGTCGGGGTTCTCACGGGCGATCCTCAGCGCGTCGAGCGGCGAGTAGACCATCCGGATATCAGCGCCTTGGGCTTTGGCGTCGAGCAGCGTGTTTTCCGAACCCGGTACGCGCAGCATGTCGCCGAAGCAGGTGAAGATGACGCCTTCGTTCCTGGCCACGGCGATGCCGTCGTCGACCCGTCCCATCGGGATCACGCAGACCGGACAGCCGGGTCCGTGCACCAGCTCGACGTTCTCCGGCAGGAGGTCGTCGATTCCGTACTTGTAGATCGAGTGTGTGTGACCGCCACACACCTCCATCACCTTGTAGTGGCGGCCCGGCTCGAGCTCAGTCAGGATCTCGCCGGAGAGGGCCTGACCCAGCTGGGCGTTGCGGAACTCGTCAACGAACTTCACGCTATGGCCACCCCGGCGTGCACGAGCACCCGCTGATCGCGGCTAACTGAGCCGATCAGCTCGACGGCAACCTGATGACGCTCGCCCTCCTCATCGACGCACACCGCGGTCTCGTGGTGGGCCTCGAGCACTCGCATCAAGATGCCCTCATCCCCGCAGGTGATGCAGTGGCCATCGGGCTCGCAGGCACGGCCGGTCATTCGATCACGCTCGCCTTCAGCTCTTCGAGCTCCTGCTCGTACTCGGCGCCCATCCGCTCCAGCAGCCTCAACGTCGCGTGCGCCTCTTGCTCGTCGACCTTGGACAGGGCGAATCCCACGTGGATGAGCACCCAGTCTCCGGGGATCGCTCCTTCCCCGTTTCCATCGGCCAGCAGGCTCACATTGATGTTGCGCCTCACCCCGACGACATCCACCTTGGCAATCTGATTGGCGTCGTCGACGATCTCGACCACCTGCCCAGGAATCGCCAAGCACATGAGCCTTCGCTCTCCTCGCTGCCGTTTGCCGAACTCTGCGCGGCCCAGCAAGCGCGGGTATAACACCGGCGGGGCGAGCGCTCGGCGCGGAGGTAACCGAGGTCACGTAATCTGGATTACCAGCGTCGTGGTTATGGGGTTTCCGGGCCCGCGGCGGCAGCGTAGACTCTCGCGGACGGGGCCGACTCCCCAGGGGAGGACTTTGCGCCGGTGAGCTGCGGGTTGATGTCCAGGTGAGGCCCGAGGACGGTCACTCGGTCGGCATACGCTGGACGGCCAGGACGAACTCGGCAGTTCACGCCCGGTCCAACCAGTACCTGCTCGATCTCGACGTCGACCTCGCCGAGGAGCTCGACGTCCCGATGCGGCTGGCCGCCAGGCCGAGCGTGACCGCGGTCACCTTCGAGGCCGACGCTGGGCCACTGGGGCTCGCCAAGTGGCTCACGCTCGTCGCCCCAGGCCCCGGCCTCCTGGTCCTCGATGGCGTACTGGCGGCCAACGTTCAGGTGGGGGACCGGGTCGCCACCGAGCTGCTCGGGGCGGGCGATGTCATCCAGCCCTGGAACTCCGACGAAGCCGAGCTCGTCTGCGAGATCGACTGGCGAGCGCTGGTGCCTACCCGGTTTGCGGTCCTTGACGCAGCGTTCTGGCACCGCATCGAGCCTTGGCCCCAGATAACCCTGGCCCTACTCCGGCGGGCCGGCAAGCGGACGCGCAGGCTCATCGTGCAGCGCGCCATCTCGGCTCAGCCCCGCCTCGAGGTCAGGCTGGTGCTGCTGATGTGGCACCTGGCCGCGCGGTGGGGCAAGGTCGAGCCCGGGGGCGTGCGCCTGGAGTTGCCGCTGACCCATCAGCTGCTGGGCCGTCTGATCAGCGCCGAGCGGCCGTCTGTCTCGCATGCTTTGGCCCGGTTGGGAAGGTCGGGGCTGCTCACCGGCCACGGGGATCGCTGGCACCTTCACGGCAGCGTGGAGGACCACCTCGCCACGATGATCGAACCTCCCGTCAGCCGAGTCGCCCAGCTCATCGAGCCCGTCGGGCTACGAACGCAGTCTCGATGATCCGCGACGGTGCGGGCGTTCGCCTCGTACACGTGCTCTGGCTGACCAGCGGCCTCGGCTGCGACGGCGACTCGGTCGCCATGACCTCCGCGACGAGCCCCAGCATCGAGGAGCTGATCCGCGGTGTCGTGCCCGGCGCACCCGCCCTGGCCCTCTATAACCAGCTGCTGGCCTACGAGAGCGGCGAGGAGTTCCTGCGCCCGTTCTGGCGGGCCATCGACGGCCGCCTCAAACCCTTCATCCTCGTGCTCGAGGGCTCGGTCCCCAATGAGGAGCTCAGCGGCGAGGGACACTGGAGCGGGCTCGGCGTCGACCCCGGCACCGGACAGCCGATCGACGTGTGCACCTGGATCGAGCGACTGGCCCCGCAGGCCGCCGCCGTGCTGGCCCTGGGCACCTGCGCCGCCTATGGTGGGATCCCCGCCATGCGCGGCAACCCGACCGGAGCGATGGGGCTGCGGGACTACCTGGGGTGGAACTGGAAGTCGCATACCGGGTTGCCAATCGTCAACCTGCCCGGATGCCCGGTGCAGCCGGACAACATCACTGAGACGCTGCTGCAGCTCTCGCTGCACGTGGCCGGCATCCAGGAGCGCATCGAGCTCGACGAGCAGGGGCGGCCGCGCTGGTGCTTTACGCGCACCGTCCAGGAGGGCTGTGGGCGGGCCGGCTTCGCCGAGCACGGCGTGTTCGCGCGGACCCCGGCCGACAGCCACGGATGCCTGGTCAAGATCGGCTGCAAGGGGCCGGTCGTGAAATGCAACGTCCCCGTACGCGGCTGGACCGGAGGCTTGGGCGGGTGCCCGAACGTGGGCGGAATCTGCATCGCCTGCACGATGCCGGGCTTCCCCGACAAGTTCATGCCCTTCATGCAGGCAAGCCCGCTCGGCGTCATGGCCGCCCAGGCATCGCGCTTCACCTACGGGCCGGTGCTGCGCCGCCTGCGCGCGCGCGCCATCCGCCGGCACTTCGACGTGGAGCCGGACTGGCGCCGGCCGGGAAAAGAGCTCCGAACGGGGTATCAACCCCGGTGGTGAGCGAGCTTTGCCAAGCCGTCTGATCTTCCGCTGTGAGTTCTGCCCGGCGATCGCCGACGGCGCGACTCAGGCGACGCTTGAGCGCCAGCTCCGTGAGCTGAGCTTCGGCGCCTACCTGGAGGTTCCCCCGAGCGGCTGGCTGGCCTGGCAGGGCGGGGGTCCCCTGGGGCCGCGCCGGTACGCCTGCCGCAGGCACCGCGGCGAGCTGACCGCGTATCTGCGAGAGCACTACGGAAGCGTCGCGCCACACCCCTGGAAGATGCCCCCGTACCCGGCCTCGGTCAGGTCGCCTGACACCGAGCGCGCGATACGCCAGGGCGGTCTCTCGCCGATGCCCAAGTGGGGAGCCTGGTGATCGACGAGGACCCGCTCGAGCGTCCCGTGCATGCGCGCGACGGCGACAAGCCCTTCGGCCGCTTCACCGTCGCCGACGTCCAGGCCCTGGCCGACGAGCTCGCCGCCGCGAGCGGCTGGGGACCGACTGTCAGGGTGGCCGGCGTGGCCCGGGGCTGGTCGGAGCTGGCCCGCGTCATGGCGAGGGCGGGAGCGGCCACCGTGGCCGACCTCGACCGTGAGACCGCGAGCGGCTTCGCCCGGCGCCTATGGGTCGTGCCGCCCGGGGGCAGCCTGCTCTGAGCCAGGACGTCCTTCAGGCCGCGCGGTCATCTGCGCACGCGGTGATCCATCCGCGGCCGCAAAGCGTATAAGCAAAGCTCCCGTGTTCAGACCAGGCACCAGATCTTCTGATTTGCGCACCCTCGCCGACGAGGACTTGATGGCACTCGTGCGCGAGGGAGAGGCGCGTGCCTTCGAGGTCGTGTTCGACCGCCACGGCGCGGCGGCGTTCTCGCTTGCCTACCGGATGTGCGGCTCGCGGACGCGCGCCGAGGATGTGGTGCAGGAGGCTTTCCTGTCGCTGTGGCGTTCAGGGGCACAATATGACCGCGTACGCGGAAGCGTGCGCTCGTGGATCCTGAGCGTGGTCCACAATCGCGCAATCGACTTGTTCCGGCGCGAGGCCACCAAGGAGGCACGCGACGTGGGCGACGACGCAATGGTCGAGCGGATGGCCTCGGGAGAGTTGACCGATGCCGAGGTGCAACGGCGTGAGGACGCGCACCGCGTGCACTCCGCGCTTCTCGAGCTCTCTCACGACCAGCGCCGCGTGATCGAGCTCGCCTACTTCGGTGGGTTTACACACTCGGAGATCGCAAGCATGCTCGGGCTACCCGCCGGGACAGTCAAGGGCCGGATGCGGCTGGGCTTGTCCAAGTTGCGCCTGTCGCTCGCCGAGGGCGGCCTCGTAGCATGAGCGAGAAGGAACCCATGCCCGCAAGCCACGACTGCGGCGGCGATGCAGCCGCCTATCTGCTGGGAGCGCTCGAGCCCGCCGAAGCCGACGCGTTCCGCACACATCTGCAGGAATGTGCCGTGTGCCGCGACGAGGTTGAGGCCCTGGAAGGAGTGGTGCAGGCGCTGCCGATGGCGGCGCCCGCACAGATACCGCCCCGGCGCCTTCGGCGCCGCCTGATGAGGGCGATCCGGGAACAACCGCGCCTCGGGGCGCAGCCACCGCTACGCCACCGCGCCACGTCCCTGCGCTGGGGCGTTCGTCCGGCTTTCGCTGCCGTTGCCGGCGCGGCCGTGGTCGCCGGGGGCGTCATCGCCGGCGTCGAGCTGTCCGGCAGCGGAGCCTCCGGCCAAGTGATCCAGGCGCGGGTGGCCGGCGTCTCCGGGAGCGCCCAGCTGCGTGTCAGCGCTGGACGGGGAGAGCTGATCGTGCGACACCTCTCCGCCCCGCCCCCGGGCCACGTCTACGAGGTGTGGTTAAAGGCCCCAGGTTCGCCCCCGGTCCCTGCCAGTGTGCTCTTCAGCGTCACCGCGAGCGGGAATGCAGATGTCGGGCTGCCACGCAGCCTGCGCGGGATCAGCCAGGTCATGGTGACCGCCGAGCCAGACGGCGGGACCCGGGCCCCGACGAGCAGCCCGGTGATCGTCGCCCAGCTGAGCTGAGCCGCCGAGCTGGTGGCCGAGGCTGTCCCCTCACGCGTGCCTCGTTCGTCATGTGAGGGAACGGCAAACTCCACACCGAGGAGAACACATGAAGTACGCACTTCTCATCTACGTCAAGCCCGGCAGCCTCGAGGTCCTCTCCGAGGAGGAACGCAAGGCCGTATCCGAGGAGTACTACGCGATCAGCGAGGACGAACGCGTCGTGGGAGGCCAGCAGCTTGCGCCCGTCGAGACGTCGACCACCGTCCGGGTGCAGGACGGCGAGATGCTCACGACGGACGGACCGTTCGCCGACACCAAGGAAGTGTTCGGCGGCTTCTACCTGCTGGACGCCGAGAACCTGGACGCCGCGCTGGCCGTCGCCGGTCGCATCCCAGCGGCTCGGATGGGCGGCTCGGTGGAGGTGCGGCCGATCGTGGAGCGCCAGGGCTGATCGAGCAGGTCTTCCGCGACGAGTGGGGCCGAGTCCTCGCTCACCTGGTCGGCTTGCTCGGCGACTTCGACCTCGCCGAGGAGGCCGCCCAGGACGCGTTCGCGATCGCCGCTCAGCGCTGGCCCCGGGAGGGAGAGCCGTCGAATCCCGCCGGCTGGCTCCTGACCACCGCCCGAA
>Ga0102924_1006356_pt1 | contig 11114 bp, 8 predicted proteins | sample PaiPotPPM11metaG_FD_80116 | JGI IMG/M metagenome (GOLD analysis project Ga0102924, IMG submission 80116) | Iron sulfur acid spring bacterial and archeal communities from Banff, Canada, to study Microbial Dark Matter (Phase II) - Paint Pots PPM... ...
CCTGATAACAGCAAGAAGCGGCCGCGCGCTCCGGCCCCGGCTCCGCCGGCCCCGGATCCGGCTGCCGCGCTGGCGCCCGCGGCTCGCCCCGCGCCCGGCCACCGTGGCCGCCGCCGTGGCCTGGCTGGCCCTCGGCATCGCGCTGTTCACCGTGTACCTGCACGTATCGCGCACCTCGCCGGTCAACTCCGACGGCGCGTCCAACGCCCTGCAGGGCTGGTCCATGCTGCACGGCAACCTGCTGCTGCACGGCTGGCAGCTGTCCGACGTCTCCTTCTACACCACCGAGGTGCCCCAGTACGCCCTGCTTGAGGCCATCGTGGGCCTGCGCCCCGACGTGGTCCACCTGGCCGCGGCCATGACCTATACCCTGCTCGTGCTCGGGGCCGGGATGCTGGCCAAGGGCCGGGCCACCAGCCGCGAGGGCGCGCTGCGGGCGGGCATCGCCATCGGCATCATGCTCGCTCCGCAGGCCGGCACCGGGGTCTACGTGCTGATGCTGTCCCCCGACCACACCGGCAGCGCCGTCCCGGTGCTGCTGACCTGGATCCTGCTCGACCGGGCGGGCCGGCGCTGGTACGTCCCGCCGCTGGCCGCGCTGCTGCTCGGCTGGGCCCTGGTCGCCGACAACATCGTGCTGATCACCGGCATCGGGCCGCTGGCCGCGGTCGGCGCACTGCGCGCCTACCGGCTCATCGTCCGGCGCGGCGAGCCGGCCCGTACGGCCTGGTTCGAGGTCAGCCTGGTGGTGGCCGCGGCCGCCGCCGCGGCCGCGGCCCACGTCGCGGTGTCGCTGATCACCAGCCACGGCGGCTACTACGTCTACCCGGTGCAGAACCAGCTGGCCCCGTTCAGCGAGCTGCCGTCCAACCTGATGCTCACCTTGCAGGGCATCCTGATCCTGTTCGGGGCCGACTTCCTGAACCAGAGCCTGGGCTACGGGGCCGCCGTCGGAGCCGTCCACCTGGTCGGCACCGGCCTGGTGATCTGGGCCCTGGGCGCGGCGCTGCGCCGGATCAGCCGCGCCGACCTGGCCGTCCAGCTGCTGACCGCCTCGGTCCTGATCAGCCTGGCCGCCTACCTGCTGGGCACCAACGCCGTCGACCAGAACAGCACCAGGGAGTTCGTGGCCGTGCTGCCGTGCGGCGCCGCGCTGGCCGGCCGGCTGCTGGCCCGGCGGCTGGCGGCGGCCCGGCTGGTGCCCGCCCTGGGCATCGTGCTGACCGTCTACCTGCTCGGCCTGGGCCGCATCGTCGCCCTCCCGGCCAGGCCCGCCCAGGCCAGCCAGCTCGCCACCTGGCTGTCGCAGCACCACCTGACCTACGGCCTGGGCGGCTACTGGCAGGCCGACGTGGTCACGCTGGACACCGGCGGCCGGATCAGCCTGCGGCCGGTGGCGGCGCTGGGCCCGCACATCGACCGGGGGGCCTGGGAGGCCCAGCCGGCCTGGTATGACCCCCGGCATCACCAGGCCAGCTTCGTGGTGCTGGCCCAGAACCAGCCCGGCGCCAAGTCTTACCCGTGGCAGACCAGTGTCACCGCGGCGTTCGGCCAGCCGGTCAGCGTCAGCTACGTCGGCCAGTACACGATCATGGTCTGGAACCGGAACCTGCTGCCCGGGCTGCCCCGGTGACCCCCGGCATCACGGACTCCCCTCAGCTTCCTTTCAGCTTGCCCCGCGCCAGCAGCGGGTAGGCTGGCGAGGCTTCCGGCCCTGAGCCGTCATCCGTGATTCCCGCAATAACTGAGGATTTCCCATGCGACGCACCGCCGCTGCGCTGATTGTCCCGCTGCTGGCCGCCCTTGCTCTGGTCGGCTGCGGGTCGTCAGGCGGCTCCTCGAATTCAGACCCGAACACTTCGGTCAAGGTGTCCGGGACGTTCAATAAGAACCCCGATGTCAAGATCCCCAAGCAGACGGCGGGCAGCAAGCTCACCATCACCACGCCGATCAAGGGATCCGGTCCGACGCTGGCCGCGGGTGACGACGTGCTCGCCAACGTGGCCATCTACGTCTGGAACGGCAAGAGCTCCAAGCTGCTGCAGAGCACCTACACGGCCGTGCCCCAGGTGCTGCCGGCCAACATCGGCCTCACCGGCCTGGCCGACGCGATCAAGGGCAAGACCATGGGCAGCCGGGTGCTGGCCGTGCTGCCGCCCAAGTACGGTTACGGCACCTCGGGCAACAGCCAGCTCGGCGTGAGCGGCAAGGACACCACGGTCTGGGTGCTGGACCTGATCAAGGCGTTCAGCCCGACGGCGGGGGCCACCGGCAAGCAGGTCTCCAACGGCGGCGGCAGCCTCCCGACGGTCAAGGCCTCGGCGGGCGCCGCGCCGACGATCACGATCCCGAAGAACACGCCGCCCAGCAAGCTGGTGACCAAGACCCTGATCCAGGGCTCGGGGCCCAAGCTGGCCAGCGGCCAGACGGTGGTGGCCCAGTACGTGGCCGTGAACTGGCGGACCAAGCAGGTGTTCAACTCCACCTGGCCGTCGAGCCAGTCGTCCGGCACGCCGTTCAGCTTCGCGCTGGCCGCCACCGACGTGGTCCCTGGCTTCGTCAAGGGGCTGACCGGGGTGCCGGTCGGCAGCCGGGTGATGCTGGTCATCCCGCCCGCTGACGGCTACGGGAAGACCGGCAACTCGCAGGCCGGCATCAAGGGCACCGACACCCTGGTGTTCGTGGTCGACATCCTGGCCGCCTACCCGGCCACCGGCACCGCCTAGCGGCCGGCGCCCAGCGCCGTTAGCGTCCGGCCTTAGCGCCGCACCCGGCGGCCCGCTCGGTCAGGTCATCGGCCAGCAAGCCCAGGCCGATGCCCAGCATCCAGATGTCCTTGGCCAGCGGGACGCCCTGCGGCGTGGGCCGGACGCTGTTCGGCTCGTGCATGCCCTCGGTCTTGAGGTACATCCCCAGCAGGCCGCCAGAGAAAGCGCTCAGCGCCGCCCCGGCCATCCAGGCCGGGACGACCGGGAGCAGCAGCGCCCCGCCCAGGCCGATCTCGGCCAGCGCCAGCAGCCGGCCGAAGTCCCCGGGCGGGACCTGGCCCAGGAACGGATAGGTGCCCGAGGCCATCCCGTGCAGCCGGGTGGCGGTCTGCTCGTCGGCCTGCCACTTGGACAGGCCGGAGTTCAGGATGAAACCGCCGGCCGCGACGCGGGCCGGAAGCTGGCGGGCAAGCCTGGCGAAACTCATCGGACCTCCATGAAGCGGGACTAGTTCCAGCGCTCGAACGGCTCGTCGATGGTCTTACCCGCCAGGAACGGGCCCAGTAGCTCGGGCACGCGGCCAGGGTAGAAGCGTTCGGTGCTGGCCCGCAGGGCATCGGGCTCCCACCAGCGGGCGGCCACGTACTCCTCCAGTTCCTCGGCCGTCTGCCCGGCTCCGGTGATCTCCGGCCGGTCCCCGGCCACCGTGGCCTCGACCACCACCTCGTGCTGCAGGCGGCGGATGCCGCGGGCCGACCAGGTGGCCGACCGCCGCCAGCGCGGCGCGCTGATCTGGTCCGGGCCGACGGCCAGGCCGGTCTCCTCGCGGATCTCCCGTATGGCGGCCTCCAGGTAGGTCTCGCCGGGGTCCAGTCCGCCGCCGGGCAGCTCCCACCACGGCCCGGCCGAGCGGGAGGCCAGCACGGCCTGGAACAGCAGGATCCGGCCGCCGGCGTCGCGCAGCACCACCCGCACCGCCGACCGCTCCAGGTCGTAGTGCTCGTCGGCGGGCCCGTGGTCGGCCAGCCGCCCGGCGTGCCGGCCGGCCGCGGCCGAGGCCAGGAAGCTGGCCGGGTCGGCGTCCAGGCCGCGGCCCATGCTGGACAGCGGGACCGGGCTGGCCCGCAGCAGCTCGTCCAGCCCGTCGACGCTGACGGTGACCAGGTCGTGCCGGGCGCCCAGCGGCGCGGCCCGCGCCGCGACCTCGGCCCCGAACTGGCCCGGCAGGTCGGGCACCACCACGTCGGCCCTGGCCAGCGCCACCCGGCCGTAGGCGGTCAGGCTGTGGTGCGAGACCGGCCGGTGCCGCTCGCGCGGGTCGGCCTGGCTGACCCGCAGCGCGGCCACCGGGCGGCCGCCCAGCACGGCGGCCGCGTTGACCGCCTCGCCCGCCGACACGCCTGAGAACCCCCAGCGGGTGCCGGTGCCCAGGTTGCCAGGGCCCTGCGCGACCACGGCCACCTCCGCGCCCAGCACGTGCCGGGCGGCCAGCAGCCCGGTGTGCAGCGTGACCGCCTCCAGGTCGCCGCCGAACGCCTGGCCGACGGTGACCGTCCCGGCCAGCCAGCCCGCCTCGCGCAGCCCGGAGATGGTGCGGGAGAACCAGGCCGGCAGCGCGCCGCCGTCCAGCATCACGTAGGCCGCCGGGCGGACCGGGCCGCGGCCGGCGTAGTAGCCGGCCAGCGCCGCGGGCAGCGCCGAGTGCAGGTCGGCCACCACCACCGGCATGCCGTCCAGGTCGTCGGCGTCGCGCAGCCGGTCGTGCTCGGGCGAGTCCTGCTCGTCCACGCCCAGCACGCCGGCCTGCAGCGGGGTGTACCTGGCCTTGATCAGGTGGCCGGGGCCGGCCCGGTCGGCCGGCAGCCGGTCCGGGATCGCCACCACCAGCGCGTAGCCGCCGGTGCCCAGACCCAGCTCGAGCGCGTTAGTGTTCAGCAGTACCCGGTCGCCGGGCTCCGGGCGGCCGGTCAGCTCGGGGTAGGCCAGCGCCCGCACCGCCGTGCCCGCCACGTCCACGTCCAGCTCCAGCGCGCCATTCCAGGCTCGCCGGAGCGCAGAAACCTCGCCACTGCGCCACCTGATCACTCCGGCAGGGTAGCGTCGGTGCCGGGAGGAGCGAAGGGAGGCCGCGAGTGTCCAGGCGCAAGACTGAGCGGCTGCTGAGCCTGGTCGTCTGCCTGCTGTCGGCCAGCCGCTACCTGACCGCGGCCCAGATCCGCGAGGCGGTGCCGGGCTACCCGGACTCGTTCGACGCTTTCAAGCGCATGTTCGAGCGGGACAAGGACGAGCTGCGCGAGCTCGGCATCCCGCTTGAGACCGGCACCAACTCCAGCGCCGACGACGAGCTCGGCTACCGGATCTCACGCCAGGCCTACGTGCTGCCCGACATCCGGCTGGAGCCCGATGAGGCGGCCGTGCTGGGCCTGGCCGCCCGGGTCTGGCGCCGGGCCGAGCTGGCCGGGGCGGCCGAGGGCGCGCTGCTCAAGCTGCGGGCGGCCGGGATCGAGGCCGAGGACACCACGCAGTCGGGCATCGAGCCGCGGCTGCAGACCGGGGAGGCCGCGTTCGGGCCGCTCTGGGAGGCGGTCAGGGACCGCCGGGCGGTCTCGTTCAGCTACCGCGGGGTCGGTGCCAGCACCCCGCAGCAGCGGCGGCTGGAGCCGTGGGGCGTGGTCAACCGCAACGGCCGCTGGTACGTGGTCGGCCACGACGCCGACCGCGGCGCGCAGCGGGTGTTCCGGCTGAGCCGGATCGAGAGCCCGGTGTCGTTCACCGGGCCGCCGGGCGCGGTCCAGGTGCCGCCGGGCACCGACGTCCGCGAGGCGGTGCGGAACTGGGACCACGAGCCGGTCAACGAGCAGACCGGGGTGCTGCGGGTGCGGGCAGGCGCCGGGCACGGGCTGCGCCGGTACGCCGTCAGCCAGGAGCCCGCACCCGAGCCGGGGTGGGACACTATTAAGGTGCCCTACCACGACACCGGCTGGTGGAGCGAGCACGTGGCCTCGTTCGGCGCGGACGTGGTCGTGCTTGAGCCTGCCGACCTGCGCGACGCCGTCATCGTGCGGCTGAAGGGCGCCCTGGCGTGACCACCACCAGACCATCCGCCCGACCGCCGGCCAGGCCGCCCACGGCCAGCGGCCGGCTGCAGCGACTGCTGGCGCTGGTGCCGTACGTGGTCAGCCGCAAGGTCGTCGGCCTGGCCGAGACCGCGGCCGCCTTCGGCGTCAGCGAGCGCCAGCTGGTCGACGACCTCAACATGCTGTGGTGCGTCGAGCTGCGCTCGCCGGACCCGTACTGCCCCATCGACCTGTCCTACGACGGCGGCGAGATCGTGGTCAGCGAGGCCGAGTCCATCGACCGGCCGCTTCGGCTGGGCATCGACGAGGCCAGCGCGCTGCTGGTGGCTCTGCGGATGCTGGCCGAGCTGCCCGGCATCGGCGACCGCTCGGCCCTGGGCCGGACCATCGCCAAGCTGGAGGCGGCCGCCGGGACCGCCGGCGCGGTCAGCGCCCAGGTCGCCGTCCAGGTCGACACCCGGTCGGCGGACGCCGCCCTGCCCACCGTCACCGCGGCCCTGGAGGCCGGCCGGCGGCTGCACCTGTCCTACTACGTGCCGGGCCGGGACGAGGCGACCGAGCGGGACGTGGACCCCATGCGGCTGGTCATGGTGGACGGCCGCAGCTACCTGGAGGGCTGGTGCCGCCGGGCCGAGGCCGTGCGGCTGTTCCGGCTGGACCGCATGCTGGACGTCCAGGTGCTCGACGTGCCCGCCGAGGTGCCGCCCGAGGCCGAGCCCAGGGACGTCGACCAGGGCCTGTTCCGGCCCTCGCCCCTGGACGCCCGGATCGAGCTGGAGGTGTCCACCGCGGGCCGCTGGGTGGCCGAGTACTACCCGTGTGACGAGGTGACCGAGCTGCCCGACGGGCGGCTGCGGCTGAGCCTGCGCACCCCCGATACCCAGCTGGTACGCCGCCTGGCCCTGCGCCTGGGCGGGGACGGCAAGGTGACCGGGCCGCCCGAGGTGGTGGCCCAGATTGCCGCCGATGCCGAGGCCGCTCTGGCGCAGTACGCGTAACGATCTGCTATATCCGGTTCATCCCCAGGTCACCGTCGATCTGCCGGCGCGACAGGTACTCGGGTTTCTATAGGTGGCGCGTGTAGACTCCGAATCGAGAAACCGGGCCTGCGGTCCACCATCGGCTGAATTGGGGCTGAGCATGTTCGATCCCAGCGCACCACACATCATCATTTTGCTGATCGTGGTCCTGCTGCTGTTCGGTGCGCGCCGCCTGCCTGGCGCCGCTAAGTCGCTTGGCGAGTCCATGCACATCTTCAAGCGTTCCGTGCAGGGCATGAGCGACGACGATGACACCAAGGACACCGGGGCGCAGGCCTCACTGCAGCAGACGGCCCTGCCCGTGCCGGCCGCCCCGCCGCAGATCGACGCCCAGCCCTCGCAGAGCCAGCAGCTCGCTGACCTGCAGCGGCAGATCAGCGACCTGCAGAAGCAGAACGCCGCGGGCGGCGACAGCGCCACAGTCGGCCAGCAGCAGCCGTTCTAGGAGAGCGGGTCAGCCGCCATGGACACGCAGGACGAGCTGGACCATCCGCCTGCCCAGCCCGGCGTCAGAATACCCGGCAAGCGGCACAATCCGGACGGCAGCATGCCGCTCATGGAGCACATCCGTGAGCTGCGCAACCGTGTGTTCAAGGTGGTGCTGTTCCTCATCATCGGCGCTGTCGCGGGCTGGTACCTGTACCCGCACGTGTGGCACTTCATTCAGGCGCCGTACTGCAAGCTGCCGCAGCACGCGCACGTGGCGATCCAGGGCGGGACCAAGGGCTGCACCCTGTTCGTCACCGGCATCTTCGACGGGCTGTTCCTGCGGCTGAAGCTGGCCATCATCGTCGGCGTGATCGTCACCTCGCCGCTGTGGTTCTACCAGCTCTGGGCGTTCATCGCGCCCGGCCTGTACCGGCGGGAGCGCCGCTGGGCCTACTTCTTCGTCGGCGCGGCCGTCCCGCTGTTCGTGCTCGGCGGCGCGCTGGCCTACCTGGCCATGACCAAGGGCCTGCGGTTCCTGCTCGACCTGATCCCGCACGGCGTGGTGCCGATCATCACGATCAACACCTACCTGGGCTACGCCATCGCGATGCTCACGATCTTCGGCATCGCGTTCGAGCTGCCCCTGGTCTTCGTGCTGCTCAACCTGGCCCGCGTGCTGACCCACGAGCGGTTCGCCAAGTGGCGCCGCATGATCATTTTCGGGGTGTTCCTGTTCGCGGCCGTGGCCACGCCCAGCCCCGACCCGATCAGCATGCTGCTGCTGGCCCTGCCGTGCGTGGTCCTGGTCGAGATGGCCGAGGTCTTCGCGTTCTTCAACGACCGCCACCGGGCCAAGCTGCTGGCCGCCGATCCGTTCCCCGGGCTGACCGCCGAAGAGGTGGCCGAGTTCAACCTGGAGGACCGCTCCGGCGACACCCTCGACGCGGGCACCGGCCCAGCCGACTAGCCCCATCCGCCTAAGCTGGCCCTATGACGACGTCGGCCAGCCCAGCGGATCGTTACGCGGCCTCCCGGCGGCGCCGGGAGGCCGACGGGGCGCGGCTCACCGAGTTCCAGGGCCTGTACGAATTCGAGTTCGACGACTTCCAGCTGGCCGCCTGCCGGGCCCTCGACAACGGCCACGGCGTCCTGGTCGCCGCCCCGACCGGCTCGGGCAAGACCGTGGCCGGCGAGTTCGCCGCCCACCTGGCCCTGGCCCAGGGCCGCAAGTGCTTCTACACCACCCCGATCAAGGCGCTGTCCAACCAGAAGTACGGCGACCTCGTCCGCCGCTACTCGGCCGCCACCGTGGGCCTGCTCACCGGGGACAACAGCATCAACAGCGAGGCCCCGATCGTCGTCATGACCACCGAGGTCCTGCGCAACATGCTCTACGCCGGCTCGCCGACGCTGGTCGGCCTCGGCCACGTGGTTCTGGACGAGGTGCACTACCTGGCCGACCGGTTCCGCGGCGCGGTCTGGGAGGAGGTGATCATCCACCTGGACCAGTCGGTGCGGCTCACTGCGCTGTCGGCCACGGTGAGCAATGCCGAGGAATTCGGCGACTGGCTCTCCCAGGTCCGCGGCGGCACCACCGTGATCGTGGACGAGCACCGCCCCGTCCCCCTGTGGCAGCACATGCTGGCCGGCAGCCAGCTCTACGACATGTTCGCCGCCACCAGGAACGGCGAGCCCGGCCAGGCCCGCCGGGTGGTCAACCCCGAGCTGCTGCGGGTGGCCCGGCGCGAGGGCTACGACCGCGGCCCGCGCGGCGCCAGCCGCCCGCAGCGCGGCGGCCACCGCCCGGTCCGGTTCCGGCCGCCCAGCCGCTCGTCGGTCATCCGCCGGCTGGACACCGCCGGGCTGCTGCCCGCCATCACGTTCATCTTCAGCCGGGCCGGCTGCGACGCCGCCGTGCAGCAGTGCCTGGACGCCGGGCTGCGGCTGACCACCCCCCGCGAGGCCGACGAGATCGCCGCGCTGGCCACCGAGCGCACCTCCGGCATCCCCGAGGGCGACCTGGCCGTGCTGGGCTACGACTCCTGGCTGGCCGGGCTGCGCCGGGGCATCGCCGCGCACCACGCCGGGCTGCTGCCCACCTTCAAGGAGGTGGTCGAGGAGCTGTTCGCGGGCGGCCTGATCCGGGCCGTGTTCGCCACCGAGACCCTGGCCCTGGGCATCAACATGCCGGCCAGGACCGTGGTCATCGAGCGCCTCGACAAGTGGAACGGCGAGACCCACGCCGACCTGACGCCGGGGGAGTACACCCAGCTCACCGGCCGGGCCGGGCGGCGCGGCATCGACGTCGAGGGCCACGCTGTGGTGCTGTGGCACCCCGGCATGGACGCCGCCTCGGTGGCCGGGCTGGCCGGCACCAGGACCTACCCGCTCAACTCCAGCTTCCGCCCGTCCTACAACATGGCCGTCAACCTGGTCGGCCAGGTCGGCCGGCAGCGCGCCGCCGTCCTGCTGGAGTCCTCGTTCGCCCAGTTCCAGGCCGACCGAGGGGTGGTCGGCCTGGGCCGCCAGGCGGCCCGGCTGCGGGCCGAGATGAAGCAGCTGTCGGTCGGCTGCGACCGCGGCGACCTGACCGGCTACGCCGGGCTGCGCCGCGAGCTGTCCGACCGCGAGGGCGACCAGGCCCGGTCGCGCGCCGCCGCCCGCCGCCGCGAGGCCCTGGCCTCGCTCGAGCGGCTGCGCCGCGGCGACATCATCCAGGTGCCCAGCGGCCGCCGGGCCGGCATCGCCGTCGTGCTGGAGCCCAACGCCTCCGACGGCCAGCCGATGCCGCTCGTGCTGACCTCCAACCGCCAGGTCAAGCGGCTGTCCCCGGCCGACTTCCCGGTGCCGGTGAGCGCCATCGACCGGATCAGGATCCCGAGCGGGTTCAGCGTCAGGTCGGCCACCCACCGCAAGGACCTGGCCGCCACCGTCCGCAACAAGCTGGCCGGCCAGGACCTCCCCAGGCCCCGGCGCAACGGCGACGGCGCCGGCGTCACCGAGGACGCCGAGATCGCCCGGCTGCGCCGCGAGCTGCGTGAGCATCCCTGCCACCAGTGCCCCGACCGCGAGATGCACCTGCGCCAGGCCGAGCGCTACATCCGCCTCGAGCGCGAGGCCGAGACCCTCGAGCGCCGCGTGGCCAGCCGCTCCCACGTGCTGGCCAGGACCTTCAGCCGGGTCTGCGCCGTGCTCGAGGAGCTCGGCTACGTCGACGGCGACAAGGTCACGCCCGAGGGCCAGCGCCTCGGCCGCCTCTACACCGAGCTCGACCTCGTCGCCGCCGAGTGCCTGCGCCGCTCCACCTGGGCCGGCCTCAACGCGGCCGAGCTGGCCGCCTGCGTGTCCGCGCTGACCTTCGAGTCCCGGCGCCCCGACGACGCCGGCCCGCCCCGCCTGCCCAGCGGCCAGGTCCGCCCCGTGCTGGCCGACATGGTCACCCTGTGGGGCGAGCTGGACGGCGTCGAGCGCAACCACCAGCTGTCCTTCCTGCGCGAGCCGGACCTCGGCTTCGCCTGGAACGCCCACGCCTGGGCCAGGGGCGCCGAGCTCGAGCGCGCCCTCGGCGATCTCACCCCCGGCGACTTCGTCCGCGCCGTCAAGCAGCTCATCGACCTGCTCGACCAGATCGCCGTCGCCGCCGGCCCCGACCCCCTGGCCGCCACCGCACGCGAGGCCATCGACGCCCTGCGCCGCGGAGTCGTGGCCTACACCTCAGTAGCCTGACCGTCATGACGAAGATCGTGACCCCCGTCCGGAGGCTCACCGAGTCCGACTGGGCCGCCCTGCGCGCCACCCGCCTCGCCGCCCTGGCCGAGGCCCCCTACGCCTTCGCCTCCACCCTCGAGCGCGAGCAGGCC
>Ga0102924_1006357_pt1 | contig 11113 bp, 9 predicted proteins | sample PaiPotPPM11metaG_FD_80116 | JGI IMG/M metagenome (GOLD analysis project Ga0102924, IMG submission 80116) | Iron sulfur acid spring bacterial and archeal communities from Banff, Canada, to study Microbial Dark Matter (Phase II) - Paint Pots PPM... ...
GCTGCTGGTCCCGGGAATTGGCGCCCAGGGTGCCGACCTGACGGCCGCCGTCCGCGCCGCTCTGCGCGCCGATGGGCGGGGGGCCGTCATCCCGATCTCGCGCGGCATTCTGTTCGCCTCAACAGGCGACGATTTCCCCGAGGCGGCGCAGCGTGCCGCGCTCGCTTACCGCGACGCCATCAACGCGGTGCGGGCGGACCTGGCGACGGTCCGCGCCTAGACCCTTAACCATGCCGGGAATAGTCGCCGGGGCCCTTGTGGCTCATCCGCCGGTGCTCGTCCCCGAGGTTGGCGGTGCGCGCGCAGCCGAGGTGAAGGCGACCCATTCAGCGATGGAACGGCTCGACGAGGTCCTGAGCCGCAGTCCCGCCGAGATCGTGATCCTGGTCTCACCCCACAGCCCGACGACCCTGGAGAGCATCCCGGTTCGCCATTCCTCCCAAGTCGCAGGCGACCTCGGCCGTTTCGGCGCACCGCAGGTGAGAGTGGTCGTCGATATCGATGTCGCCGCTTCCGAGAAGCTGGTCCGGGACGCCCGCGCCCAGGGGTTTGCGCTTACCTCGAGCGACGACGCGAACCTCGATCACGGCATCGTGGTACCGCTCTACCTTCTGCGCCGGACATGCGCCGCTCGCCAGTTCGTCTTGCTCGGCATCAGCGGCTGGCCGCTGGATCGCTTTCGAGAGCTCGGCGCTTTTCTACATCGCCAGCTCGGCAGCCGGGAGGCGATCCTGCTCGCCTCGGGAGACCTTTCGCACCGGCTGACGCCGGAGGCACCTTACGGATTCCGGCCGGAGGGGCAAGACATGGATAGACGGGTGATCGAGGCGCTGCGAACGCAGCAATGGGATCAGATCGAGCGATTGGATCCTGACCTGGTCGAGGAGGCGGGCGAGTGTGGTCTGCGTCCGCTCGCGTTGTTGCTGGGTGCTGCACGGGCTGCCGGGCTGCGCTCAGAGGTCTTCAGTTACGAGGGCCCATTCGGCGTCGGCTATCCGGTGGCGCACTTTGCAGCCCGATATCCAGTCGGCGATGTTCAGGCACTCGGACGGCAGGCCATCGAAACCTACCTGCGCGACCGTCGGGTGATCGAGCCGCCCGGCAAGGTCCCGCCCGACCTGGAACTGCCATCCGCCGCCTTCGTCACGCTGCGCAAGCACGGAGAGCTGCGCGGTTGCATGGGAAGCGTCGTGCCAACGGAATCGAACGCTGCCCGCGAGATCATTCGCTACGCGATCGCCTCGGCGATCCGCGACCCGCGCTTCAACCCGGTGGAGCTGGCAGAGGTGCCCGAGCTAAGCGTCTCAGCCCAGTTGCTCGATCCACCGGAGGCGGTGACATCAATTGCGGACCTGGACCCCGCGGTCTTCGGCGTGATAGCCCGCTCGGGCGATCGACAGGCCTTGCTCCTACCGGGAATCGAGGGCATAGACACGGTGGCACAGCAGATCGCGGCTGTTTGTGACAAGGCCGGCATCGACCAGCGCGGTCCGCTGCGGCTGGAGCGATTTCGCACCCGAACCGTCACGTGATCGCGCTGCTCATCAACCCGGAGCAGGCCGGCCACTCGACAGCCGGACATCCGGAGCGTCCCGACCGTGTCCGAGCCATCCTCGACGCCATCAAGCAGTCCGACCTGGGATTGTCGCCGCAGATCGCGTTGCCGGCAACCGAAGCCCTCATCCGGTCGGTGCACCACGCCGGCTACATCGAGAAGCTCGACCTCGCGGCAGAGCAAGGGGGAGGGTACCTCGACGCGGACACCTACATGACCGCCACGTCCATGCTCGCCGCCCGCACCGCCGCGGGCGCCGTGGTGACCGGAGTCGATCGCGTCCTCGATGGAACGGCGTCCGCAGCCTTCGCGGTGGTGCGGCCACCGGGTCACCATGCCGAGTTCAACCGGGCGATGGGCTTCTGCCTGCTGAACAACGTTGCCATCGGTGTCTTCGCGGCGCGGGCGCAGGGGATCAAGCGGATCGCGATCGTCGACTTCGATGTCCACCACGGCAACGGCACCCAGCATTCCTTCGAACTGGACCCGGACCTCTTCTATGCCTCGACCCACCAGGCCCCCTTCTACCCGGGGACCGGCGCCGCCCACGAGCGCGGCAGGCATGGGACCGTGCACAACTTCCCGCTTCCCGAGGGCACCCGGGACGAGCGGTTCCTCGAGGTTTACCGGAAGTCGGTTGGGCCGGCTCTCGACGCTTTCAAACCGGAATTGATCCTGGTATCGGCAGGCTTCGACGCCCACCAGGACGATCCGCTCGGCGGACTGGAGCTGACGTCTGAAGCCTATGCCGAGCTGGCCGGCCTGATCCAGGGCTGGGCTGAACGCCACACGAAGGGGCGCTCTGTCTGGGCCCTCGAGGGTGGCTACGACCTTGACGCGATCTCGGCTTCAGCGGTGGCCTGCCTGCGTGCGCTGGCGGGAAACCGCTGATACAATAGCCGCCGATCTCGGTATGGGAGGCAGGAACCATGGCGAAGTCACGCGATAAAGGCAAGCGCGAGGTCAAAAAGAAGAAGAAGGAGAAGAAGCCGAAGGGCGTCAGCACGCCGTTCAGCAGCAATCCGACCTTCACTCCGCGGCCTGAGCCCGGTCCGTCCGGCCCGGCGGGACCGCCGTCCGAATAAACAGGCAGGTCGCCGGCGCCGTTGCCGCGCTGGCCCTCCTTGTTTCCGCCGTGCCTGCGCACGCGGATGATCCAGCCGCGCTCGCGGACCGCCTGGCGCGCATCCAGCAAGCTCAGCAACAGCAGCAACAGCACCTCAGTGCGCTGCAGGCGCAACAGGGCGACGTCCAGCAGAAGCTGACCGCTCTCCAGGCTCAACTGGCACAGAGCACGTCGGAGCTGGCGCCGGTCGCCGCCCAGGTGCAGGCGATCCAGGCCGGTCTTGCCGCCGCCAACACCCAGCTCGCCTCAGACCAGCTCGTTTACGAGCACCACCTGAGCGCCTTTCGCACCGATGTCAGAAAGCTCTACGAACTCGGCGGCACCCGCTGGTTCGAGTTTGTCTTCTCCGCGCGAAGCTTCGACGACCTTTTGAATCGCACCATCTATCTGCAACAGCTCTCGGTCACCGAGTTCGAGGTGGCCCGCAAGGTCCAGGCCGAGCGCAAAGCAATCGAAGCCGAGCGGCAGCTGCTCGCCCGACAGCAGGCCGCGCTCGCGCCTCTGCTCGCGGCGCTGCAGTCGCGAGCCGACGCGGTGGCCGGCCAGGTTGCGACGGTCGCCAGTTACGACAACGAGCTCGACGCGGCTCGCCGCCAGGCGTTGATTCAGCTGGCGGGCCTGCAGGGAGAGAGCCGCGCCCTCCAATCTGCGCTCGATCGCTACCAGGTTGAGGCCGCCCAGGCAGCGCTCAAGGGTTCAGCCGCTTCCTACGGGGCGAGTTGCCCGGCCGCGGCGCCACCCGGATCGGTCCGCTTCTGCGGGCACGGCTGGGGACATGGCGTCGGCCTCGGCCAGTGGGGAGCGAAGGGCATGGCGATGGCCGGCCTGAACTACCGCTTCATCGACCAGCATTTCTACAGCGGGGCAACCTGGGCAAGCCTCGCCACCGCAAGCGCGCCGATTCACGTGGCGGTCCTCTGGGGAACCAGCACCTACCGCGTGGTGCCCAGCGGTCCAGCGCAGCTGCAGACCGCCGGTCGCACTATCAAGCTGGCGGCGGGCCAGGCGGTGAGCCTCGATGCGGCAGGTGGCGTCCAGAAGATCTTGCCCATGAGCGGCGACACGCGGATGGCCGTCTACTCGCCTTCCGGCCTCTATCACCACTACCGAGGCACGATCGTGGCCCAGCCGAGTGGCGGCCTTGAGTACATCATCAACGTGCTCCCGATCGAGGACTACCTGCGAGGCCTCGGCGAGGTGCCACCCTCCTGGCCGCTGGATGCGATCAAGGCACAGATCGTCGCCGCTCGCTGTTACGCGCTGACTCACCTGGGTAGTACTTCGCTCTACGATGTCGACGATACGACGCAATACCAGGTCTACCTCGGCGCCGACAACGAGAGCGCCTCACAAAACGCGGCAGTCGATCAGACCAGCGGCCAGGTCCTTATGTCCGGTGGGCATGTCATCGTCGCCTTCTTCTCCGCCTCGGACGGTGGACACACGGCCAACGTCTCCGACGTCTTCGGTGGCTCCCTGGAGAGCTACCCCTACCTGCGCGGTGTGGCGGATCCCTGGGACGTCGTCGCTCCGCGTCACACCTGGTACACGGGCATCTATTCTTACGCCACCCTGGAGCGTATCTACTTCAGCGCCGCCGATGTCGTGGCCTACGGCCACGTGCGAGGACTCGACCTCGGCGATCGCGACTCCTCGGATCGTCTCAACACCGTCGGCCTGGTGGGTTCGCGTAGCGTCAAGCGAATCGACGTGCAAACCTTCCTGCATGGCTTCAATCGCTCTCCCCTGACCGGCAACGATGTCCTCTGGAACGAGATGTTCGGCACGACCCCAGCCAGCGCCTGGCGCTACTGGTAGGGAAGGGAAAGGCCGCCTGGGGAGACGGCCTTCCTGGGACGGGAGCTAGCGGCTGGCGTGCAGTTCGGCCTGGCGGCGGGTCTGGTCGGCGGTGCTTTCCACCTTGTTGGAGACGGCCTGCAGCTGAGGATTCGCCAGGCCTTTGTTGGACTCCTCGGTGTGAAGCTGGCTGCCGATGATCATGAAGGTCGGTGCCCACAGACCAACGAAGATGCCGAAGCGCTCGGCGTGCGCCTGATCCTTGCCCGTCCGCATTGCCCAGATGGCGATGCTGCCGAGAATCGAGGCTCCCGCCATGGCATGAAACGCATCGCTAGGAATGCCGAGACGGTGAAGGGTCCTGATGATCATGCTGTTCTCCTTGAAAAAGGCGGACGCGCCCGCGGTTGTTCTTCCGCTTTAGTTACGTGGCGCGCCCGCCAGCAGATCAGTTATCGGAGCGTTTAGCCGACCAGGTGGACCGGGCCGCCTTTGAGGCCGATGGCTACGGTTACCGTGTCGGTCGCCGTCGTGTTTGGACCGGTGACGTACTGCAGGCTCCACCAGTCCTGGCCGGGCGCCGGGTTGTAATTCGATGGGATGGGCAGCTCGACGTGGACCCAGTGCCCGTTCCGGGTCGTCCCGTTCGACGTGTCCGTGGCCACGAACGAGGCCTGGGTATTACCGGTCTGGGCACTGGCGATGACCGTATAGGCGCCGGTATTCAGGTTGGAGCGCTGCACCCCCAGGTCGTAGATGTTGACGCCTTGCGGCGAGTTCGCGATCGCGCCCGTGGGATCGAGGATATTGAGGACGACTTGACCGTTGGAGCTGGCGATGTCACCCGGGTCGTAGATATCGATGTTGACGGTCAGACCCGCGTACTCCGGCCGGAGCTGGAAGAGATTTATTGCGAAGTTGCCACCGTTGCCGATGCTGATCGGGGTGTAGATCGCCATGTCGTCCCAGGCCGCCATCGCGCAGGTGGTGCACGCGGTCCGCTGAACGTCGCCGTTGACGACGCGAACCGCGTAGCCCTTGTGCGCCCCCGCGTTGCTACCGCTGGTGCTCACCGTCCCGTTGTAGTTCAGGGTGTCAACGCGGAGTCGGTAGGTACCGGGCTGCAGGATGCCGCCAAGAGCGCCGCAGGCGCTGCTCAGGTTCGGCTGCCGGAGCGACACGAGACCGCCGTCCTGGCCGCCGGTGTAGTTGGCGACATCAACCCAGTTGTGGTAGATGAGCATGTTCGACGGTGCGCTGCCCGTGTAGAGCTGAGTAATGGTCGCGCCGGTGTTGATGTTCTTGTACTGGTTGCTTGCCTGGTTGTAGTTTCGGGCGTCGATCGGAAGCACCGTCATCTGACTGCACATGATGTCCGTTGCGCGAATGAAGTTATTTTTCACCAGGTAGAGCGTGTAGCGCATGGCGGCGTAGTTGCTGCTCGTACCGTAGCTGAAGGGCCCACCGTCATCCTCGTGCATGTGATAGTTGCCCCGGTTGGTGTTGCAACTCCGCGCTGCCGGATTGACGTTGTCGTTGTCACAGTAGTTGCTGCCGTCCGGGGAGAAGGCGGCGTTGTAGACCTGGACCGCGCCACCTGAGCCCCCCGCAGGGATGACGATGCGGTAGTTGTAGCCACCGCGGTCGCTCAATGTGGCATCGCGAGACTCAGCACCGTTCACGTAGCTGATCTGGTGCACGTCATCGGAGGCACCGAGCGCACCGCCGTTCGGGTTCGGGGTGTAGGCGTCACCTTGCTGGCGGTCGGTCGCCCAACCTTCGGTACGCATGAAGTAGAAGCTGCTCCCGCCGAGGCTGGATACAGAGGCGCCCAGCTGGCTTCCCGGCTGGCCCAAGGAGATCGGCGGCAGATAGGCGGCGACGGCGCTCCGCACCACCCGGTAGGTGGTAAAACCGAAGAGTTGCATGAAGAAGACGGGAGTGTTCCGTGCCACCGTCACCTTGAGCTGGTTCGCGTGTCCGGGAACAGCCGACGGAGTGACGCTGACCCCGTTGGCGGCGTCGTTGATGTCAAAGCCATTTCGTTTGGCCTCGTCGATGGCGCGGTCGGTGGCGTCAAAACGCGACCCTGCCGGAGTTGCTGCCGAGGGGTCGAACTGGTCCGGCATGAACTCGACGCCGGAAAGCGCGGCAGCCGCCGCTGCACGTTCGGCGGCGATGCTGTACATGTAACCGACTGCCAGGTCGACAGCGATTCCGACGCCGCCGATCAGTAGCGTGCCCGTCAGGGCAAGGAGAACGATGGCCTGCCCGCTCTTGCCCCTAAAGCGTTGGAGCACGCCGGCCGAGTGTTGAGCGCGAAACAGCTTTTTCATACCAGTAATGGGGCCGCCTTCATGACTGCGTAGTCAATGAGTTGCATGTTGCTCGGGAAGATGCCGGCCGGCGGCGAGTAGGTCCAGAGGATGCGCACGCCGATCGATGTCTCATTCGGAGGCGTCTGGTTGCGGTTCTGGATCGGGAAAGTTTGCGTGCCGGCGCTGGGGGTGCCGGCCGAGATGAAGTACTGGTCGATAGGGTCTCCCGGCGTGTAGCTTCCGTCGGCGCGGGAGGGTGCGTAGATGTCAATCTCGGTCGGCGTGGCTGAGGTCAGGCCCCTGGCCACGGCCAGGACATTGCGGAGGATCTGCTGGTCGACCTGGGCGGTGGTGGTGTTTGGGTTCGTCTGCGAGCCGCCGAGCTCGGCCGCGAGACGGGCGCCCTGGCGGACAGCGTAGCCGGCGGTGATCTTGTCCGAGATCATGACGGTGGCGTCGAAGCCTCCCATCAGGAGGAACATGAGGACGGGGATGACAACAGCCATCTCCGCCAACGATTGGCCGCGCTTGCGGGAACGGAGGGTGAGATGTTTCATCTCAATAGCTCTGTGGCTCCAACCGGACATAGGACACGGCGGTGGTCCGTACCGGACCCAGTGGGGCGAAGAAGCCCGCTTTCCAGGTGTACGTGTAGTTGATCGTTATCCCGATGAAGTCACTGGTCCCGTTCCCGACATTGCGGCTCGAGGCGGGCCACGGAACAGGCGAGCTGATGGGCGTTCCGTCGAGGTTGTAGCGGTTGTTGAGGGAGGGATCCGGCGTCAGGTTACCGTTCCCGTCCTGATCGAGTTTGTAGATGTCGACCTCGTCCACACTGAAGAGCTGAGTTCCGCTCACCGTGTTCCGGATCGTCTGCAGGACCTTGTCATCCGTATTCGAGACGTTGCCGAGCTGCGCGGCCACCCGCGAGCCCTCGGCCGCGGCGTAGCGCGCCGTCCCAACGCTGAACATCAGGAGCGCGCCGTCCAGTACGCCCATGATCAGCATGAAGAGCACCGGCACTACGAGGGCAAATTCGGTCAGCGTTTGCCCGCGCCGGCGAGGACGGCTTACGGAAGACCTTACAGTTGGCATTAAAAATGTCTCCAACGGTGCAACGCCGCACCGTCGGCACACCCACCACAACGTAAGAAAGCGCACGAAGTTGTGCCCTTCACGTTCAACGGACGAAACCGATCGTAAAGTCGCCGTCAACCGGATACAATCCTCGGAGCCTGAGCTTGAGGAGCTACTTGAAACCATTTCGATACATCGTCGTTACGGCGCTGCTCGCGCTGGCCGCTTGCTCGACCCCGTCGAGCGCCTCCCCCAACCCCTCCGGGTCAGTAACGCCGGCGGCACGCGCCAGCTCGAGTGGGACACCTGCCGGCGGCTTCCGTGCCCTGTTCACGGCCTCGACCACGAACTCCAGCGACATCTACCTCTATGACTCCGCGAGCAGCGCACCCCAGCACCTGGTCTCGCTGGCCTCTGGCTTCGCACCGGAACCGCGCTTCGTTTCCGCCCGGAAGGTCGCCTACATCGACTCCACCAACCAGGGCAGCAGCCGCATCATGGAGTTCGACCTGAGCTCGCACGCAGCCACGGTGGACGTTTCGGCGCCGGGACAGGTACTGGCTTTCGCTCTCAGTCACGACGGCTCGAAGCTGGCCTACCTGGAGCACGACGCCTCGAGCGGAAAGGCAACGCTCCACGTTCGCAGCAGTGGGCAGGACTCACCACTCAGCTTGAACGCCATTCCCGGCCGTGGCATCTCCCGGGACGACGAGGTTCGTCTCGAGTACGCGCCCGACGATCATTTCCTGCTGATGGTCGATACCTTTGTCGGCAACCAGGCAGAGACGCCGGAAACCGGCCAGTTCCTGGTGCTCCGCAGCGGGGACAACACGGTTGCCTTCCTGCCGCCGTCCGGGACCAGCACCAACGCCACCATGGCGGTCTGGGCCAGGGGTAGCGACCGTCTCTATTACCGCGACCAGTCTGGAGTCCGCTCCTGGGATGCAAATGCGACCGCGGTGGGAACCATGATCGCCGGTCTCCGCTGGTATGACCCGGCAGTCTCACCGGACGGCAGCTCGATAGCCTTCACGGAATTCGACACGCGCGGTGTGCCACATGTGGCCACCTACGACCTGGCACGCCACCAGGTCGCACCGACTACGAGCCAGCCTCGTTCCCATCCGATCTTCGTCACCAGCGACACCCTGTGGAATCTCGAGGAGCAGCCCTGCACGGGAGAGTGCCTTGGCGGACCGACCACGACCACGGGAAAAGTCTTCTCGTACAACCTGAAGACGCGCGGCGAGACTGCGCTGCCTTTCACCGACGTCAACACGCTCTCGGAACTGGCGGTCTCTTCTCGCTAGCGCTTCATAAGGTCGCGCAGCACCATTGGCAGCACACCGCCGTGGCAGAGGTAGGCGACGTCGGTTTGGTTGTCGAGGCGGCAGGTGACTGCGAAGCGCTTCACAGCTCCATTCTGCGGGGCGGCCTCGACCTCGATGCGCTGGCGCGGGCTCAACCCGGCGGCGAGGCCCTTGATGCTGAACCTCTCCTCGCCGGTTAGGCCCAATGAGCCCAAAGATTCGCCGGGTTGAAACTGCAAGGGCAGCACGCCCATTCCGACCAGGTTGCTCCGATGGATCCGTTCGAAGCTCTCGGCGATGACGGCCCTCACTCCCAGCAACAGCGGGCCTTTTGCCGCCCAGTCGCGTGAGCTTCCTGAGCCATACTCCTTGCCGGCAATCGCGATCAAGGGGGTGCCCTCTTCCCGATAACGCTCGGCGGCATCGAAGATCGTCATCTCCGTCTTCTCCGGCAGGTGCACCGTCCAGTAACCCTCTCTGGAAGTCAGCTGGTTGCGCAGCCGGATGTTGGCAAACGTGCCACGAACCATCACCTCGTGATTACCCCGCCGGGCACCATAGCTGTTGAACTCCGTGCGCTCGACATCGTGTTCCATCAGGTAGCGGCCCGCCGGGCTGTCCGGGGGGATGCTCCCGGCGGGGGATATGTGGTCCGTGGTCACCGAGTCCCCCACGATCACCAGCGCCCTGGCCCCCTCGACATCGGTCAATGGCGCGGGCTCAGCCTTGAGGCCCTCGAAGTAAGGCGGCTCCTGCACGTAGGTCGACGTCTCATGCCATTTGTAAAGGGGGCCGGTCGGCGCACCCATGCGTTGCCAGTTTTCATCACCGTCGAAGATGCGCTCGTACTCACGCTTGTACATCTCCACCTTGAGCGAGCCACGGATCGCCTCGTTGACCTCCTCGGCGGAGGGCCAGAGCTCCCGGAGGAAGACGTCTTTGCCGGCGCGGTCCTTTCCAATTGGCTCGCTCGAGAGGTCTCGCCTGATATCACCGGCAAGCGCATAGGCGACCACCAGAGGCGGCGACGCCAGGTAGCTGGCCTTGACCAGCGGGTGTATGCGGCCTTCGAAGTTGCGGTTGCCGCTCAACACGGCGACCACGTTGAGCTTCTCCTTCTCCACCGCCGCCTCGACCTCGGCGCTGGCAAGCGGGCCGCTGTTTCCGATGCAGGTGGTGCAGCCATACCCGACGAGGTAGAAACCCAACTGCTCGAGGAAAGGCATCAAACCGGCGGCCTTGAGGTAATCGGTGACCACGCGAGAACCCGGCGCCAGGCTGGTCTTGACGGTGGGGGCAACGCTCAAACCCCGTTCGATGGCGCGCTTCGCCAGCAGTCCGGCGGCGATCATCACCGACGGGTTGGAAGTGTTGGTACAGCTCGTGATCGCCGCGATCACGACTGACCCATTGCGCACGTCTTTTGCCGGCCGCGCCATTACCGCGGGTGAGTTCTCGTGCTGTCCGAACCGGTCTGCCTCTCCACCCTCCGAATCGAAGCGGGCGATGTCGTGGTTCTCTGGCTTCTCGTCGATCGCGAAAGCCGTGGTAAAGCTCTTCCAGACCGCGGCCAGCGCCACCCGATCCTGCGGCCGCTTGGGACCGGCCAGGCTGGGCTCCACCGCGCTGAGGTCGAGATCCAGCAGCTCGCTGAACGACGGCGTCTCCGTCTCATCGGTGCGGAACAGGCCCTGGGCCTGCGTGTAACGCTCGACCAGGTCGATCAGCTCTGGCTCGCGACCGGTTGTCTCCAGGTAGCTCAGTGTCTGCCGGTCGACAGGAAAGAGGGAAGAGGTCGCTCCATATTCCGGGCACATATTCGAGAGGGTGGCGCGGTCCGGCACCGAGAGGCTGGAGAGGCCGGCACCGCAGAACTCGACAAACTTGTTGACCACGCCATGCTTGCGCAACATCTCGGTAAGGGTCAGGA